>Ga0310694_10000055_pt1 | contig 168026 bp, 223 predicted proteins | sample 174DNAGHGhighgp2_FD_203884 | JGI IMG/M metagenome (GOLD analysis project Ga0310694, IMG submission 203884) | Sheep rumen microbial communities from Palmerston North, Manawatu-Wanganui, New Zealand - 1742 DNA GHGhigh gp2 (v2) (version 2) | ecosystem: Host-associated > Mammals > Digestive...
GACAAAAGCAGAAAGGCGTACATACCTAGTCCACTCAAAAGGTGGTATGGTATTGGAGCACAGCCACGTCTTTCAAATCGGTTAAATCTTGTGTGATTGATTCAAGTATGGTTGAAAAACAATCTTAATAAATTATACAAGCAAAAGTGCTGTGCGCTTCATGTGACAATGCAGTTATCCACTTGTGATATAGTGGCTGCGAAAGTACCGCAAGGAAATCGTAGAAATGAACGGAGTATGCAACTTATCGGAGGGTCGCGCCTTCTAATCCCGCAAGGAGTAAGGGTTGAAACAAGTAGTTTATATAGCATGAAGCAGTAGTTGCGGAACTTATAATCCGTCTGCATCTTACCTATCTTTGGAAACAAGGATGTGTTCTAGTTCCGAAAGGAATGAAAACGGTAAGCGATAAGGGTCATGACTCAGCCCACGTCATTTGTTTTCAGAGTGTGATACCTCTGTTAACAACAAATAATTTGAGGTCTTTGAAAATATGTCAGAGTATAATGCATACTTAAATATATTTAATTATTAAAGTATGATAAATTATACATTTAGTGGTTATGAGAATATGACTACTGCCTCCCATCTTATTGCTGGAGAAACTTGTAAGGTTACAGGAATTGGTAATTCGATGACTCCAATACTTAAATCAAGACAAGCGGTAATATGCGAACCTGTTACAGAAACAACAGAACTTAAGAAAAAGGATATTGTATTATGTAAGGTTAATGGAAGATGTTATTTACATTTAATTCATGCGATTAAAGAGGACGCGTTCTTGATTGGAAACAATCATGGTCACATGAATGGTTGGACACCAAGAAGAAATGTATTTGGTAAAGTAGTTGAAATTCTGTGAGCTCGACACTCACTCATCAGTACAAATGTATGCATTATATCTGATTTTCATATATGCCGAGGTAGCTTTAATGGTAGAGCACCTGACTTGTAATCAGGGGGTTGCAGGTTCGACTCCTGTCCTCGGCTCAGATGGCGGAGTAAAAGTCAGTAAGTCTCCGATGATTCCAACATACTGACAATGGTGTGGAATCCGGTTTGAGGAAAACGTAAAAGTGAAGCTCAATAGAATAGGTACCGAAAGGGGATGTAATTAAATTGCATGTAAGACCAAAAATGACTGAAAGCCTATTTAACACCTCCTTCAAGAGTTCTAATATGAAAATATTAGGACTCTTTTTTTTATGTATAATTAATTAGAAAATAATATTTTTATATAGAAATAAATTTAGTCTTATTAAATGATGTCTATATTTTCATATATTAATGAAAATCTCGAAGATAAAAAGAAAGAAGAAGGATTAAGTATTCTTGATAAATCTTTAAATGGTGATAATGAAGAAATAAAAGAATTTGAAAAATTACTTCGTCCAAATGGTCCATGTATTTATGCATTTATTACTGATAAAGTAAATGATGCTATAAAAATTGGATATACTGATCAGCATCCACTTAAAAGAATAGAACAATGGAAAGAAGTATATGGAAAAGAAGAAGGTGAAGTAGAATGTCTTGGTTATTGGAGTAGTGAAGAAATTGATCAGAGTGGACAGAAAGTATTTTTCTGGGATCATGCTGTACATGATAAAGTAACAAAGAAAGGATATGCTAATATTTCAAAAGAGCAATTTTATAAAATATTATCAGAAAAGGGTAAGAAAGTAAATGATGTTCATGAGCTTCATTATTCAAAAGAATTCTTCAGTAAATATAAGACTCTTTTAAAAGGACAATTATCAGATGAAGATAAAGTAGAATTATCTAAAGAATTAATTGAAGATATTCTTATAGAAATGAAAAAATCTATTAAAGATGGAAAATCAGATTTTAAGTTATATAAATTTGATTCATCAGGTAAGACATCAAGTCAAAAGGCTGATATTGTATGGGGTTCTCCTAAAGATTATCCAAATACAGATCTACAGGAAGATTGTATAAAGAAAGGTGTAGAAGCTATCAAGAAAGGTAAAAAGAATATTCTTATGGCTGCTGTTATGCGTTTTGGTAAGACTCATGCAGCATATGAAATAATAAAAGGATCTGGATTAAAAAGAATAGTTGTAGTATCTGCTAAAGCTGATGTAAGAAAGGCTTGGAGAGATGATATTAACCATAAAGATTTTTATAAAGATTTTGTATTTGTAGAAGTATTAGATGAATTTAATTGGGATATTACATCTCTTGGATCTGATGAAAAATTAGTTACTAAGCATGAAAGAGTATATGAAGACACTGATATATTTGATATGTATGAGAATAAGACAATTATCTTTTTCTTTACACTTCATGATCTATCAGGTTCACTTAATGAAATAAAATCAAAACATAAAAAGATATTTGATGAAGAATTTGATATGATGGTAGTTGATGAAACTCATTATGGTTCTCATGCAAATTCATTTGGTAAAGTAACTAAATTAAATAAGAATATAGAAGTTGAAGATAATGCTGATTTTGAAGAAGAGGAAAAGATTGCTAAAGAGATGGAATCATTCAAAAATAAATTGAATATTAAATATAAAACAGTTCTTCAAGTTTCTGGTACACCATATTATATTCTTGCTTCTAATGAAATGATTGAAGATGATGCTGAGGTTATTTCTAAAGTATCATATACAGATATGTTAAATGCAAGAGATAAATGGGAGAAAGATCATCCAAATGAACCAAAATCAAATTCTCCTTATTATGGTGTTCCAACACTTCATAAAATTGGTCTTAGATTAACAAAAGAATGCCGTAGAGCTATTCAAAAATCAAATACGACTGATTCATTAAGTGCTTTGTTTGAAGTTAAATCTGGCAAGTTTAGATATGAAAAAGAGATAACTGGATTAATAAAAAGTTTATTTGGAGATGATAAAGAAGATACCTTTGCATTCCTTAAGAATAAATCTGTAGAAGGTAATAAAGTTTGTAAGCATACTATTATGGTTCTTCCAAGAATAGAAGCATGTAAAGTAATGGAAAATCTTCTTAAAGAAATGAAGATTAACAGAGATATTATTCGTGTAGTTGGAAATGAAGGTAAATCAAATATAGATATTGAAACACTTAATAACAGATTGCTTGAAGATGATGATAAGAATATAAAATCTATTGTATTGACCGTAAATAGATATTTGACTGGTGTTTCTATGCCTCTTATTGATTCTATGATATATCTTAAAAATGCTTCATCACCACAAGAATATGATCAGAATATATTCAGACTTTGTACAAGAAATGTAAAGAAGGTTTCTAAAGGTGATAATGAAGAAGGACCTGAATATGTAAATATGAAAGATAATGTATATTTGATAGACTTTAATATATCAAATATGTTCAATATGCTTGCTAATTCTGCTAAGATGAGAGCTTTAGCTGATGCTAAAGATGATAAGAATATAAATATCATGGATAGAATAGCAGAATATATGAAAGAAGATCTTAAGAGTATTCCACTTTATTGTGAAGATGGTAAGAGTAAAGAAATTACTGGTAAGATGAAAGTAATTAACTCTAATGATCTTATGGAAATATATGCAAACTATAATAAAGATAAGAGTATAGCAGATGTAGCGAATGATGAAATTAATCTTTTTGATGGATTATTCGGTGATAAGAAATTCCAAGAAGTAATAAATGGAATGAATATAGAAGGAGATAAAAGTAAAATCAATATTGATGGTGTAAATGCTGATGGAGAAGATACTATAAATGTAGATAGTGGAAATGGTAAGAAATCACTTAAGGATTATGCCATTGATAAATTACCTGAAAAGAAACTTGAGAAAATTACTAAAGAAAAATTCAAGAGCATAGTAAAAGGAATTCTATATTGTAATATTACTCTTGATAATCCTTATACAGATATCAAATCAATGATAGATGATTCAAAGAATGATGATGAACTTAGAGAAGCACTTAAAGACTTTAAGATTACTGTAGATGATATTGAAAAAGTATATGATATAATGTCACCTACATATAAAGAATCATTTGATTATTTGTTATTGAAGATTTCATACTTAGCTCATGAAATCAAAGAGAAAGGTTCTGATGCTCTTGATAAAGCAATGCGTGGTCTTGGTAAGATAGATAAAAGTGAAGTTGTAACGCCGCCTGAAATTGTAAATAAGATGATTGACAAATTAGATGAATCAGATTATAAGAATGCAGAATCTATATTACTTGTAAATGAAAAACAAGGTGAATTCTTCAAAGGATTGATTAGAAAATTCGGTAAAGAAATTGGTAAGAAATGTAAAATAGTCTGCTCAAGCAGTGTAGGTGAAAGACTTACAAAGAAAATGTTGAAAACAGAAGGATTTAATGACTATATTAATAATATAATTATGTCCATTGGCGATGTCAATGGAGATGGTAAATATACTGTAAATGATTTCTTAGATATGAAGAATGAAGATATATTGAAAGAGAATGGTGGAAAGAAGTTTGATATTGTATTAATGAATCCACCATTTCAGGGGGCAACATTACATTTGCAATTTATTGAAAAATGTATAGAAGTTTCTGAAAATACAATAGCTATATGTCCGGCTTCTTGGATAGATGACTATGCTGTAGTTGATGGTTGGAAGAAATCTCCAAAACAAAGATACATAACAAAATTAGGTAAACATCTTATTGATTATGAATATTTTAAGCCAGAAGATTTCCAAAAGATATTTAATATTGCAACTTGGACATCTGGAATGATAGGTTTATTTAATAGTAATAAAACATCTGAATTATATAAGTCAATAAGTAATAATCAAACAAGTAAGTTTGACAAAGAAATAATTGAAAAAGCAGCAAAGCTTATTTATACTGGACAACAGACTTCGGTAACAAAAATGTATAGGAAACATAAAGGAGAAGATGGATATGACTGGTTTATAAAACTTACAAGAGTTCATGGTCACATTAATAACAAAGACCAATATGATAATATAGCTCCTGATATAAAATATTCATTAAATATAAAAGACAAAGAGCAAAAAGAAGTTTATTTTAAGACAAAAAATGAGGCAGTAAATTTCTTTGAGTCAATAAAAACTACATTTTGTAAATACTTGAAGAAACTTGGATGTTATGGTTCTGGTGATTTTAATGGAGGATTACCATTTATGAATGATTATACTAAACCTTGGACAACACACAGGTTCTGTGAATACTTCGGTATAAGCAAAGATACTGAAGACTATATAGATAAGTTTTTTGAAGAATTTTATAAAAGTTTTGAAAATGAATAAATTCAACATAGAAAAATTCCTTTCTCTTGAAGGTTATGATACAGATACTAGAGTATCTAGGCGTAAGAATTCTGATATCAATTCTCAAGAATTCTTCACTCCTTATTCTATAGTCAAGCGAATGTGTGATAAGGTATCTGATGAAGATTGGGCAGATCCGAATAAGACATTCTGTGAACCTTGTTTTGGAAATGGTCAATTTTTGATATACATTATATATAATAGGATTCTTCATGGAGTATCTTGGAAAAGAGCACTTGAAACTACTTATGGTCTTGAATTAATGGAAGATAATGTAATTGAGACTTATGAAAGAATTCTTAGTCTTCTTGATTCTTTAGACGAATATGGAATTATTAAAGATTATGAAATAAATAGTATTCAAGAAGCTATGGATATAATGAAAAAGAATCTTGTTTGTCATGATTTCTTTACATGGAATTTTGAGCAATGGAGAGAATATACAGAAGATGAATTGAAAGAAATAAATAAAAAGAGGAAATAATGAATTTCCTCTTTTTTATTCTATATTGTGTATACTTGATTTTAAATAATTTAATATGACTGAAAAAGAATTTGTTAAAAAATATAATGTTAATCCAGAAATGGATGAAAGAACATTTACTGAAATTTTAAATTTTAATAATAATGTAATGCATATTTCAAATTTTATAAAGATTTGTAAAAAAGCATCTAAAAAACTTGATAAAAGAATTAAACATGATATAGATATTATAGATCCAAGGAATCAATGTTGGGGTGGTGCATTTGATAGACTTATTGCAAATATTATTAATGATTATCAAAATAAATTTAAATATAGAAGATGTTTAAATCATAATACAGAAAGAGATTGTGTTTGTATAGATAATAATTCTAATGATATTGAAGTAAAAACAGCATTATATAATCTTGATAATAATAATTGGAATGGTTTTTATACAAGTAAATGTAAAAATTATGAAAACTCTCCTAAATATAATTCTCCAGATGAATATGATTACTATTTATTTGTAAGATTAAATAGAAATTCTGAAACATGTATTACAAAAGTAAAAGAAATTTATTTTGGTCGTATATGTGAAGATTTTTGGAAAGATAATGGATCAATAAGTATAAAAGTAATAAATAAAAATTGTGTAAGAATTTTATAAAGCTGAACAATAAGTTCAGCTTTTTCTATATTAATATTATGAAACAGATAGATACATATATAAAAGAGAATACAGAGTATAAAGATTATACTTGTTATTTTGCTGATGATATTTCTACAGGATCTCCAAAAGATTTATTTCTTTCAGCATTTGTTGAAGAGTATATATTTAAATTATATTATGAAAGAAGAAGTGGTGTAAAAGTTATTAAAACAAATGAAGAAAATAAATCTGTAAAAGATAATTGGAATCACATTGATATAAAAACAAATCATAGTAATATTGATATAAAAACTATAAGTAGAAAATGGAATTCTATTTCAGTAAATACTTCAATGTTAAATTCTAAAGTTAATATTGGTACTATAATAGAAGATAATGATAAAATATATATTGTAGTAAATGATATTAAAAAAATAAAAGATAAAGGAAAAGATAAAGGAAAATTCAGAGTATTTACAATTCCTATTTTATTAGAAGATCCATTATATAAAACAGAATTATATTCTGATTTATCTGAAAAATATAAAAAATTAATTAAATTATATAATATTATACATGATTATAATAATGAAGGATTAAAAGAATATTCAAAAATAGTTCTTGATAAACTTACTCCTGTATTTCAAAAAGAATTTGGTTTAACTCCAAAAATAGAATTTGTATAATTAATTATGAATGATATAATAAATTATAGGTTTTTAGTACCTTTAAATGAAGATACTGCTGATTTTTTTACAAAGACATTTATAGAGTCATGGTATACTTCTGATGGTAGTCCATTTTGTGGAATATATGAAGGTCTTTTGATTAAAAGAAATGATATATTAAATTTACCTAAAAAGTTAGATTATGATATATATGAGATTAGTGACAGATTTTTAGACACTGATGATTTTGTATCTGATTTTCTTGATGGTGATTGTGAAGATAATGATTTTATATATGAAAAAAGAAACAAATAAAAGAATCGATTAATCGATTCTTTTATTTTTATATATATAATTAGATATTATGAAAGAACTTAATACATATATAATAGAAAAATTACATTTAAATAAGGATATTAAACCAGTATATCATTATCAACCTAAAGATAAGCAAGAATTAAAAATATTAATTGAAAAACTTATTAAAGAAAGAGGTAATGATGCTGATTTAAATGATATAGATGTTAGTAAAGTTACTGAAATGTATAGGTTATTTTATAAATCTAATTTTAATGGTGATATATCTAAATGGAATGTAAGTAATGTTAAATATATGGATAAAATGTTTTCTGATTCTGATTTTAATGGTGATATATCATCTTGGGATGTAAGTAATGTTGAAGATATGTCTAGTATGTTTTTTAATTCTAAATTTAATGGAGATATTTCTAAATGGGATGTAAGTAAAGTTGAAAATATGGAATATATGTTTAATGGATCAGATTTTAATGGAGATATATCAGATTGGGATGTTAGTAATGTTAATGATATGATAGAAATGTTTATGTATTCTCCTTTACAAAATAATCCTCCTAAATGGTATCATGAATAATTTAAGTACATATATAGTTGAGAAACTTCATCTTAACAAAGATATTAAAATGACATCTAATAATTTTAAAAAAGATGAAGATTTCTTATGTGTTGGTTTATATATTAATACTGATAAAGAAATAAATATTAAATTATATAATTTTCTTTTTGAATCTTTTAAAGAATTATCATCAGATAATGAATTTAGTTATATATCTGATGGAAGAATTATTACAAAAAAGGTATTCAAAAATAATAATGGATATTATGAATATTCTAGTAAAAATTACAGAAAACCTGGAGATTATATATCAGCAATATTTATAGATAAAAAAGACAGTATAATTTTTTTAAACTCATTATTGAATAACAATTTTAATATACATAATTATTTTGATAAACGAAATGATGATGAATTAAAACAATATAATATCATAAATCCTTCTAATGAAGAAATTAAAGAAATGATAAATCAATTAAAATAAATGAGAGTTAAAATATTAACTCTCATTTTTCTATATTATAATATATATATTTTATATATTTATGATTAAATTCATTATTTTAGTAACAATAATTTCTATTACTATATTAGGTGTAGTAGATTCTATATGTAAATCTATAAAACATAAAAAAATAAATAATTCTGAATTTCCAGATAGTGAATATTGGTGGTATAATGCTCCTCATTATTATATTATGTCTAATGGAGAAAAATTCAATATACCTGAATATGTTACTTGGGATGATTGGAAAAATATGCCTAAAGAGAAAAAAATGCAATTATTACTTAATATAGAAAATCGAATTTTATCTACTAGAAATGATAATTTTTTAGAAAATTCTAATGAAGATATTCAATAAAAGAATATTTTTATATATAAAAAAATTTTTGATAGAATAGATGGCAGAAGTAAATATGCCTTATACAAGTGGTACTAATACTAGTACAAATGTATCTTTTGCAGATAGTAATTATACAGTTAGTTGTAGTAGTTTAAATTTATATAGATCATCAACAACATCTACTTCTGGATGGTATTTTAGTGGTACTTGGAATATAACAAAGAATGGTTCTAGTATAGGAATTTCAAAAATTACATTATTATCATATGATTTGGTGACAATTGGAACATTTACTGGTTCTACTATGTCATCTAGTGTTACATTTTCTTCATCTAATACAGGTGGAAGTTCATATGGATATATTTATCTTGAATTTAAATTTTCAGATACTAATACATATAGATTAAGAATAAATGTATATAAAGATAGTAAAATAACTACAGTATATTTAAAAAATAATTCTGGAAGTGTAGGTTATATACCATATCAATCAACAGCAAATTTTTATTTAGATTTAAATACAACAAATGCTATTGGATTTGGTAAACAACTAGGTAAATATAAAACAACATTTAGTAGTAATTATTCAAATGCTATTAATATAACAAGTGGTAATAGTTATTTAAATACAATAACAGTATATCATCCTAATTATATTAAATTTCAAAATAAAATAACTGGTAGAGGTAATATTACTGTTACTGCAACTATTTATATATATGATTCAAATAGTACAAAGATAGATTCATCTACTAAATATATTATTGTACATGGATCTACTGCTAATGCACAATGGAATAATGTAAGCTTTGATCCAAATACATTTCAAAGAAATATACCAACATCTACAAATCTTATTATTGGTCAATATTTACCAGCATCAGGTACTGGTCAAGTTGATTATTATTTTGCATTTACAAATATTACTGGTTCAACATCTGTATCAACATCTGATTTTAATATTAAGTCAGGTAATACTACATTAAATTTTAATACTAAATATTCAATTTCTACATATTTTAATAGAAGTGATTCTAGTATAACATTAAGAAATCCATTAACTATTACTAGTTCATTTTCATCTACATTTAATGGTTCAATAATTATAACATTATATAATGCATCAAGTACATCTATATATAGTACTAGTGTATATATAAGTTTAACTGGTTCAGTAATAACATTAACATCTATAAAAACAGATTATTTTAAATATACTCCTAAACAATTAGGATTTTCTGGAAAAACATCATATGCTGTTATATATCAAAATCCAGGTTATAATTGTGGTTTACAAAAAGTTCAAGTATGGCCACCAATTTATGATGTTACATTAGGTGACTTAAATAAAATTAATAGTAGTAAAATAAAATTTCCAGTAACTATAAATAGATATGATGGCCCAACTATAGTTGATAATTCTTCTTATACATATTTAAGAAATAATGCCATTATACTAACTAGAGGTACTACTAGTTTTCCTATTTCAACATTAAATTCAACTGTTGATTATTCAACTTCAACTTATAGTAATTTGAATTTTGGTAATAATACATCAACTTATGCATTATATTCAAATAATGATTCATATACATTATTTTTAACGACAGCATCAAGTGGATTAAATAGAATACCAGATAATAGTTATACAAAAGAATCTACTAGTTCAACATTATCTTCATCTTCATTTGGATATTATTTTTGCGGATATTTTACTTTACCAAATACATACGCATTTGGTCCTGGAACTGGTGGTATGAGAAATTATACTGGTACAAATTTATTAGATTGGAAATCATCAACTTATACATCTAAATATAGATTTAATGGTTTTAGTGGATTAAAAGGATGGTATACAACAAGAGAACCAAATAAATGGAAATTATCAAGATCTGATTTTAATTCAGCTATAAATTATGTTGAATTAACAGCTAGTTATGATTTTTACAGAACTTTATGGAAACCATTAAATGGAAGTATTGGAAAAGAATATATTATATTATCTACTTCATCATCAATGACAATTGGTGCTGGTGGTGGTGATGGTGATGATATCAGTATAAGTAATCAAACTATTTCTTCAGCAGAACAGTGGTATGGAGATGCTTGGTATGGAGATCTTTTCGGTGGTAATGTATCAGCAGATGAAAGTTCTGGTGAAAATTATACTTTAACAAATAATTCATCTACTTCTGCATCAATACCACATTGGTATAGAAGTGGTAGTTCTATATATTTATATCTTGGAGATTATACATATTCTAGCGGAACTAATTGGATAGGAACTGCTATATTAACAGGAAAACCATCTGTATATTTTTATATTACAGACCGTGTATGGACAAATACATATAAAGTTGAAATATCTTGTTCATCAGATAATAGAACATCAATGACACAAGAAAGTACATCATCTAATAGTAAAATTGTTTATATTTATCATTTTGGAGCTATTACTTCAGGATCTCAAGCAAGATTTTTTGCAGAACGTATGGGATATTTTTATTTAGATTATCGTACACCAGTACAATGGAAATATAAAGTTCATTATACATCTTAAAGAGAAATTCTTTTGAATTTCTCTTTTTTATTTCTATATTATTAGTGTAAAACAGCAAACATGAACATTATGGAGACCATCAACAACACCCCTGCACGCAAAGACAACCGCAACACTGAGTACATCGCTAAGGCTACTAAAGAGCTCACTGCGCTTTTTGAGCATGTAAATAAAGCTAAAGAAGAGAATAAGACTTATGGATATGCTGGTATTCCAGGTATTCTTAATAAGATGATGGAAGTTGGCATTGATAAGATTTTCTTTGTAGGTCGTGATTATCATGGTCGTTATGAAGATGATGATTGCTACTTCACCTATTGGAATGAAGCAGAGAAGAAGTTTGAGCATGATGAGTGGAGTACTCGTTTCGCTGCTCCTTCTTATGACTTGTACGAGATGCCTATTGCATTCTCAGTTGCTTGGGATGAAGGTATGATTGATAAGGAAGCATACCTTGAGCATATGAAGAGTCTTAATCTTGAGACTCTGTCTAATAAGCATTTTGACAAGGATGTTGCTGAAGATTATTGCTTGAGAGTTAAGATTGAAAAAGGTAGGAAGTGGAAGGGTGAGGGATATCTTATCAATATTACAGAGTCTTCTTATCGGTTTGCTACTCCGATGTTTAGAAATCATAATGATGATTTTGGAGTATCTACTTCAAGAACTGCAGTCATCTGGGACCCTATTACTAATACAATCAATCGTGCTAATGCTCAGTATCTTAAGTTCATTGATGCTGAAGATATTATGGAGAAATATACCTTCTGGGCTAAAGCAATCATTATGAATGCAACTATCCAGAATGTCCATCCTGTATCAAGCTTCGGAAGTTATGTTCTTGATGTAGATTACTCTTTTGAAAAGTTTATGAGTGATGTATGGATGAAAGAACACAATATTCCTTCTGAATATTATGCTAATGCTTATGATGCTGAGGCTGAAGAAAAGCGCCGTAAGCTTTCTGAGCTTAGTGCTGAAAAGATGCCTGGAATCATCGAATGGGTAAAGAATAATACCGATAAGACTGGAGATGAAGTAATCAAACTCGCTATCCATATCTTCAATAAGAATTACAATAGGTAATTCTATATATAAAAAGAAAAATCCTCTCAAGTTTTTTGAGAGGATTTTTTTTATTCTTCAACTACTTCTTCATCTGGAATTGGAACTTCTTCATCATCACCTTCACATGTTTGTGTATTCTTATGTGATGTATTATATATATATTTATTTTCACTCCATTCACTTCCAGCCTTTGTAAGACCTGCTGCAGCAAATAATGATGCAACTGCTCCTATAAATCCAGCAGCTTCTCCCATACTAACTGTTATAGTATGTTGGTATATAATATCAACTATCATACCAGCAATAAGTACACCAAGAAGTATCATACCTATAATAGTAGTACATACAAGGAAGAAATTCTTAGAACTTACACCAGTATTGCTTGATATAAGTTTCATAAAGAATGATTTTTTAACAGCGCTCATAATAAAATTTTGTAATGCCATTTTTTATTTTCATAAGATATAGTTTTGTTTTACCATACCTCATACTCTATGATTAAAAATAAAATTAAAATGAATATAAATCCATACCTTGTGACATATACATATTTCCCAACATATCCATTTCATTTGTATTATTAGAAAATGGATCAGAAATAGTAATTATATTATTTATAGAATTATATATATTTATTGATTCAAGTTCTTGATAATTATTGTCATTATTAGATTTATTCATTAATTGCATTGTTTCTATTTCTTCAACAATATCTTTATATTTAGGAGTATTTTTTAACATTGGTATCTGACAAAGAGTCATAACAATATCATCGTGACCTGATGATGCTTGATAAGAACCATTACCATTTTTATCTTCAAAGTTTTCTATTTCTCCTATAGTTCTAAGATCAGTAATTTCAATATTGAATTTTTCAAGTTCCATTTTAAGAAGTGCGCAAGCTGTCTTCTTATTATTAGCAGTAAATTTAATTCCTGGAATAGTTTTTCTCTTAGAATTATTATGTCCAGGTATATTTTCATCTTCTGGTCCTTTTTTATATTGTATCAATCTTGTTGTATCAAATCCTTGACTAGATATATTAAATCTCCATAAAGATTCTCTCATATAATCTGGTTCATTTAAATTAAGTATATATTGATAAAAAAGAGCACCATATGTATTCCATTCTATTGAGAATATACACCTGTCATTATTAAATAATTGATTACATAATAACCAATATTCAAGAGCTGCATGTTCAAGATCAAGATTATTACATTTCCAATAACCAACTTGTTTGAATTTATCTTTACCAGTCATTTGTAATATATGAAATACTGTATTATCAGCATCACCTCCACCACCTTCAGCAAGGTCAGCAAGTATTACAAAATAACCAGTCTTTAATTCTTCAGTATCAAAATTTGGATGCCAATATAAACAATCTTTTTTCTGTATATATATTTCAAAGTCTGGTCTTGATTCAAATAATATTGATTTATCTCTAAGTACACCAAGACATTCTCTTGAAACAAGACATAAATCTGATGCAGCAAATTCTGTACCAAATTGATAATAGAAAGCTTCTTTACTTCCTAATTTACCAATCATTTCATTTTTCCATTTTTCTGTTCTCTTTTCCCATTTCTTAGTATCTTTATTAAATTGTGGTACTTGATCCCAGTCTACTTTAAATGGAGCATAACCATTTCTTTTTTCTATAGCTCCTTTATATAATTCATAAAATAGATTAAATCCATTTTGTGTACTCATAATAGCAACATGAGCATTAGGAAGAGTTACTACAGTAGGAAGAATATTCTGATAGAAAAGTTCTACATCATTCTTAGGACACCAAGCAAACTCATCAAGAATAAGGAAGTTGATAGTTTTACCAAGTCCAGCTGTTGGTGAGAAAGCTTCAGTTGAAATTGATGAGTTATTATCAAAAGATATTTCATGTTGGTTCCATTTCATTGTACCAGCCTTAAGATAATAAGGAAGATTAAGGTACATATCTTTAAGTTTTGAAAGAAGGTCAATACCTGCAGGACCTGATTTTGAAAGAATAAGTCCTGTCATATCAATATTGAAAAGAATAACCCAAAGACAGAATATCGCAGTAGTTGTTGATTTACCAGCTTGACGGCATGATAACATAATTGTAAAATTATTCTTCTGGAGCATTCTTAAATATTCAACCTGATAATCTCTTAAGACACATGGTCTAAGTCCTTCTGGTGTCATAAGAAAGCACTTAGAAGCGAAATAAACAGGATCTTCCTTACATTTTTTATAGTCATCAACTTCTTCTTGAGTTCTTTTATATACTAAATCTGGTTTTAACAATTGAACATTCTTTCCACAAAAAGGATTACTTTTAAGAGGTAAACCTTTCTTTATAGCATCAACAGCTAATTTAAATGCCTTTGTTGTCCATACAATTCTTTCAGCCGCTTGTCCATTAATTGTTTCCTTTACAGGATTAAATTCATAAACAAATTCTTTTTTAGCCATAAAATTTATAAAAATATTACTATATTTTATATATAACAATAAATAAAAAATATGAAAAGTATTGAAAGATATATTCTAGAAGGTTCTAGATTTGTAGTTTTTGTAATGTGTGGTCTTCCTGGATCTGGTAAATCTACATGGGCTAAGGAGAACCATCCAGATTTGACTATTGTTTCTAGAGATGTTATTCGTGCAAAACTTGGTTTTACTAAGGATGCTGATGAAAAGGCTGTTCTTACTGCAGGCCAAGAAAAACAAGTAACTACAGAGGAATATTGGCAGATATCTAAACTTGCTAAGAAGAAACAGTCATTTATTGTAGATGATACAAATTCAGTACCTAAATATAGAAAGGAATTACTTAAGACTCTTAAAAATTATGGAGCTAAGATAATTGGTGTTAATATTGAAACACCATTAGAAATTTGTATTAACCGTCGTAAAGGACAAATTCCTAAAGATGTAATGGAACGTCTTGCTGCTAAAAGACTTCCTCTTAGAAAAGAAGATGTAGATGAACTATTAAATGTAAAAGGTTACTAAAATTAATTAGTAACCTTTTTTTTGATAGTAGTATTTATAATTATGAGGTTTTCTTTGGACGACCTCTTTTCTTTGTTTGTGGATTATATGTATTAAATAATTCCATTATATATTCTTTTTTCATATCATATGAAAGTGAATCGATAGCACTTGCAAATTTTTGTTCAATTGTATTTGACATACTATTTTTTACTAAACCTCTTGTATATACATATATAGTAGAAATAATATTTGCAAATTTATATCCTAAGAAATGAAGTGTATATAAAAATCCTTCTCCACACATTCCAGTTTCATATTCTGGATAGAAATAAACTTTATTAGTAAATTTTTCTAAACATTTTCTTCTGAACATACAACTTTGGAAATGACAAATATTTAATATTGGATTACCATTTTTAAGATATTCAGTAATTTGATCATTATTTAATTCTATAAATGTATTAGGAAGAATTCTTTTATCTGAAAACATTACTGATGTAGAAACAACATCTATATCTGGATTATTATCTAAAAATTTTACTTGTTCTTCAAGTTTATTGCTATCAACTAAATCATCACTATCAATAAAACAAATATATTCACTGTCAACTTTACTTAAAATAAAATTATGTGAATTTATATAACCACTTTCTTCAGTTTGCCAAGCAATAAGATTTTTATTATTGTTTTGATATTCAAATAAAACATCAATTGTTTTATCTAATGATTTACCATCACATACTAAAACATCATAGTCTTTATATGTCTGATTTAATACTGTATTCAATGATGTTTTTATAACAGATTGCCTATTATAAACACATACACATATTGTTACCTTTTTACTCATATATATAATTACTTTTATTTTATAAAATATCTGTCAATTTTGGAAGAGGAGGATAAATTGGTGGTATTGCTATACCAGTTAATTGTCTTACAACCATTATTGCTTTTGTAATTGCATTTTGTACTTTTACTTGTGCATCTGCAACAGTTTTTTCTATAAGTGATTGTGATTTTTTCAATACAAATATCTGAGCAGAATTTATTGCTTCAGCCGCAGCAGTTCCAATAGCACATCCAAGAGATTCAATAGCAGCATCTCTTACATTTTCTAACATAAGAGCATATGAACCAATAAAACCATTTGCTTTTTTTACAATAAGATTTGTATATGAATTAGCTTGTGATATAACCCAGTCTGGTCCTTGTTGAACATATGCTGTTATTGTACTAATACCAGATTCTAAAGATCCTAATACTTTGTCTTTAAATTCTACACATTGACCTAATCCATTAGTTATCTTATCTTTTATATCATTTAATTTTTTCTCCTGTTCTTTATCTCTGAATTTTTTAGTTTCCTCTTCAGCTTTCTTTTGTTTGATTTTACTTAATAAATCACCTGGTTTCATTATCTTTTCAGTAGTCCAATATCCTACTGATTCTAATAATTTGTCTCCTATAGAATTTAGATTTGTTAAATCAGCAAATCTATCTGATAAATAAGATGTAACTGCTTGTGTAGCAATTGTTAAACAATGTTGTCCTAAATCTACAGTTATTTTTTTATATAATTGTGGATCTATTAATGTATTTACTGTTAAAATACTATCATCTATAATATTATCTACTCTTGAGAATACATTAGCAGCTTCACCACGTAAAAAACTAGATCCAGCATTTAAAGTAACCATTTCAAGATTACCTAATAAATCTCCTGGAAGTCCTTCTTTACGTATATAATTTGTTGGATTACTCATTAATTTACTTTTGTATTATTTGTTAATAATGATTGTGTATTAGCAAGAGTATTTACACATTCTTCAAACCCTTTTGCAAGAGGAGTTGTATATACACCAAATGTTGCAGCTGCTTGAAGAGATAAAAAATTACCTTTTAGTTGTTCTAACATATTTACAAGGGTTTGTCCAAAAACTGCTGGTTGCATTTCTTTTGATTCATCACCAATAAATACACCACCATCTTTTACTGTTATGCTAGATTTTCCAGATGTTATCTTTATTATATTATCTGGAGTTAATACTATATTTGTATCATTTCCATTTTTTATTACAATACCTTCTGAAGGTCTATAATATACATATACTCCATTTTCTCCAGATGACCTACTTAAAAGTACTTCTCCTTCTTGATAATCATTATCATCAGATGAAATAATTTCTTTAGTATCATCATTAAGTTGGAACATTGGAATATACCAGAATTCATGATAATCTGAATCACAAAAAATCCATATCTTAGAACCAACACGTAATTTAGAAAATCTCTGATATCCATTCATAGTAAATGGATATATCCATGGAAGACCTTCTTTATTCATTACTGATGAATCAAAAAGACCAGGGGAATCAGCTTTTATTCTACCAATATATTTTGGATCATTCACATCTATTACTATTCCAGGTAATACTTTTATATCTTTAAGTTCCATTATCTAGTTATTGAATATGTTACATGTATTTCATCTCTTCCTTTATGATATCCTTTCCAAATTTGTATTACTGGAAATTCTCCAGAATCAAACATTTTCTTAAACTCTTCTTCAGAGAAATAATTTAAATCTGGAAACATCTCAGTAAATAATGCTGCACATCTATCTGTAGGAATTTCAGAATATATCTTTTCAGTACTTACATCACCACCATTAGGTACACCATATCTTTGAAAGAATAAATCATATGTATACAATGATGTAAGTCCGCAATTTGGAGCAGCGGTATCTCTAATTATACTTGCACACTTAGTTGTAAAATCTCTAAGTATAGTATCAATTATTTCTTCATCAGTAGTTTCTTTATTAAATTTAAATAAACCACCAATAATTTTCTTTACATCGCTTGTTGCTTCAGCAATATATTCTACTAAATGCTTCATATTATTTATTTTATATTATGCTTGTGTAGTTTCACTTGATTCTGGTTGTACATCACCTAACATTTCACTATCAATTTCTCCTCCACTTTCTTCACTTTCAGCTCCGCTTTCTTCACCACCTTCTTTTCCACCACCTTCTTCTCCTTCTGTTCCAGTTTCTTCATCTCCTCCCATTTCTTCATCTTCTTCTCCTCCTTCAGCTCCACCAGCATTCTTTCTTCTCTTCTTTTCTTCTTTCATCTTCTTATTAAGTTCAAGATCAGCTTCACTCATCTTAAGATACTTAATAATCAAGAATTCTGGATCAAAGAATGGTTCTTCTTCACCTTCATCATTTGTTATTACTAAGCTATCCTTCATTGTACCAATGAATTCAACTCTCTTAGTCATAACTTCCATTTCAGCAAGCTCTGTAAACTGGTTATATGAATTAAAATGAAGAGATATTGAATCAAGTATTCTCTTATCATTCTTTATATCTGGTATATTAAGTGCAATCTGAATTCTTATAGGTTTAAGAATAATTTCAGAAAAAGCACTTCTCATTCTTGTTACAAATCTTGAGAAATTAATTTCATCTCTTAATTGTTGTGTAGGATCAGAACCAAACCAAGTTGCTTGTGCTTCTCTATCAAAATGAGATTCTGGAATTTTACTCATCTTATAAAGATTTGATAAGAAGTATTTAATTTGGTCACTATCATTAAGTTGTGGACCATTATCAACAATTGTTTCAATCTGTGGAGTACCAGCTTCATTTTCAGGCATCCAATATTCTTTATTAAATGGCATATTTACTTTACCATTTACTTGAAGTTCACCAGTATCTACATTGAAAGATATATCTTCTTTATATCTGTTCATTGCTTGAGAAAGAGTCTGCATACCCTTTGCTTTATTCATTCCATTTATAGGAATAGTAAACATTGTCTTAAATGAAGATTGAGTTACTGTCCAAATAATCTGTGCTTGTTCAACAATACGGTAAATATTGAATGGACGAATAAGACGTTCAAGATATGACTGTCTTTCTGTTACACCTGTATCTTCATATTTTACATAGATAATTTGTATATCAAGAAGATATCTTTCTTTACCTTGAATACCTTTGAATTGTACCCAATATGTTGTTCCATTTTTAACAACTTTTGTTAAAGTAACTGGGTCAAGATCTATTATACCAATAATTGAATGAGGATTTTCAAGGTCATCATAAATAATTTCATATGCAAGAATACCTTCAATTAACCATCTCTTAAAATCATCCCATGCATTTCTTTTCCAGTTAAGGAACATATACATTTTATAGAATACTGTATCAACAGCATTTCTAAGTTCTTCAGCTGATTTTTCAGTTAATTGTTGTGTAAGACCAGTATCGATAAATGGTTGAGCAATATATGCGTCGTCGTCATCATATACAATACATTCATTAGACATAACATCAAGAATATCTTCGAGTTCAGGTTGAGCAGCCATTTTTCTAAGAATTACTCTCTTTTGTTCAAGAGTTTTCTCTCTAAAATCCTTATCTTCTTCACCTTTTTGTTTCCAGTTATTCATCATACCACCATAGATTGACTGGTTTAATAACAAGTCATCTTGAGGTTGAAGTTGTTTATCAGCTGGAATAGCTCTCATATTCTTCATTATATCATCAGAATAATTCATTCCATAATGAGATAATGAATAAAGTATTTTAGAAATTCTACTTTGTTTTTTAACTGTTTGATTACTTAACATTTGTTGTGTTAAGATATTAGATTCAACAGCTTCCATTATATTTTGTTCATTTTCTAGAACATTATTTAAATTACCGAATACCATATTACTATAATAATTATAAATACTATCTTATAGATAAAAATAATTTTTTAATAAATATTTTTGATATTTTTGAAAAAATATTTGAATTATTTGTTTTATTTACTATATTAACTTTGAATTTAATTTTAGTTATATGAAAAAACATAAAAATCAAGAAATAGTACAGATTAGAGACGATTTTTTTGTAAATAAAGATAATATCGATTCTATTATCAAAACAAACATTGATCCAAGAGATAAAACAAAGCTTGAAGAAGATATATATGTAATATATCTTAAGAATTCTCATTATACCTGGATTTCTATCAATAAAGAACAATTTAATAAATATATTAAAAATATCGTTAATATTTAATTTTTTAAAAACATGGCAAATACTATTACAAAAAACATTACTGTGGCTCAGAGTGCAACTGTAGCAGGTTACGATTATGAGAAGCGTCTTGCAGCTCTCACACCAGAAGAACGTTCCAAGTACCTTGCACTCACTGAAAAGGTCGATGTTCATAACCTTACTACGGTTCATGAATATGGTTCCGAGCTTAATTCTGTAGTTGCTGAGAATGGTGAGAGGTTCCTAAAGTCCGTCAAGGCTGGTGATGGCGGTGAGATTGTTCAACTTACCACTGACTTGCTTGCTCAGCTTAACATGATTAACATTGATGAGATCAATACTGATACTACTTGGAAGAATTTCCTTAGGAAGCTTCCTGTTGTTAGGAAGTTTGTCACTACAATTGAGAATGTAAAGATTAAGTACAATGACATTGCTCAGAACGTAAATGCTATCGCTGAAAAGATGGGTGATGCAAAGCTTGTTGCTTTGACTGATAACTCTACTCTTCAGGAAATTTTCGATAACAATGTAACTTACATTGACCGTCTGCGTGAACTTATTCTTGGTGCTAAGGTTCTCCTTGAAGAGTCAGAGAAAAAGTATAAGCATATGAAGGAGAATATCGGTGAATATGAGAATTATGAAATGTCTGAGATGCAGGATTTCATTGGTTCTCTTCAGAAGCGTATTGCTGATATGCAGGTAACCGAGGCTGTTCTTCAGCAGAACCTTCTTCAGATTCGTGCAACTCAGGGTAATAACCTTGCTATCGCCGAAAAGAGTAATAACATTGTTACTAATGTAATTCCTCTTTGGAAGAATCAACTTTCCATTGCGGTTATCATGAATAACCAGAAGAAGAATGTTGAGGCTCAGCAGATGTTGACTGAAACAACTAATAAGATTCTTGCTGAAAATGCTAAGAATTTGCATACTAACTCTGTTGCTGTCGCTAAGGCTAATGAAGAGTCTGTTATCTCTCTTGAGACTCTTAAGACTACTACTAATGAACTTATCGCAACTATCAAGGAAGTTGAGAGAATTCATGCTGATGGCGCTCATCAGAGGGAACTTATCGAAAAGGAACTGCATACTATGGCTGTTCAGCTTCAGGATGCTATTACTACTAATGATAAGTAATTATGATGACTTTGGATGGTGGGGGAGGTCCAACTCCCCCAAATATTAAAAAGATTATTACAAATAATACTCCACCAAACGTTAAAAAAAGTATTACAAATAATATTAAAGAAATGAAAGCATTAATTACTGTAGATAATGATAGAGTCATATTTAATATGAAAAAAGCATTATCATTAGATGCAAATATTTCTTATAAAGATACAGAAGATGGAAAGACAGTTATTTCTATTAATAAAAATGGAAATATAACTGAAGAGATCTTTGATAATGTCCCTATTGAAGTAAAACAGGGCATTGACAAAGCAAATATGATAAAGAACAAAAAAATATCAAAGAATACTGCTAAAGATGCTGTAAATATTAAATATAAGATTGGTGATATTGTTGTTCTTAAAGGAAAGATTAAAGATGGTTCTAAACGTCTTATAAAGAAGTTTGAAGTTAAGAAAGTAATTTGGTCTATCAAAAGTAAGCCAATGAATATTCTTATTCTCAAACAGCTGGAAGGAGTTAATAACAATAGGACTCTTGATAAGAATGATTGTAAGAAATATCATATCAAATATGAAGAAGGCTTACAAGCATATTCAATGATGTTGAATTTTGTTAGATTGAAAAAAAGATAAAAATTTGTGAAATTTAACAAAAAGTTTCTATAATAAATTAGATGATTTTTTAAACTAATAAATATGAATAAAGAAAGATTTATCAGACTTCACAATGCAGAAAATAACACAGTTGTTGTTATTAATATTAAGCATATCGCTCTTATTGATACTGATGAAGTAAATGAACGAATTGTAAGTGTTATTTATTTGGAAAACACTTGTGATGTTAAAGAGTTTAATGTAAATGAAACTCCTGAAAAGATTTATACAATGATTGAAGAAATTCAGAAGTAAAAGAAATTTAAGTTTGGTGAAGTTGTGGCCATAAGCTTAACTACCATCGGAAAACCTTTCTATCTTTTGAGATTGATTTTTTAGTACCCAATTTATTATTTTGATACTCTTTTTGGTTTTTATGGTTTACCTGTTATTTTACTTTTTATAAACCAGGGGAAATTCTTTCAGTCGATTTAGAAATATGAAAATTATCCGAAAATGTACAACGGCACCTTCGTTAGTTTAACCGCCTTTAACTGAATTGATAGAAGAAGGACTTGAAAATTGGAGATTAATAATACCCAGTTAAAATATAAGCCCAAACTAATCAAGATTAATCATTAATCAGAAGTTCCTAAACGCCAATACTGTTTTTAAACAGAGTAATATTGAGTTAAGTTGGATGAAAGCATCTTCGGAATGCACTTCTGCAGATTAATTAAAGTGAAAGCGAAGACATATAACCTGAATGTCCCTGTTTTTTGAAGATTGGAGAGACTGGACGCTGGATAAGAGGTTTTAGGAATTGGTTACTTTAGCGAATACTTTCTACAGAGGATGAAGATAATTCTTCATCCTCTTGTTTTTTGAATATATTGTCTATGTTTTTCTATTTTAATATTACAAATACAACTTATAAATTTGAAAATGATATTAGATAGAACATGGAACAAAAACGAACAAAAATTAGTTATTTCTTACATTGATAAAGAAGGTAATAGACAATTTTATCAGAAATATTTTCATCATTTTAAAACATATGAATATGATGAAAATGGTGATGTAGATACATGGGATAATAAAAAAGCAAGAAAAGTATATAAAGATACTACAAATTATACACCTAATGAATTCGATATACTAGAATTCATGTATGAACTTCCAGAAGAATTGAACAAAACAATGCATGCTCAATACTTCCCTAAGTTATATTTTTTCGATATTGAAACTAAGTTTGATCCAACTAGTTTTCCTGATCCACAAAAAGCATTACACCAAGTGACCTCCATTTCATTAGTTGGTCCAGATATGTCATGTATTGTATATGGTCTTAAAAAATTATCAGAAGAACAAATTGGATTATTGAGATCAAGATATCTTGATTGGATAAATAACAATGAATTCGCTAAAGCACGAATGAAAAAAGAACCAAAGGTTCTTTATCAGTATTTTAGTGATGAAAGAGATATGTTAAAACATTTCTTTACTATCATATGTCCTAAAGTACCTTGTCTTGCTGGATGGAATAGTTATGGATTCGACTTTATTTATCTTGTAACTCGTCTTACAGTTTTATTTGGACAAAAAGAAGCATATAGTATTCTTAGAAAAGCATCACCAACAGGTGAACTTACTTCTATTAAAGTAACTAATCAACAAGGACAATTCTTATATAAATTCTCAGCACCATGTCATACTATTTGGCTTGATTATATGGAAATTGTAAAACAGTATGACTATACACTTATTCCTTATGAAAGCTATTCATTGGATTGGGTTGGTGAACATGCTGTAAAGGCTAATAAGATTAAATATAATGGAACCTTAAATGATTTGTATGAAAAGGATATTGAATGGTATTATTTCTATAATGCAATAGATAGTCTTATCGGTCTTCTTATTCATTATAGATTAAAATCACTTGAATCACCTTGTTCAGTATCAAGTATTACTCTTGTACCTCTTCCAAAGGCTTTTGGTCAAGTAGCTCTTACTACAGCTAATGTATTCAATGAATTCTATCAAGATAATAAAAGAGTAGTATATAATTATGATGGTATAGAAAGATATAAGAAAGAATATGAAGGAGCATTCTGTGGTTGCGTTCCTGGAAGATATCAATGGAATGTATGTGATGACTTCGCATCACTTTATCCATCTCAAGTACAGACATGTAATTTCTCATTTGAAAATATTGTAACTCCTCCTATGGAAGGACCTGATTCTTTAGGTAGATATATACCAAGAAACTGGACAAATGAAGAACTTGAAAATTTCAAAAATGATCCTAATTATTTTGTATCAATTAATGGTAATGTTTATAAGAATGATAAAGATTACGCATTTAAGAGAATGCAAAGAAATATGAAAAAGAAAAGAGATGTATATAAGTATACTGGACAAAGAATTGAAAGTGAACTTATACATGAAATTGATAGGTTGATAAAAGAAAAAGAAAATGAAAAATAATATAAATATAGAAGTAAATACTTTAGCAGCTTTATTTAATTTTAATGGAATTTCATATAAAGATTTAGATACTAAAAAATTTATAGAAACTCCTTATAAAAAAATTAGTCAATTAAAAGAATATCTTCATCAATTATATCCACAATATGATGAAATATATTTTTATGAAAAAGTTAGAGATAGAAGACAAATAGAATGGAATAATGAATTTTTATTAAGTTAATATTATGAAGATTAATGTAAAATTATTTGATCCTAATTATAGTGTAAATAAATATGGTGAAGGAGTTTTAGAAAATGCTATTAATGAATACATAAAAAATGGTAATAAATTTGTTTCATGTAATAGTGATTCTACTGATTTAAAAGATATTATTGGTACTGTTGAGCATATTGATAGAACTGATAATGGTAAAGTATTTGCTGATATAGAATTGTTAGATACTCCTCAAGGAAAGATATATCAAGAAGCATTAAATTATGGTATGATTAATTTTGGTGTTTCTGGATATGGTAATAAAAATGAAGATGGAGTTATAACAGATTTTGAAATAAAAAGTATAAATGCAATATGAGTGAAGATAAGCATAGAATAAAATGGAAAAATTTAAAGATATGGCTTAAAGACCAGTTTAAAAGAAAAACTTGGTTTAAAAATTTCTTTATCACTAGAAATGCATGGGGTGCATTCAGTATAAATAGTCATATTAATCAGCATACTGGTAAACCTAAGATAACTTATAATCATTTAGAAACTGCACTTAAGTCTGCACAGAAGATGAGTGAAAAACATGGTACTCATTTTAGTACTTATAAGTGTCTTTTCTGTGATGGTTATCATATTGGAAAAAATAGAGATAATAAAACTGATTATGATAAATGTGGTTAAAGATTGGACAAAATGTTGGTATGAATTATTAAATAAATTTTATTTACCACAAATAAAATCAAATGATGGATTACCAGTAGGAGTTTTATTTTATTTAGATTTTAATTTTAATAGAAATAAATATATACAAGTAATAAAATAATGGCAACTTTACATATAAACTTAGAAAAGTTAATAACAGAAAAGTTAGATGAAAAAATAAATGATGCAGTTTCAAAAGCAATTGAAAAAGTATTTTCTAATATTTCATTTGATTTTATATCTGATCAAAACAATTACGATGATAAAAATTCTTCAGATGAATGTTATAAAGAAAAATATATTGAAGAAGATAAAGACAATAAAATTAACATTATAGAAGAACAAAAAGCTCGTGAAGAAGATGTTAAACAAGAAGAAGATTCAACTTTAGAAGAAGTAAAAAGAGGTTGGGTTGAAAAAATGAATGCTTATGTTGATATTATAAATCAAATGAAAGCTCAATTAACACCCCAACAACTTGAACAAATTAGTATGCCTAGAGAAATAGTATCTAAAAAAGAATATTCATTTAAGTTATTTATTGATAATCTAACTTGGGATCAAGTAAACTTATTATTTAAATCCAATAATTATTTAAATGTTGATATTGTTTCTGAAGATTTTGAAGTTCAAAAAATAGAAACTTATGGATTTACTCCTAAAGATATTTATTTTAAATTATTAAAACAAATTATTACAAATGAAGCTAATAGAGTTTATCATTTATCTTATAATGATCCAACAGTAATATCATCACTTATTGTTACTGAACTTTATAATGATTATAATTCAAAAGTTATTGTATTTGTCGATGATATAATTGATAAACATCATATGGAAATTTTTGATGAAATTTTTGGTGAACAATTTTATATGAAACAATAATATGGAAAAATTTACAAGATTAACACTTGAACAGTCTGATAGAAAAATGAATTGGGAGATGCCATATGAAGATGTAACTGCTGATGATTTACTTGAAGCATTTAATGCATTAATGATTGGATTTACATGGAATCAAAAAACAATATATGATGCAATGGCACAATATCTTCAAGAGCATGCTTTTGATTTATATGATGTTTTTGATCATATTGATCATATTTCTGAACCTAATGAAGATGAAGGTAATTAAAGTTGTAATTAATATTACAACTTTTTTTTATTTTTATATAACTAATATAAAGATAAATAATGAATAAGTTTTTTAATTACTTACAGCCAACTATAATTCAAGCTACAAATAATGAAGAACTTCCAGAAAGAGTAAGAGGAAGATTCTTTATTAATTTTAATGTATTTGGTATACAATATTTTTCTGAAAACTATATATTACAAGAAACTTCATTTGGTGCTCCTTATCTTATTTTAAAAGAAGATAACTGGGGTCTTCAACTTGAAAATACTTCAGAAGGTGAACTTCTTGATATTCCAAGAATATATATTGATATAACAGATAAATTTGTAAATGATGAAGAAGGATTATTTCAATCATTCGTTGCTCAGTCATTAATGAATAATAAAATATGGGTAAGAGGTATTGATGGTTTCTTCGCTGGAATGGATTATTTTACAAATTATACTTTATATAACTATCTTGCTCTTACAGATCAGATTGAAGTTCCAGATTTTGGTGCACGTCTTCCTAATTATCTTGATAATTTTGGACAAATACAGACACAATATTGGAAACCATTGACTGGAGAAATTTATGAAGATTATAATAATATTGAGTATTTTAATGAGAAAAACAATTTATTAAATAATGAATATGATGAAGATACTCTTAATAATTTTTATTCTTCATTTTGCTCATTGATACTTGAATATACAAGAATTCCAGAAGATGTATTAATTACACAACAAAATCAGATATATAACTTAGTATTAAACTATTTCAAGAATTTTAAATCTGACAGTGGTAGTGATGCACTTTCAATTATATTGAATTCAGGTTATACAGTTAATGAAAATTTAACAAAAGTTGGATGTAATTGTAATGATTCAATTTCAGGTTCAACAGAAATAAGTAAGTCTTGTTATGATTTATATGGAGAAGCAATGTTGAAATGGTTGAAAACAATGTTATCTGATACAAAATTTTATGAAGATTGGTTTAGAATACGTAAATCAGAAGATGATTGGATTCCTAATGATGTATTAATTGAACATTTAAAAACATTCTTTGATGAATTTATTAAATTACAACATACATTAATGTTCTTAAAAACAACTTCATTAAGATGTGATTGTCCATCTCCTGTTTCATTTAATGAAAATGAATGTAATTATAATATAATAAATAACTATATTAAAATATTAAACTGGATATTTAATGAAGAAATTGATGCTAATATAAATAAAATAAAAATATATGGTGGTCAATTTGGTGATTTACTTCCAAAATTACAATTTTAACGCTTATGAAAAATTTAGCTACATATCTTGATGATTTCATGGAAAATGAAGAACAAGGATATTTTGAATCTTGTAAAAAAAGTAAAATATCTTGTGGCAAAATTACTGAAAAAGATTTTATGAAAGCAAATAGAAAGGCTTCAAGAGATGAAGAAATTTCTAATCATGGTAAACCAGTAAGAATGGGAGGCCTTCATAAATCAAAGAAAAATTATTCAAGAAAAGATAAACATAAACAGGATTATGATTAATATAAATTCATATATAATAGAAAAACTTCATCTTAATAAAGATACACTTAAAGAAAAAGATATAGATGAAACAGTAATTGATTTACTTAAAGAATATGGTGAAGAACTTGATTTACATGATGCTTTAGGATATGAATTTAAAGATGAAAATGGAGATGTCATAGACTATATTTGGTATTCTAGAGATAGTATAAGATATTCATATGAAGATAATGCAGCTGAAAGTAATGTATTAAATGATTTATATGAATTATTTACTAAAGATGAACTTACAAAAATATATGATTTTTTAAAAGATAAAATATAAAAATATAAACAGAATGATTAAATAAATTCATATATATTTAAAATGAAAAGTTTATTACAATTTATTAAAGAAGCAAGTGAAGAAAAAGTAGCTTCTTCAAAAAAATTAACATTCAACTTTACAGATTTTGAAGGAGCTGAAGAAACAATCAAATCTCTTCAAGAAATTGCTGATAAAGATGGTGTAAATGTAGAAATAGAAGATTCTAAAGTAACTGTAACATTAACTAAGGATAATGTTGAAAGTGCTGAAGGTGTATTTGAACTTCTTCAGGATTATATCCAATTAAGAGGTAAAGATCAAAAGAGAGCGAGTGATGAACAATATGCTCAGAAGTGTCATAAACTTGAAAGTACTCTTAATGATTGGAGAGAATTTGTAGATGATTCTCAAGAAGATGATGAAAATTCTGAAGAGGACAAAAAAGATGACAAAAAGGATGATAAAAAGGAAGAAGAATAATTATGAAAAATATTACTCAATATTTAACAGAATCTAAGACAATTTCTAAAACAAATTATCAAGAATTCATTAAAAATGATGGAATGGATCAAGAACTTAGAGAATGGTATAAAAATGAATATAAGACTGATTCTCTTGGAAATGAACTTCCAACAATGACATTTGCAGAAGTACTTGCTCAATTTTTTAATGATCTTGATAAATTTGAAAAAGAAACTTGTGCAGATGATTCAATCGTAAGAGAAAGAATATTCAAGAAACTTACAGAATTATGCAAAGTTAAATATGATAATTTTTACGATTATTGGTTACACAATTAAATGGTTGAGAATATTCTCAACCATTATTTCTATATTAAAATATAAATATATTTAAATTTGATATGAGTCCTAAAGATAAATATTGGTTAGTACAGGTAGAAACTGTAGAAGAAGACGAGAAAGGTAAAATTAAAAGAAATAAAGAAAAACATCTTGTTGATGCTTTCAGTGTAAAAGATGTTGAATCAAAAGTAAAACAAATGATGGAAGGTGAAACAAGAGATTGGGAAATTAAGTCAATCACAGTTCCTGGAATTATTGAAGTTTATTAATAATTGAAATAAATGAATAAAAGAAGTATTAAAGAAATCGTTTCTTTGATACTTCTTTTTAGTTTTGGGACATTTTAAGGAAACTTATAACAAATATATCGTTTAAAATTTTTGATTTAAACCAGGACTATTTATATAGTTTAAAGTCTAGCATAATAAATTCATTATCTATAAAACCTTCTGTCAACATATCTGCATTATCGATTGGTTTTAGAGAAGAAAAATTAAATTTTAATTTTTCAACTTTATTCTTAAAACTTTCAAATAATTCTTGATCTTCTTTATCTAAGAAATTATAAAATACATAACTGTCATCAAGTCCTTGAATATATCTGAAAGCAATACTTTTTTGTCCTTTCATATATATTGTCTTTTGTATATTAAGATATACTATGAATTCATCAATACGCATTCTGCTACTAATTTCATTATCTTCTAAAAGTTTTCTTTCTATATCAACTTTAGCAAATAAAAAATCTTCTGGAAATTCTCCAATTGTATTTATAGATATATATTTCATGATTAAAAAATATTATACTTTTATATTTAAAAATATAGTTTTTATAATAAAAAATTATATAGTAAAAATTATTTTTAACTATAATATATGTTTTATTTTAAATGAATAATATAGTACAAGGCAATGATGAACATAAATGGTTGAGACCATGGAATATTGAAAAATTTGATGACTTATATAATAGAGATGAAAGATTTTTCAGTATTTTAGTAAAAGGTACTCTTTCATGGTTGACATCTAATATTGTTTTATATAATAAACCTATAAATCATTTTATATTTAATACTGGTTCATCATATCTTTATGTTGAATCAAATGGTTATTCATTCTCTATGACTGAAACTTCTGGTGAAGATCAAATGTATATGAAAATGCCAAGATGTGTTATAGAAATAGGTGATATAAATATACCTACAGAAGAACTTTCAGCTCCTTATGTTAGAGGTGTTTATGAACGCCGTGATGGCAATGAAATAAAAGGTTATAATGGACAAATGAGAAGAATGCCAATTGAAATGTCTATGACAGCAAGATATGTATTGTCAAACTTTAATGAAAGTATGATACTTGTACAAGAAATTATAGACAAAGTTGCATGGCAGCAATATTTTAATATCATTTACTTAGGACAAGTTATAAACTGTTCAATAGAATTAGATAATAATTATCAAATTCAAGTAAATAAAATAGATATGACTGATCCAACAACAAATCAAAAAAATATTGAAATCCAATATAAGATTTGTTCAAATTATCCTCGTATAGATGAAAGCACAGAAGTTGAAAATAAACAATTAATAAGTTCATTCAATACTAATTTAAATATATTTACTGATAATGACGTAAATAATACAACTGATTCAGAATCTAAAACAAATATACAGAATAATGATTCAGATATTAATACTGGTAATAATTCAATGAGTACTGGTAATATAACAGATAATTATCAAGAAACACCAATATTACAGTATCAAAATGATACTTTATTAAAAACAACATTTAATGAATTAAAAAAATCTCTTTAATAAATAATGTCACAATTAGGATATATACATAATACTTATGGTAAACAAATAAACATTGGTATAGCTAATACATATTCTTATAATGTTGCTTCTGGAGTTAATCTCTCTAGAAACACAATCATTATTTCTTCTAATGTAAATGAAGATGGAGATGATACAGGAACTTATTCATTGTTTATAACTGATAATAATGGTACACCAGTAAGACTTACTTATAATATATCTCAAGGAAATGGTTTATATTATTCACAACAAGGAGATTATCTTTCATTATATATAGACAATGATACAATTATATCTGAAAATAATCAATTAAAATTTAATATTAACAATCATTTAGGAGAATCATTCTCTTATGAAAATAATAAAATTGAATTGAATGAATTAATAATACCTAATTCTTCATATAAAAATTTTGGTATTTCAAGTATTGATAATGAAACAATAAGAAATGATGAAGATACAATATATGTAAATACTCAATCATTGAAATATTCAAATAATTCAACATCAACATATGGTATTGCTATTGGTGATGGTAATACAATAATTACTGAAAATGGTAAAATTTTAGTAAATATTGAATCATTTGATAAAGCAAATAATGAAACTTTTGGATTTATTAAAGGAGATAATAATACAATTGATATTAAAGATGGTATTATTTCAGTTGTTACTAAAAACCTAAATCTTGGTACTTCTAAAAATCAAGGAATAGCAAAACCTGATAACAATACAATAATATTCAATGATAAAAAGCAAATAACTGTAAATGAAAATAATTTAAATATTGCAACACCATCATCATATGGTTTATCAAAAATTGATATAAATACAATATCAATAAAAGATAATAAAATTTCAATGAAAGATTATGATGATATTAAATCATCAATATTAAATTATAAAAATGAATATATCAGTTATGTAAATGAATATAAAAGTTTAAATGAATACTTAAAATCTGGTAATGTTTTATTAAGAGATAAAAATATTCAGTTATTTAGTATCAATGAAAAATCTGTAACTGAACTTAGTAAACCTAAAAAGGATGAAGAAGTTATTAATATGGAAACTCAATATGTATCTATAGAGTTTAATATAATAACAACATGCGATTTTATAATGAATATACATTTTGAAGAAGGAACAAATGAATTCCCAAATGTTGATATTGTAGAAGTTAATTATAATACTAAAAAAATATATACAAGAGAAGAAGCATTAAATCCTAAAACAGTATATCCTTCAACAAATGGAGAACTTATGAAATTTATTGTAAAATTATCAGCAAAGAATTTTAGAAATTCAACAAAAGGACAATCATTAGTAACATCAATAAACTTTATAATTTCAAATGCTGAAGATCATAATAAACAGAAAAATGAAAAATATTCAATTATAAGATATAATTCATTATATAAAGAAAAAACTAATGAAGATTCAACTAAAAATGAAAATTCAAATAGTGTATATGTTTTAAAGAGTGATAATATAACATGGTCATTCATTTAAAGATAAATAAATTTAATTAATAAAATGGCATTTGTACCTTATCATAATGAGATAGAAAATTCTAGTGAGTTAGAATACTCTAGAAATCCTGAAGAATATATTATCATAGAAGATAATGATAATATTTTTACAGTAACTTTACATTTAAAAGATGGAAATAATGATATTAAATATAATAATACTGGTATAAATAATATAACATTTAATAATGTTTCTTTATATTATAATACTAGTAATAATTATAAATATGATGTAGATTCAACATCAACAAGAATAGAATATAGTATTTCAACTGATGGTACTAAATATAAAAGTGCATCAGGAAGATTATTATGTAGACAAGAATGTGAACATAATATTTCTTTAACAAAAATATATCATTATCAATTTATTGTAAAAAATATTAATGATATAACAACTAATAATCTAGTATTTACTAATAATTCTGATACTAATGCAAGATCATTAATACAAAAACAATCAAATAATACAGTAATAAATTATTATACAACAGCAATATCAATTAGTTTAGAAATTAATAAAGCTGGATATGAAAAATATAATAGTGGTAATATATCAGGTACATTTGGGATAAATAGTAATTCTATAATTAATACAACAATAACACCAGTAACTTTAGAAAAAGAAGAAACACAAGTTACTGTTCATGAATATTATTTTAATATTTTATATAATGAAACACAATTATCACAAAATAAATATAATATAACTATTGATGATAAAACACAATCAGATTTAAAATATTATGAATCACAAAATAATAAAATAGAATATACTATACAATTTAATTCTGATATAATTAATTATACTTCTATTTCTGGTTCATTAAATGCTACTATTAATAATGAATTAAATTTAGATTTATATAATATTACTGATATTGAATATAAATTTACTATAGAAGTATATGATAGTAATACAAATAAACTAATAAAAACAATAAATAATGATAATTGTAAAATAAATACTGAAATACCTCTTGGTAATGCTAATATTAATAATGAATATTATATAATTAATGATATTGATTTAGGAACATATAAAATTACTAATAATGATATATATAATTTATTAATTAATAATTTATCTACAATAAAAATATATAAAAATTTATCTGAATATACAGTAAATATAGAATATAATCCTATTGATATAAATGAAATAACAGATAAAATAAATGTATATAAAGATAAAACTGATACAGAACCATTAGAATATAAAATTGATTATTATATTACAAATGAAAATAATAATGAAATAGAAGAAACAGTTAAATATAATGAAACTATATATATAAATTCTAAAGATGAAAATTATTCATCTAAAGAAGTTCGTGTATCTATTATATTAGAAAATGATGATCAATATCCTATAGTTTTAAGAAAGGGTAAAAAGCAGTTTTCTAATGAAACATATTGTTTCCCTTGGTATATTGATGAAATAAATGTTCATTATCAATTAAGAGATAAATTAACATCTAATATTAAAGAATTCTCTGAAAAAATTAAAACATTTATTTATGATAATAAAGATTGTAAATCTTCTGAAGAAAAGAGTTTAATAAAAGAAGGACAAAATGAAGCTAATAATGTAGTAGAAGCATCTAAATTTTATATCAGAAGAAAAGAAACAATTGATAATAAACCATATAATTTTGTAATACCTCTTTATAAGCAGGTATATCCTAATTATATGTTATTTAGAAATGATGATAATTCATTAATAAATATACATAAATATAAAAATTCTTATATAAATATATTATATAGAACAGATCAAAATGAATATAGTAATTTAAATGATAATTATAATATTGATAGTAATACAATTAGTATTAATTCTAATGAAGACATTACATATAATGATGGATATAATACATTAAAATTTAATAGTGATTGTATTAGTAATGATATAAATGATAATGGTATATCTGGAAGTATATTAATATGTCCAAATAAGTATGATAATGATCAATCATCAGATGAATATAAACATAAAGATGTATTAGGATTAAAATATAATGTAATAGTTAATAATGAAAATATTACTGGATATAATTTCAATACAGAAATAGGATATGTATTATATAATACAGATGGTAAATATAATTATTCATTTGGTGATAATAAATATACATTTAGTTATAATAGTATAATAACAACACATAATATTTCAGATAATAATATAAATGATATTTATCCAAATATTAAAATAACAAATTATAATATATCTGTAGAAAAAGATAAAATAACTATATCTGACTATAATTTAGAAGGTGATAACAATTATAAAACATTTAATATAAGTTATGAAAATACAGATGATTTTATAGGAATTTCAGGACAATTTGATAAAACAGTATATACATATTTATATCCTGAAATAATATATAATAATTCATCATTTACATATTCTAATAATGGTACTATATCATATTCTGTAAAAATTTCAGATGATAATTCTGACTATAATAGCAATGGATTTAATGATGAAAATTTAAGAAATAATACTAAAGAAATTAAATATATTATAACATCTAAAAAAACAGATTATAACTATAATCCTAATATAAATTATAGTGACAATGATAATCATTATAAGTTAGAAAATAATAATATAACATATAATGGTAGGATATCATTAGAAAATTTAGATAGTGGAAATTCTAAGATAAGATATAATTTTTATAAATATAATACTCAATTTAATGAAAATGATCATCCACATATAGGAAATAATTCATTAACTAATCAAACAAATAATGATGATTATATATTTATAAAAACAGAAGATAATAAATATTTTTCATATATTAAAAGATATATATCAGATAATGAACAAATAAAATTTTATAAAGATACAAATAATATTAATAGTCCATATTATATATCTGATAATATTGAAACTATATATAATGATAATAATACTGATAGACAGATATCATATTCTATAGAAGATAAATATGGTAGTGAAGATTTTTATTATACTAATAATAATTTTACATTAACTAATAAGAAAGTATCAAATGATTATAATATATTATATTTTATTTATACTTTAGAAAAGGATAATAATATATATATGTCTTCTAAAAAGAACTTTAATACAAATTTATTTATTAATACTATTAAATATAATAATTCTCCAGGTTATGATACATTATCTAATATATTAAATAGTGATTTTGATGAGGAGTGTAAATGTATTAATATAGAAAATAATATCTTAAAAAAATCTACAAAGATTGATAGTATTATAGATCAATATAAATATACAAGTAATCCAATTATAGAAAAAAGATATGATTGGGATTCACAATTCAGTTATAGTTTAGTTGATTTTAAGAATTATTTAAATACTATTAATTTAAGTGATACTATAAATACAATATTAGATAGTAATTTTAGCAAAGATAATATCAGTGATAATATTATATTATCTAATTATCTTAATATAAATAGTATCGAAAATTATAATAGTAGGTATATTTATACATATGAACAAGGACAATATTATAGTGGTTACTTTAGAGATTATATTAGTGATATTAGCTTACATACAAATGAACTTACATATTTAGATAATGCTTATACAGTTTTAGATAAATTTAATCAAAACATATCTCAATTATGTAGTAATTCAAATGTTCAACTTTCTAAGTTATCATCTGATAATTTATCTATTAAACAATTTGAAGAAATAACTATTGATGAAAATATTATTAATGGACAAAACAAATTGGATGAATTATTATGTATAAATAATTATGAAAATAATGTTGTAGACTTATATAATACATATTTTGGAGTAAATTATACTATTAATGATTTAAAAATTAATACTAAAATAAATAATAATTATACAAAACAAAATAATACATATAGTGATTATATAGATATAAAAAATAATATAGATAGTATTAAATCAAATTTATTTAGTTTTTATACATATACTAATCTTAGTAGTATACCAAGACAAGATGATATTGTTTATGAACTAAATAATAATTCATATAGTATAGTTAATGATCATAATAGTATTAATGATGAAAATTATAATACATATTATATTAGAAATGAAGTTAATTCATATTTTGATAAAGAAATAATTAGTAAAGATATTAGTGATTTTATATTATCTACTGATATATATACTTATCAATATAATGGATATTATTATGAAATTAGTAGATCTGTAAAAGAAAATTATGATAATAATATTAATGAATTATATAGTAATGAATATAGTGAAGAAAATAATTTAGATAATTTAAATAATATATATAATGAATTATATAATGTCAATGATATTGAAACTACATATACTTATGTAAAAAATTATATATATAATCAATTAAATATTTTAAATACATCATATAGTGATGATAATAGTAATATAAATAATTATAATAGTGCAATAAATAATATTAATAATATATTTATATTTAATATAAAAACAAATTATAATAAAATTAATGAATCATTAGATGAATATAAATTTTATGAAAATATATCAAATAACCAAAAATTTTATAGTATAGATGATGTATTTGTTCAGACAAATAATATAAATAAAATATCTTATTTTAAAACTAATTTTAATGATTATTATAAAACAGTAAATGTTTATAGATTATTATTTAGAGCATATTTATATAATGTATATAGCTCATCAGATACTAATAAAACTAATATTCAAAAAGAAATTTTAAAAAATAATTCTGAGTTATTTTATAATTATTGGTTAAATTATATTTATGTTAATAAAAAGCATTTAACTGATGAATTTTATATAAAAGCCTCAGGAAATCAAACAATAAATATTAATACAAATGATATTGATAGTTTATTAAATAGACAATATACATTAAAGTGTGATAAAACATCTAAAACAAATATTTATTACTTTGATGATGATATGTATAATTCATTAATAAATTCTAATATTTCTATAAAATATAAAATTAATAATGATGAACCTGAATTTTTTAATGGAGTAATTAATTATAAAGAGAATAAAACAGGAAAAATTAAATTCTCATTATATAATCGTGACTTATTTATTAAAGATATAGATGTTATAAATAATAATATTAGAACATATTTTGATATTAATAATTCTGATAATTCTATTAATTTAACAATAACACAAGGTATAAAATTATTAAAATTAGAATTTAATATTGAAATTAATGAAATAGATATATCTGGAACAAATTATAAATTTAAATTATTATATAGTATATTTAATAATGAAACTCAATATCAACCTCAAGAAATTAATATAGCATCACATAAAATTATAAAAAATATAAATATTCCAAATAATATACAAAAGTCAGTATATATTATATCATATAGATTAAAGATGTATAATAAATATAATGAAGAAGATTATGTTTATAGTAAAATATATAATAAGATATTTTATTATAATGAGGATATATATGAATATAAGATAGAGAATGATTCTGATAAAATAAAAAATGATAAGATTGTTGATGTTAAATTATTATTGGATTATAATAAAAATAGTAATCATACATATTTTGTTGGATTTGCTGAAAATAATAGTAATACTAATAGTATTAAATTTTCATATATAACTAAATATAATGATAGTTATTATGCTCCACAATTAACAGGAAAATTTGAATTAGGTAAATCATATCCTAAGTATAATTTTATTGATAATAATATAAAAGAAGTTGTAAAATATGAGTAAATTAGGTAATATATATTTATCATATGGACATCAATTTAATATTGGTGTATCTAATACATATTCATATAATATTCTTTCTGGTAATAATTTACCAAAAAATATTATAGTTATATCTTCTCCAATAGATGATGAAAATAATGATATTGGTACATATTCATTGATGTGTACTGATTCATTAGGAAATCCTGTTAGATTAACATATTCTATAAAGGAAGGTAATGGATTATTTGTAGATAATGATGTATTATATTTAAATATTGATAATGAAACTATAAAGAATTCAAATGGATTATATATAGATTTATCAACTATATATAGTGATATAGTTTTAAATGAAAATAATATATTACATATTGATAATGATAAATTATCTGTTATTTCACAGTCTTCAAGAGGAGTATCTAAAGGAGATAATAATACTATAAAAAATGATGAAGGAATGTTATATGTTGATACTGAAAATTTACAGTATTCTAATAATTCAACATCAACATATGGTATTATAACTTCTAGTGATGATAAAATATTAATAAATAATGGAGTATTATCATTAAACCAAGATAATTTAAATAAAGCTTCTAATGAAGAATATGGAATATGTCATGGTGATGAAACAACAGTTTCAGTTATAAATGGTAAATTACAAGTAAATACAAAAAATTTAATAAAGGCATCAGAATCAAATTATGGTATAATAGATATAGATGGTAATAAAATTTTATCAAATGATGGTTTATTAAGTATTAATACTGATAATTTAAATATTGGAGATAATAATAATATAGGAGTTATTGATATTGATAATTCTACAATAGTATTAAATGATAATAATCAAATAACAATATCTTATTATGATAATATTATTAAAGATATTGATGATTTAAGAAATGACTTAAATAGTTATATTATTGGTTTAGATAAAATGAAAGAAGACATTTTATCCAAAATAAGTTAAGAATAAATCATATTTTTATATATAGAAAGATAATTAAAATAATATATGAAGACACAATTAGGAAATACTACTAAATCTTTTGGTAAAGAATATAATATTTCTGTTTCTAATCTTGGAGGAGAAGGAGTATTATCAACATATTCATATCTTAGAGAAAATACTATTATAATTGATTCTAAGGTAGATTCTAATTTTGAAGATATTGGAAGTTATAGTATATTCATGACTGATTCTAATGGTAATCCTGTTAGATTAACATATACTATACAACCAGGTAATGGTCTTTATCCTGATCCAACTGATACAGATATTCTTAGAATGGTTATTGATGATTCATCTATCATGGCAAATGATGGTGATGAAATTTATGTTAATAAACATAATATCATTGATAATGATACATTAACTGTAGATCCTACAGATGATGGTAATTCTAAAAGAGGTAGAATTCATGTAGTAACTCAAAATCTTGAAAAAGCAAGTGATGCAAGATATGGTGTAGTTACATCTGATCAGAATACAACATATATTCCATATGAATATTATAAAAATATAAATTCTGACCCAGATGCTGAACCAGAATATCAGAAAATAGAATTAAATAATCCAGGAGATATTCCACAAGATTATGATTTATTAGTAGAAAGTGGTAAGATAATGGTTAATACACAGAATCTTGATACTGTTGATGATAGTTCTAATCGTGATGGTATTGTAAAGCATAATTCAGAAACATTTAGAACTATTGAGGCAGTAGATGGTAAATTAACTGTTCTTACATATAATCTTGATAAAGCATCATATACAGATTATGGTGTTATTAAAACAGATGGTATTACAATTCAAGCTGATGATAGTGGTGTTGTAAGTGTTTTAACTGATGGTCTTGAACATAGTAATAAATCAAAATTTGGTATTTCTAAAGGTGATGAAGTAACAATTAATTCTTTAGATGGTGTATTAAGTGTAAATACTAGAAATTTAAGTTATGCTACATATACAGCGCCTGGTGTTGTTATTATTGATAAATATTCAATGTCAGTAAATGAAGGTAAGATTGAAGTAAATAGATATAATGAAATAGAATCTATACTTGATAGAAATAATCCAGAACATGATTTATTCCGTTCAGATATAGAAGATTTAAAAAACCGTGTTTCTAAACTTGAAACAGCTGCTCTTCAAGAAGTAATTGAATTCTTAATACCTGTTGGTGATCCTGAAACATCTCTTCCTCAACCTATATTTGATAGAGATACATGGACAGTAAATCATTATAGTGATAGAAAGACAATATCATTCAGTATTAAGACTAATTGTAAATTTAATGTAAATGTAGAATATAAAAATGGTACTAATGATTATTCACAAGTTGAATTAATAAATGTAAGATATGGTGATGAAGATACTATTCCTGCTAACCAATTAGCTAATACAATATTTAATGCGACTGGTAATACAGTTAAGACTCTTTACTTTACATTTGTAGTAAGAAATTATGATAAAGACGATAATCTTGCAAGTATAAATACTCAGGCAATTATTTCTGCTGCTTCAATTAATGACTCTTCTATTAAACAAACACAATTCCATATCTTTAAGTGTTGGAATAATATTGCATTTACAGAAGATAAACCAGTAAAACCAGAAATACCTGAACCAATAATTATTCCTGAATCATATTTACTTACACATGTTGGTACAGAAAAAATTTATGCATATAATTATGCATATAATTTTAAAGAAGTTGTTTTATCATATAATAAAACAACATCAAATAATTTCTTCTTTACTACAACTATAGATGCTACATATTGTTATTGTACATATACAGATGGACAATATGTATGGGGTTATAAAACAGATGTACCAACTTATCAATGTCCAAAAATTGGAGGAAATTCAAGTTATGATATTAATATAAAATATCAAAATATTGATGAAGATGGTGGTGTTGTTGGTGGTCAAGTAGATTCTCTTGATTGGTTAAATACATATATTACTGCATCATATAATACTACAAGAGCATTTAATGTATTAACAGTATTTTCTAAAAAACCTTTGACAGAAAAATCAAGAGCTGCTTATATAACATGTTATTTGAATACTGTTGATTTAAATAATAGTACTGAATCAAATATTAAATTAAATACAAAATTTGGAGAAATAAAGAAATTTAATAATGCTACATTATCACATGTTAATTATACATATACATCAGAACAAGATCTATCACAAAAAAGTACTAATATTGAAAGTTTTAAGAATACAGTTTTAAATACTTTAAGTCAAAATATAACTGATGATTCATTATTATCATTAAAACGAACTAATATAAATAATGCTAAGAATAATGTTACTAATTTAAATACAAGTAATACTTCATATTCTTCTGTATTCTCAAAAATTATTGAAAATGATATTACTGAATTTAATAATGTAAAAGCAGAATTAGATAATTATTATACAAATAATTTAAATAGTAAGACACCAGAAACATATCAAAAAGAAAAATATATTGCATATTATACTTATGTTAAAAAATTAGATAAATATGCATATAAATTAGCTGATGAATATAATAAATTTGTAGATATTTTATCAAACGAAAAGAATAAATTTGATAATAAATTTATTATAAATAATAATGAAGTATTAATTAAAAATAATCCTAATAATTATAATAGTTATACTTATCTTACTTTATTCTATAGTGAAAAAATGGATTTAGTACAACCAATTATTAATGTAACAAGTTCTATTAATGCTAAAGATAATGGTATTAAATTTAGTGTTATAAGAAATGAAAAATCATTACTTAAAATAAATAATTATCCATTATTAATACAATATAATTATATTAATAAATCTGGTAATTTAGTAAATTCAGATGGTACTAGTTTAAATCCTTCTAATAGATATGAAAAATATTTATTAAATATTCCTAAAGAATCTACAACATATACTAATGTATTACTTAATAATGTAATAAATGGTACTAATACAGAAACAACAACTGAAACTATTTATTATAATGTAATTAATATATATGGTGATAAATATGATTTAGCTTCATTTATTGGTATTGGTAGAAGTGATGGCGGAACAGTTTATTATGGTGGTTGGTGGCCAAATGTAGATGGTGAAGGAGGAACAAATGGTAAACTTATAGAAGATAATATTTATGCTGTATATAAATTAACTGGACAAGAAGCTAGTTTTGGTTTATTCTCACAGAAATATTCATTCTGGACAATAAATCTTAAAGGTAAATCATCTGGTTATTCACAAGATTTATGTCAAGCAAATGAAATTGAATTTGTTGGATTAAGTAAAACACCATATAGTAAATCAAGAAATGCTTCATATTATAATAAAGTAACTATTGGTAAAAATGTTTATATGGTTAATAGAACAACTAATAATACTACTAGCTTAAAAACTATTTCAAAGAATTATTATGATAATAATAAAACATCATTAAAATATACAACAAATAATAAAACTATTAAAGTTTCTAATAATATAACAGGTATAAAGATTAAAAATGCTGTTATACCAAATTGGGATGATGTATTCTATTTACAACCTAAGATTACATATACATCAACTGGTTCTTGGGAATCTAAAGATGGTGATAAATCATTTAATGATAATAAGAAATGTACATTTGGAAATGCTAAGATTGTATCTATAAATATATCAAGATGGGATGATTTCACAATGAATATTTCATTTAATGTTGTTGCTGGAGATACAACTCATCTTCCAAATAATACACAGATTATAGAATATGTTGGATCATCATTTGGTAGAAGTAATATAATATTCTTGCAAGGAAGTAAGAGTTATGAATATAGTCAATTCTATAATTCATTAAGTGTAAGTTGTACAAATTGGGTAAATAATACATGTACAGTAACATTTAAGTTATCTAATCCATATAGTTTAAATAATACTCCAGGATTAGAGGTTAAAGAATATTTCTATAGTTTAACTTCAGATACATTAAAACCTGTTTATGTTGACAGAGAAATACCATTTAGCGGAAAGAATAATAGAAATTATATTAAAGCTTCAGCTCCATTATTAGCAAATATAACAGGTATTAAATTCTGGGTTGGATTGAATACAACAAGTACATGTGTTGTTGAAAAACAATATATATCTTCATTATCATCAATTGGTACAGAAGTATTAATAAGTGGTAATTACAAGACAGGATGTGCTAAATCATTATCAATTGTAAATGCTAATACAACACAAAATACTAATATTTCTAATAAAAACTTTGGTAATAAAGAAAAGAATTTATCAAATACATTATTACCTGCTGAAAAATAATTTATTTAATAAATGTCTAAATTAGGTTATATTCAAAATTCCTATGGTAAGCAATTCAATATAGGTATTTCAAATACATATGCAACTAATATATTATCCGGAACTAATCTTCCAGGTAATATGTTAATTATATCTTCTCCTATAGATGAAGATAATAATGATATTGGATATTATTCAATATTAGTAACTGATTCTTATGGAAATCCTATAAGATTGACATATACTATTTCTCAGAATAATGGATTACAATATTCTAAAGATAAAGACTCATTAATATTGAATATTGATAATAATACTATTATTGAAAATAATCATCAATTAACAGCAAATATTTCATATCTTATTGATAATAATACGATTAAATATGAAAACAATAAAATTGATATAAATATTGATAATCTTAATAAAGCAAATGATTATAAAAGAGGATTATTTAAGATTGATGATAATACAATAAAATCAGATAATGGAAAATTATATGTTGATACATCTAATTTAAAGTTTGTAAATGAAAATACTTCTTATGGAATTTGTTTAGGAGATAATAATACAATTATATCAAATCAAGGTATATTATCAGTAAATACTAATAATTTAACAATTGCAAATGAAAATCAATTTGGTATTGTAAATGGATTAAGTGATAATATTAATGTAAATGATGGTGTTATAAGTGTTATTACTGATAATCTTGAAACATGTACAAAAGATAGAAGTGGTATTGTATCTATAGATAATTCAACAATTATTTTAGATGATAAAAAACAATTAACAATAAATACTGAAAATCTTAATAAAGTATCAGTAAATAATAGAGGAGTATTTAAATATGATGATAATGTTTTTGATATAATTGATGGTAAGTTAACTGTAAAAAATGTTAAAAATATTAAAGAAAATTTAAATAAAATAAAAACAGATATTTCATTATTAAAAGAAAAAATATCTGAAATACATGATGATTTAAAAACATATAAAGTTGGTATTTTACAACCAATGATTTTAGATTTCCATTGCTGTGATATAACAACATTTGTTCTTGAAAAACCTAATTATTTAAATGAACAAATAAATGATATGGAATTCCAATATAAAAGTGTTGATTTTATAATATCTACTAATTGTCCATTTATTATCAGTGTTAAATTTGAAAACAATATTGATCCACAAGTATCTCTTTATGAAATTAATTATGATAATAAGCATGTTTATTATGGAACTAATGGATTAATTCAGATATATCAGACAACACAAGAGAAAAAAATACCAATTAAATTTACTTTTATAGCAAAGAATTATTATAAAAATAATCAGAAAGAATCTACAAATGAAGTTAAAGTTAAGATTACAGTATCTTATTTAAATGATTCAACAATTAATAAATCAATATTATATTCTATTGTAAGATTTAATTCTGGTTATAATACTGAAATTGTTTATGATGAAAGCAATGTAGATAAATTAATATAAAAAAATCACCGATTAATATCGGTGATTTTTATTTTAGAAACCAAGACCAGCTAAACTTCGTTTAAATGTTCCTTCAAGTAATTTTCCAACCCATGTATGACTTTTTATATCTGCACCTTCTGTGGCATAAATATTATTTGAATTCATCATTGCATTAGCATGCCAATCAAGAGTGAAAGAGTTAGATTTAGCTAATGAATAATCTAATTGTTTAGTTTCTATATTATTCTCTTTAAATTGATTTGGTATAGGTTTATTTTTTGGAGATGCAGATCTTGCAGATGTTGCAGATCCTATATTATTCTTTTTTGTAAATAAACTTACATGTGCTAAATCTTCATCAATTTCTTTATATTCAATATTAGTTTCATTAAATTCATTTAAATCAGACATATCTCTTGGTATTTCAAATTTCCATGGCATATCTTTATCATAAGTAGTTATATTACTTTCTTTAAATTGATTTTCAAATGCTAAAGATAATGGTATATCACTTAATGTAGTATTTAATGAACCATTTTTTATTCTATTTAATTTTTCTTCAAAATAATCAGTCAATGGTCCAAAATTATAATCATATAAATTACCATTGATACTTCCGTTTGATATTCTTTCTAATTTTTTACTAAAGTATTTAGATTCTGGTCCAAAATTATAATCATATAAATTACCATTAATAGTACCTTTAGATAATCTTCTTAATTTTTCTTCAAGATAAGCAGTATTTACTTTTTTACCTCTTTTAATAAATGTAGCATAATTATAAGCATACATATTACCTTTAATAGTACCTAATTTTATTTCCAATAATTTATAATTTAAATAATCAGTATTTTGTCTATGTTTTAGATTATATCCTGTTCTCATATAGTCATAATCATAAAGATTACCACCAATTGTACCTTCAGATAATCTTCTTAATTTTTCTTCAAAATATTTAGTATTTATTCTATCTTTACCTCTACCAGTTCTTATAAAATCATAATGATAAATATTACCTTTTTTAATTGTTCCTAATTTACTATATTTTAATTTTTCTTGGTAATATTTAGATTTTATCTTTGTATGGTTTTCATAAAGATTTTGATTAGAATTACCTCTTCTATCATGTGCTTCAATATAGTATGATTCATATGAGTCATTTATATTTGCTGCTATAGATTCAAATCTACCATTATCATCAAATGTATATAAACCATCTTGTCCTACTATAATATGTTCATATTCATTTAATCTTGTTTCAAATACTTTATCATATTTTATTCTTATTTGATTATTACCAAGATTAAATAAATTTTCATTAGATGGTGAATCATTAAATTCGTTTAAACTATTTACATCAAATTCACAGTTTTGGAAAGTAAATAATTTGAATGACATTATATCACTTGGATCAACATCAATATAATTTGTAGATTTATCATTATATTCTTTATTTTCATTAGAAGTAAATTCTTGCTGATACTTTTTAAAAGGAACATGACAGAATAATATTTGCATTTCAAATTTTCTAAGATTAGCAGGTATTATTTCTTTATTTCTTATATTATCATAACAAGAATATTTATATAAATCAAATAATGTTCCTAATCTCATATCTATAGATTCTTCTGAACATTGTATTTCGATTGTATTATCACTAAAATCTTCTGCATTGACATATGATCCTTTAATATTATTTAAACCATTTATTGATTTAAAAAACCAAGGATTATTAATAGATATATTAGATAGTGTATTTACAAATTTAAATAAAGAATTTTTTCTATTGCTTATTAATTGAGATTTATATAATCCCATATTTTCACATAAACTTAAATAAGCATAAGCAGTATTTGTTGATTTATTATGATTTAATATTCCACCTAATAAACCATAGTTAGTATCAAAATTAAAAAATATTTTAAAATAAAAATGTCCTTTAGTTACAAATGGATTTAATTGTTTCTTCCATTTATCTATATCTTTAAAATAATCTGCGACAGAATAATTAGGAAAAAGATGTAATAAATTTACATCTTCATTATCTTTTGAAAGATTATTTGATGGATTATTTAAAATTTCATTATATGTTTTAGCAGATAAATCAGCATTCAACATTAAATGTTCAACAATTAAATGCTCATCTTTATTTTTATTATTTATAATATTTTTTAATCCTTTTGCTCCATTTACTGATAAATATATTGATTTTTCTATTAAATTATTATCTAGTAATGCTGGATCTATTCCTCTTTCACCTGCCATAATTATTCTCCATAAATTTTATTTTGTAATTTATATGAAAATGTATCTTTTAATAACATTTCATCACTGATTTTTGTATCACTATTAATATATTCTAAAGTTTTATAAATTTCTAAACCAGTATTTTTATTTCTTAATTTTACTTTATCTTTAACATAATCTATATAAACAACTTCAAAACCTTCTGGAACATTATATTCAGTTAAAAATTCTGGATTTATATTTTTAAATTTTTTAATATATTCATAATTATTCCAATATTTTGATAAATCAATAGTTTCTGTTTCAAATGGATATTTTAAATTTCTAATAAATACTCTTGATGGTTTCCAATATTCAGTATTTTTTATTTCAGTAAAATCATGACTATGTATATATTCTTCATTATCATTATTTTCTGATTTAAGATATTCATTTAATGCTTCACTATATAATTGTTTATGTACATCATTATATTTATCTGAAACATAATCAGTAAATTTTGTTTTTGAAGAATTATATTCTGCATTATTATATTTATTAATACTGTTAAAAATTGTCATATTATTCGTTAATAGCTAAATTTACTTCTGTATATTTATTTAATATATTATTAGTAATTCCTCGTTTAATTAAATATAAAACTTGTTCAAATTTTTGATTACCAGCATTATATATTAATTCTATACCATTTATATAATATAATCCACTTAAACTTGGATTTGTTACTCCATTATATTCATCTGATATTAACTCTTTTTCTTTTGCATTTTTTGCAACTATCTCTGTTTTTTCATCTTTTTTAAATGATAAAGCATTATTACCATTATTTAATATTGTTTGCTTATTAGTTTCATTATATTCATCAATGATAACTTCTAAAAGCATTCCTCTTTGAAGACTATAGTTAGCATTAGTTAATTTAACTTTTAAAATTTTACTAGTTAATTTATTAATATAATTATTTTTTAATTTTTCTAGATATAATTCACATGGACCATCTTCATTTTGATTTGTACCTAAAAATTCAATATTTTCATATTGATATTCTTCAATACCATGTAAACCATCAATAGAATTTTCAAATATCTGTACTTGTTCTTGTTTTATTAAATTTTGTTCACATGATGAATCAAGATAATAATATCTAGTTAATGTTCCATTATTTAATATATTTTCATTATTTACTTGGCTGAAATATTCAGTAATCTGTAAATTATGAGTTGATGGAGTATTCTTTATGTTTGTAATTATTCTATATACTTCTGAAACATTTTGACCAGGTATTTTTGTCTTTGGTAAATCAGTAATAACATCACCAGTTATAACTTTAGTTGTCAACTGTTTTACTTCAACTGGAGTATTCATTATATATGGAATATTTACCATTACAAGATATCCAAATTCATCAATCCAACAATCAAATATACTATCTTCATCTAAACCAGCATGTGATATTTCTTGAAGAATATAGTCTTTATATGTTTCTGAATATATCTGTCTCCATTTTTTATCAGATATTTCTTTACATTTATCAGATGCTGCAAAACCAAGTTTACAATCTTTAGCAATAGCTTCTAACATTTCATATGTTGATAATTGAGTATCACCAATTTGTGTACATTTTTTCTGTTTTAATCCATTACATTTATATTCACCATAATAAGTAATTGTATCATCTTCATTAAATTCACAATTTGTGATATAAAAATCCATTGATATTTTCTTATTAGCACCATCAACTGGAGCTGTCATGATAATTGTTATTACATTATTCATTCCAGGAACATCAGTTGCTTGAATGTTTTTTTGTGGATCATCAATATTAATAACAATAGTAGGTAAAAAATCTTGTATATAAATACTTAATGAATATACCTTATCAGGCATTATTATTTTATTATTTATCTTAAGAATTGGAACTAATACACCATTTACTTTTAATGTACTTGTTGTATCTTTATTTTCTCCATATTCTGATTCTTCATCATAATTATATGGCATTACAATAGAACTAAACTTAAATTCTGGGTCAAATACAACAATAGGATCTAATGGATTTTTTGGTTCAATAAATTCTATTGAATCATTAGAAGAATTACTATTTGGATTTATATTTGTATTTTCTGCCATTTTAATATATTACAAGTCCTAAATTTTTATCTATATAATAATTTTTATCTTCTATAGTTTGATCTCCTGGAGAACGTCTTTCATTCTTTAATTTTTGTAAATTCTTTCTTGTCTTTGATATTGTTTCTTCTACTTTATTCTTTTTTGTTTTTGATTTATATTCATCTAATAAATCATTTTCAAATGAAGAACCAGTTAATGCTTTATTTATAGAATCAATATCTGGAACATATATAATCATTCCTTTATTTAATTCAAATGGATTAGATATACCATTTATTTTACAAATAACATCTGCATATTTATCATCACCATAAACTGCTAATGATATTAAATCTGGTCGAGCAATATAGTTTTCATCAACAAATATAGCTCTTGTATTATTTAAATTAATATTATTAAATGTATTAACTGTTAAATCTAAAAACTTTGTAGGTTTATTATCTTTATATATAGTTAATACTGGTTTTTGTTCTAATATAGGATAATCTAACATTATCAAATAAATATCTTTATATATAAAAATAAAAATGATTGACAAATATTATGTCAATCATTTAAATATTTTAGTATTTTTAGATGTTAATCTCCTGTTTGAACATCACCAGATGATTGTTCTTCAACCTTAACATATATTGTAATTTCTTTCTTTTTATATACACCGTCTTGGTCACCATCAATTATAACATTTATTGGATATTTTTGATTTTGTGTATCATTTACACCAATAACACTTAATGAATATTTGCTTGATATATTTTGTGATGTATTAAGTTTAGTAAAATAATAAATATTAAAGAATTTATTATTCTTATCAAGATTTACTTGTTGATTAGAACCATCATCAGGAACATTAATAAACCATTTATTGTTCATATTTAATGAATTTATTGAAACATTTAAATAATTATCTATAAATTCATTTTGAACTTTTATTGAAGTTAATCCATTATTTAATTCAATTTGTAAAGCATCTGATGAATTAACATTTAATGTTTCAATGTTTTGTGTAGTACCACTACCAAATTCATTAGAAATAAAATGTATAGCCCATCTGTCTTGACCTCCTAATGATGTTGCTGAACCTGTATTAATAGTAGTAACACTATTATTTATTTTGTTTAATTTTTTAGGAGTAACAATATAATTAACTCTCTTTGGAGAATTTGTATCTATAGATTCATATAAATCAATATCTAATGTTTTCTTATTTATTTTAATATTAAATGTTGTACTGTTATTAATACTTCTTACATAATTTGAAGAATTACCAATATTACATGTTAATGCTAAATATATAGAATCATTAGGAATAACATCATAACTATATATATTATTAATATCATCATATTGTGTCTGAGATAATAATTTATTTACAAATAAAATTGATCCAGAAGATGCATTATTAAATTTACCTACTGTTCTACTTGAACTACCATTTGATATAAAATCTTTAGGAATAATTACACCATTTTCTGGTTTAAATAAGTAATTATTATTTTGTTTACCATTTTCTGAATTATAATTTATTGTATTATAATTATCCCCTTCATTATATATTTTTATGAATTCTTCATTAGTATTTCTATTTTTTATAGCTACTTTAGTATCATCCCATCTTGATGAAATATCTTTATTATCAACACCATAGAAATCCCAGAAGATATTAGCATCTGTATTCTGTATTTCAATTTGAGAATCAATATCAAATAATCTATTTAAATAAATAGGAATTCTTGGAACTAATTTAAATGAATTTACAGTTTCTTCATTATTAGTACCAATTGTTGTATAAGTAATATAATTTTCTAAATCACTTAATAATCTTAAATTAAATTGTTTTTGTCTACGTAAAACTTTTAAGAAATAATATGCTTTACATGGACTATATGATATAGAACCAATACTACCTGATGAAGACTTAATCTTAAATACTAAATAATAGTAATCAGTATCAGCATTTACCCAATTATTATTAACTTCAAAAATACCATTTTTATCTGGATATATAGCTGTTGATTTATTAATATCATATACTTTGTTTTTATTAAATTGAGTTTTAAATAAAGTATTTTCTGTAACAAATCCATTAACATTATTTACACTGAATTCAGTAGTATTTAAATCAGCATCTTCTGTAGGTTTAGTTCCATTTATAATATCATTTAAAACATTAATATCATAATAATTTTCTAAAGTATCATTACAATAATAGAATGATTTATCTGGTTCTTGACCAATTTTTATTTTATTGTTTAATAAAATATCAAATTCTTTTTCTTCATCTACATGTAATTCACCATATCTTCCATCTGATTCTGATTCATAAATAGTAATATTTCTAGAACTTGTATCACTATTTATTACACCTAAATATTCTACTTCATAATCACTGTCACAATATACTCTTACAAAGTCATCAAATATAAGATTTGGAACAGGACCAGGAGATACTTTATTACCACTTGGATATGATGCAACAAGGTCTTCAAAAGTTATTGTTCTTATACAATAATTAATATTATTAGCAGCATTATTTTCAAAATAGTTTCCTGTTTCTCTATCATCTCTTACCCAATCTGAACCTCTATCTGTAACATTTCTAAAATCATAAGAATCATTAATTTTTCTATAAAGATTTATATTACTAGCTTCATCTTTAAGGAATATAATTCTATTTTGAACTTCTTTCTTTAATTTAATTTTAAAAGATATTATAGTAGGAGTTATTTGTCTTGATTGATTATCATCTTTATAATAGAATATACAATATAAATTAAATTCTTTATCTGTATTTTGTGTTTGTACAGGAGGAATATAATAATATTTATTATTTTCACATACTATTTTACCATATTCAACTGTATTATATTCAACAAAATCTCTACCATCCAATGTATATGTACCAGAATTTCCAATAAAGAAATAAGGATATATACCATATTCACTACCATATAATAAATCAAATGTAATTTCTTTTTTAGAAACTTCATCATTTAAATAATATGGCATTGATATTGCATTATCTCTAGTACCACTAAATGTTATATTATAAATTTTACCATATTCAATTGCATTTGAATTATTTAACTTAGATGCAAATGTTTCACCATTGTTATTTATTATCTGAGTATTTCCAAATTTAAATTGAGTTATTGTATTATCAGATTTTTCTATAGTTAAATGTATATTAAATTCTGAACCAACAAAACTATCACCATTTTCATCAGAACCACCAGTATGATTAACTGTAAAATCAACAGATTTTTTAGCAGGATCAAAATTAGCAAGATTTTGAATATTTGATTTAATATCAGTATACCATGTTTCTAATGGTTTATAATTACCTGTACCAATAATATCCATATCAATTTTGAAGAATTTCCACAATTCTCCATTATAATCTACTGGATCAACATTCAATTTTGAAATTGAATTTATAATAGCAGTATTTGCTGTAACAGATGAAGTTACTGACATTTCACCAGGGTTATTTGAAGCAATAACTGAATATAAATTATTACTTAATCCAGCATTATTATAATATGTATATACATTATCTAAAGATTTATTTAAATTATATGGTGTTCTGTCAATAGTAGGAGTTAATATTACTTTTGCTCTATTACCAGAATTTCTAAAATCAGCTTGATAAAAATTACCAAGAATACTTTTATCTTGACCTTCTAAAAAGTCAATATTAGCAGCATTGTCAAAAGGATAAAGTAAATCTTCATAGATACATGCTCGTGCATTTCTTCTATCCCAGTGATCTGTATAGTAATCAATTGTAATAACTCTCCATGTTAAATAATTTAATAAATCAACAATATCAGTAGAATCTTTTATTGTACCATCTTTATACCATCTTGGTAATAAATCTAATACATCAGTATTACCTTCTGGTGTTTCAGACATATCAGAAAGGTAATCATATTTACTATTAATCCAGTCAATAGTATTATTTATTTTATTTTCGCTTATTTCAGCATTTTTTACTTTATTTATATATTCACTAAATGAACCACTTGGTGTTTCACCAGCAGCATTCCATTTTCTGATTCTTGTTGCCCAAGGAATATTAGTATTTTCCCAGTCAATATTTAAAGATTCTAAAAGTTTATAAGTATCGCTTGCTCCAGCGGTAATTAATCCATCTGGAACTTCTACACCATTTGTCCACTTTTCGTTTTGATTATAATCTATTCTTTTACTCATATGTTATTTAATAAATTATTTACTTTATAATCCAAGTTAAATTACTTGTATAATATTTTGGAGATTCATATACTTTATATAATATTCCATTATATTCAACTTCTTTTTCATATAAATTATATGAACTTAAAATGTTATTGAAATTACATCTAATGTCAGATGATTTCAAAATAAATTTAGGATCTTCTAATACATAAGGAACAATAAAATAATGTTTTCTTATATTATTTGTTTCTCCTGTTGTTATTTCTGTTCCATTTTCATCATAAAGAATATCTGTATTAAAATCAAATGTATAATTATTAATATCAAATAATTCTCCATAATCAGAGAAAATAGGATATTTAAATTTAATATCACAAATTTTTAAATTTGTAATATATGTTTTATCTCTATCACATAAAAATATCTTTACAGGAACTTTATATGTTGGATAATTTAAATCTTTAATTACTTCAATATTTACAGGTATATTGATACTATGTTTCTTACCATCACAAACCATTTCAAAAGGTTCTAATTGAGACATATTAAAATCAACACTGTCATCAAAGAATATTTTATAGTATGGTGAAACTGCTGAAAATAATGCTGAATATTCTATAATAATATATTTAATAGTTATTTTTGATAACATTGATGTTTCAAATATATCATTGCTTTTTATAGTTTCATTAGTAATTGTACCATTTAAATCTTTTTCAATTCTAATAGAAATATCACTTATATCAATCCAATGTTCTCCAAGTAAAACACCATTATTTATCATTATTTTATCATTATGAAAATATATAGAAGAATCTTGAAGTTCAGATATTTCTTCTGTTGGTGTTTCTTGTTGTTCTGGATTTACTATTAAATTTCCTTCTAATAATTTCTTTATATTATCATTTTTTAAAAGTTCTTCAACAGCATGTTTTGTTTCTAAAGTTTTTAAACCATAACCACTAGCAATATGAGTATTACCAATATAAAGACTATTATTGTCATCATCAGTAACAACAACATTAATCTGTCCTGAATTTTCAGTATTAGCATTATTAATAGAATCGACTACTTGATAATCGACTAATTTACCTTTAATTTCTTCTGACTTATTACTCATTTTAATAATCTTTATATTTATTCTTCAGTAGCTTCATCAACAAGTAATGTTGTTGAATTTAATATACTTCCACTTGAAGTATAATCATAATTTGCTGTAATTTCAACCATATAATGTTGAGGTTCATTTATAAGAGAATCTCTTAAATCAAAGTAAATACCTTTAGTAATATTATTTACAGTTTCATTATCTAAATAATATTCAAATACAATAGGAACAGAAATTGATTTACCAACTTCTACTTCAACATATCCATTATAATTACCATTAGTAAGTATTGTATTTCTACCAGTAATATCTGGATATAAGAAAGCTCCTATAAATATATTTGTTGCTGGATTTACACCATTTACAGTATTATTTGCAATAAATTCAGATAATGATGATTCAGCATCTAACATTACTAATTTACCATCTAAATTAATACCAGCAATATCTTCAAAACGGTTAAGATAATTATTAGCAAGTGTTTGTTCATAGATAAAGAATTCAATATCCTTTGAACTATATAATTCAAGATTTGATTTATCTGGATTGAATTTATCAGCTAATATATCAAATATACCATCACCTTTATAATCAAGACCAACCCAAGTTGATTCAATCATTTCTTTAATTTCTCCAGTATTTCTCTTTCTATATCCAAGAAGAGGAGAATCAAAGTTTCTCTTCATATATGTATTAATTCCTTTAAAATCAAGTTTAGATATATTAGTTGTTATAGATTTATAATCTTGAAGATCTTGTGATTCATTATCATAATATATCTTCTTTCCTGTATAAGGATTATCTTGACGGAAATAAATCCATTGACCAAGAGTCTGATAACTTAATGTATTATCAATAAATATTGGTACTCTTTCATAATGATAAATATATTGTTCATAGAATTCATTATTAGAAAGAAGAAGAGGAATATCTATATTTCCTGGGAATATTGAATATAATTTAATATTACTGCTTCCTGTATTCTTAATAACAATATTCATATACTGTTTTACAAAAGCATCAGTAATATGATCATCATTATATATATTAATTTTATTTATTGCATTATTAAATAATTTAACATTCTTATCATTGAATGTTACATATACTTCATATTTCTTATTAAATTCTGAGTCTAATATTGTTTTTGTATTTTCAATGTCATTACTCATTGTAGTAAGCTTATCTTTAAGAGAGATAAGATTATTATCTGAAGTATTGAAACCTGAATAAATATTTTCAGGCATATGGTAATAAACAACATTATTAGACTTTAATGAATTGTTTACGTGATCTTGATAACCATCATTAATAAGTGTCTGACTAAATCTTGAATTTATTAAATCAGTATCATTTTCATTTAATATTGTGGAAAGTTGTAAATTGTCACTAAATTCATTAGGGAATACAACTGTCATTTCATCACTCCAAGGTGTATATAAATTAATAAATGGTTGACCAATATTATATTTATATCTACATCTAAGTACTACATCTTCACCTTGAACAATAGGAATATCAATTTGATTCCATTTAATTATATTCTGTGTAGATGAATAATCAACAAAATCAATAGTAAATCCAGATAAAGTTGAATTAAATACTAATTTTCTTTCTCTTTCAATATTATCTAATTTAATCCAATCTGTAAATACATTTGAATTTATATTAGTAATAGTTGTAGTTTCTTTTGTAGGAGATTTATATTTATATTCACATTCAAGACTTATAATCTGTATTTTATCACTTTCATTAGAATGTAACCATGTTTCAAGTTCATTTGTATTAGTTATACCTCTTACTCTATATTTAGTATCTTCTCTAGCAATTTGAATATCTTTACTGATTGCATTGATATTTTCAATTGTTGAATTTAATTGTTTTTGAATAGTTACTTTCTGTGCATAATATTTATCAAGTTTAGCCTTAAGAGCTTCTTGAGAAATTTGTACTTCTTGAGAGAAGTCTGTATTTATAAGAGTTGAATAAACATTATTAATATTATCTTGAAGAGAAGATAACTGAGTATTCAATTCATTTTTCTGACTATGTAAATTTATAATATCTTCAGAAGTAGAATCATCAACAAGATGTTTATTAATAGGAAGAACTTGAAGAATACCATCTCCCATAAATGTTTCATTGACAAGAGTCTTAATTGTTGAATTATCCTGGATTGATACAATAATATCATTTGTAAAATTACTTATCTGAGGATAAATTGTTTCTGAAATACCAATAAGAATATCACCAATATTTGTACAATATTTATTATAATATTCTATATAATTCATATGATTACCTGTAGAATCAAGAATTGGATTACCATAAGTATCATACATTTTAATTGAACTTAAATCAATTAAATATGGTGAAGAATATAAACTTCTTGTATTGTTATATACTAAACTTAAGAAAATACATATATATTGATTTTCTTCAAGAGGAACATTTACATAATGATATTTATTATAATTAGAAACATAATATTGTAATTCCATGTTATTATTTTCTTTATATGTCTGAAGATTAACATGTCCTATAGTTTCTGATATTGATATTGTCATTTGTTTAATATCAACATTAGTAACTTTATAAATTACTGTTTCATTAGGTAAACATACACTATCTCCAACAGAAAGAGTAAATTCTGTACTTTCATCTTCTTGTGAATGATATTGAAGAGTATCTTTTATTTTAAGAACATAATGTCCACCATTATCATCTGAAATTATTTCATCAATTTTAAATGATGATATATATGCTTCACTCTTTATAGGTAACTGTAATTCACTTTCATATTCTTCATAATCTATTCCTTTAGTATAATTATAAAGAGCTGCTACATATTCAGAATATGAATTTAAATTTAAGTTTCTTATCTGTGAGAATATATTATAATTTGAAAAGACTATCTTTTTCATATAGATCTTTTCAATATTATCAGGTAGATTATTTATATTTAATTTTAAAAATGTCTTAGGTGAAACTAAGTCTTTAAAAAAGTTATTGTCTGTAATAGATCCATGAACATTAGAAGTAGAAAATTCTGGTACAAGGGGTGCTGTAGAACTTTTTACAAGTTCTAATTTAGTCATACTGTCTTTAGTATTGAACCATGCTTCTCCAGAAGTTGGAATATTAAATAAATTATTAAAATTATTTTCTAGTGTTTCTAATTTACTTTCTAAATAAAATAATGATGGTATTGTCAATGTTTTTTCTTCATTATCCACAGTTACTGTAACAGCAACATTTGTTGATGTTGAAGATAAACTTTGATTCATAGCCTCAACCATACTAACTGCATTATTATACAATTTAGTAAGTTGAACATAATATTCTTTTAATGAATTATTTATCATATCTCTATTACTATATTATTTCCATTTATATACAAGTTCATTGAATAATGTATTTACTTTTTCTTCAATGATACTGTCTAAGTTATTTAATTTTTCTTTCATTTCTTCATTATCTTTCTTATAATCATCTAATTGTTGTTGTAATTTTTCAATATCTAAATTATTAGTTAAACTACTTACAATTTGTTCAAGTTTTGTAACTTTAGTATAAAGATTATTTATTTGATTAGATAATGTTGATTGACTAGATAATATTTTAGCATATGTTGCGAATGCTTGCTGATTATCTTTTGAAGTTATATCATTATTCTGATATTTATTAGAATATGGGAATGGTTTAAATTGTGAAGAAATTACAAGACTCCAAGAAGGAGCATATTTAGAATTTTGATCTCTTTTTAATTCAATAACTTCATCACTGAACCAAATACCAAGTGGATTATTAATACTTCTTTTTTCTTTTTCAGAATAATCAATATCTGTTTTAAGAATTATCTCTCCGGTTTCTTCATCAAGAGTATAATTTTTTAATTCTATATTTTCTTCAAGAGTTGTATTTTCATCAACTTCATTGAAATTAGTTTGATAATTAATATCTGTTATATCAAATAAAGGAATTATAACATTGAATTTAATATAATTTCTATCTTCATCAATTTCTTCTAATTCATATGTTGAATAAAGTTCATATTCATTTGATACATTTTCTTCATCAAGAGAATCTGGTTCAAAATTAGGTTTAAGATTTTTATATTCTGAATCCTCTAATTCTTCTGTTGACCAACCATATAAAATATTTAAATCTTTATCATATGGTTTTCTGTCACCAGAGTTTACTATCATTTTATATAGTTGTACAGAATTTGAATTTTGCTTATATCCTTCTCCAGAATCTATAATACATATTGTATCTGTATATGTACCTTTAAAATCAAATTCAGTAACTTCTCCTAAAAAAGTTATTTGATAATTTTCATCAAATTTACTAATACATTTAAATAACCATGCAAGAGAATTTACATCAGCTTCTATATCAAATTCAGAAAGATTATCTTGTAGTTTTTCTGTATAAAAATCTCTTAAGAAAGCAAGTTTGTTTTCATAATATCTAACAAGATAATTTTTAATAAAGTCAGCTTTTACACTTTCTTTAGTTTCTCCTTCTGGTATTTCTTCTAATTTAGGCATATATAAACACAAAAATCTAGATGGATATACTTTCCAATCTGTTGAAAGGAAATTACCAGTAAGAGCTTCAGTAAAATTACTAAATGTTAAAAAATTACTGTCATCTGTTTTTGTATAAAATAAATTAGTTTTTCTTTGCATATATAATATCAATATTTCTATAATTAAAAATAATTTATTATAATAATTTTACATAGGTAAATGAATAAGAAATTTAAGATTTTCTATATTAATTTAAGATAAATGTTAATAATATGAATGATATTAAAAAACCTTTGGTATTTCCAGATATAGAAACAACGGGTCTTAATAAAGAACAAGATTCAATTATTCAATTTGCAGCAATTAAGGTTGATCCTATAACTGATGCAATTATTGATTCTATTAATTTATATATTCGTCCAATTGGACCATATACTATTACTATACAAGCATATCTTAAACATCATATTAAACCAGCAGATCTTCAAGATAAACCAACATTTCCTGAGGTTGCTGATAAAATTAGAGATTTTCTTGAAGGTTGTGATATTGTAACTTATAATGGAAATGGATTTGATTTACCTTTTTTGAAATATGAATTTATTAAAGCTGGTAAAGATTTTTCATTTTTAAATATAAATTGTTATGATGCTTATGTAGAAGAAAGACGTAGAAATGGTATAACTCTTGCTCAGACATTTAAAAGATATGCTGGTTGTACAATGGAAGAAGCTGGATTAAAACCTCATGATGCTTTTAGTGATGTAAAAGCAACTCATAAGATTTTTTCAGAACAACAAAAGATTCAAGAATATGGACCAGAGTCTGTATTAACTGAAGACAATAGTATTATTTTAACTGAATTTAATAACAGAGAATTACCATGTTTTAATATTGGTAAATATAAAGGACTTCCTATTTCTTATATTTCAAATGTTGATCAACAATATTTAAAATGGTGTATAAGTGATAATTGTAATTTTGTTCAATCAACTAAGAATTATATTAGTAAATATATTAAATAAATAATATGAGTGAAAATATAGAAGATTTAGGAAGTTTAATTAAAGATGATGTAATTGATGTAAGTACTTTATTAAATTATTTTCTTGAAAGATTTAAACATTTATTATTATTTTCTACAAGTGATAATTCAATACAGTCATTAGAAAGATTATCAAGAATAATTATTGCAACTAAAAAAGCACAATTAGCAAAAATACATGAAAAGGATATAGAATCAAACCCTTAAAATTTAATTAATTATGATATACAATAACATAGATAAACTTATTGCTGAGGCAATGAAAAATCATGACAATGTAAGATTGTCAACACTTAGATTAATTAAGACAAAGTTCCTTGAATATAAGACAAGTAAGGGAGCTAAACCAATTGATGAAACTATTGAAATTTCAATTCTTAGAAAAATGGTTTCTGAAAGGACAGATTCTCTTGGTATATATCTTTCTGCTGGTAGAAATGAACTTGCAGAAAAGGAACAAAATGAAATAAATATTATTAAGGAATTCCTTCCTGTTGAAATTACTGAAGAACAAATTTCTCAAGCATTTAATTCTGTATTAAGTAAAGGTATTGAACCTATTAAAAAGAATATGGGTGTATTTATTAAAGAGATAAAGAATATTCTTCCTACAGCAGATGGTAAAACTGTTTCTACTTATGTACAAAAACATTTAAGTTAATTATGATATTTGATATTTATGATGATAATAGATATTATCCATTAATTGATATTGAAAATTATTATAGATTTAATGAATATGATAATAAACATTATCAAACAATAAATACTACTATATGTCCAATGGGATTTAGTAGATTTATATTAAAGAATAAAGAATATTTTGATAATAAAGATAATTTAAAAACATTTATTTCTTGGATAGATCATCTTAGAGATTTAGGATTTTTACTTAATGAAATATGGAGAAATAATTCTGATTTTCCTATGAGAAATGATGATGAAGAATATTCATCTGAAGAAGCTAGATATGTTGAAGAAAAAATCCGAAAAGAAGTAGAAATATTTTGTTCATATTGGAATCTTAAAATCAATGAAGATTAATTATGAGTGGAAAAACAATAACACAATCAATCAATACAGATACTAATAAGAAAAAATATTTAACATTGGTATTTAGTTATAATGATTGTACAAAGAATAGTTATGATACTGTAAATAATTTTATAGCTCATATAATATCAGAAACTGATAAGTATAATCAGAATAAACCATATGTTAGTTCAACTAGATATAATATTGAAAGATTTTTTACTTCTGAAAATATAGACATTAAAGATAATGATATTAATAGTTTATAAATTATTTTTATAAAAAGATTAATTGATTAAATGAAAAAATTAGTTGATTATATAAATGAATCAAAAGGAGATCCTATTGATGAACAATGGATAAATGATGAAAAACCAGTAATGACTAAAGATGGCCGTCAAGCTATTATTAAATCAATAGATATGGATGAGGTTCCTAATATAATTAAAGGAGCAGTTAAATGGAATGAAGATCTTCTTGATTATGAATGGTTAGATGATGGAACATGTAAGAAGGCTCTTGACCGTCTTGGAAATCCTAAGAAACCTGATGAAAGTGATAACCTTGTAAAAGCAATTTAAAATATGGATATAGATATTAATCAAATTGGTCGCCAAGGATATAAAATGCTTCAAACAATGCATGTAATTGGTGATAAAGAAAAGAAAGATTTAACTCTTAAAGAAAGAGAAGAAATAATTAAAAATCTTTATGAACATTTAAATATGTCCATAATAAAATGTGGTCAAGATAGAAATCATAAGTATGAATTTTTATCATATTTATATCTTAGTGTGATCCTTTATCTGGATAACTTGGATTTAAATAAATTTATAAAACTTTCTACAAAAGACTGAATTTAATTTTAATATTTTTCTATAATATAAATGTAATTTTAATGTTTATTTGAATTGATATTAACATATAAATTAACAAATATCAATTCGTATGTTTAACTTTTAAAAATCAAATTAAATGAAAAATCAAAAATTGATCACTGCTGCAGATGTATGTGATGTTCTTGAGTCACCTTTTGCAGATGATAAGGAGAGAATTAAATATATCTCTCAGCATTACGGACAGATGACCATTACTAAGGCCTTTTCCGTATATTATGGACTTGAAATTGATGATGATAAGAAGTCCAATAAGAATGTCATTAATAATATTGAACTCGGAAAAATTTATACTGGTACTGTCAAGGAGTTCACAAAGAATATTATGACATTTGATATTCCTGGTGTAAAGGAGGAGATAATCTGTAAAGAGCCATTTGGCACATGTATGGACAGTATCAGAAATTATCTTCTTACCCATGATAATAAGCTTATGTTTGAGGTTCGTGAGAAGGAACGTGATAAGTATTATGTAAGTGTTATCAATGCTTACTATAAGGCATGGGAAAATCTTATTAAAAAGGCTATTGACCATGAAGATGGTATCAATGTTCACATTGATGAGCTTGTAAAGGGTGGTTATGTTTGTCACACAGATATTACAACTCTTACTGAGTTAACAGGTAAAAAGTATATTTCAAGTGTATTTATTCCTGGTTCTCATATTGTATTGAATATTGAACGTGATTTTGAGAAGTGGATTGGTCAGGATGTAGTTATCGTTCCTCAAAAGTTTGTAGAATTTAAGAAAGACCTTAAGACAGGTTATACTGAGAATAGTCTTGTTGGTTCAAGAAAGAGAGTTCTCCAGATTCTTGGTACAAAGAATATGTTTGACCTCTGGAATGATCTTGAAACAAAGAAGAAGCTTGCTTCTCTTTCTAATAAGACTGATGTTAAGTCTGATGTTTATGAAGGTACTGTAACAGGTATTATTAATTCAAACAAGAAGACTGGTATTTTTGTTGAGCTCAATGGAAAGTATATTACAGGTCTTATGCCTATTGATACTTCAGAGCTTCTTGATTATCGTCCAGGTGATGAAATCAAGGTTAGAATATCTGAATTTGAAATTCAGGAAGGAAAGGAACCTTTCGTCCTAAATAAGAAAAATCAGATTATTAAGTGTAATGTCAGACCTGTTTTCGAGGTTGCATAAAAAAAGAGAGGTTTTAAAACCTCTCTTTTATTTTATAACAGTAATTACACCTGAATAACTATTTGTTCGTTTATTATATAAAATAGTTCCTTCATAAGGTTTTTCTTCTCCTGTTGATGGATCTAAGTAAGTAAAATATTCTTGTTTACTTTCAATAGGTGGATTATATTCTAATTTAAATAAATCTCTTTCTGTGTATGTAAAATATACATTACCATCTTCATCTTTCTTTATTGATTCAAAATATCTTATTTCCTTATTTTCATTATTGATATATGAATAATAAGATAAGTAACCTTTTACTTCTTCAATTTCTGGATGGTATTCAAGTTCTTTATTTAAAGTATTCTTTTCAGAAATAGTAAGTATTCCATTATATGAATTATTATCAGATATAATTTTACCTACATATTTTTTCTTATTACCATCTTTGTCAATGTAATAAAATTTATCTTTATAAGCCATAGTTATGGAATAATTTATTTATTAAGAATTAATCTACCAGTAAATTTAACACCAGATTCAGCATAAGCTGTAAGTGTACCTTCTGAACCTTTCTTAAGTTCATCAGTTGTAGCATTTAACCAAACAATACCTTCTTTACCAGTATTTGTATCAACTGAGAAAATATCTGGAATTGATGAATACCAATAAAGCTGAGTATTAGTAACATTTTCTGGAGTAAGTGAATATGAAAGTTCAAATTTATCTCCACAATTAAGACGAATTGGTTGTTCAAATTCAATACTTGTTACAGGATAACGATTCTTATATTCTACAGTATGTCTATTATCAGCAATACTATCCCATTTATTAAAGAAATATGTTCCTTCTTCATTACAGAAAGTTACATCATAAATAAGTTCAAATGCACCTGAATAAGCATTTTTTGTAAAGTATTCTGTATTACCATCAAGATTCATTTCAGAATATGGGATTTCTTCATACTTTTCACCATCTGGAACAAATATTGTTGTTTGTGAAGGTAATTTACAATAAATTGATGGGGGATTTGATGCTTCAAAATCAAGTTCTTGTAATGATGTACAACCATCAAATGCTTCTTTACCAATATATTCAATTGTTTCACCAATAGGTACTCTTTCAAGTGATGTACAACCCTTGAAAGCTCCTCTCTTAATTTTCTTAATTTCTGGTGGGAATGCTATATATGATAATTCTGTGCAATTTTGGAAAGCATAAGCACATACTTCATCAGTATTATCAAGACCATATCTTACAACATGTGTATCTGCTTGAGCAAATGTATGAGTATAAGGAACTTGACTTTTATCAGTAAGTTCTACATTTTCACCATCAATGATAAGTTTATTAATCATAATATATTATATTAATTTTATTTTTCTTTAAATATTTTAACTATTTCATCATGAAGAATATCTTCTGTTACTTCTCCATAATATGAATTAGATTCTAAATCAAATTTTGGTTTGCCAATAAAAACTCTTTCTCTACCATAATTATCTTTATATGAGAAATATTCATCGACATGTTCAACAGAATTTACTGTAGGATGATAATCTAAAATAACTTTATGTGTTGTAATTGTCTTTCCAATATATGATCCATCTAAATCTGTAACAACAATTCCTGAATATTTTAATTTTTCTCCATTTGCATTTGTATAAGTATAATATTCAGGTACATATTCTTGTCCAGGATGATGTATTAAAGCTATTTTAATATTTCTTTTTATTCCTTTACTTGCATTAGTACCAGGTTTTTTATTTGAAAAAGAAAATGTTGCCATATTTATTTATTTTACCAATTTATAATTAAAAATAAAATATAAAATGAATTATTAGAAAATGATTCTATATTAATTATGTAAAAACAAAGAATATTATGAAGTATATTGGTAAATCTGATAAATTTTACACTCTCTGGGAAGTTAATACAGAAACCCGTACTACAATGCGTGGTGAGACTTATAGAGTTACTACTCATCAGTATATCAAGAATATTTCTTTTGATCTTGTAAAAGCTACCAATAAATATCCTAATGCAATTCTTGATACTTCTCTTCGCGGTCATTCTTCTTGGACTTCTGTAGATTATCCAAAGCCTCCAGTTGATGAATTCCATGGAGGTAAATATCGTGGAGATAAGATTGCTGAATGTACAGATTATCAATATCTCCATTGGGCTTATGACCTTGGTTATATCATTCCTTGGGAAGCTAGAGAAATAGTTCTTGGAATTCTTGAATCACAAGGTTATAGGAAAATTAATGATACTCATATTGCTACTCCTGAAGAAGTAGAAAGAATCGAGAAGAGTTATACTGAATGTGAAGAAGCTCAGAAAACTTTAGAAGAGTTTGGTTCTATTAAGATTGTCGCCAATAAGAATCTTGATGAATTTGGAAATTTGAGTATTGGAAATATCGAATTCAATTTTCCTAATTATAAAGAACTTGAATATGGTGGTTATTCTTATGGACTTCCTATTGATTCTAAAGGAAAAGCTAAAAGAATTAAGAATAAGGAAATTGAAATTATTCCTGAATCTTTTAAAATGGTTATCAGTGAATATGGTTGGGGTGCAACCCTTAATGTTGAAGTAAAAGATTTTAAAATTTTATAATTATGGCTTGTTTAGAAGATTATCCTATTATTGAAACTGCAATTAATTATGGTCTTAATGCTTGGGGAAAGCATGAAGCTATGGCTATTCAAATTGCAAGATTCTGGGTAGATGGTTGGCTTGAAGCTAACAAGGGTAAGGTATCTGAAGAAGATGCCAAGATTATTCGTCGTGGAGTTGATAATTGGATTTGGCTATAATATGGAAAAAACTCCTAAATTAATTAAAGATTGTAAAGTGGGAGATACACTTTACTATGTTATTTTAAAAGATGGCTCTGTTGAAGATTTAATTATCCCAGTTTCTATTGAAGAAATTAAAATGGGTGATTCATTTGGTATAAAGCCGAATGTATATAAATGTAAATCTATATATGGTAGTGACACTTATGAATTTAATCATGAAAATAGTGAACAACATGACAGTCTTATTGTAGATAGTGATTATGCTTATGCAAAAGATGCTAATGGTTTTAAAAATAATTATGAAAGATTTTATACAACATATGATGGTGCTGTTGAATGGTTAATGGTAGAAATCAAATATGATATTATAAAGAAACTTAATAGGCTTGAAAAACTTGAAAGGAATAATGGAATAAAGACAAATATATTCCAAAAGAAAACTAAACAGTGTAAAATAGATTATCATCCTTATAAGAAAATTGAAATTTATGACTGTAGTTCTTGGGAGAAACCTGAAGATATAGATAAAGCTCTTGAAAATAAGAAAATTAAAGTCTATAAAAAATTAATTGAGACTGACTATTATGGTGATATCAAATATTCTGGTACTGAAATCTTTGTAAAAGAGTTTGATTATGTTGAAGATGCATTAGAATATATCTTTGAACATGATAAATCAAGATGGCATGGTGATCTTGATTCATGGTATGAAGGTGAAACTTATTTTATAAAAGAAGATTAAAAATGAAAACTTATAAATTTTATGTAGGAACATGTCCTAATAGTCCAAATTTTGAAAACTTACAAAAATGGTTTGAACATATGCAATCTATAGGATGGGAACTTATTTGTCCAGTTCATAAACAAACTAATACAAATTATGCATCTTATGAACAAGGATATATATTTAGAAAAGAAGAAATACTATGTAAACCTAATAATATAAATGATAAAGAAGGATGAAACAATTTGAATATAATATGATATCTGTACCAAATGGTACTGATGGATCAGAATTAATTAAATGTCTCAATAATGATGGTAAATTAGGTTGGGAAGTAATATCTATGATTCAATCATCTGATAGAAGTCATTTTAATGTTTTGTTGAAACGAGAAATTTTAAATGAAAATTATATAGAAAATGAAAAGAATTGAATATAAAGTAGAATGGATATCAGAGAGTGGTTCATATGAATTGGAAAATAGATTACAAAAATATGGTGATGATGGTTGGGAATTAATAACCATTAGAGAACATTTTACATATATATTTAAAAGAGAAAAAATTATAAATAATAAAAAAGAGGGAATTTAAATTCCCTCTTTTATTTTACTTTTTTACCAAAACTTATAAGATTATAATTTATACTTAAACCAACACCGACATAAACATCTGGTTTTTTATTAATAAATCCATAACCAACACCAATTTGTGGTCCTACACCAATACTCCATCTTGGAGTAGTTTTTGGTAAAACAACACCTTGTACATCATTATATTTAAGATATGGATTATTTGATGTTACATATACTTTACTATCTTTAATAGCAACAGTAAGATCTGCATAAACTATATCTTTATCAATAGTAAGACCAATATTAGGTTTATTATATTCTATAAATCCAGAAAGTATTCTCCATTTATTTGAAAAATCAAATGGATGTTTAATATAAGTAGTACTATCACTTACAACAAATGTTGTATCATGTACTGGATAAGGTACTTCAACATTTACATAAACAACTTCACTTGGTTTTGCTTTAAGTTCTTTAACTTGTTTATAAAGATCTTCATTTGTTTGTTTAAGAAGATTAATATCTCCTTCAAGAACTGTTTTTTCAGCAACTAAATCACCACTTTTAGTTTTCCATAATTGAACTTCTTCAGTTAAGGCTTTAACATTATTTTCATATATCTTTCTACTATCAATTTGATTAGTACATGATCTAAATAAGAACAATAAAGATATAACCAATGCTAAACTTAATATAATTTGTGATTTATATTTATTCCAAAAATCTTTAATTAATTCAATAAAATTCATAAAATTAATAGAAAAAATATATTTTTATATAGGTAATTAAAAATAATTTTTTTATGTCAACTAATAATTATATAAAACATCAAGGACCTAGAAAAAATTCTAAATATCATCAAGGTGTAGTTGATCCTAAAAAGCTTAGAAAATATTTTGATTCATGTAAAAATGAACCAGTTATTTATAGAAGTGGATTAGAATATCAATTTATACAGTTTTGTGAAAATAGTCCTACAGTTGCTAAATGGGCAAGTGAAGTACTTAAGATACCTTATTATTCTCATCTTGATGGTAAAGAATGTAATTATTATCCTGATTATGTTATTGAAAATTACAAAGGAGTAAAATGCGTAGTAGAGCTTAAACCATATAATCAAACAATAAAACCAGATATGACAGATAGTAATTGGTTGAAAGAACAATGGATTAAGAATGTTGATAAATGGAATGCTGCTAAAAAATTCTGTGATGAGAATGGACTTAAATTTATGATTATAACTGAAAAATTCTTTGAATAAAAATATGAAAACATTAGTACAATATATTAAAGAAAGTAAAGACGGTAAAATATTATATAATGATATATTTAATAAATTATATAAATACCTTTTGAAATCTAATAAAGAAAATAAGAAAGGATATTCTGATAAAGAAATAGATGATTATTTTCATCAAGATTTAAACTCAGATTCATTTAAAGAAAATGAAAATAAAGTTGTTAAAGAATTATTTGAAGAATATCCAGACATGGATTGGAGTACCAAATCCCAATTAATGGAATATATTAAAAGAAATAATAATGCTCTTTGTGCAAAAGAATTAATCGGTACAGCACTTTATCAGGCATTTGTAAAATTTGTTTATATTCATATTCAACATATAAAATATGAAGGACATGTTTAAATAATTCTATATTATATATATATGGCACCATTTAAAAGACCTATAAAGAAAAAAGAAGAACAAGAAGAATTATCAAGAACCACGATAGTTAATTCAAGAAGAAACTTACGTGATTTAGATACTCATATATATACACCAGATGAAATTGAAAATTTCAGATTAGATGAGGCAATAAATAATAATCCATTATCACATAGACCAACTAATATTAGAAGTAAATTAGCTTATGCTGAAGTAATGAAACAATTAAAACCAACTTCTAAATATTTACTTCCAGGACAACTTGTTATTTTTGAATATCTTGAACCAAAATTTAAAGAAGATCTAGAATATTATGACAGAACACCTTTTACTCTTTTCTTTGGTATAACAAGAACAGATGATGGTAATATTCGTGAAATTGGACTTAATCTTCATTATTATCCACCTCATACAAGAGCAAGAATATTAAGAAAAACTTATCAAGTATTTAAACCATATTTTGATAAATATTTCAATGATCCATCACATAAACCAAATGCTATTATTTCATATTCATCATTAAAACATTTAATGAAAGTAAATGATAAGATTGGTTTTGGTGTTAAGATGTATATTCCTGTTCTTAGAGGAAGAAGTTATGTTGTTCCTCCAAGACTTTGGCCAACTGCATTTTATACAGAAGGACACTTTAGTAAAGCTACATTACAACAGATATTTAGTTTCTGGAGACAGTTTTAATTGAATTGATTAAAATATAGATTCTATATTAATTAATAAATATAGAATCTTTTTTTATGAGAGATTGTGTAATAGTAATTCCAGTATATAAACCTACTCTTGATTGTGTAGAAGAAATTTCTTTAAAACAACTACATAAAATTATTTATAATCCACCATTTCATATGGATGATTATAGAGATTGGGAAGAAAGAGATGTATTTCTTGTTTATCCTCAAGGAATGGATATAAGTGAATATAAAAAAATATATCCTTCTCTTAAAGAAAAAACATTTGATCCTGAATATTTTAAATCAACAGCAACATATTCACAATTATGTATATCATATGATTTTTATAAATCATTTGATTGGTATGATTATATGTTGATATATCAACTTGACTGTTATCTTTTTAAAGATGAAATTAGTAAATGGTGTAAAAAAGGATATGATTATGTTGGTGGTCCTATTCTTTCTACTGATTGTGGATGGAATACAATAAAAGAATCACAAAAAGGTAAGAAGTGGACTCCTTATGTTGGTAATGGTGGATTTAGCCTTAGAAAAATATCTACATTTAAAGAACTTACAGATCCTCTTGGTGAATTTAGAATAAGATATAATTTAACAGATGATAAATTAAAGAATGTATTATTTGAAGATAAATACTTCTGTAATGATATTTATAACTTATATGAATTAGATGTACCTTCTTGGAAAGAAGCTCTTGAATTTGGTTTAGATATGTCTGTAGATATTGTATATAATTATCTTAAATGGACTGGTGAACCTATGGGTATTCATTCTGTTGATAAGAATATCAGATGGTGGAAAAAAATAATTCCTGAGTTTATGGATCAAAAAGTCATAGATTATTGTGAAGAAAAACATAAAGAATTCTTTAAGTTATATTATGATGAAAATGATTCAACATTAAGACAATAATATAGATTAAATTATTATAAGTTTTATTATTATATATAATTTATAATATGTAATTAATTATGAAGAAATTTTCAGATATATTTAACGAATCTTGTGTAACAAGTGATGTAAATCAAGGTAATTCATTATCACTTGGTGTAAGTAATCATTATACACCTGTTCAGAATATTGTAACTAATGTTAGAAATTTATTTTCTATCATAGTTCCTGTTGTTGCATCTGTTGCAGAAGATGGTGTATCAGTTAAATTAAATTCTAGTAAATTTGTAAATAAAGAAGAAATTAATAAATTACTTTATCAACCAGTATATCAATCACAATCTTTATATTCATTCATTGCTTCACAAGGACTTGATCTTGTTAAGATGGTAAATCTTGGCATGTATTTTGTTGTATATTTCTGCCCAAGAGATATTAAACAAGCAGCTCCTGGTCTTGAAGCAAATCCAGCTTCAGCTCCAGTAAAAGAACAATTCCAAGAAGAAGTTGAAATGTTTAACTTTATCAAAGAAAGTGAAGATGATGAAGAATTAAAAGATTTGACTAAAGAAAAACTCAAAGAAATTCTTGATATGAAGGATAAAGTAAAAGCTGCTAAGCAGATGGAATTACTTATTTCTAGTGAAGTAGAACTTCCAAGAGAATATTATTTTGCTGGTGTTAAAGATAAACAAGGAAATGAATCAATTGCACTTAGATGGAAATATACAGTAAAGAGACCAAAGGGAATGAGTGCTGAAATTACAAGAAGCCTTATTAATATTTATGGTGTTGATAAAGATGGTGTATGGGTAGGAGATTTTGATGAAGATAGTATGTTCCAACTTCCTGATGAAGTAAAGAAACTTATTGAAACAGTTCTTGATTATATTGGTGCCGAAAAAACAGATGATCCATGTGTATATGATTTATCCGGAGAAAATAAAAAAGATAAAGAAGATAAAGAGGATAAAGATGATGAAGAAACAAAGGATAATTCTAACAAAAATGATGGAAATAAAGAAAAAGAAAGAGAAGAAAGCAAAAAAGAAAATGATGAAGATGTAGAAGATGATAAATCTCGTGATGAAGCTGATGATTTATTAAAATAAATATATGACTATTAAAATATGAAAAATATAGTAGAATATATTAGTGAAAAGTTTAATGATATAAAATCTAAAGAAGTAAATGAACAAGATGACACTGTTTGGGTACTTAGAGATAAAGATTTAGATGGTGCAATTTTTGATGTATGTGATACAGAAGAAGATGCTAACCGTTTAAAAGAAATGAAACTTAAAGAAAATCCTGATGCAAATTTTGAAGTAGTAACAGGAAAAAGAAGTGAATTTGTAAAAGAAAATTAATAAATAATAAATTATGAAAAATTTAACAGAATATTTAACAGAATCATCATCTATTAATGAAGCATGGAATTCAAAATGGGATGATGTATTAGATTATCTTTTAGATGATATGGATCCAGAAGAATTAGAATCAATGAAAGAAGATGATCCTGGTGAACTTTTTGATTGGATGCAAGGACAACTTGAAGATAGTGATGATTCAACAGCAAGAAGTTTTGCTAAAGCATTATCTAAGAATGATCCAGCTGTTATTAAACATATTCAAGATAAAGTTGATGAAATTTTAGCTGATTATGATGAATAATAAAATATTTAAATAAATTAAAATTGAGGGATTCTTTTGAATTCCTCTTTTTTTATACTATATTATATATGTAATTAATGAAAGATATGTCAAGAAGCTATAATAAAGTATTTACAACTGGTTTATGTTGTGGTGATAATCGTTGGTTTTATAAAGATCGTCGGCATAAATTTGCAAATCATATAAAACATCAGCTTCGTAATTTGATAGCAAATTATGATACTGATGAAATTGATGATATTATTGAAAAACCTAAATATATTAAACAAGATACTTGGGCTGAACCTACTGATGGACGTTTAATCTACTTTTCACTTGATAGACTTAAGGAAAGATATAAAGATTGGGATAAAGCAAAAAGAAAACTCTATCCTAAAATAACTAAAAAATGTAATTGGAAATAATTATGACAGAAGCAAAATTTAGAGACATTATTTCGACAATGGTTGAGTTTGGTTGGCTTGACCCTGGAAGAGCTATTCTTGATAGAGAATATCTTAATACTCAGTTATCTCTATATATTGAGGCAGCAAATACTGCACGTGAAATACTTAACATGGAACCTTTAGTTTAGATAAATAATATTATGGATAAAGTAGTTAATGGTAAAAAGATTACTGCTGCTGTAGTAATTATTGATAGTGAAGGAAATATTCTTGCTTGTCATGGTACTGGTAAACCTAAAGATAGTGGATATGATTTTCCTAAGGGTTGTGTAGAAGAAAAGGAAGCAGATATTGCTGCAGCTGTTCGTGAACTTAGAGAAGAAACAGATATTTATCTTGATGATTCTTATCGACTGATTGATGCAGGAATACATCCGCATAATAAGGAAAAGAATATTCATCTATTTATTTATAAGACTAATCATTTTCCTCCTCTTGAACAGTTGAAGTGTTCTACATATTTTGAAAGATATGGTAAGCAATTTCCTGAAGTAGATTCTTATAAGATTATTTCAAAAAGTGAAAGAAGAATGTTTAATAAAGTACTTCAGAATAAATTTGAAATTATTGATAATTTTAATAAATAATGAAACACAATGTAGAAGTAGAAACATTTTTTAAAGTATTATTTCTTATTTTAAAACTTGGACTATTAGTTTATTTAATTTTCTTTTTATAATATATAATTATGGCTTATAAAGGTGACCCTGAAAAAGATTTGATGTGTCAGTATCTTGACTGGGACAAAAACACAATGAGTCTTGAGACTCTGCTTGGTGCTATTGAAGATGCAAGAAGGAATGCTATTAAAAATGGATATGATCCTACAAAGATTCCAGTAGTAATTAGGTTTGATAATATTAATTATGCTATTCCTTGGTATGGCGCAGGATATGGTATTGGTAGTAAAGGATTTAGTATGTTTATTGAATCTGGTAATTATCATAAAATTATGCCTATCGTTTCTGATGTTCGCCCTGAAAGCGGTGAAGGAGAATATTGGTATAGTCGTGGTCCTGGTTATCCTGATATTTCTGGCTTTGTAAAATCTAAACAAGCTGGTGAAAGGATTGATAAGATGGTATCTGAAGTCCTGATGAATAATGAACATAAGTCTTGGTTAGACTATCGTGAAACTGAGCCTACTTGGATTCAGTATAAGTTTCATAGTGATGAATTTGATATGGAGATGCTTGATAAGCTTACTAAGGAAAACAATGGAATTATCACTAAGGAAATTATTAAGAAATGCAGTAAACTTTTTGGAATGTAATTATGGATGTTATTTTATTTATTTATTTTCTAATTTTAGGAATGTTTTGGTTAGCCACATTATCTTGGCTTTTAATTGATGAAGGTGATTGTTATTATGTTAATGCCATTGTAAATGGTGATGATGAAATAAAAGCAGATATAACTGGTTGGATAAAAATGGTTTGGATTTCAATTTTCTGGCCTATTTATCTATTATATTTATATCTAAGATATGGATTTATTCCTACAGTTAAATTCTTATGGAAGGCAATCATATTTATATTTAAGTTTTTGTTATATCCATTTAAATTAGCTTTTGGCTGGATTAAATTCAAGAAACCTTCTGAACCATTACATGATAAGATAGCTAAATGGATAGTTAAAAAGTACCATTTATAATTGAAATTTTATAATTTAATTCTATATTAAATTGTAAAATAAATATTATGAAGAAACGAATAGTAATTAAAGATTGGAAATATTCATTAGGAGTAGCTTGTAATAAAGTTACTTCTGAAATTATTTATGAAAAGAAAGTAGATGATCATTTTGAATATTTTACTTTTGATAATAAATATATAGGAAGATATAATTCTGATGTTTCTTTATTTAGAGATGATTTAAATTTAGTAGTATTAGATTCTGAATATTAATATGGATAATATTGGAGAAGTAAAAGATGCACAAGTAAAAGATAAAATCAAAGAAGAAACTACTGATTTAGCAGAAATAGCTAAACTTCTTGATAAAGATATGTTTTTTACTGCAAATGTTGCAAATAAAAAAACTTGGGCTGTTCAAAAGAAACGTCTTGAAGTTTCTATGCTTGAAATATATAAAGAAATAAATGCTGCTATTAATGCTGGTGAATTTTCTGTAACACTTTGGCTTACTAATAATCAGAAAGAATTTCTTTATAATAAAAATTTTAGCCTTACTCCTATTGAAAAAGGTAATAGTAAAATAAAATGCCAAATTTATTGGAATTAAAAAAATTATAATATATGATACATACTGTAGATAACTTTGAACTTTTTGCTAAGAAGCTTTTTGAGAAGCCTCTTAAAGAAGATGAATTTTACTTTCTTCAGATTCTAGTTCGTGGAAAGGATGGTCATCATGTAAGTGGTAATAACAAGAATCGTCTTGTCAAATATTACACTATTACTTCTGGTGAACAGCTTCTTTCTCTTAAAGATGAGATTCTTGCTATCTGTCATGTAGATAATGCAAGAGCATATATTCATCCTACTAAGAGAAATGCTAAGGAAGTTGCAAATATTGCTGTTGAGCTTGCAGTTCATACTTTTGTATCTCAGAACTGGATTGGTTTTAAGAGTATGTATTCTACTGCTTGTGGTCAGAGTTTTGTAACTAATGATAAGAAGTTTATCGTTGATCTTGATGATATTCATGAAGGTGATGCAATCCTTGATGAAATTAGGAATAAAATTTATACTTATCGTGGTCATGGTGGTGAAAATTCTGATAAGGTATTTATGACTGTTCCAACTAAGAGTGGTGTACATCTTATTACCTGGCCATTTGATGTAGGTCAGTTTACAAAGGATTTTCCTGGAATTGATATTCATAAGAACAATCCTACTCTTCTTTATTTTAGATGGGAGACTGAAGATGATAAAATTAAAAAGGATAACATAGATAAATATATGATATCTGCTGAATATGGTCGTGCATCAGAATATTAATAAAAACAAGGCAACATGCGAACTGCAGTGGACTGTGTTGAATAATATTAAGTCGTCGATACGAGTTATCGAGTGTAAATAATTGCTTGTTTTTTATTCCAGGAATGAATTCCTGGAATTTTTTTCTATATTAATATTGTAATTTATTAAAATATATGATTGAAATAATTGCAGTAATATTTGGGTTATTACAAGGTATTACAATTGCTCTTAATAAAAGAAGTAATTGGATATATTGAAGGTATTAATTGGATGAGTAATGAAATTTTAAAAAGAATCTAATACGGATTATAATTTATTATTCAAGAGATTTTTATATGAATACAAGAGCATTATATAAAACTTGGGAAGATTACATGCATGCTAAGTATGGTGATAAAATCAAAGAAGAATGTAAGAATTTTGTCTTCTTTGAAGATGGCTCTATGAAGTATGATTTTGATAAATTTAATGATTATTGGGAAGCTATGATTGATGCTGTAAAGAATGGCGAAAATATTGATAAAGTAGTTAATCTTGTTTTTAGAGAGAAAGTTGATTGGCCTATTGTAAAAGAAAAACTTTTGAAAGAAATTAATATAAGAGAATCAGCTAAGAAAGGTTGGGAAACTAGAGCACTTAAGAATTATTTAAATTCAAAGGAAATATGAAATACAAGATTAACATAAAATATTGTCTGCAAACTCTTTCTTATGAATATTATATAATTGATAAGAAGACAAAGAAAGTAGTTGCACATAACTATTATAAAGGTTATGGTCCTAATAAGAAAATTAGGGAAGGTATTATTAATATGTATAAAGGTATTTTAGATTTTGAATAATATGAAATTACCAAACATTATTTATCCAATAGGAACAAAGGTTTATAAACCTTCTGGTAAGCCATTTAAATCTGGAAAGAAAATAAATACTATTTCTTGTATTATTGAACATCCATTTAAAAAAGATGAAAATGGTAACGGAGTTCCAAGTTATAAATTTGTTGAAGATGATTCAATTGTTGAGGCAATAATGTGTAAAGCTATTTAATTATGAGCAGAACTTATAGAAAAGAATATACAAGTAATCTTTTTCATAATGGTGAACATGGACATCATAATTCTTTAACTAGAGAATTTAAAGGTATTGATGGTTGTTGGACAGTTAAGTCTGGAAGAGGATTGATTGATCGAAGAGATTATGAATCTGATAGATGTAAAGCTATTAGAAAGATTATGACTCAGAAACGAAGAACTGTTATGAAAAGAAATACTAATAAAATTATTGAAGAGGAACTATTATATGATGCTTATTAATATTGGTGGTAATTTATTTCCAATTCCACAAAATAATGACAATAATGATAATGATGATACTCCTAATGGCTGTGGATGTTTAATCATTATAATTATACTTTTATTGATATTTCTTTTTATAAAATAGAGGAGATTCTTTGAATTTCCTCAATTTTTTTCTATATTATAATGTGATTAAAAAATAAACATTATGAATAAAGAAGAATTATCAAAGAAAATCCATGATGCTTTGATGGAGTATTCATTTAAGATTGCAATGGAAAGTGAAGATGGTAAATTTAGCATGTCTGATATGTGTGAAGCATTCCATAAGGGTACTGAAGTAATTCTTGAATCATTAAACATTAATCTTGATTAATATGACTTTTAAGACTCTTCCATATGATAACTTACTTAAGGAAATTGGCTGTGTTGCTGATGATCTTAAGTATGAATGCTATGTAGTTGGTGGTTTTGTTCGTGACCTACTTCTTAATAGAGACAATGATGACATTGATGTTGTTGTTGTTGGTAAGGGAGTAGAGATGGCTAAGACCTATGTAAAATATCTTCGGGGTTTAGGAAGAAATGTAAAGTATTCTTTTTTTGAAAACTTTGGTACCGCTCAGGTTAAGGTTGATGATCCTGAGTATGGTGATATTGAAGTTGAGTTTGTTGGCGCAAGAAAGGAATCTTATGAGCGTGGTTCTAGAAAGCCTATTGTTGAAGAAGGTACTCTTCGTGATGACCAGCTTCGTCGCGACTTTACTATCAATGCAATGGCAATTTGTTTGAATAAGAAGCATTTTGGAAAGCTTGTTGACCCTTTCAATGGAGTTGATGATCTTAAAAGAGGAATTATTCGTACTCCAGTAAATCCAGATATTACTTTTTCTGATGATCCTCTTCGTCAGCTTCGCGCTGTTCGTTTTGCAGCTAAGCTAAATTTTGATATTGATAGAAATACTTTTGAAGGAATTCAGAGAAATGCAGATAGGCTTTCTATCATCTCTGAGGAAAGAATCAATGTTGAACTTATGAAAATTCTTGCTTCTGACTCTCCTTCTAAGGGTATTCATCTTCTTCTTGATACTGGACTTCTTGAGAAGTTTCTTCCTGAAGTAAGTAAATTAAATACTGATGGAAGGACTGAGAAGATTACTCATGGGCATAAGAATATCTTTGCTCATACTCTTGAAGTTCTTTCAAATGTAAGTGCAAAGACTTCTAATCCTTGGATTCGTCTTGCTGCACTTCTTCATGACATTGGTAAGATTCCTACCAGAAAATATATTCCTGGTACTGGTTATACTTTTATGGGACATGAGAATGTTGGAGCAAACATGGTTGATGTAATTTTCCGCCGTCTTAAGCTTCCTCTTGATGAGCATCTTACTCTTGTACATAATTTGGTAAAGCTTCATATGCGTCCTCAGTCAATTGCTTCTGAAGGTGTTACTGATTCTGGCGTACGTCGTCTTGTCTTTGATGCTGATGGACATATTGATGACCTTCTTATTCTTGCTGAAAGTGATATTACTACTGGTAAACTTGCAAAGAAAGAGAAGTTTATTGCTCAGTATGAGGAGTTGAAGAAAAGGATTGAAGAGCTTAAGCAAGCTGACTTTGTAAGAACTTTCCAGCCTTGTGTAAGTGGTAATGATATTATGGAAAGATATGGTCTTTCTCCTTGTAAGAAGGTTGGTGAACTGAAGCAGATTATCAAGGATGCTGTTCTTGATGGTACTGTAGAGAACACTCCTGAAAAGCTATATGAGATTCTTGATAAAGAAATGAATTATGAATAATAAAAAGGCAAAAGAAAGATGGATGAAAATCCAAGAGAATAATAAAAAGTGTTGTGCTAATTGTTCTCAATTATGTAAATATTCAAGTGGTGATTATATTTGTTATTTTTTGACATCTAAAAAAGAAACAAAAACAAGTGGTGTAATTGTTCATGCAGATGAACTTTCTATGGTTCGTGGAAAGTGTTTTGACAAGTATAATGGATTAAATTTAATGTCGATGCAAATGGTAAAGAAACACCTTTAAATAAATATACTTATGAAAAGTAATTATGCAAAATTATTAAAATATAAAGATGAGATATATACATATTCTCATTCAAAGGGAAATATTTTAATATATATTAGTCAACCTTATTATTATTATGAAGACTGGCTAGATGATGGTGGTATTCTTGTTGTAAAATATAAACCTAATACAAAAAATAATCAATACTATGTTCTTCATAAATTAAGAATTTGTGAAGGAAGCGGACATATTGAACATATAAATTTAACAAAACAAGATAGAATAGCTAAAGAATATGAACATGAATAAAGAAGCATATATTGAAAAGGTTTTGAATGGAGTATCTATCAAAATAGGAAATGCTATAGAATCTGATCATGATAATATGTGGGCTTTAATTGATGACTATATTAGAGCAGGTATTGAAGAAGCATATGATAAAGGCCATATAGATGGATATAGTGAAGGTTATAGTGATGCAATGAATACAGCTTCTTATGAATTTGATAGAGAAAGATGTTATCTTTAAAATATAATGATTAATTATGGGTGAAAATATAAATAAACCAGTTCCTAAAGTAGGAAAAGAATATCATTTCTTTGATGATGGTAAAATAAGACGTTCAAGACATTATATTGCTACTATTAAAAGAATTATTACTAAAGAAGAAGCAAAATCAATTATATTTAAACTTACAGAATATTTTAATGATGATGATTACTATGATTATAAATCATCATTATATGATATTTGGCAATCAGAAATAGAAAGATATGATTGGATTATCGCTAAAGATACTGATTATATAGTAGAAGCATCTATTCCTGAGTATGATGATAATTTAATTTATTTTGTAAGAACAAAGAATGGTGGATGGTTTAGTATGAATATACAAAGCGATTGGCAAGGAGGAAGACTTGATATTGATGGAAAATTATATGAATCACTTTTAGAATATGAAAACTTATACATGTAATGGATTATATTATGAAGGAATAGTATATGTTCTTGAATCATTAGAAGATTGGGATGAATATGAAAAGATTTGTAAAGAAAAAGATCCTAATTTTCCAAAATGGAATCCTAATTTTTATCATATAAAAGAAGAATTTAAAGAATATATTAATTGTATTTGGGAAGATAAAGAAAATCTACGATATACATATAATGGTAAGTCAGTTTATAAAGAATATATTGTAACAGGTATTGAAGATAATGGACCAATGATGGATTGGTATTGGATTGTTGAAAATGAAGATGATCCAAAGGATATAAAGCATATTCTTGTTAATTCTCATGATTTGAAAAATGGTTTAAGATAAGATTATTAAATTTTTTATAATGCAGTTTCTATATTATATTATAGAAGCTGCATATTTCTTATGTAGTTAATAACAAAAATTCTAAAAAAACAAATAACGTATGAATATTTTAACAAAAGAAACTGTTAAGACCTATTCTTATACTACTGCCAATGGTAATAGAGAAGGTTCAATGCTTGTTAGAATTAATGGCCGTGACTACGTCAAGTTTGGCACATTCCAAGCTGTCACGTTAGTTGGAAACTTGTGCGAAGTCTACGATGCTGATGTTAAACGTTCTAAAACTGTGCTCTTTGTTGGTGTATCAAGGCAGCACCCACGTGACATAAAGATTGATAAGGAACTCGCTTATGAGACTGCTCATCTTAATGCACTATTTAATCCTCAGATGGTTATTGAAGTAGGAGAATGCTTCACTCAATATAACTTCAGAGAGTTTGCAAAAAATTATATTGATACTCTTAAACTTCAGTTTGTAAAGACAACTCAAGAAATTGATGAAGATGATTTTTTATCAAGTATTGAAGATATTGAGTTTGAAGAAATTGAAGATGATGAACCAGATATTGAGGAGACAAAAATATCTGAAAAGTAATAATGGGTGATGATTTAATTCAAAAATTTGGATATTCTGAAATGTATGAGTGGAATGAACTTCCACCAAATGATTCTAAATTAGGTAGATTTGTTACATTTTCATCAGATGATCCTTCTAAGATTGTAAAAATAAATAAATCTAATCAGCCTGTTCTTGGAGTCACTACTGTTAATTCAGTAGTAGATTCTGATAATCCAGAAGAATGGAAATATAAAAATCTTTGTAATGAATATGGTGATTTATATCTTAGAAAAGAAAAGCTTGCTGTTGGTGAAAAGGTATATGATCAACTTAATGAAATAAACTATATTCGTACTCGTCCTTGGGAACATTTTATCACAATAGATAATAAATATTATGATAAGAATAAAAAGTATGTCAAGAGAACAAATAGAGGAGAATGGATTAGAGTTACTTTGATGGGTAAGACAATAGTTTATGATAATGGTAAATGCACTCCAGGTGAATGGTGTACTCCATATACTGGTAAATTCAAAGAGGATTTTGGTATAGCTGTTCCAGCAACTGAAAAATCAAAAAATAAATATTATGTCCTTGAACGACTTAGTGATAAGACAATATTAATTTTTTATAAATAAATTATAGTTTGAAGTATGGCAAAGGTAGAAGAAAATAAAAAATTAGACGTTATCTCAGTCATTACAACATTCTATAATGCTGAGAAATTTATATTCAATACTCTTAATTCTATTAATCAGCAAATTATTGACGGATTTGATTTTGAGTATGTAATTGTTGATGATAAATCACCAGATTCTTCAAGAAAAATAGTTGAATCATTTATTGAAAATAATGTTCCAGAAGACAAGAAAAGTAAATGGAAACTTTATACTCCAGAAGAAAATCTTGGTTGTGGTGGAGCAAGAAAATTTGGTATTGATCATGCAATTGGAGATTTCTTTATGTTCCTTGATGCTGATGATTATTATATGCATACAAACTTTATGTTGAATGCTTATAATACAATTATTTCAGAAAATGCAGATATTGTTGAATATGGTGTAATATTTAATCAACCAAATGGACAACAAATAAATAATACTGCTCCACAAAAGTATATTATTGAAAATAATCCAAGTGTTGCTGAAATTGCATTATTCAAAGATAATCTTATTAAATTCAATGTATGGAGTAAAATCTATAGAAGATGGGTTGTTGAAAGTTATCCTTATTCAGAAGTACGTACATATGAAGATGTAAGAACTATTCCTGTATGGGTTTCAAATGCTCATAAAATAGTTATAATGCCTACTGCTGAGATTAATTATCGTGCTGCTAGTGGAAGTATTATTAGAAGTGATATGATTCAAACTCGTCTTGGAACTATTACTGCTATTACAGAATTATTCCCAAGATTCAAAGATGATTATAATGTTCTTAAAGCTATGTATGGTAGAGCTATGGTTGATTTAGAGGCATTACTTCATAATCATTCTTCTAATGATCCAGGATTTAATGAAATGAGTAGATTAAATACAATAATGCTTTCTTATCTTTATCCAGATAATTATAAAGAAATTACTTATAATATTGATTTAGAAGAAAATAAAAATATTGAAGAAAATAATGAATCTAAATAGTGCTCTTTTAAAATATCATATTATTAATTCATTAATTTTTGTTGATGGTAATTATTCAGTTAGTAGAGAATTGAAAGTTAAACTTATAAGGTATAAGTTCAATTTTAAGAAATTTTTTGATGAATTTAATGAAATACAATCAAAATATGCTGAAGAAGTAAAAACTGATGAATATAATGAACTTGTTTCAATTCCAATTAAAGATAGAACAAAAAAACAAGATGATAGACTTGATAAACTTATACAAGAAATAAATTCAGAATATAATTCATTAATAAATCAAAAATTATCTGAAGAAGTCAATACGGATTGGTATACTCCATTAAATGAAACTGAATTTGATGAATTATTAAATGTAAATATTGAACATAATGTAAATATAAATGGAACTGAAATAAATGGAACCGATTTTGTTACATTAATTCATGATAATTTATTATAAAAAAAGAAGAGGTTTTGTTAAACCTCTTCTTTTTTGTTTAAAGATTTATGTAATTATATATAATGTATGTTGGTCAGTACCAGGAGATGATGCTACTGTAATTTGGTCTATATAATTTGTTTCAGAACTATGTGTAACTATATTATTTGTATATGTTGTATTTTCTGATTGTCTATTTATTTTACCAGTAATTCTAATATAATTAGAAGACATAACTCCTAAATTTATAGTAGGATTATTTAATGAATTTCTTGATCCCCAGTTATATGTATTTACTGCAAATAATAAATTAGATGCTTCAGATGTAGAACGTTTAATATATGTAAATAAACCTTCAGTAGATATTTTTGTATAAGTATTATAAGGTATTCCAGGTCCTGGTACATCAACTGATCCTTCACATATATATGTTGATGAAGCTAATAAATATATATTACCATTTCCAGCATCAACATCTATATTATAGTCATCTGATTTTATTTCTATAGGTGCTGAATTTCCATATATATTTATACCATTTGCACCTCCTTCTAAATATAATATATCATCATCACTATTAATATTGCCATTATAATCTCCTGTTGAAATTAATCCACCACCACTAAAACTTAATGTATTTCCTGCTGGATTAAATGTAAGACCATTATTTACATATGATTTAGCAAGACTTCCTGAAGTTTGATCAGTAAATAAAAAATTATATGATTGATTAGTATTTTTAGTTTCTATTGTAGGATATGTAGTTGGTAATGTAGGTAATTTATAAGAATCTACAGTAACTCCAGTTACATGTCCTTTTAAATCTCTTTTTATATTAACACCTGTAACAATTTGAGTTGTACCAAATGTTGCATCACTTCCACCACTTGCATCAACATTTAATTCTGCTGAACTATTCTCTGCAGGTGTATAGTGACCTTCTAATGATGTTGATACATCTGTCCATGGAACATTTACAATTAATTTTCCATCTGGATTTGTTTGTATACCATAATATTTACCAGCAGTAGTTTGTGCACTATTTACATTAACAGCAGATGATGCACTATGATAAGTTTTTGCTACACCATATACGGAATTTGTCATTACAGGTATATCACCTGTAACACTAGTTGTAAGTGATCCAGAACGAGATAATGTCATTCTAACACCATTAACTCCACTTGTATTACCGCTAAATGATGCTCCACTTACATATGTATCTGTCCAAGGTACATTAGTATATAAATTACCATTACTAATATCTAGTTTATAATTTCTAGCAGTTGTATTTGTAGTGTATCCTGTTTTTCCAACACCATATGTTGATGATGTCATTATTGGAATTGTAAAATTAATTGTTTTATTACTTGTTAAACTGTCATCACCATTATGAACATGATATGTCAATGTTACTTTATCACCAGCATTGTCATTAGAAGTTACTTCTGCTTTATAAATATATGAATTAATCCATGGTACATATGTAAATAAATTACCTGCAGATGTAATTTCTGTTTTATATTTTTTTACTGAATTAACATAACCTAATTTTGCTACACCATATGATGTTGATGTCATAGGTGGTATAGTAGATGTATGTGAATCATTATAATTTGTAATTATAGATAATTTTCTACCACCACCATCATTTTCATTTTTAAATTCTGTAATATATGTTTCTTTAATAGTAAATTCATATGCACCTACTACATGACGTTTTGAATCAAGTTTAAGACCATTTAAAATTGATATACCATCTCTAAGATAATGAGGATTTGAATCATTTATATTATTAGAAGCTATAAATGATGTTGCTCCTGAACCAGTACGAGCTGTAGGAGATGATGGTATATAGTGTGTTGTTGTAATTGAAATATTTGTATCACTTGAAGTTCCACTACCACTTATATCTCCTGATAAAGATATAGCATGAGCAAAATATGATGAATCCTTACTATCAAGTGTATCAGCATCATCAGCAGTATTAGCATGATTTACTGATAAACTAGAAGATTTAGTATATGTTATTGTGATTGTTCCATTTGATTTAGTAATATCAGAAACTAAATCTTGTCCGGATGATTTTGTACCAGATAATGTATCAACAGCATATCCTTTACTTACAGTAATAGTATAAGCATTATTATCATTTGATATAGATACTCCATTTACAAAATTACCTGTTCCACTAGAACTTATTGAAATAGATCTTGAATATCCATATTCTTCACCATGTGTCCATATAGAATGTCTTTTATTATCAAATACTAAAGAATTTGATGTATCAGCATCTAATGTTTTTATTTTATTATAGGTTGTTGAATATGAACCATCACCATTATAAGTATTAAATACATTACTTGCCATATATTACTATATTAATTATATAAACCTTTATACATAAAAATAATTTTTTAAGTGAAATAATTATATAAATATCTATAAATATCTATATTAAATTATAAAATAATCAATTTTAGTAAATGAAAATTTTAAACGAATTCGGTATTAAACCTACAAGAACTGGTCGTGCTGCTGGTTATGATTTCTTTATTCCTAATATTAAAACTTCTGTAGAAGAAGGTAAAAATATTTTAGAAGCATTTTCAAAATCTTATAATAAAAGTGTAGATGAATTAAATAATCTTATTAATGATTTATATCTTCAGATTTCTGCTACTTATGGTGAAGATAAAATTAATGGTAATGAATTAAATATTCTTCATCTTTATCTTGCTATTGATTCTGTTTCATTAAAAAGTGTTGATGATTCAATTGAAACATTTGTAGATAATTATCTTGTTTATGATAAGAATGGAAATCCTGGTATTAAGCCTCGTGTTCTTGATCATGTAAAATTTAATTCTGGTATTCATACTCTTTTAAATAGAGGTACTGCTGGTATATTCTTTAATAAGAGTGGTAAAGGTGTAAAGGGTTGGGATATTAGAGCTTGTGTTGTTGATGATGATTATGCTGGTTTTGTTCATCTTTCAATGAGTTATACAAAAATTAATGATGAAGATGGTATTATTTATGTTGGTGATAAATTAACTCAGATGGTAATTCTTAAGGTTGAACAAGATGATGTTGAAGAAATTGATGCTGAAACTTATAATAAAGCAATGAGTGATTCAGAGCGTGGTTCAGATGGTTTTGGTTCAAGTGATGTAAAACATTAAAATATTTATTATTTATAATATTTAAAAGACTGATATTTTATCAGTCTTTTTTATTTTTATATATAATATATTTGTTTTTATTAATGGCTAAACATAGAGATTTTGGTACAATAAGAGTAAGAATACAATTACCTTCAACTGATGAACAGAAGGCAATAGTAGGAAGTATGCCTGATAATTTACAAAAAATAGGTGCAGATATTGATAGTGCTATGTTAGCTATTATTACCGGAGATACATCTAAAAAACCTAATATCGGTGATATTGCTAAAGGATTTACTATCGGTAAAGATGGTACATTATTTAGTAATATAAAAAATATTAATGAAGAAATTACACAAATAAAAACTGAATTAACTAATAGTAATAAAACATTATCAGATATATATGGTTTACTTAATTCAATTACTACTAAAGAAAATCCAGAATCAAAAAAATCATCTGTTCTTATTGTTGATACAACAAAGGCAAATAATTTAGAACAAATTCTTGGAGAGGTAAAAAATCTTGCTAATAATTCAAATGAAGTTGATTTAGATGGTTTTATTAACATTGAAAAATTCTTTATAATGTTAAATGAACTAACTAATGAAAATGGTATAATAACTCAAGCAGTAAATAATACAAATAATATACCTAATTTATCTAAAAAGGCAAATAAAAATATTCATACATTAACATCTTTATTTACTGCTATTAATAATTTAATTGTAATAGATTCTAATAAAATAAAAAGTAGTAGTGATGAACTTAAAGCTAGTATTGAATATTTAAATAAAATATTAGAAGATATATCAAAGCTTGACATTGATGATAATATTAAAAATGTCAAGAAAACATTTGATTCTATAAAGAGTTTATATGATGATAATGTTAAAGTAACTGCTGAAGCAGTAAAAAATCATACAGCAGACCTAAATACTATAAAATTAGGTCTTGATCAATCATATGAAACAGTTATAACATCTCATGATAGAATGAGTGATTTAGATATTGATGATATAGAATTAACTGCTGGTGATGTCGCAGGTGCTATTGCTTTATTAGGTGTAGTTATGCTTATTGGTGGAGCAATAATAAAGAATAATCCAGACTTAATTCTTGAATCAGTAAAATTTGGTGCTGTATTAACTACTTTCTTATTAGAATTAAGTATACCTATTGCTGTTATTGGTGTAATAAATAATAGACTTGACGCATCTTTTGATTCTTTAGCTGAATTAACTGTTTTTATAACAATTGCATCATTTGTAATGTTTATTGGCGCATTAGTTGTTCAAAATAAGAGATTAGTTATTAATTCATTATTATTTGGTACGGTTTTCTCAATATTTTTATTTGTAACTCTTGGAGCTATTAATATTGCTACAAAAAATATTACTCCTGAACTATTCAAAGATATTCATAAATTATCTTGGTTAATCATTACATGTACATTTGTAATGTTGATTGCTACTAAATTTGTTGAATCAAAAGAAATATGGGCTAATGCTTTACTATTTGGAATAATATTAGGAGGTTTTATCATTGCTGTATTATTACCATTTGCTTTATATGGTAGATTATTTAAAAAGACAATAGAGATAGCATCAGGTGCTGTACAATTAATTTTAGTATGTACACTAATAATGGTTATTGCAGCATATTTTGTTAAAACAAAAGAAATATGGGAAAATTCATTAAGATTTAGTGGTTTATTATTTGTATTTATATTTGCTACTACTGCACCACTATTATTCTTTGCTCTTCTTAAAGAAAAAGCATATGAAGCTATAGATTCTTATAGAAGATTTATAGTTACATCATTAATTATAATGACATTAGGTATCATCTTTATGAATATTAAAGGTGGTAAATATGCTATTGATGCTTTACAATTTGGTGCTTTATTAGGAGCATTTATATTTGCAACATTATTACCTGTTCTTTTATTTATTCCTTTACAGAAGAAAGCAACATCAACAATATTAGTTATAACTTTATTTGTATTAAGTTGTGCTGCTATATTATTTATGGCTGCTACTATTATTGAAAGTGGTACATGGAAAGCTGCATTATTATTTAGTGTAGCAATGGGATTATTTATTACATCAATATTATTACCATTTAAGAAAGGTGTTAATGAAAGTATTACTAGAGCAACATTAGCTATTTTATCATTAAGTGTTTTAGTATTTGTTTCAGGATATACTATAAAAATGGTAGCAGAAACTGTTAAAGATAATGGTTGGGGTAAAACTTTAATAGGTGCTGGTATTTTTGTTGCAACATTACTTATTTTAGTTGGAGGAATTGTATTTATATCTTCACTTATTGAAAATAATATAAATCCAAATAAAGTAAAAGCAATTTCATTTACTTTATTATCTATATCAGTTCTTATACTTATAACTTCATATTCTTTATCATTATTGAAGAAATCTGGAATTGAATTAGCAGATATTGGAAAATTTGCTATTTTAAACGCTATTGTTATTGCAATGGTTGGTTTAATAGTTTGGATTTCAAGTAAAGCAGATTTTAATAACGTTAAAAATACTATAATGATAATGGGAGCAATTAGTCTTACATTATTAGTTATTGTTGGTACATTATGGTTATTAAAGAAAGCTGAAATTACAAAAGAACATTTAATACAAATTGGACTTATAGCTGCTGGTATTACAGTAATGCTTGCTATTATTATGGTTATATCAATGATACCTGCTAAAAGAGTTTTAGAAGCAAGTAAAATAATGTTTGGAATAACATTTGTATTAGCTTTAGCAGTTGGTGCAATATGGTTAATGAAGAAAGCTAAAATTGATGAAACAGATTTAAAAAGAATTGGACTTATAGCTGGCGGTATTACTGTAATGACAGGTATTATAATGGCAATTAGTTTAATACCAGCAAAAAATACAGAAGCAGCTATTGGTATAATGCTTTCTATAGGTATTACATTAGCTTTAGTGGTTGGAGCAATATGGTTAATGAAAACTGCTCAAATTAAAGAAGAAGATCTTAAATTAATAGGATGTATAGCTGGTGGTATTACTATAATGACAAGTATTATTATGGGATTATCAGCAATAAAATCAGTTGATGCTAAAAAAGCTATATTAATTTTAGCTAGTATTACTATATGTTTAGTAGGATTAGTTTTAACTTTAGCATATTTAGCTAATTCTGGTATTGATTGGAAACATATTTGGATGTTATATGCTATTGAAGGAGCTGTTGTAGTTTTAACTGCTATTACAATAGGTATTGGAATATTACTTGAAAAAGTAAAAGATAAAGGAAAATTTTATGAAAGTTTATTTATAGTTTCTTTAATGACAGCTTGTGTTATTGGATTAGCTCTTGGTATTTCAGAAATAGCAAAAGCTGGTGTTGAATGGAAACATGTTTTAATGTTAGGTGCTCTTGAATTAGCTGTTGTAGCTTTAGTTGGTTTAGTTTTTGCTATTGGTGCTATAACTTCAATTCCAGGAGTAAAAACATTATTAGCAATTGGTGCAGTTATTATTGCAGCAGCTGTTGGTGTAGTTTTATTAATAGGTATTGCTATAAGAAAAATAGCAGATGCAGCAAAAGAAGCAGATGAAGTAAAACATCCAGAATCAATAGGTCTTGTTTTATCAGCATTTTTTAATTCATTTAAAGATTTAAGTTTAGGTAGTACATTAAAATTAGCTTTATTTGGTAAAAAAATAGCTAAAACAGTTAATAGATTAGTTGAACCAATTTCAAAGATTGTTGAAATTATAAAAAATATATCATCATTAAATGTTCCTACTGGTTTTGATAAAAATGGTAATCCAACAGGATATACACGTTTAACTCCAGAAGAATTTAAAAAAACTGCAAGTAATATAACAGATATACTTATGGTTATTCCAAATGGTGTTGCACCAGCTGCTAAAAGTATAAAGAAATTTGTAAAGAGTAATAAAAAAACAGATAATTTATTAGAAGTAATTAGTAATATGGGCGAAATTATTTCTAATATAGCTAAAGGTGTTCAATCATATGCTAATTTAGCAATACCTTCCGGATGGGATGAAAATTGTAAACCAACTGGTTATAGATTAATGAATGAACAAGATTTTATAAATGCTGGAAATAGTATAAAACAAATACTTATAATAATACCAGAAGCTATAAAAAATACTTATGGTGATTTAAAGAAATTAATAAAGAATAATGAAATTGACAGTGTTATAAAAACTTGTGTAAGTATTGGTGATATTATTGGTAATATAGCTAAAGGTGTTCAATCATATGCTAAATTATTAATTCCAAAAGATTATGATGAAAATGGTAAGCCTAAAAGATATGAATTAATGACAAAAAAAGATTTTAAGGATGCTGGTGAGGCAATTTCAGAAATTATGCTTACAATGACAAAAGGTGTTATTAATGCATATAAAGAATATGAAACTATAATGACACCAAGCAAATTCAAGAAAATTATTAAATCATTTTCTCCTATTGGTGAATTAATATCTAATATGAGTAAAGGTATTAAAGATATAATTGAATTAGAAATACCTATATATGATGAAAATGGTAATGTTGTTGGTAAGCAAAAATTAAATGAAAATGACTTTACTGATTTAAAAACTAATCTTAATATATTAATGACAGGAACATCACAATCAATTGTTGATATTGCTGACAATATGAAGAATAGTGATTTAGATCCTAGTTCTAAAAAGTTCAAAGCTATTATTGAATCATTTGTACCAATTGGAGAATTTATTTCTAAATTAGCAACTGGTATAAAAGATTATGCGTCAGCAACTTATACAGATGAAAATGGTAAGAAGATTCATGTTACTCCAGAATATATACAAGAAGCTGGAACTAATATATCTACATTATTAACAACTGTAACAAATTCATTAATAGATTATTATAATGATCCTAAATATACAAAGTTATTTGATAAAGATATTATTAAAAATATAGGAACACAATATAAAGAAATTACAGAAGTTATAAGTTCAATAATTGATTCTATTAAGAAAATAGGAGAAATTAAAAATGATATTATAATAACTAGTCTTAATAATTTAAATACAATATTTAATGGAACAAAGAAAGATAAATCAGATAGTTTAATAAATATTATATGCTCAGCATTTAGTGATAATATAAGTTATGATTCAAATAAATTAAAAACTATACAAACTATATTTACAGATTTATTTGATACTATTAATATATTAAATAAAAATTTAACTGAGAATGAAATTAAAAATATTCCAGAACAAAAAATTATAGCTATTATTGATAGTATTACTAATATAATTAATAAATTTAAACCTGGAGATAGTTTTTGGGATGATAATAAGAATGTATTAAATATTGCAAATAAGTTTAAAACATTTGATTTAATAAATGGTTATATATCATCATCTATAAAGAAAATTAGTAAATTAATAGATAATATAGATAAATTAAATATTAATAATTTATATTATGAAGAAGTAAATGATGAAAATAAAGAAACTAAAAATAAAATTAATAAAATTACTAAAGTATTAAATTCTATTAGTAATATTACTAATATATTAAATTCAAACACAAATGTAAAAATAGATAGAGAAAAAATAAATAAATTAAAAAAGGAACTTGGTTTAATAGATAATTTAATAGATGTCTTAAAGAATTCTTTTAAAAAACTTAATAAATTTAATAAGGCATATGAAACTGATAATAATTTTGATAATATTTCCATAGCTATTAAAAAGTTTAATATTGCTTTTGCTAATATTAAGAAAGAATTAGAAGGAGATCCTAAAAATAATATTCCAGGATTATCTAATGAATCAATTAAAAATTTAGCTAAGTTAGAATATAAAGTTGAAACATTTAGTAATATTGTTAGAGACCTTATAAAAGCATCTTCTGATTCAATAAAGAATCCTAAGTTATTTGAACAAATTGGACAAGGTATTTCAACAATAAATAGTAAATTAAATGAAGTAAATAGTAATAATGCTGAAAAGATTGATAATGAAGTTAGATCATTAGATAAATTTGTAAAATCAGTTGATAGAATTGATTTAGTTAAAGTTACAAAAATGACAAGTCTTATGGAAGCAATGAGTAATTTAGCTGATAAGATGGGTGGTTTTGATAAACTTGCTGAATTATTAGATGGTGATTTTATAGAAATACTTACTAAACTTAATGATACAGTTAATGAAGCAAAACAAAGTATAGAAACATCAGAACGTATTAATAAGCAAAGACAGCAAGAATTAAAGAAGAATATTGAAGAATTCAGTAAACTTATGGATAAGAATATTGTTGTTGGAGTAAGTGAACTTGATAAAGATGGTAATCTTAAAGTAAGTTCAGAAAAAATAAAAAAGAGTTAATGTATGAAAGTATTTAATATATATCATAAAAATGAAAAATTAAATCATAGACCATTAACAGATAAAGATGTATTAGGTATTAAAGAAAAGAATTTTATTTTAAAAAAAGAAAATAATAGAATTGTAAAAATACCTTTACAAGAAATAAAAATAATTAAATGTACATTAATATAATATGTTTACACTAAGAGGAAGACAAGATAATTTTAGGTTAATATTTCCTAAAGAGTTTATTGTACCAGAAATTGAAGAGAAATATGCAAAAATACTTCAAGATAAACATAGTTTTATATATACACCGATTGACTTTGTAAATGAAACAATACAGAGTGTACAAGTATTAGGTTTTCAAGAAGCTACTGTTGAACAACTTCAACCTGGTAGAGGAACATATACAGATAATCCAAATAGAATTAATCAGAATAGATTTATGCATACTACATCAAGTGTAAATTATCGTTCTGAGAAAAATCCAATTGATTTAATTGATAAGACTCTTAATGTACAATTCAGGCATACTCTTGGATTTGTTAATTATTTTTTATTATTTGAGAATTTCTTTTATCTTTATGCTAGAGATACTAAATATGATCAAATGATTCCAAATTTATTTATAGATATAATGGATAATATTGGAAATGTATATTCTAGAATAGAAATCATTAAACCAATAATTAGTGGTATTGATATGCTTGATTTAAATTTTACACAGCCTCTTGCACAAAGTCAGACATTCAAAATTGAATTTAAATATTCTAATTTAGATTTCCAATTTATATCTAATGATGATTCACAAGAAAAAAATGTAATTACTTATATTTAATCCTGGAAAGTTAATAAATTTTTAATTTCTTGCTACTTATTTTTAGCCTGGTCGCGCTAAAATATAAAAAACATATAATATATTAAAGAACAGTTTATTTTATCCTAAAAACGATTTAAATAAATTGTTCTTTTTTATTGTCTTTTTATATTTTATTTTTCTATATTAAAAATGTATGAAAAATATATATTAATTATAATATGATATTAAATCAAGGTTTAGCATATACAGATTTGACAATTGTACCAGCTGTTATTAGTGATGTTGATAGTAGAAAAGAATGTAATATCTTTTATGAAGATGGAAATCTTCCTATTTTTACATCTCCAATGATGACTGTAGTTAATGAACATAATTATAAAATTTATAAAGATAATAAAATTAATGTAATTCTTCCAAGAACTATTAAGTATAAAGAAAGAATTGATTTTCTTAATAATGGTGAATGGGTTGCATTTTCTTTAAAAGAATTTAAAAGATTATTCTGTTATTTACCTGAAGATCCTGTTCAAAATGTCTTTAAACAAGAAAAGGATAAAGAATATAAAGTATTAATTGATATGGCTGATGGTCATATGCATTCTTTATATAAAACAACTTTTGAAGCAAAAAGAATTGCAAAAAATTATGGATATAAACTTACTATAATGGTAGGTAATATAGCTAATCCTATGACATATCGTTGGATATGTGAGAATACTTATGTAGATTATGTTCGTCTTGCTATTGGAAGTGGTGCAAATTGTATTACAGCTTCTAATACTGGTGTTCATTATCCTATTGCCACTCTTATTGATCAATGTAAGCAGATTAAAGAAGAACTTAAAGGAAATATGGATTATTATGAACCAGGTACAGATTATATAGATGTAAAATGTTTACCATATCTTGTAGCAGATGGTGGTATCAAGAATTATTGTGATATTAATAAAGCTCTTGCTCTTGGTGCTGATTATGTAATGATTGGTTCTTTATTTGGACAACTTCTTGAAAGTAGTGCAGATATGATTATTGAGTCAAGAGATAATGCTCAATATCCTGCAATTTATGATAATGAAGTAGGTAAGGTAGTTTATTATACTTCTTATGGTTCAAAGAAACTTAATATTTGGAATGGAAATACTGAAGAAGAAAAACGTACATTTATTCGTTCAGTAAAAAGTATTAAGAAGAGACTTATTGGTATGTCTACTAAGGAAGCTCAGATTGCTATTGCCAGATGTCTTGAAGAACCTCAGGAATTAACTCCAGATATGTTAAAGACAAGTGAAGGTATTACTACATTTGTTGAATGTAAATATACACTTTCACAGTGGCTTGAGAATATGATGGATTATCTTAAGAGTGGAATGAGTTATTGTAATTGTTTTACTCTTGAAGAATTTAAGAATAATTGTGATTTAATTATTAATTCACCAGCAGAAATACAAGCAGTAAATAAGTAATATGATTACAGAAGATTATGTCTCATATGAGATTGCCAAACTCTTAAAAGATAAGGGATTTGATGAGTCATGTTTAATGTGCTATACTTCAGACAAAAAATTAGGAAATTATGGACATTATAAAAGTTGTAAGAATAGTGATGTTTTTGCATTAACTGCACCAACTATTCAAAAGGCAATGAAGTGGTTAAGGAAAGTCCATAACATTGATATATCAGTGACTCCTGATAGAAAGAATGGTTATTCAGTTTTAATATTTAAGGATAAACGATTACCATTCGATACTCTTGATTCGTATTCTACTTACGAACAAGTCTGTGAAGTTGCTATAAAATATTGTTTACAAAATTTAATATGATATCAAAAGATTTTAATAAAAAATTCTTATTCAATAGAGATGAAACTGGAAGATTTATTGTAAAGTCTATTAATACTGGTAAATCTTATTATGTTGAAACTATTGATGATGAAGAAAAAAGTTATTGGGGAGATTATGATCCAGCAAGTAAGAAATTTACTGGTAATTATGGATTTAAATATAAAGGTAGTATTAAGGAAGAAGAATCATTAATTACAAAAGAAAATGGTTTTGAAAAAATTCATGTTCTTAAACCAGGAGAATCTCCACTTGATTATATAAATAGAATTGATACTGAATATTATGAAAATACCAGAAGAAACATATCTAAAATGGATGAATGATTATTTTCATTGTGCAGATAAAGAAGTAGAAAATAATTATCAAATTTGGAAAGATTTTTTAATTGAATCAAAAAATAATGATAAATTATTCAGTGTATGGAATGCAATGATAGAAGGTAGACTTGGTATGCATGTAAGAAATTATATGAGAGAAAATCATCCTGAAATTGATTATGATATTCAGAATTATGGATTTTTTGAAGATTATTCTTGGGAATTAATACAAAAACTTGTAGATAAAATAGAAAAAGGAGAGATTAATTAAAACCTCTCCTTTTTTTAAGTTATTATAGCATATTTACATATATTTAAAAATAAACTTAAATATTTCTATATTATTAAATATAATAATTATATATTGGATAGTTATGCTTATAGAACAAATGATGAATAAAAGAGATATTGCTACTAATATTTCTGTTATATTTCAGAATATATTTGGTAAAGATATTTCTGGAGTTTTTATGATAGAAGATCTTGAAACACGAAATAATCAAGAGTTTAGAGAGTATATATTAAGTGAAATGTCTAGACTTAATTTAGATATTATGATATTTACTGGTTGGGCATTTACAAAAGATTTATTTCATAAATTAATATCATATAAAAATTTTGAAGAAAATGATCAGTCTACAGAATTAAGAGTACTTATATTTCCAGAAATATTAAGTATTATTGTTTTTAAGAATGTAGATGTAATGAAATCTTCAATTAAGAAGCTTACACAAGAACATAAATTATGTTCAGATATTAATATTAAGAATATAGTAGAATTAGATAATGGTATTGAAATAAATTATTATACAAATACTGTAACTAAATTATTTGAAGAAAAACCAAAATCATTACAAGAAATTATTGAAACAGATGAATAAGATACTTATAATACCTGATGTACATGGTCGTTCTTTTTGGAAAGAAGAAGTATATAGAGTAATTGAAAATGAAAAGGATACTCATATAGTTTTTCTTGGTGATTATATTGATCCATATTCTTATGAAGGAATATTTCCAGAAGATGGTATTGCTGCTCTTGAAGAAATTATTGATTTAAAGATAAAATATAAGGATCAAATAACTCTTCTTCTTGGTAATCATGATTGTGGTTATATTTGGGATAGTGTATGTAGAGCAAGAAGAAGTGTAAAATATTATAAAGATATAAATCATTTATTAGTATCTAATTTATCATTATTTGATTTAGCATATAAAGTAGAATTTGGTAATAAGAAATATCTTTTTACTCATGCTGGTGTACATAAAGTATGGATAGATAGATTTATTGATTATTTAAATGTTAAAATTGGATATAATGATATTGATTTCTTTTTAAATAATGCTCTTCATGTAGATACATATTCAGATGCTCTTGAATCTTTTCTTGGTGAGTATTCTTATTTCAGATCATATTTTGGACCAGATTATGGTTCATGTATATGGGCAGATGTAAGAGAATTATCTGAAGAACTTCCTCATAGAAAAAAAGATAAAGAACTTGGATATTTTCAAATATTTGGTCATACTCAATTAGAAAATGAACCGATTATTCAAGATGGATTTGCATGTCTTGATGTAAGAAGGTATTTTTATTTAACAGATGAAAATAAACTATTAGATCCTAAACATCCTACATGTGAATGGGAATATGATTTAAATAATTTAGATAAGAAGCAATAATGAATATTGCTTCTATTTTTTTCTATATTATTATATATTTTAGATAGTATAGTTATGATTAGTCGTCAAGAAGTAGAATATAATGTTAATGATTTTGTATCTAAGAATTTAGATAATTTTTCTTTTAGAGAATATCAAAAAGAAACAATTGTTGATATAATTCTTAATATACTTAATCATGAACATAAAAATTATATTGTAGAAGCTCCAACAGGAAGTGGTAAATCATTAATTAATATTATATCTGCTTGTGTATTAAGAAATTATTATAAAATTACATCATATATACTTGTATCAGATTTGTATCTTTGGGAACAGTATGAAAATTTTTTGAAAAAGAATAAACAATTAAATATTGCTTCTCTTAAAGGACAGACTGGTAATTATTGTTGTGCTATAAATGGTGAAGATATACGTCATGGTGATTGTAGATTAGCTGGTCTTTCTTGGGCAAGTTTATTTAATAAAACAACAATAGAAAGATATGGATATGATTGTGCATATACATGTGAATATGTAAATGCTAGAAGAAAAGCAACTAAATCAGAAATATGTATTATGACATATCAGCTTTTCTTATTTATTATGAACAATCCTCAATTTAATAGTGATGGAAAAGGAGGATTTATGTTTCCTCCTCATGATGTATTATTCTGTGATGAGTGTCATAATATTCCAGGTATTGTTCAAATGGAATATGCTCCTACTATTGTAGAAAATGATTTTGATAAATTATGTTTAATATTTGACAGATATTTTAATAAGAAATTTAATCTTTTTGAAGATAAACAAAGTGATATATTATTAGATACTTTTCCTTATAAGACATCTTCAGAAATGAAAGAAGATATGATTAAATTTTGGAATACATGGACTAATCCAGAATCAAGAAAAGATGAGGATTATGAATGTATGAAAAAATATGTCAATATTATTATGAAATTAGGAGAATTTTCTAAGGACATTGAATTAGAAATTTCTACTAAGAAACTAAATAAAGAGAATATCACAAAAGAAGATATGAAAATTTATAAAGTTTCTAGTTGGTATGCTAATTATTGGTGTCATTGGGAAGATTTTCTTGATGCTATAAAAAATACTAGTACAGATTATCTTCTTAAAGATATTACAATAGCAAATGATGATAATCATGTTTCTGTATCATTTAAATGTACAAAAGAAGATTATCTTGTTTATAGATATTTATTAAGTAAAGCGAACTATAAAGTATTTTGTTCTGCTACTATTGGTGGTAAAGATGCATATGATGAAAATATGGGATTTAGATATGATGTTGATGAAAATCGTTCTGAAGAATTAAATAAATCAAAATCAGTTAAAGTTCCATCTACATTTGATTTTACTAAATCTCCTATTCATTTTTTGAATAAATTTAAAATGTCATTTAAAGATAAAGAAATTTCTTTTTATCATTTAAAGAATGTAATTTATTCAATATGCAATACTAAGTTTAAAGATCAAAAAGGAATGATTCAAACTGGTTCATATTATTTTGCTAAGAAATTATATGATGAAGCTCCTTTTGAAATTAAACAAAGAATGCTTGTTTATAGTGGTTCTAAAGAAAAGAATACAATGATTCAAATTCATCAGATGAGTACAAATACTATTCTTGTTGGACCAACATTAAATACTGGTATTGACCTTCCTGGAGATGAATGTAGATTTATCATTATACTTAAAGTACCATATCCAAGTATGGCTGATAAACTTGTAAAAGAAAAGATTAAGTTATTTCCTCTTTGGTATAATTCAAGTACAAGTAATGAGATAATCCAAGGTATTGGTCGTGGTGTACGTTATGATGGTGATTGGTGTGTAACTTATATACTTGATGCTTGTTTCTGGAATTTATATTTAAGTACAAAAGAACAATATCCAGAAGAATTACAAAAAAGAATAAATATAATATAATATGGAAAATTTTAATGATATATTACCAGGACAATATATATGGTTTTCTGATGAAGGAAATGTAGGTCAATATAAAGTTGTTGATATTGATAAAAAGAATAATAAATTAGTTTATAATAATGGTGATAAAGATATAGAAATTCCATTTGATTATAAATCATCAAAATGTGATAAATTTTATGCAAATGGAAGTGATGCTTTTGATAATGCTAGAGAATATGCAAATAAATATTATAAAATATTAAATCCTGGTACTATAAATGCTCATACAGTATATAAATCACCAGAAGAAATATCTATACAAAATGTTAAACAAATGTTATTTGATTAATTATGGATGCAAAAGAATATAAAATTACAATTAAAGAATTAAGAGAACAAAGAGATTTCTATCAAAAAGAAGCAAACAGACTTGCTAAAGAAATGGATGAACTTGTAAATTCAATTAATAAAGAAACAGTTAATTGGATGATTGGTAAATATCTTAAGATTGATAGAAGAAATACAGGTGGTTATCTTGAATTCTTTTATGTTGATAATATAGATACACGTCCAAGAGGATATACACTTTATGGAAAGGGTTTTGATATAAGTGAGATTGTAATAAAAATAAATGATACATGTACATTATTTGTAGAAGATGGGAATCTTGATTGTATTTCAGAAATAACTAAAGATGATTTTTATAAAGCATTTGATGAATATGTTAAATTATTTAGAGAAAAACTAAATGATATTAAAAATTATAAATCTTTAGGAAATCAATTTGCATTTAAAAATTCTATGATAAGTGCAACATTAGAACTTAAAGATAAAAATTCATTCTCAAATAAAATACTTGAAGTATTAAAAATAAATGAAGAATAATTATGAATCCAATACCTTTGAATAATGAAACCATGGGATTTAACCAAGAAGTTTATTTTGATATTCTAAAACAAAGAGAAACTATATTAAAGACTGAAGAAGAAAATAAAAAGAAAAGAAAAGAATATTTAAAATTAACAGAACCACTTAGAAAAGAACTTGAAAATCTAAGGAAAGAAGAATTAGAAAAATTAATGTTAAATAAAAAATTTATAAGATATTGTAAAATTGGAAAAGAAAGTGGTTTTTTAACAAAAGATTATCATATTCAAAGATCTACGGGTGGTTGTGGATTTGAAGATATTGATTTGATTTATGAATATGGTTCTAAAGAATATAAAAAGAAGGTAAAAGAAATAATTAATAAGATTAATCAAATTAAATAGTTATGGTAAGGAAAAAGTCTTATAAAATTTTTGAAATGGATTATCTTAAACATGCAGATTTAACTGAAGATGATCTTTATTATCTTTTTGAAACTTCAAGTCTTAATTATTCTTTTTTGATTGATGAGTTTAAAAGAACTAACCAAGAAATAACTGATGAAAAAAAGATAATCAATCTTGTTAAAAATGATAAAGATTGGATGTATAAGTATTTTTGGACATCTAAGCAAAGAGAAGAATTTGAAAAAGATGTTAAAGAAGCATATATAAATATAAGACGATGTGGAAAAGAAGAAGCAGAAAGTTCTACACAATTTTGGATTATTATGTATGGACTTACAGATTCTAAATTAAGAAACAATAAAAATATTTCTAAATTATGTGATGATTGATATATATGTTGGAATTGATCCTTCAATAAATTCATCAGGTATTACATGTATGGCATATGAAAATAATACATTAATACGTGAGATGTTTTATATTATAAAACCAGATAAATTAACAAAGAAAGAAGATAAAGCTGAACAAGACAATATTAATAGGTTTATGTATGTTATATATAATAAACCAGAATATGATAAAGAAAATAATCATGCTGTTGAATATTATAAAACATTAATATTTAAAGAAATACTTAATAATATTGAAGAAGTAATTAAAAAATTTATTATTCAAGTAACAGATAATAAACCTTATAATTTATATATTTGCCAAGAAGGTATTTCATATGGATCTTCAATAAGAACAAAATCTGTATTTGATTTAGCTGGATTAAATTTCTTATTAAGAATGATGGTAATAATTAAATTTGATATTACATTCTTTTTAATTGCTACTCCAAGTGAAATAAAAAAGAAAACATCTGGAAATGGTAATTGCAAAAAAGAAGTAATGATAGATTTATTTAAAGCTTGCAGACCAGATTTTGATTTACCTAAAATTGATGATATTGCTGATTCATTTTGGATGGCAAATTATATTAAAAATTTACATGAAGAAGGAATAGTACAATGAAGAAAATACTTATATTAGTAATGTCTTGTAAAGATGAATTTTTTCAAGAACAAGAAAAATTTATAGATCAGACCTGGGGTAAAGATGTTTTAGAAGGTAAATATCCTAATATAAAAATCATGAAATATCATGGTGGAGAAGATAAAAATGAAATTACATCTACAGAAATGAAATTACATTGTGAAGATGATATAAATAATACTTTTAAAAAGACTTATTTAGCATTTTCATTAGCTAAAAAATATATGAATTATGATTATATTTTTAGAGTAAATACTTCTACATATGTAAATATTGACCTTCTTAATAATTTTGTTCAAAATTTAAAAACTGATGATGTTCTTTGGTGTGCAGAACTTTATTCATTATCAGAATCAATGACTCCATTTCCATTAAATCTTTTTGGACGAGGTAATGCTCTTTTATTTTCAAGTTATCTTATTGATATTATATTATCTCAAGGATTTTCATATTTATATTTTAATATGACTGATGATAATACAATAGGAAATATTTTAAATTCTTATTGGATGAAAAATAATATGAATTATTTAGATCATATTAAGTCATTCCGTCATGGTTGGTTTAGATGTATTGGTAGTGATGTTATTACTAAAAATACAATATGTCAATGGAATAATAGTAATTGTTCTTTTGATTTTATGAAAAACTTTATGACAATTCAAATAAAAAGATATTGGGAAAGAGAAAAAGAAAATCAAAATTATATAGATTTATATAATAATTGTTTTAGAGATAATAAAGATAATAATATTCAAGAAGCAATAGATTTACAATATGAATATTCAAAAAATCCTAATGTTTTTATCGGTTCAATTCTTGGTTATATATCATATGATAAATGGTTAGAAATAGATAAACAATATTTATATAAAACAGAAGTAAATAATAAAAGTATTGATGATATAAATAGAGGTAAAGGTAAAGATTTAATTATATTATGACAGATACAAGTATATATATATTAGCATATGATAAAGTAACATTATTAGATGATTCATTAAAAGTATTATATTGTGGTAAAACAGATAATACTGGAGATAATATATCTAATAAGAATGAGTATTTTGTTGAGACAACAGGAATTTATTGGATTTGGAAAAATACAAATAGTAAATATATTGGAAATATGCAATATAGAAGATTTTTAAGTATTAATCCAAGATATATTGAAAATATACTAAAAGATTATGATATAATATTAGCAAATCCAATTATATTTCCATATTCATTAAGGACTCAATACATGTATAAACATAATGTAAATGATATTGATACAATAAAAAATATAATTAAAGATAAATTTCCAAGTTATTTAGATTCTTATGAAAAATATATTGAAAATGGAAATGTTCTTTTTTATAGTAATTCATTTATAACTAAAAGGGAGATTTATAATGATTTATGTAATTTTTGTTTTTCTATTTTATTTGAATTCGAAAAAATATTTAATTTATCAAATAAAGAAGATAGATTAAGACATGCAGCAGAAGCATTAAAATTATATCCTGAACAAAAAGAAGTAAGTCATTCTGGAGAAGATATTGTATTATATCAATCTAGATTTTGTGGATATTTATTTGAAAGATTATTAACATTATATATATATCATAATAAGTTGAATATATATTTATGTGGAAATTATATAAAATTAGAAGATAATATGAAAATATAAGTAAAAATTTTGAATTTCCTCATTTTTGTTCTATATTATTAATGTAATTAAAACAAACAACATTATGAAAAAGAACATCGATATTTTTTCCAAAGATTATCAGAAACAACTTAAAGAACGTTATTCTATTGCTCTTGAGGATGTTTGGAAAAAAGATAGTAAGATGATTGATTGGGCAATGAAGCAGATTACATTCATTGCTCCAATTTGTGACGGTAAATATTTAATTGAATTTACAAAACCCAATATTGAAACTGAATTCTGGTTTGGTGAATCTGATTGTGGACAGGGTTTTTCTCATGATGAGAATAATAAACGTATGAATAAAGTTAGGTTGACTTTGGAAGAATATTTCATTAATAAGAATATGGAAAGTATTAATAATGAAATTAATACTATCAAAAATATTCTTAATGGAAAATCTTCAAATAAAGCTAAACATTATTTACAGTATTGGAATTCCCCTGCTGATTCTCCAATTCATGATTTTACTATCGAAAGTCCTTATTATAGAAGTGGAGTAAGTGGTGAAACTTATGATATTTCTAATAAAGATCTGAAAATCATTCTTAAAGCTCTTGAGCTTAATAAAGAGAGATTTATGACTCGATTGGTTTCTTATCTTAAGAAATATGGTACTAAAAAAATCCGTGTTAGTTCTTACTGGCTTGATAGGTAATATGAATAAATACATGATTATTGCTTTACGTCAACGTGCTAAGCAAACAATAAAGGCATTTTCAAAACGTCTTGAGGAATATAATTCTATAACAAATTCAAATATTGATTTTCATACATTTTTTGTAGATGTTTTGAATTATTCTGAAGAAGATTATTTGAATTTACTTACTGTTAAAATTAAATTTGAAAAAATAAGAAAAGATAGAGAAACTCCTAAGAAGAAAAAAATAGACCAAAATAAATTAATTGAACATGGAATAGGAGATACAGAAAATCCTGAATATAAAAAATACTGGGATATTTTTACAGACTATAATGAAAATTATCTTGGAGATGAATCTATTAAAGGTAAAAAATGCTTAAAGCAATATTTTATTTATAAATATAATTATGATGAAGATAAAGCTTATGCTGAATCTAGAAAAATAACATCTATAATTTTTAAAAAGAAAAAGAAGTAATTATGGATAAGAGAGAATTTATTAGTTATCTTGGTGGTATTAGTGATATTGAAATTGGTATTCGTAAAGAAGCTGCAAGTGTTCATGAAAATGTAAATCAACATTATGATGAACATCCTTATTTCTATCATCTTAATAAGGTTGCTACTAATGTAATTAAATTTGGTTATGAAATTATTACTAAAAAAGAAGATATTCTCCCTGTTCTTTTCAGCTCATATTTTCATGACTCTATTGAAGATGCAAGACTTACTTATAATGATGTAAGGAAAATTGCAGAGAAGTATATGACTGAAGAACAGGCATTTCTTGCTGTCGAGATTATATATGCTCTTACTAATGAAAAGGGAAGGAATAGACATGAAAGAGCAAATGATAAATATTACGCAGGTATTCGTGATATTCCTTATGCTCCTCTTGTAAAAGCATGTGACCGCCTTTCTAATTATAACTTTGCTAAAGAAACAAAGTCTAGAATGGTAAAGATGTATGAAAAAGAAATGGATAATTTTATTAAAGCTATTTCACCACAAGATGAATATGAAAAATATCCTGGAGTTGTACCAATCGATAAAAGATTTACTTTAACTGAAGAATTAATCTCAGCTCTTATGAGTACAGAATAATGTTTGTTGTTTTAATTACAAAAAAAGAGGTTCATTATTGAACCTCTTTTAAATTAATCATGATACCATTTAGGAGGATTTTTTTGTAAAGGAGATTCTTTAAACATACGTAGCATATTTGTAACATTACTTACATTCCACTTTGATATATCCCCATTAAATTTAGAATTTAAAAACATACAATACATATTAGTAACTTTACTTACATCCCAAGATGATATATCTCCATTAAATTCAGTCTTACTAAACATACTTGCCATACTTGTAACATTACTTACATCCCATTTTGATATATCACCATTAAATTTAGAATTATAAAACATACTATTCATACCTGTAACATTGCTTACATTCCAAGATGATATATCACTATTAAAATCAGAATCACAAAACATTGCCGACATATCAGTAACATTACTTACATCCCAAGAAGATATATCTCCATTAAATGATGAATAATAAAACATCTGTGACATATCAGTAACATTACTTACATCCCAAGAAGATATATTTCCATTAAATAATGAATGATAAAACATAGAAATCATATCTTTAACATTACTTACATCCCAAGATGATATATCACCATTAAATTCAGAACCAGAAAACATTCTTTGCATATTAGTAACATTACTTACATCCCAAGATGATATATTTCCATTAAATTTAGAATTATAGAACATACTATCCATATTAGTAACATTACTTACATCCCAAGATGATATATTTCCATTAAATTTAGAATTATAGAACATACTATCCATATTAGTAACATTACTTACATCAATATCATTTAAATCAGCCTTATTTCCTCTTTCTTCAATAAGTTTATCTACTAAAGATTTAAGTTCATCTCTATCTTTAGGTTGATAATTATGTATTGGTTTAATATTTTTATTAAGATGAAGTTTTTCAAATAAGTAATTATTTAATTCTTTCATTATATGTATAATATATTATTATATATAAAAATAAAAAAGAGGTTCATTTATTGAACCTCTTTCTATTTATATTTTAGTAAATTATTTTTCAAGCATTGCAAGTTCTTTAGCTGCTTTATTAAGAAGAGTAATCTTAACAGGATCATTCTTATATTGTTCTGCTAAAAGAGCAATCTTCTTTCTTCTTGCTGCGAATGCTGCTTCTTTATCAGCTTCAAGTTGTTCCTTGATTTGCTGATATTTTTCGGGATCAGCTTTCTTACAATCTTCATTGATTCTATTTTCATAAACTTCTTTAAGATCAATACCTGTTACTTTAATAACATCCTTAAGAGCTTCTACCATAAAATCATAAGATTTAACTGAAGTACCAGCATTAAGTGAACGGTTAACTGAAAGAACTACATTATTACCTTCGATAATTGTGCAAATTTCACCTGTAGATGTCTGAAGAACATTAACATTATCAAGAGCGCGTACATTATCATAAGCTTCAAATACTTCTGCAATAGCACTTGTAACATTCATCCAATTCATCTTTTCATTTAATGACATTGGTTTAGAAACTGTATTACAATACTGAATAAAATCAGCTGCATTACTAAAGCTTTCTTTAAGATCACCTTTTGTAAATACAAGACCTTCATCAGTTAAAGTAAATCTTGCTGTATCTCCATGAGTACCTTTATATTCATAGAAAATAGAATTATCTTCTCTAGAGAAACTTTCAAGAAGAGCATTAATTCTCTTGAATTTAATATCATCACAAACAGCTTCAGTAATATTATTTTCTTCATCTCTCTTATAAGTTTTACCAAGAACTGAGAAATAAGAATCTTTCTTATCTTCACTTTCTGTAACTACTACATAAGAAATAGGAGTTGTAACAACATATGTAGGAGCATGCATTTCATTAAGAGTTGAAGCATAAACATTCTTAAGAATCTGTCTAAATTCAGGAATAAATGTAAGGTTCTTCATTGCACCAGCTTTAAGATATGATACAACTTCACTTTCATTCATTTCAAGAAGTTTATCTACTTGTTCAAGTCCCATCTTTGAAAGATAACCATAACTTGAATTATTAGCATTGATTGATTCACAAGCTGTTGCAAGTTGCCAAGAAATATTATTTTCTTTAATAAAACTATTAACAGATTCTAAAATTCCTACCAAACCTGCATCGAAACTAAATTTAGCTGCTTCTTTAATAAAGCCATTAACGATACCACAGGTAACTGGATTAGAATAAATATATCCTCTGTAGTTTTGTAACATTTCTTTACCTGCTTCGGTAACTGCTTCAGTTCCGTTTATCTTACTTGCGAAGTCCAGGTTTTTTAGTAATTTTATATTCATAGTTTTAATATATTTGGTATATTTATAGAATTTGTAGATTAATTCTACTTTTTATATATAATAATAAAATAATTTTAAAATGTATGATTATTTATTATATTTTTGTTTTAATATCTTTAATGTCACCAATTTTAATAACAATTGTATTTTCACTACATTTTGCTATTTCCCAATCATCAATTTGATTCCATTCATCAAAATCATCATCATCTGGTCTATGCCAAAAGAATTTACCTCTTAAATCAACTTCTAAAATATATCCTTTACCATTATTATTTATATTTTCATTTAAAAGGAGTTCAACTAAATTTTTCATAATTATATTATATATTTATTTATTTTATACTTTCCAACCAACTGATGTACCAACAGCAGTAAGTATAAGTCTTGATGTAAATAAACTTCCAAGAGGACCAGTTTCGTTAATACCAAGAGCCTTACAAATTGCTTTCATAACTTTAGGGCCAAATGTAGCACCAGTAATACCACCAACTATAGATCCTATAATTCCTTCTTCAATTGGAATATTATTTTCTTTAGCCTCTTGAAGTTTAGCAATTACATTATCATAAGTTAATTCCTCTGTAATAGGAGTTTCAGTATTTATAAAATCTTCTAATTTTTTCATATTAATTATTTAATGATTTTATCTATATCAAAATCAAATTCATCTTTATTATCAACTAAATTCTTTATAATTTCATCTTTTGTTCCTATAAAAACTTGATTATCTTCTTCAGAATTTCCAGCAATAGCATTTAATCCAGGACGATAAAAAATATAACTTGTTTCATCATATATATTTTTAAAAATTAAATCACCAACCTTAGGTTTATTATTACCTTTATCAGCAAAATAATTACTATTATCATATATAAAGTATTCTTCAATAAATTCTTTCATAGAAGAACCTTCTTTAAAATCATCATTTGTTAATATATGATAAGGTTCAATCTCTTTAATTAATTTATTTAATTTACTTTGTGCATTGATTTCTTTATAATCAATTATATAATATATATCTTTTTTTGTTTCTAAAATATAATCTTTTAAACTTTTCATATTAATTATTTAATAATTTTTTATAGTTTTTTACCAAGATTATTTATTGGATGAGGAAATTCATTTTTCTTTGCAAGTTCTTCTAAATCTTTTTCATACTTCTCTTTTTCAAAAACAATTGTAAATAAGAAAGTATAAAGATCATCAAGATTATCAATAGCAACATCAAGTACTTGAGCCCAAGTAATTTCTTTTCTCTTTTCAAGTTTAGTTAAAGTATCTGCTGCATTAAGTAAAGAATTTTTTATAGAACATTCTTTACCATTAGTACCCATATGTTTAATAGCAAATAATTGAATATCACCATTAGCTCTTAATAAAAGTACAGGTTCTGATAATTTTTCATCTTTACATATAGATAATATATCATTTCTTAATTTAGGACTCATACACATATTTCCCATATTAGAACATGGTTCATAAAATACAAGTGGTTCTGAATTGCTTCTTTGATATTCATCATTGAATCTGCATTTATAACTAAATTCTCCATGTGCATTATATAAATCCATTACTTTAGGATAACCTGAAAAAATCTGTGTATATTTTGTAACAGGATCTAATGGAGTACATGAACTAGGTTCTAAAGTATTTGCACATGGAACGCAAGGATCAACAGTACATGATGCTTCACCAGGAATATCACATCCATAAGAGCAACCATCATCACAACATCCACAACATTCAGTTATTTCATATCCTTCAAGATTAGAAAGTTTTTCTACAATATTCTTATCTAATCCCTTTAAACATATATATTGATTATTTATATATTCAGATAATTTTTTCATATCTTAATATTATATAATTTTCTATTAAACTTTAGAAAATGTAGTAATTCTAATTTATTTTACTAATTCTAATACTTTAGCTATAACCTTTTTAAAGATTTCACCAGCCTTTTCAGGTTCATTTTTAAATAATTGTAAACAAACTGCACTATGATAAGCATCATATATTTTATTATTTATTTCTTTATCCCATTTTGGAGATTCAAAATAAACATCTAAAGCATTCATAGCTACATCATGAATCTTATTTACATCATCATTATTTTTAACATCTAAATCTTTAACATCATCATATTGAGATGATAATTCATTAACCGATATTGCTTTATTTTCATTTATATTAAAATCAATATCAATTGTATTTGCACTTGCATTGTTTAAATATTCATTTAAGCTTTTCATATCTTTATATTATTTATTTAATCAAAATATCCACAAGCATCCATTTCATCATAAAGTTCTTCTAAAGTTTTGTCTGTAAATGTATCCCACAAAAGATTTAAAATTTCTTCTGTATCTAATTTAGAAAAAGCTTTATTCATTTTTTCTTTATAATTATCTCTTTCTGATTGAGACCATTCATTAATTACTTGTTCATCAGTATGATTTAAATATTCATTTAAGTTTTTCATATCTTTATATTATTTATTTATATAATTTTCCATTGAGTTTCATAAATTAATCCCAAGCGGCATCATCATATTCTTTTGTTCTTCTTATATTTTTATAACCATTATCAGTATATGAAAGTTTAGTATAAAGATTATTTATTAATTCATAAATAAATCCATAAGGTTTTCCAGGATCTTTTCTTTCAGAACATTGATACTGCCAACTGTCTAGCCATTTTAATATTTGTACCTCTGAAACTTTTTCTTTAGGTTCAGAATATTTAAATGTAGATTTTGCTGCTTCTGATTTTCCATATCTATAACTTATTGCACGACGATTACAATTATATAAATCATTTGCAATTGTTTGTTCATCTGCATCATCATACCATTTTATGTATGTTTTAGTAATTTTTGAAAGTAAATCAGATTTATTTATAAATAAGTCATGAATATATTTTGCTAATTGATTAATTACTTCATCACTTTCCATAAATGCAGATTCATTAATGAGTGATTCATTTAAATATTCATTTAAGTTTTTCATATCTTATATTATATAATTTTCCATTGAGTTTCAGAAACTGTAGTGATTCTCATATTATCAAGACCTTGTTTAAGATAAAGGTCAAGAATCTTTTGAAGTTCTGTATTGTTATTAGCATAAAAAGGAACAGGATATTTAAGAGTCTTTATTGTTCCATCTTCCTGTTCTACTTCTTCTGCAAATTTTACTATAAATACTTTGCATGTTTCTTGATATTCTATATTACCAGCTGGTTTAAGATTCTTCATAAGACATACATCTTCAATCTCTCCTTCACCATTTAAATATTTTAATACAGCATATCCTGCTTCTGCAAAATTATTTTGATCACTAAGATAATACTCAGTGATAGGTTTTTCTTTACCTTTAGTGGTTAATATATTTCTACTTACCTTAACTCTGTACCACATAATTATTATATATTATATACTTTCTAAATCTATCCATCCGTATTTGCTACTATCTAATTTATCCTGAATTTTTTCAATAAAATCAATAAAAGAATAAATTACATAATCTCTTGATGGATCAAATTCATCATCATCACCTTTATAATATTTAATATCATCTAAATCTGGATAAAGATTATTTATATATTTTTTAAAAATTTCTATTTCCATTTTTAATTCATCTTCTCTTTCTTTAGATTTATAGTTAGTTTCAAAATCTTCTCTTCTTTGAATACTTAAAAACTCTCCAATAGATTTATCATCATTATTTATTATAAAAAATTGTTCACCACTAACACCATTATCGTCATAATGATACTGGAAAACTAATAATTTAATATCATCTATTTTTATATTTTTATTAAGATGAAGTTTTTCTGAAATTAAATATTCATTTAAAGTTTTCATATATTATTTATTTATTTATTTCATTATATCTTTCAATTATATCTAATAGTAATTGTTTATTAGATATTGGATAAAACATTCTATCAATATAGATTCCAATAATATCTTTTGGTGCTGCAATATCTAATTCTTTATCAATCATATTTATTGTATACCATGAATAATCATTTCCTTCTTTTAAAAGAATTTTAGGTAATTGATCAGAATTACTTTTATTTGCATCATATCTATTTGTTCTATCGATTACTTTTTTACATGCTTCATCTTTTTCTAAAATAGATTTTACAAATGCAAAAAAAGAATTTTTTCCTTCAGTTATATATTCATTTAAATTCTTCATTATATTATATAATCTAATTAAATAAAAATAAAATCTTTTGAATTATATTATCAAAATTATCTATAATACATTATCTAAATTAATTAATAAAATGAAAAAAATATTTGTTTTAATTATATCATTACTTTGTTTATTTGGTTGTTCTTCACAAGAAAGAGGTTCTAATGGAATTTCTGTTGAAAAGTTTACTTATGAACAACATGACTATTTGATGTTTTACACAATAACTGGTCATTTTACTGGAGTAGAACATGATCCAAATTGTTGGTGTATGAATGATTATGATTAAATTTTATATAATATGAGTAAATATCCTAAAATGACACATTATCCATTACCAACTTCTATTAATGGAGAAATTTTTGAACCAGAAAAATATGAGAAATGTATTCAAGTAGAAGTCAATAAAGATGGTTCAATAGATACTTATGATTTTAATACATGTAAACATTTAGAAAGATATTAATATGGAAATTACACTTGTTACAACATTTGATTTAAGTCAAGATATTACTCTTGATGCTTATAATGAAGATGAAAAAGTAGGTACTGCTGTTATAAAAAATAGTGAACTTACTTATTATAATCTTTTGACTCATACTGATGAAAAGTTTACTGAAGATAATCTTAATGAATTTATAGATTTTGTTTCTGAATTTAATCTTAAATTTAAAAAGGTATGGGATAGAAAATGGATAAAATATAATCCAAATCCTCAGAATAATAACACTGGTGACTGTTCAATTAGAGCTTATTGTAAAGCTGAAAATCTTGAATGGAATACAGCATATGATATGGCCACTAAAGTAGGTAAAGAAATGTCAATGATTTGTGATGACCATAAAGTAGTTGATAAGATACTTACTGAAAAATTTGGTTATACTTATTACAAAGGAGATCATTGTTTTGTAAAAGATACTGATGGTAAAGGTAAACTTGAGAAAGGAAAAAAGAAAACAATTAATGAGTTTGCTATTGAACATCCTAAAGGAAAATATATTCTATGGGTTCATGCTCATGTAGTTACAGTAATTGATGGATATTATTATGACTCTTGGGATAGTGGAAATAAAAAGATAAATGGTTATTATACAAAAGAAAAAGAGAGGTAAAAACCTCTCTTTTTTATTTTAGTAATTTATTAAATTCTGATTTAGAAACTTTAGTAAAATTATCAAAATTTTGTGCCCAATCATAACAAACCTTTTCATAATTATCACCTGTTAAATCTCCACCTTCTAAAGAAAATGTAAAAGATTTAACATTATCAATAAATACATCCATATCTTCCCATGAACCTTCACCAAATCCAACTTCGCCATCATATTTATCTAAATATGTATGTAATTTACCAACAATTTCTTGTCCTTTTAATTTACCAAAATTAAAAATAATTACAGCATCACGCATTGTAACATAATAACATGTATCAGGCCAGTCATAAGTATCTGTATTTTTTAACCATTTATTTATAAATTCAAATACTTCTTTTTCAGATAATGTTTTTGCTTCTAATAAAAATTCTACTAGATTTTTCATAATTTATATATATATTTAATATTAATCCAAGTGATCAAAAGCTACTGGTTCACCATTCCAATAATAACAATATGTATATTTATCTAATTTTACATCTCCAAATTTATTTATTCTTGCTCTCTTTTCTTCTGTTTCTTTTGTATCAAATTCATCAGGAATTGGAACTGATTTACCAGCTTGACCATTACCAGATACAATTTTATCTTTTAATTTTCTAAAAGTAAATGTTTTACCACTAATTTTAACTATTTTATAAAAATCAATTATAATCATACTATAACTAAAATTAGAATAAATAATATCACCTACTTCCCAATTTTCTGGTTTTGATTTATCTCTTTCTTCAACAGTTTCAATATCTTTATTAAGATGTAATTTTTCTATTATATATTTATCTAATTGTTTCATATTATATATATTAATATTTATGTCCTCCTCTTGCATATTGAAGTCTCATTTGTTCTTCAATCATTGATTCTGCATCTTCATCAGTAAAATCAGGATCATCATCACAAGCAGTAAATATCTTTGCACAAAGAACAAATGTTCTTAATGATAATTCCATACTTGATCCTTTTTCATTTAATTCTTTTAAATAATTATAAGCCTTTATTTTTGCTTTAGGCAATAATATTTTATTTTCAATATTTGGAAGTAATTTCTTTATAATTGATAAAATCTCATCATTTGAAAAATCAATATCTTGCATAAAACATCTATTTCTTAAAGCTGTATCAAGTTGTCCTGCACGATAATTTGTTATAACAATAACACCAGATTTAATTCTACATTTCTTTGGAATTTCTTGACCGTCATCATCAGTAATTTTACCAGCAATTCCATAAGTAACAAGTCTTCCTTCTGGAGATGTATCTGAATCAAGAGCTGCTTTAAGAATATTGATACAGTTTTCATCTGCTTGTGGACCTACAAGAGAGTCAGCATCATCAATTAAAATAATATCATTACTTTCTCTAAATCCATAAAGAGTAGCATAAAGTCTTCTTGCTGTACATTTGCCTTTTATAGTACAAAGATTTTCTCCTTCAATATAATTAGATTCTTTAAGTTGTTTCTTTACTCTATATGTTTTACCAACACCAGGAGCTCCACAAAGAATAAGTGCTGGTTGACGACCTTTAATAACTAAAGAAATATATTTTTCCATTTCTTTAAATATCTGGTCAGGATCTTTTCTATTACTTTGAGCATCTTTAATTTCCTTAGAATCTTCAATTTCAACTCTTTTACCTTTAGCAATTGATACTTTAATATCTTCTGAACCACCTTCTTTTATATATTTATAAATATCTTTAACATCATTTTCGATATTATTTAAATTAGAGTTTGAAATTTTACTCTTAGCAATAAATGATTCATGAATTAAATCTTTATCAATTTTAGAAAAAATATAATTTAATTTACCAATATTATATTTAGATTCTTTTAAATTATCTTCTTTATTAGATAATTTTTTAACATCTTCTTCACTAATAGAATATTTTTTAGAATTTACTATTGTCCATACTACTGGTAATAATTTAGCTATATTTGTACCTAAAGTATAAATAGATAAATCTGCTTTTCCTTTACCAGACCAATATACATCTAAATCTTTAAAAAAGTCTATAGAATATACATCTACAGAATCATTATCATTAATCCAATTAAATTGAAAAAATGAAGTTTTAGCATAATCTGATTTATCAATAACAATAAATTGTTTTGATGTACATTTTTCACCATCAATTGTAGTATCTACAAAACCAATAAGAGGAACAAGACCATTGATATGCTTCTTTAAAATTGATTCAATTTTTTCAATAGCCGCATCAATATCTTTTTCTCTAAATGATTCATTTAATTTTTCTTTATTTTGTATATCTTGATTACGCTTATTTACGAATTCTAAAAAATTATATCTCATAAATTATAATATTAATTATATATAAAAATAAAATTATTAAATCCATATAATTGTTATAGGATCTATCTTTATAAATGAATTTTTATTTGGTTTATCTGTATAATAGTTAAATCCTCCTCCAAGTATTGGAATTTCTAATTTTGAATTTAATGATATATTTCCATAATTGTCAAGTCCTGGATTTGTATCACTTTCATAATATATCTTTTTATTTACTAAGTTATATTGACCATTTATATATTCAAAATTAGAAGTATAATAAAATCCTCTATAAAATGTTTCTTCACTAAGTTCTGATATTATATCTATATCAAATGATTCAATATCATCATGACAAAGAGAACCAATATTAATTAAATCACTCTTAGCAATAAATTTTGAATCCTCTTTCAAATTCATAAAATAATTACCTAATACAGATTTTATAGAATCTTCAATATCTTGTTTAGAATATTGTGATTTTGTTTTAACATAACACATAATAGCAAATCTTCTAATTTCAGGATCTTGGAATTTAAGTGTTATACCAGCAAATGATTTATTTGAATTCTTAAGAGTATTTTGAATCATTAATTTTTGGTCATTTGTAATTAAAATACCTTGATTATTATTTGCTTTATTAGTTAATTTATAGTATTCATCTATAGAAGATATATTATTTATTATATTAGATATACATGTAGCATATATAGTCATACTATTTTCTTCACTCCAACAATTTACATATCCAACAAATGAGAATCTTTTAAAGAATAATTTAAAGTTTTGTTCAGAAGCAATGACATTACTTCTAGAATTATATCCAATCATATTTCTTACAAAATCAATTGAATCAGAATTTGTACCACCAGAAATTACTGTATTAAGATTAAGTAATAAATAGTCATCTAAGTTAACTGTATTTCCTTCTGAATCATATCCATTATCAACAAATGAAAATTTAGGATTATCACCATATAAAATATTTCCTATAGTTCCTGAATGTGATAAATATAATATTTGTACTACATCACCAGGATTTGGAATTTTACCATATATACCATTACCAAATATTATATCAAATGTATTTTCATATCCAACAGTAAGAACATATTCTTTACTGTCTTTTGACATATCATATAAACTTGAAACAGGTTCCCATTCTTCTCCATTTACAAATACTCTTATATAATCTCTGTCAAAAAGACCAGATGATTCAATAGATATTCTTTCAAGAGGTTCACCAATACAACCATATTGATAATTATTCCATGTTCCTTGTACAATTTTAAATTCATGAGATGTAAGTGGTTGCTTTGTATAAATTATATATCTATTTGAATTCAATATAACAACATAGTTTACACCAGTATTCTTATTGATTATTCTTGTATAATTATTAATATAAATTTTATCAATATCAAGATATGAACCATTATTCATTATAACTTTACCAATAATACTTCCACTTGCAGCTGATCCATAATATGGTTCATAACCACTGATTTTAGCTAATGAATAAATACTTTTTCTTCTTGTAGCAGTTCTGACATTTTGTTCTGTAAGAGCATCTTCAATATAGAACATAGCATTTTGCATGATACCTTTAATACCATCAAAGATAACACCAAAAATTTGGTTATGAGTATATTGATAACCAATTGAATTAAATGTTTTTGAAAGATATAGTCTTACTGTTTCATCAAACTGATCATAAGCAGTTTGCATTACTGAAAATAATTTATTAGCCATATTATATTATTGATATTGATATTCTCTTATTTTTGTTTCTCCAGATTCTTTATCTACTAAAGCAATCTTTATTAAATAAATACTTCTATAATCACCTTGAAGAAATGTAGCATTTACATAATATTCCATCTTAGATGCATAATATGTAAGTGTATCTATTTTTTCTCTTATATATTTTTCAATTTCAGATGTAGTTGGAGTAAGTGTCCATAAAAATGATTCAAATTCTGTACCATATTGTGGATATCCAATTAATTGTGTATTTTCTGTATTAAGAAGCATATCTATTTCTTGAAGTGCACAATCTACTTCATTATCTAAAAATACTCTTCCATCTAAAGCTAAATCTAACATAATCAAAATTAATTTATATTATAATTTCCATCAGAAATATAATCATTGTTTTCATTTACAATGGTATATTTTCCATATAAATTGTTTATATCTGATGAATTTATTGAAAAAATTACATATATATCATTTCTTCCTATTTCAATATATTCTTGTTGTTCAATAATCAATTTAAATGTTTCTACTTTTGATAAATATTCACTTAAATCAATACCAATATTCTGAGTAAATCCATTTCTTAAACTGATATTTTGTAATTCAGATGTTTTATAAAATATTGGTTTATATATTACTCTTGGAGTACTTGATTTTTTAATACTTATATTATTATCATTTTCTGATGATTTTAAAATTGAACAATTTATTTTATCAATAAATACAAGATTATCTTTATTTATTTCTGTTACTAACATATTTGTTTTATTGTTTAATTTATATATCTTATTAAATGTTAATTTATGTATAGATAAATCATTTATTAAATATTTATACCATTCTTTAGATAATATAACTGGATTAGAACGTATAATATTACAATTTACTTTATCGATAAATGATATTCTATATACAATTAATTCAGGAATATCATCCCAAGTATCAAAAATATCTGCTAATGGTAACATCATATTATCAATTATAGAATCATTTAAATTGCTACATGATTTATAAAATACTTCATTAAAATATTTATCTGTACTAAATTCTATTAAAAATCCTGTTTTATTTATATTTTCTAAATCTTCACCAAATAAATCATTATCTTCTTCTTTATTATTTTCATAATTTATATATTCATTTTTAGTAATATTATTGAAAAATAAATATGATTCTTCTAAAGTTTTATTATCATAATCTGGATATGAAAATTCATTTACAATAAAAGGAATTCCATAATATTTATTATATAATGTTTGTGATTCAAACTCTTCTTCTTTTAAAAATTTTATTTTACTTTTTAAAGAGAATGAAACATTTATATTAAATGTATTAGAGTTTTGTAAATTATCAAGATCTTGAACATACATATTATTACTATCAACATCAATATATGGTGTTAATATAATATTCAATGTATTATAAAATTGATTATTGATATAATTTATTTTATTATCAAAAATCTTCTTATAAGATACACTACCATTTTCTTTAATATCAGATTCAATACTATATGGATAATATAATAAATAAAATGGTACTAAAGAAGTATATTCATTATCATTATTCTTTAAATTAAATTTTTCTTGAGTATTTCTATTTATACATTCATTATAATCTTCTATATAAATATCTTTATCATATAAAAGTAATTTTAAACAAGGTATATATAATTCTATATATTCTGAATATGTTATATTATTTATTACTAATTCAGTATTAGATAATCTTGGATAATTTTTACTTAAATCAACTAAATAATGAAATTTTATATCATTTATATAATTTTCAATATCTATTATACTATTTAATGTTGTATAAATAGTTGGTATATATATTCTTATTTTATCACACAATATTTCTGTCTCATTAAAACTTGAATTATATATCTTATACTTATTATATTCTATATTATCTCTTTTTATCTTATCATTAAAATTTGATGGATCTGTTGAATATCCAAGAGATGTTCCATTTGGAATAGGGAAACAAGAAATATTTTTATTTGACTCAGGAATAAAAAATATATCTTTATCTACAAAGATACCAGATATAAAGTTTTGATTTTTTAATATGTAAAACTTTTCATAATGATGCAAATCATTTTTTAAATCAGTCATCGCATCAAAATAATCAATAATATAAGTATAATTACCTAATATTACTTTTTCTCTTATCATAAATTTTACATACTTAATTTAATTAAAAATAAAAATCTACTATAAAAGTTTAAAGATTTGAATGTTATTTTTATATATAAATAGATAATACTAAGAAATGAAAACATTTTCAAATTACATTGATAATATAAAATTAATTGATGAAATTTGTTCTTATGAATATAGTGATGTAGTTCTTGAAGGAATATTAAAGAAAATAGCTAATTGGTTTGGTAATAAATCAAGAAATATATCTAATAAATTAAATAATTTTTATGATGAATTATATTATTTTCCAGATAATGTAATAAAGACATTTAATGGAACATTATCAATTGCAGCAGATGAAACTAATGATTCACAAGAAAATAAAGATATTATAAATAACATTATTAATGATAAACCAGAAAATATACCAGAAAAAGTTATAAATTATCTTAAAGAACATGAAAATGATAAAGATTTTTATAATTCAATACTTATTGCTTCATTATGTGTATTAGGTATAAATGTAGCAAATGAAAATAAAGATCAAAAATCAGTAGATACTATAAAATTATATTTTAATAAAATTAGTGATAAAATAAAGGAAGATACTAAAGATATTTTAAAAAAATCTACAAATAATCCAGATAATAATGATAATGATAATGATAATAATCCTTCAGAAGATCTTACTAAAAAAGTTGATGATGTAGTACAAAATGTAGTAGATGATAATCCAGATATAGATATTAATAAAGAAAAAGAAAGAGAATTAATAGAAACAATAACTTGGATGATTTTTTATAAATATAATAAAAATAATATGAATTCAGACGAAATTGAAGATAATGCCAAGAGACTTGCTAATATATTAATAAATGAATTAGAATTAGATGATGATTTAAAACAGAAATTTAATATAACTTCATTAGATGATTTAAAACAGAAAATTGAAGATTATAAAAACAATAAATAAAAAGTTGCAATTTTTGCAACTTTTTTTTGAATTTCTAGAAATACTTACTATATTATTAATGTAATTAATTTAGCTCTTTGAATGCCATTAAAAATACCTAAAAACCAATATTGAAATCGAGGTTATCTTGAAATAAGTTTAGCAGATTTCACATTTTTTGGAGGATAAACCAATGTAATAGATAAAATATATAATTAATTTTATTCTAATTTATTTAATCTTAAGAGTAAAAACTAACAAAGAGAGTTAAAGTTTTTCAAAACCTTTTTCAACGCTCTCGCAACAATAATTAAGGCGTAAGGTGTTTAAAAAACGAACAATACAGACTAGTCATCTGATATTGAAGCCTGAGTGACTTGGAAAGAAAAGATAATATAATATTTAATACGAATTATTTAATTTAATTATGAATATAAAAATGAGCACCTTTGAGTATCAGGTGCTCTTATTTTTTAATTATTTATTTTTAAATTCTATGTCATGTATATATATTGTTGTAAGATCATCTTCATCAAAGGTTATAAAAAAACTATCTATATAATCATTATCAAAAAATTTCTTTTTTATCTCTTTAATACAACTATGTAAAAAAGATGATGATTTTTCTTTTTTAAATTTTATATATAACCATTTATCATCATCTATAATAAATGTATAATCATCATCTTTATATAAAAATTCTCCATCAAAATAAGATTCTAGATCAAATAATAGTTTATCCATATTATCTGATTTTACATTTATATTTTTATTAAGATGTAATTTTTCTGTTATATATTGACTTAAATTATTCATCATTAAAATTTTTCTTTATACAATTAAAAATAATTTTATTTTTATTTAATTATATAACACAGTATTTATGAAAACAATTAATGAATATATTAGATTTTCAGTTAATAATATAAACTATAATATTATTGACGAAGCATTAGCTCTTGAATCAGAAGGATGGACAATGCAAGATGTTTATGAGACATTATTTATAACTGATATTTATGATAATGATCAATTAAATGAAGGTTGGATTGGTGATAAACTTAGAAAATTAGCTGGTGCGGCTGATACTGCAGAAGATAAAGCAAAAGAAACAATAAATAAAACAAAAGAAGGTATTAAAAATGCTAAAGATGCAGTTGTTGCAAAATTTGATGAATGGTCAAATGAAGCAAAAGAAGCATTCAATAATTTAAAGAAATGGGCCGGAAGTAAATGGGATAAAGTTAAAAAAGATATAACTGAAATAATTGGAAAAATTGAAGCAGCATTTAATAAAATAAAAGATACAATAAAAAATATTGTTGTTTCTATTGGTAAACTTAGTAAAGATATTGTTTTAACAACAGTAGGTCTTTTAATTTTATTAGTAAAACAAATAATAGCATTGATTGATAAAGGTTCAGATTTAGTTATGAAATTATTTAATGATGCAAAATTATTTGCTGGTAATGCAATATTTAATTTAGGTGCTGTTGCCGCTAAGAAAGCTGGTTTATCTCAAGAAGAATTAACAAATGTTTTAACTTTAACATTTTCTTATGCAAAATAATTTAAATATTATAAATATAAAAAAGAGCTCTTTTTAAAGAGCTCTTTTTTTATTTTTCTTCTCTACTATGTTTATTGTATTCTGATGAATGAAATTCTTCTTCAAAAGTATGTTTAGCACCAGGATTAATCATATAAGCCATTTTTGCCATTATATCTCTATTAAGAAGAACTGGTGTTGATTTCTTTCTATTATCAACAAGAGCAAAATCTACATTAAGTAATTTTCTTGAACCAATCTGAATACAAGGTACTATTACAGTAACTCTTTCTTCACGTACTTGTCCAACTATAGGGTTTGAAACCCCACTTTTCTTAAATCTATATGTTTTACCATTTATAACTGCTGATACTTTATCTCCAACTACTTCAACTGATTCACAACCAATTGTAGAAGCTTTAGCGCCATTACCTGTATCAAATTTAGCTTCAAGTTCAAATTCTGAATCATTATCCATAATAAACTTCATATTTTCAATATAACCAATTGATTTAGGTGCAAGTACAAGCTCATTAATATCATTGATTGCATCAAGAAGTATCTTACAGAAATTTTCTCCAATTACTTCAGAAATACCTTCTGTACCTGGAGAGCAGTTATATTCAAGAACAACATTATCTCCAATCTCTGGATTAGAACCTTTTACAAGAGGCATAATATCAACAGCACACCAAGGCATACCTGAAATCTTTGCTACATTTAATGCAATATCTTCTTGTTCTTTAGTAATTTCAACTTTTTCAGCTTCTGCACCAAGAGATACATTACTTCTGAAATCACCACCAAGTTTCTTTCTCTTCATACATGCAAGAATTGTTTGTTTTGTTCTGCTTGTAAGAACATGCACTCTGATATCACCACCATCAGCTTCTTCTTTCTTTTGAAGAAGTAATTCTCTTTCAGGGTCAATAGCAAATATTGCTTGAAGAATTGCAAGAATACCTTTACCTGTTGTCATGAATACACCTGTTCCACCATGACCATCAAGAATCTTTACAACATATTCTCTCTTTTCATCTTCTTCTTTATTTTCACCTACTTCTTTATAAATAAGTTTAAGTTTCTTCTGAAGAGATTCTTCACCTTTAGATACATCTTTTGAAGAAAGAAGACAGAATTTTGGTTGTGGAATATCATATCTTTTCATAAGAACAGCTGAAGCATATTTATTACTTGCTCTTTTAGCTGCTTGAATTGGATTAAGAACAAAAAGACCCCAATCTTGAAGTTCTTTAATACATTCCATACATTCTTCACTATCTTGTGCACCAAGACGTGCAATAACTATTGTATCTATATTTGATTGATCTGTTATAGTAAATTTCTCTTTAGAATCTTTAATTTCAATTTTCTTATCATCTGCACTATAATCAACTTCTTCAGAAACAAATGTTATAAGATTTACATCTGTATTTTTAAGTGCATCTTGAAGGTTTTTAAGAGTTTTATTTTTTGAAGCATCTCTTTCATTTGTAAAGAAGATAATATTCTTAAAGAAATATTCTTCATTTCTTTTTATTTTTTCAGCATTCTGTACAGTATCATTTTTTGCACCTAATTGTTCAGCTGCTTGATCAACTGCTTGGTCTTCTGAACCAGGTTTTTCTGGATTTTTTTCTGCACCAGTATTTTCTTCTGCTTCTAAAATAGATTCTACTTCATCTATTGATTTAATAAATTTTGATTCTAAAAGTTCAGTTAAAGTTTTCATATATATTTTATAAAAAATTTATCTATATAAAAATAAAAGATAAAAGAATAAATATCTATATTATATAAGAAATATATTTAAGATAATGAATGATAAATTCAAAGTTAAATGATTATTTATATAATATAGATAATTTAAGAAATATTGACCGTTATCAAATAGCTCATAAGATTACAAAAGAAACAGTTGCTGAACATTCTTTTTTTGTTGCTTCTTATATATTAAAACTTCATGATTATTATAATTTTAATTTAGAGAAGGCACTTACTATGGGTTTACTTCATGATTTTAGTGAAGTATTTATTAGTGATGTACCTCATCCAATTAAGATGGCTTTTCCTGATATAAATAAACAATTAGAAAAAGCTGAATATGATATGAATAGTAAATATATATCTAAGGATTTTGCTGATAATCTTGAAGAATTTAATAATCTTACGACTGTTGAAGGTAAAATTGTAAATGTAGCTGATATTCTTTCAGTTATATCATATTCTAAATATGAAATATCTCTTGGAAATTCTCAATATATGAAAGATGTTCTTAATAGAGGATTAATGAGAATTAAAGATGCTCTTGATTTAATTGAAGATAATATAAAACCAGAATATAAAACATTTGATATATTATCTGAAATTATTGATTTTTCAAAACGATAATTATATATTAGATTATATGGAGAAATATAGTCTATATAATCTATGTTTTAAAATATATTACAAATTAAATATATGAGTAAAAGAAAAGATCTTAAAAAGATTATGGTCATAGGTAGTGGTCCAATTGTAATTGGTCAAGCTGCCGAATTTGATTATGCTGGTACACAAGCATGTCTTGCACTTAAAGAAGAAGGATATGAAGTTATTCTTGTAAATTCTAATCCAGCAACAATTATGACAGATACTAATATTGCTGATAAGGTTTATATGGAACCTTTGACTTTTGATTATGTATCTAAAATTATTTATAAAGAACGTCCAGATGGTATTGTACCAGGTCTTGGTGGTCAGACAGGATTAAATCTTGTAACAGAACTTTCACAAAAAGGTGTTCTTGATGAATGTGGTGTAGAAGTTCTTGGTACATCATTTGAAAGTATAAATATTGCTGAAGACAGAGAAAAATTTAAAAACTTTTGTATTGATAATAATATTCCTGTAATTCCTTCGGAGATTGTACATGATATTCAAGGTGCTATTAATGCAGCATCTTCAATTGGATATCCTGTTGTTCTTCGTCCAGCATTCACTCTTGGTGGAACAGGTGGTGGATTTGCTTATAATGAAGATGAATTAAAGGAACATATGATAAATGCTCTTAATCTTTCACCTATTCATCAGGTACTTATAGAAAAGAGTGTAAAAGGTTATCGTGAGATTGAATTTGAAGTAATGAGAGATAACAATAACAATGCTATATGTATTTGTGGAATGGAAAATGTTGATCCTGTTGGAATTCATACAGGTGATTCAATTGTTGTTGCTCCATGTATAACAGTTTGTAAAAATGATTATGAAAGGTTAAAAAATGATGCTTTAAAGATTATTAAGAAATTACAAATTGCTGGTGGATGTAATGTACAGTTTGCTCTTTCTCAAGAAGATGAAGATAAATATTATATTATTGAAATTAATCCTCGTGTATCTCGTTCATCAGCTCTTGCATCAAAAGCATCTGGTTATCCTATTGCAAGAGTAACTGCTAAGATTGCTGTTGGTTATAATCTTAATGAAATAAATCTTGATGATCATACAGCATTGTTTGAACCTTGTCTTGATTATATAATTGCTAAATTCCCAAGATTTCCATTTGATAAATTTGAAGAAGCTAAAGATGAACTTTCAACTCAGATGAAAGCAACTGGTGAAGTTATGTCAATTGGTAAAACTCTTGAAGAAGCTTTCTTAAAGGGTCTTAGAAGTCTTGAAACAAAAACATATCATTTATATAATTCTAAATTTGATCATTTTAAGAAACAAGAACTTATTGAATATATTTCAACTGATGCATATGATAAGATTTTTGCTATAGCACAACTTCTTAGGATTGGTGTATCTGTAAAAGAAATATTTAATAAGACAATGATATGTGAAGATTTTTTAGTAGCATTTAGAAATATTGTTGAATTTGAAGAGAAGGTAGAACATTATGGCAAAGATGAAAATGCTGATTTTGGTGATATAATTTATAGAGCAAAGTTATTAGGTTTTTCTGATGAAGAAATAGCTCATCTTATAGATACAGATCCTTATGAAATTACTAAATATCGTTTAGATAATGGTTATGTACCAAAATATAGAATAGTTGATTGTTATTGTTATAGATATTCTATTGATATAAATGGTAAAGAATATGAACATAAGAGATCAATTCCTTATTTCTATTCAACATATAATGATCTTGTAGAAAATGAATCAGTAAGAAGTAATAAAAAGAAAATCATAGTTCTTGGTTCTGGTCCTATACGTATTGGTCAAGGTGTAGAATTTGACTATTCTACAGTACATGCAATATGGGCTATCAAGAATATGGGTTATGAAGCTATTATCATTAATAACAATCCTGAAACAGTTTCAACAGACTACACTATTTCTGATAAACTTTATTTTGAACCTCTTACTGTTGAGGATGTAATGAATGTAATTAATTTTGAAAAACCTGATGGAGTAATTGTATCTCTTGGTGGACAAACAGCAGTAAATCTTGCTAATCCTCTTTCTAAGTTCAATATTCCAATTATAGGTACTGGAATTGAAGCAATTAATAATGCTGAAGATAGAAAGATTTTTGAAAGCATTCTTGAAGAACTTAATATTCCTCAACCAAAAGCTATTGCTGTAACAAATATTGAAGATGGTTTAAAAGCTGCTAATGAAATTGGTTATCCAGTACTTGTTCGTCCAAGTTTTGTTCTTGGTGGTCGTGCAATGATGATTGTTGGTAATGATGATACTCTTAAGCATTATCTTGCTAATGCTGTTGCTCTTGATGAAAAATCTCCAGTTCTTATTGATAAATATATACAAGGTATTGAGTGTGAAGTAGATGCAATATGTGATGGAGAAACAGTACTTATTCCAGGTATAATGGAACATATTGAAAGAACTGGTGTTCATTCTGGAGACTCTATAAGTATATATCCTTCAGTTAAATTAACTGATATAAATAAACAAAGGATTATTGAATATACAAAGAAACTTGGTGTAAGAATTGGTATTAAAGGATTATTTAATATTCAATATATTGCTAATGGTGATGATATTTATGTTATTGAGGTAAATCCAAGAAGTTCTAGAACAATTCCATTCTTAAGTAAGTCTACTAATATTCCTATGGCAAAAATTGCTACAGAAATAATGTTAGGTAAGAAATTAGTTGATTATGGATATCCTGAATATATTCCTGAAAAGAATTCATATTTTATCAAAACTCCTGTATTTTCATTTAATAAACTTATAGGTGTTGAGTCATATTTGTCACCAGAGATGAAATCTACAGGTGAGGCGATAGGTATTGATAAAACTTTCACAAAAGCTCTCCAGAAGAGTTTGTGCGCCTCTGGATTAAAGATTAAAGACCATGGTACGATATTCGTAAGTGTATATGATGATGATCGTGAAGAAGTATTACCTATTATAAAGAGATTTTATGATTTAGGATTTAATATTGAATCTATAAATGGTACAGCTACTTTCTTAAAAGAACATGGTATACATACTAAGACTCTTAAGAATCTTTCATATTATGATCTTATTAGAAATGGACACTTTACATATATAATCAATAGGATTAATGTAAATCAGCATTCATCTCATCTTGATGATTATGGTATTCGTCACGTTGCTACTGAATGTAATGTACCAGTATTTACATGTCTTGATACAGTAAATGCACTTCTTGATGTTATTGAAGATATAACATTAAACGTTAATGATATTACTAAATTCAATTAATAAAAATTACTATATTAAATAAAATTAAAATAATTTATATAATATGAAGAGTTTACTTTTAACACTTGGACATAATTCATCCGCAATTTTTGTAGAAGATGGTAAAACACCTATTGGTTATGAAGAAGAAAGATTAACAGGTATTAAATCTGATTCACAGTTTCCTACTGATGCAATTCATGAAATTGCTAGAAATGTAGGTATTAAGAATATGAAAGGTTGTAAGATATTTATTTCACATTGGTTTGATTTTATTCCTAATGTAATACCTAATAAATATATTACTCAGACTGATATTGACAATCTTAAAGAAATTTCTGATGATATTACCTTTGTATCTCCAGAATTTACACATCATGATGCTCATGCTTATGCTGGTAAGAGTTTCTTTGATTATCATTTCTCAAAGTTAAATACTGATCCTTATTGTGATGTTTCTCTTAAACTTCAGCAGAATAAAGATATTTATGTTATTGTAGCTGATGGTTTTGGTAATAATGGTGAGGTTCTTTCAGTTTATAAAATTAATGATTATTTAAATAATAGATTTAGTAATCTTAATCTTGAACATAGAGTTTATGGATATAAGAATTCTATTGGTCTTATGTATCAGTATGCAACTTCTTATGTTGGTATGAAAGAAAATCAAGATGAGTATAAATTCCTTGGATATGAAGCTCATATTGATGAATATCTTAATAAATATAAGATTGATATTCTTGATGCATATATCAAAGAACTTGTAAATACTCTTTGGGAAGGATTTGAAAGAGATACTAATACTAATGTATATAAAAAGTGTGAATATTTAATTAATTTTGATTCACTTAAAGAAACTAAAGAATATTTCCATAATATCTTTAGAGAAGCATATGAGACAGTATGGAAAGCTGATGATAAAGCAAAATATTCAAAAGAAGATAATGAATTTATTCAGAGAAGTATTGTAGCATATTATCTTCAGCAGACAGTAGAACAATTCTTTGGTAAGGTTGTTGAAAAGTTTAATATACAGAATGTAGTTGTAGTTGGTGGTTCATTCTATAATGTAAAACTTAATAATTATATTTTTGAACATACTAATGGTGTATATTGTGCAATGCCTCTTGCAGGTGACCAAGGTGCTGCTATAGGTCTTTATTACTATTATACTGGTGAACAATTCAATTTTGAAACACTTTGTATTGGTAAGAGAAATTTCTATGGTGCTGAAAAGGTATTTAAGAAGAATTTCTATAGAGAAGCTACTGATGAACTTGCAAAAGAAATAGCAAGAAAGATTGCTGATGGATATATTGTAGATCTTGTACATGGTTCTATGGAATTTGGTCCTCGTGCTCTTATGCATACATCAAGTTTATTTATTCCTACAGTAGAGAATACTGCTCAGAATAATTCAAATAATCTTAGAAATGAAGTAATGCCTTGTGCGCCAGTTCTAACAAAAAAGAATGCTGAATTTTTATTTGGTAAAGAAAGTATTAATCGTGTTGTTGGTAGTGATGAATTTATGATTCTTACACATACTTATAAGAGAGGATATTCAGAACTTTATGGTGGTGTAATGCATAAGATTGTCCTTAAAGATGGTTATTCTGGTCGTCCACAAATTGTAAGAGAAGGAACATTTGAAGAGAAGATTCTTAAATATGTTGAAGAACTTGCAGATATTAAATGTCTTGTCAACACATCTTATAACAAGCATGGTACACCTATTCTTTATTCAATGAAGCAAATTAAAGATGACTACAATTTCCAAGTTGAACATTCACAAATGAATGGTTACAAGAAGTCTCCTTTACTTTATGTAGTTGAAGATTAATTTAAAAAAGCCTCTAAATTATTAGAGGCTATTTTTCTATATTAATATATATTAAATTATAGAATAGTTATGAATTGTCCAAAGGTTTTAGTATTTACAGGTGGTTGTTATTCAGGTAAAACAACTTCAATGCAAGTTATAAAAGAAATACTTGAAGAAAAAGGTAAAAATGTTATATTTCTTGATGAACTTATTCGTCGTCATAAGATAGGTTCTATTGATGAGATTCGTCGTGATCCTAATAAATATATGGAATTACAGAATGATATCATTAGAGGTAAAATGGATAGTGAAAAATATTCATATAAAAACTTTAATGAAAATACTGTTATTCTTGTTGATAGAAGTGTAACAGATTCATTGTTCTATTTAACATTTTATGTTGATAAGAATTCATTAGATATTGAACATCAAAAGCAATTTATAACTTTATTTAATGATTTAAATGATTATCTTGATACAGTATCAGATATATATACTTATATATTTGAATTTACTCCTTTAAAAGAAGTAATTGAAAATGATAATTTTAGACCACAAAATCTAAAAGATTTACAAAACATAGAATATAAAATGATTAAGAAATATAATCTTTTATATTTTCATAATCATAGTGGATATATGAGTATTGATTTAAATAATGTATCTAAAGATAATATGAAAGAATATTGGAAAAATTTACTTGATTGGATGAATATATGATATTTCCAGATATAGAATATTTACATTTAACTAATAATTGGAAAAGAATATTTGAAGATTTTAGTTATAAATGTGAAATATATAAAGATTATTATGAATGTTTAAACTATTCATATAAAATATCTCCAATGATTGATTATTGCATGAGTTATTTTACTAATCTATTTGATTTAGATAAAGCAAAAGCAATATATAATTGGTATAGAAATCATGATTCAAGAGATCATTCTATTGAAGAATATTTTGATGAATATAAAAGATGTACAGATGAAACTCATTTAGATTTTAATTCTAATTATGGGTTATATGCTTATTCTCCAGAAGGTCTTGATAAATGTATAAAACGTCTTGGAGAAAATAATGATACTCGTCAAGCAATGTTTTGTATAAATAACAATGAAGCAATGTCTGATAGAAGTATAGATAAACTTTGTACTAATACTGTTCAATTTTATATAAGAAGAAATAAATTAATTATGGTAGTACAAATGAGAGCAAGTAATATGATTACTCTTTTACCATATGATTCATTTATGTTTTGTTATTGGTATTTTTATGTATTTAATAAATTATATAATGAATATGATTTAAAAAATCTTGAACTTAATTATATTTATATTAATGTATCAAGTATTCATTACTATATAGATAATTTAGAAAAGATTAATAAGGATAATAAAGACGTTAAATTTATCAATGATTTATTTGATGATTATAAAGATCCTGATTTTATAAATATATTTGATAAAAAGATAAATGGACAATACAGTTGATATTTTAAATCAATTTAAAGAAAAGTATAAAAATGGTGAATTCAGATATATTAATGGAACTACAAAAACAGTAGAAATTCAAAATGCACATTTTATATGTGATAAAGATTATATTTTAAGAGAACCAAATTATGAATATGCTAGAAGAGAGATTGCATGGTATGATACAATGTCTTTATATGTAAAAGATATTCCTGATAAGATACCAGTAATTTGGCAGAATGTTTCTGATATAAATGGTAAGATTAATTCAAATTATGGTTGGTGTATTTATTCAGAAGAAAATGGTTCACAATATAAAAATTGTTTATATAATTTAATTCATGATACTTGTTCAAGACAAGCAGTAATGATATATACTAGACCATCAATGCATAATGATGCTAATAAAAACCATATGCATGATTTTATGTGTACATTTGCAACACAGTGTTTTTTAAACAAAGTTGAAGATGGTTATTCTTTAAAGTATATAGTTTATCAAAGAAGTAGTGATGCTGTATTTGGTTTTAATAATGATCATCTTTGGCATAAAGAAGTACAAAAAAGATTAGCTGATGATTTAGAGAAAGAATTTAATAAAATAAAAAATGAAAGTGATGAACATATCCATGTACATTGTGAACCAATAGAATTTAATTGTGGATCAATTCATGTTTATGAAAGACATTTTCAATATTTGGAGGATTAATTTATGAGAAATTTTGATTATCAATATCTTAGAATTGCTAAAATTTGGAGTGAGAATTCTTATTCAAGAAGAAATAAAGTAGGTGCTATTATAGTAAAAGATGGTATGATTATTTCTGATGGTTATAATGGTACACCAGCAGGATTTGATAATAATTGTGAAAATGAAGTAAAATGTGATGTTGATTGGGATGAACTTATTTCTGCATTAGATAATGGATCTTCTGTATGTGCTGCATATAATAGAGATTGTAATAAATGTCCTCATCATTATCTTGTTACAAAACCAGAAGTACTTCATGCAGAAGCTAATGCTATTACAAAAGTAGCAAAATCTACTAATTCTTCAGATGGAAGTACATTATATGTAACATTATCTCCTTGTATTGAATGTGCAAAACTTATTATTCAAGCAGGTATTAAAAGAGTTGTATATAATGATGTTTATAGAAATACTGACGGTCTTGAATTACTTAAGAAAGCAGGTATTGAATTAGTACAAATAAAAGATATAAATGATTAATTATGTTAAGTAAAAATGATTTAATATTTTTAGGAGCATCTATAATTATAGGAGCAGATGTAAATAGAAATGGTGTTCAATTTAGTACAAATAATAGTATATCAAAAGCTATTGAATTATCATCAAAATTATTTGATAATATATTTAAAGATGATAATAGTAAAGATGAAATGATTTTAGAATAATTCTATATTAATATAATGTAACGTTTACAAAAAGAAAGAATATGATGAAGAAAATTTTAAGTATTATTATCGCATTTGTAATGATGATTACACTTGCAAATGCTCAGACGGTTGAACATTCACGTCTTTTTGAAAACACTTATGTAACCCTTGTCGGTGGTGGTATTACAACCCAGCATACAGGTGGTCAGACTTTCTTCTGGGCCGGAGCACAGAATATCGTTAATGGTATTCGTCCTTTTGCAGGTCTTGAGATTGGAAAATATGTAACTCCTGTTGTTGGTTTTGGAATCGAAGGTCTTGCAATGTTTAATACTACTGGTTCAAATACTGTTGTTGATCAGTCAAATGTTGTAGGTAACTTGAAACTTAATCTTTCCAATTGGTTTGGAGGATATAAGGGAGAGCCTCGTAGAGTAGAGGTAGTTTTGGTTCCTGGACTTGGTTGGGGTCATGATTATGGTAATGTTTATAATGATAGAAATTATTTAACTTATAATATTGGCGCAGAATTAAATATTAATCTTGGCAAGGCTCGTGCTTGGCAAATTAATGTTAAACCTGTTGTAATGTGGAACAATTATAATAATGTTCTTACTCCTAGACGTGCCAATATGCAAGGTAGAATTCAGTTTGGTTTAACATATAAGTTCGGTTCAAGAAGTAAGAAGAGCCATAACTTTGTTCTTTGTCCTTATAGTGTAACTGCAGCTGATTATGAAGCAGCACATGCAAGAATTGCTGAACTTGAAGCAAGAGAACCTAAGACTGTTGAAAAGGTTGTAGAAAAGGTAGTTGAGAAGCAGGTTATTATTGAAAAGGTTGTTTCTCATGATCCTGCACTTCAAACAGTTATTACATTCAATATTGGAAGTACTAAGCTTTCAAGTGTTGAAAGAGCTAAGCTTGGTGTTCTTGCTAAGGTAGTTAGAGCTGATGAAAAAGTTTATCTTGTAGGTAGTGCTGATAGCGCTACTGGTACTGAAAAGAGAAATACAGAACTTGCAAATGGAAGAGCTAATACAGTTAAAGATATTCTTGTAAAGGAATATGGTATTAGTGAAGACAGAATATTTATCAGAACAGCTTTTGATACAAATTCAGATGCTGAAGCAAGTAGAGCTGTTGTTATTACTCTTGAATAAAATAATTTAATTTAAACGTTACAAAATTAAAGTCTCCTAAAATAAGGAGACTTTTTTTATTTTTAAATATATTAATAAGTAATTACTATATTAATATATAATATATTTTAAATATTATGGAACAAAAAAAAGTAGTACAAAAAGTTGTAAAGAAGTCAGTTAATAAAAATGAAAATAATTTATTAGATAAACTAAAAAAGAATTGGAAGAATATATTACTTATTCTTTTAATAATTTTTAGTATGAGTAAATGTACAAGTTCTTGTTCAAGAGGAAGAGAAATTAATAGACTTAATGTTCAAATTGAACAATTAGATTCTATAGTAGTTGCTAAAGGAATTGAATATGATAAACAAAGTATTGAATTACAAGGAGTAAAAACAAGTATAGATTCTTATAAAGGAATTGCTACTGGTAATCAAAAAGAACTTGTTGATAAAGTTACTTCATTAACAGAAGAAAATAGAAACTTAACAAATAAAGTTAATTCATTAAATAAAGAAAATAAAAAACTAAAAGAAAAAATTGATGAATTAGAAAAACAAAAAGAAGATATGAATTAATATCTTCTTTTTTTTATTTTTAAATATATGAATATACTTATAACAGGAAACAGAGGATTTATTGGTGGACATTTATCTAAATATTTAAAGGATAAAGGTCATAATATTATAGGTATAGATAGAAAAGATGGTAATGAAGTATTAGATATTAATGAAGATACTTTAAAAGATATTGATATTATAATCCATTTAGCAGCACAAACATCAGTTTGGAATACTAATATTGAATTAATAGAAAATGATAATATAAAATCTTTTATTCATATATTTAATTTATGTAAAAAACTTAATAAAAGATTTATATATGCAAGCAGTTCATGTTCGATAAATATAACATCGATGTATGGATTAAGTAAATATTTTGATGATTTATATTTTGAAATTTATAAATGGGATAAATGTATTGGATTAAGATTTCATAATGTATATGGTAAAGATTCAAGAGAAGATACATTATTAGGAATTTGTTTAAATAATTCAGAAATTACATTATATAATAATGGACTTAATTATAGACATTTTACTTATATAGATGATGTATGTAAAAGTATAGAAATGTCTTTTAATTTAAAATCTTGTATATATAATGTATTTAATCCTCAAGAAAATTCAGTATTAGAATTTGTCAATGAAGTTTTAAAATATAAAGATTTAAAAATTAATTTAATTGATTCTATAAGAGAACTTGATAAAGAAAAACAGCTTATAGATGATACTAAAATAAATTTAATAGAAAATAATTATAAAAATATAAAAATAGGCATAAATGAGATATTTAGGTAAATTTACTTCAGAAACTGAAATACAAAATGCATTAGATAATAATGAATTATTAAATCCTTATATTGCATTATATAATAATGCATTAAATATAGATATTAATACAAAAACACCACATGATTATTCTCAAGATTATTTAACATTTGTTATTTTATCTGGTTTAGGAGAGATTTCTCCACAATATGATGGAATTGAATTTTCTAAGGATAATGGAGAATCATGGCAAGATTGGACTATAAGTGGTGAACAAGGAGATAGAATTTTAGTAAGAGGAAATTTTAAAAATGGAAGTGCAACTAATGGATTTTTTAATATAGTAGATTCACATTTTTATGCAATTCCAGAAGATTTTACATATAATGTAGAAGGTAATATATTATCAATATATGATTCAGAAAATTTTAGAACATTAACTGAAATTGAAAATACTACTTTTGAAGGATTTTTTTTTAATTTAGATGGTTTAATTTCAGCAAAAAATCTTATATTACCATTAACAACTTTAACACAAGATTGTTATAAATTAATGTTTAAAGGTTGTGTAAATCTTACTACTGCGCCTGAACTTCCTGCTACTGTATTATCAAATGATTGTTATTTAGAAATGTTTGATGGTTGTGTAAATTTAAATTATATTAAATGTCTTGCTTTAAATATATCTACTAGTATTTATTTTGGTTTACAAGAATATAGTTCAGGTTCAGGTTCAGGTTCAGGTTCAGGTTCAGGTTCAGGTTCTGGTTCAGGTTCAGGTTCTGGTTCAGGTTCTGGATCAAGTTCTGAAACAGGTTCAATATCTAAAACATTTATTATAAATAATAATTTTGATGGTAATCCATATGACTTGTTTAATATACCATATTCATGGAATGTATATTATGAAAATGGTACACAATATATTAATGAATAAAGAAATATAATAATAATATATATATGGGAAAACATTTAGCTAAATTTAATACTAAGACAGAAATACAAAATGCTTTAAATAGTTTTACATTATTAAAACCTTATGTTGCGATATATAATAACAAAACTAATATTGATTATAATTCATTTAATATAAAGTATCGTAATTTTGATTTTGATTCTGTTATAAAAATAAATACAGAAAATGATACATCATATGCTATAACATTAACAAAACAAATAGTAAATAATATAGAAACAACAAATACATGGATTAATATAACATTAACTGATGTATTAGATAATAGTACTGATAATTGGACTCATTATCCAACTATTATAACTATACCAGATTCTGGTTCTGGTTCTGGATCTGGATCTGGTTCTGATTCTGACTCTGGTTCTGATTCTGACTCTGGTTCTGGATCTGGTTCTGGTTCTGGTTCTGGCTCTGGTTCTAGTTCTAATTTTGAAAAGATATTAGAAGTTAATTCAATGCTTATAAAAAATAATGAATTATATTTAAGATTAACTAATAATTTATATTATAAAGATAGTGCTAAATTATGTGCTAATGCATTTAAAATTAATTTAGATACTCAATTAGTAACACCAGTTATAATTAATGATTATAATGATAACTATTATATTGATAGTATTATATATTGTGAAACTGAGAATAATAATATAATAGCAAAATCATTAACATCTAATATAATTAATATATTAACTTCTAATACAAATGTAAGTGAAAAATATATACCAATAGAATCAACAATTATTGTTATTAATGATGAAGTAGCATATTATATAACAGATATTAAATTAAAGACTAATAATCTTTATTTACGATTAAATAATATTATATATGATAATAATTGTAATATAGATTTTAACGCATTTTCATTATATTTAACACATGGTTTAATAGAAAAAATTATATCTACAAATGAAATAAGTAATATTAATTCAGTAATTATAAAATATGATTGTATTTATGAAAGACCTGAAAATGTATTTAATGTAATTATAGATGCTAATGATGAATCAAATGAAGAAGCAAATGAATTAAATGGATATTATTGTGTAGATATTTTAAATCCAGAATATGGTGATGATGGTTGTATATATACATCTAAATATCAACTAAATAATTATATTAATGATAATATAACATATGTGGATAATGATAATATATCTATTAAACTTGCACAATATACATATAAATTATTAACTAGTGATGAGAATAATTATTATGTACCATTTGTTCAATCAAATGAAAATGTACTTACATATACTAATGATAATAATTATGTTTTAACTGAAGTAACAGGAGAATTACAAACAATAATTTATGGTATAAAAAATAATACATTATCACAAACAGAATTTAATGTTAATATATCAATATCTGATGACAATAATAATACATATAATATTGAAAAAATAGAATATGTTAGTGGAGATTGTGGTAAACTTATATTATATAAATATGTTAAGCCTGATATAGACTATGATTATTATAATCAGACTAATGGTTGGATAGATGGATATACATTAACTATTAACACTAACTCTGTATGGTCTTATTATGACGACAAAATAATTGGTTTATGTAAAATAGAAGAAGATAATAATGTACCAGACATTTTAGATAGTAAATATATAATGCAGCCATTAGCAAATAATACTGAATATCAAGGAATATATGTATTAAATACTACATTAGATGGATCTACAAATAATCCTTATGTTGTAGGAATAATTCCACAAATTAAAAATGTAAATACATCAAATAATATATCAATTGAAAATTTATCTATTTATAATGATGTTGTATATTATATAAAAGATGGAGTTGATGATTATGATTTATTTGGATCTAGATGTTATTATATGAAGAATAATAATATAACATATATTATATCTGAAAAATTATTATCAGAAAATTATTCTAATGTTTATTTTACTATAAATTCATCAGGTGTAATATCAAATGAAGGAAATTTATTATGTACAATATCATCTAATGGAGATAATGCTTATGTAAAGTTCAGTGAATTATATGAAGCAGTACATAATCCAAAAACTTTAGTTGATATAGATAGTTCTGATGGTTTATATCAAGCTATATATAATGGAGGTCATTTATATATAATTAGAAATCATACTACTACATCTGGTGTCGTACCAACTGGTGGTTATGTAGAAATAAGTACTGACTTTACATCATTACATGATATAACAAATTTAGATGTTAACTTTGAAACTATTGAAGAAGAAAATGAATTTATTACAAATTTAACATCATAATATATGAAATGTTGTATAATTGCCATAGCAAAAAAAGAAAATAAGTATATTCAAGAATGGGTTAATTATCATCTTAATTTAGGATTTGATAATATAATAATTTGTGATAATAATGATACAGGTGATGAAAAAATATCAGATGTAATTAATGATGATAAGGTAATTATTTTAAATTATTTTAACTTTAAAAATATACAACCAACTGCATATACAAAATGTTTTTTAAAATATAAAGATACATATGATTGGCTGGCATTTATAGATATAGATGAATTTATTATATTAGATAAAAAATACGATAATAATATAAAGAATTTTTTATCAGATAATATATTTAAAAATGCAGATATTATAAGATTATGTTATAAGTTTTTTACTGGTGGAAATAAGTTAGATGTTGAAAATAATGACTATTCTTTAATGAGTAGATTTACTGAAGAATTTGATACTATAGAAAATACATGGGGTAAATCAATTATTAAAAACACAATTAAATATATTCCTAATACTAGATTTTATGGGCACGGGTATGCAACTAATAAAAATAATGTAGCTTATTCGGCTGATGGAAATATATGTAAAAATGATTGGATTATTGTAAGTGAAGAACCTATATATGTTAATGCTTGGATAAATCATTATCCAACAAAAACAATTGGAGAATATGTAAGACAAAAATATTTTCGTGGTGGTCCAAATAATAACAACAATAAATATAAATCATTAAATTATTTTTTCAGATATAATAAAAAAACAGATAAATTATTTAAATATGGTATTAAATTAATTAATTCATATAAACAAGAAATAGAGAAGAAAAAAATCAAAACTAATAAACAAGAAATAGAGAAGAAAAAAATCAAAACTAAAATTAATACTTTAGTTATTTCTAATAATTTATTAATAAGTAAAGAGATTGATTAATTCAATCTCTTTTTTCTATATTAATATATATATATAATTTTTACTTTTATAAATATGATAAATAAAGAATTTATAAATAATTATTTAAATAATAATGAAATTACAAAATTACAATTAGGTTGTGGTATATTTACAATTAATAATTGGTTAAATACTGATAAAGATACATATAAAATAAATAATAATATAATATATTTAGATGTAACTAAACAATTTGAATTACCTGATAATTCATTTAATTATATATATTCTGAACATCTTTTTGAGCATTTAACATATTTTGAAGGTTTAAATATGCTAAAAGAATGTTATAGAATTTTAAAGCCTGGTGGAATAATTAGAATAGCTACACCAAATTTAGAATTTCTTATTGATTTATATTTTCATCCAGAGAAGGAGATAAATAAATTATATATAGAATTTGATGGTAAAAGAACAAATCAACCTAATGATGCAATATATGCTATAAGTCATTTTCATACTGATTGGGGTCATAAAATTATATATGATTATAAATCATTAAAAACTTTTTTAGAAAATGTTGGTTTTAAAAACATTATACAATGTGAAGTTAGTAAAAGCTCACATCCAGAATTAAATGACATTGAGCAACACCCAAAACATTTCAAAAGAATGGAAGTTAAATATGATTTTAATTCTTTACAAACAATGGTTTTAGAGGCTGAAAAATAAATCTCATTGAATAAAATCAATGAGGTTTTCTATTTTATAATAGTAATAGTAAATAGTTTAATTATGAGTACAGGTTTAGGAAAAACAACACCAGCTAAGAAAGAAAAAATTACAAAGATTTCTGATTTTGAAGAAACATGTATGTGGATGAGTTATCGATATGCAATAGGTAGACATACTATTGCTTCATCTATGCATGCTAATGATATTGCAACTCATTTTTTCTATCGTCTTTCAAATGATAGAAAGGAATTTACTGCATTTGATATAGCAAGAGAAATTGATAATATACTTAGATGGCAATTTAATTTATTTATTGAATATCCTAATAAAAATATAAATTATAGACCTTATGAAATTCTTATGGATTTCATTAAGAAATATAATATTAAAGATTTAGATGAATTCAATAAGTTTGATAGAATTGATTATGATTGTTCAACAAAAGAATTTAAAGTAAGATATGTTTCTTCTTATATTGACTCTTATCATTCATCTCCAATAGGTGATGAACAAAAAGAGATATATGATAAGAAAAGAAATTATAATACAATGGATCTTGAAGATTTACTTCATTGGCAAATGCTTTCTGCTTGTTTTGATGTTAAAAGACTTAAAGTAGTTAAGACATTATATGAAGGAAAAGAAGAAGAACATATTTGTTTTAAATCTTATTTCTTACAATATGGTCATACAACTGAAATTAGTAAAATTAATGGTGAACCTTATGAAGTAAATGACCTACATAATATTTGGTGGGATGAACACTGGATTCCTCTAGATAGATATTTAAGCGGTATTGAAGATGGCTATATTGCAGATGAATATATTACAGATGTAAGAGATATTACCGATGAAGAATGTAGACAATTTGAAGGATTTAATAAAGGAAAATAAATTACCTTTAATTAATGGTTTTGATGGAACAACAAGTAAAATAACTGATGATAAATGGCTAATTTGTATACATCAATTTGAACATTGTAAATACCAAGCTTCTGTTGGAGATGGAGCATGTTTAATATGTACAAATTATCCAGAATGTTTAAAAGAAGGATGTTTTATTGAAGAAAAATAATAAAATAATTATGATTAGATTAGTTGAATTTGATAATATAAATTTTCTTAAAGATAATCCTAGTTACATTAAAAGGGTTTATGAACACAGATATAAAGATACCAATTATGCAATTATTCAAGAAGGTAAAAATACTTGGGTAATATATATAATTGATGATAACCTTGGTGTATTTGAATTATTTGAAGGATATTGGACTAAAAAGAAAGCTATTGAAGAAATAGAGAGTGGAAATCTTAAAAGAAAGCTTTTTGAACAAAAAATTTTATATGATAAAATAGTTGAAGTATTATGAATATAGCATTAGTTGCCCATGATGGGCGTAAAAAAGAGTTAATGGAATGGGTAAAGTATAACTGGGAAACCCTTTCACAACATAATTTATTTGCAACAGGTACAACTGGAAAACTTGTTATACAGACTCTTACTGAATCACATTTAGATATGATTGGACTTGGTAATTATCCTGATTTTTATCCAAGTAAATTACATGATACATATTCAAATAAGGTAACTTGTTTATTAAGTGGTCCTCTTGGTGGTGATCAGCAAATTGGAGCAATGATAGCAGAAGGAAAAATTGATGTACTTATTTTCTTCTGTGATAATCTTATTATGCAAGGCCATCAAAATGATGTATCAGCACTTACAAGACTTGCATCTTTGTATAATATTGCATTTGCAACAAATCGTACAACTGCAGATATGATATTAACATCACCATTATTTAAAGATCCTAATTATAAAAGAATTCTTCCACAAGCAATCGAAAATTATAAAAATAGAAGTATATAATTATGTATGGAGAAAAACCAAACTATAATAGAAGGAAAATAAAAGAAAACTTATATAAATTAAAGTTTAGATTAGGTGAAGAATATGATGAAATAGACTTTACTGAAATAATTAATTGGTGTTCTAAGGTTATTGCTAAGTCAAAAGATTTAAATAAGAAACTTATAATTGATATTTGCTGTGAAGATGAAGATAGTGGAGGATGCGATTATCGTAAAGATGTTATTATGTTAATTCCTTTTTATGAAAGAGAAGAAACTGATACAGAATATAATAAACGTATTGCTGAAGAAGAAAAAGAATATAATGAGTATCTTCAAGTAAAGAAATTAGAAAGAGAGCAAAATGCAGAATATTTAAAAGACTTAGAAGAATACCGTAGAATAAAGAATAAATATCATTTTTAAAATATGAAAATATTAGTAACTGGAGCAAATGGACAATTAGGTAGATGTATTTATGATATTATGCATGAAACATTTACTTACAAAAATAATGAATATATTTTTGCTTCTCATTCAGAATTTGATATTACTGATATCGGAAGTATGGAAAAATATTTTTTCTATAATCCGGATATAAAATGTATTATCAATTGTGCTGCATATACTAATGTAGATGGTGCTGAAAAAGATCAATATACAGCATTTTATGTAAATTCAAGAGGTGTACAAAATCTTGTACAACTTTGTGAAAAATATGATATAATGTTATTCCATATTTCTACTGATTATGTATATAAAGACTATCAATCATTAGATAGTTTATGTAGTGAAGATTCAGAAATTGAACCAATTAATATCTATGGACAATCAAAAAGAGATGGAGAATTACATATAATTAATTCTAATTTAAAGAATTGGTATATTTTTAGAACATCTTGGTTATATTCTGAATATCCTGGAAATTTCTTTACAAAGATTTTAGAAAAAGCAAAAAATAGTTATTCATTAGGTGTTGTTACAGATGAAGTTGGATGTCCTACTTATGCAAAAGATTTAGCATCAATGTTAATATGCATTATAGAACATGAATATTATAAAACAATATTAGAAAGTGGTATTTATAATTATAGTGGTCTTGGTTTTACTTCAAGATATGATTTTGCTTCTTCAATAATTGCAGCTGGATATAATATTAAAGTTAATGATAAAAAAATTGGAATTCATATACCAATCTATCCTATAAAACAAAAAGATTTAAATTTACCAGCTAAAAGATCACAATTTGTTGTTTTAAATAATCAAAAAATTTCAAAAATACCTGTTTTTAGAGATAATTGGATATTTGATTTACAATCATGTATAAATAATTATGAAAAGAAATTAAATAAAGAAAATAATGATTATAGAATAATGTATGGAAAAGACTTATATTGAACCATTTAGAATTACAAATGAAGTATTTAATGATGTAAGAGGTGGATTTTCTCCATTTAATTTTGCTAAAGATTTTAGTGATTTTAATATATATCAATTAAATACAGTTACTACAAAAGAACCATATACATTTAGAGGTATGCATTGGCAAGAGCCTCCTTATGCACAGGGTAAACTTATTCGTTGTACACTTGGAAAGATAATTGATTTTGCTGTAGATATTAGATGTGGAAGTCCTAATTTTGGTAAAAGTTATGGTTTTGTACTTTCAAATCCACAAGAATGGGTATTTATTCCAAGATGTTTTGCTCATGGTTATTTAACTCTTCCTCATAATCTTGGAAATACTTATCCAACAACTGTTGAGTATCTTGTTGATAATCATTATAATCCTCAAAGTGAAAGAGGAATGTTTATGACTAAAGAGATTAATGATTGTATAAATGCAGAACTTCCAAATGGTATAACAAATATAATTTTTAATGAACGTGACCTTAATTGGCCTACAATAAGTGAAATAGAAACAAATTTTAGATATGAACCAGAAGAACAATAATAATGAAGAAAATATTTTAGATGTTGATAAATTATATAATATAGCATCTAGATTAAAAGAAGCACAAAGTAATAGAATAAGTGCAAAAAATATACTTGCAAAGAATCCAAGTTCTACAATTAATAAAAGATATATTGATGCTAAAGAAGAATATGGAAAAGCTTTAAATGATTTTAATAACTTTGTTAATAATTATATTGAAATTAATCCTGATGGTATTAATCAAATAATATTTAATAAAGATGTAAATGATGAAACTGTTATTAGAATAATTAAAAAGGTTAAAGAAGAATTAGAAAAAATAGTTAAAAAAGAATTAGAAAAATAAAAGGAGAGAATTAATTCTCTCCTTTTTTGTCATTTTCTTGTCCCATTGGTGGAGTATCTACTTCTGTATTAGGAATGCCATTTAATGCATGTTGATAATCATAAGATACTTTATTAAATAAGTTAAAGTTTGTAATAAAATGTTCAATTATCTTAGTAAATAAATAAATATAATCTACACTAATTGCTTCATCTCTTTTTACATCTTCATCAAAGAAATCTACAAACTTTTTAATTTTAAACTTAGGATTTTCTGCTAAAAATTTTTCAACATCATCTTTTTGAACAAGTTTTCTTTGTCCACATATAGTTATAAAATTTAACATTGGTTTTAAATATTCTTTATCATTTTTAAACCATACATCAAATTTATAAGCGAAATTATCTACATCAAGACATTCTTTTATATATTCTTTAATATTCTTCATAATTAAATACTATAATATCCTTTTAAATTTTCTACAGATTTTATTGTAATTTCATTACTCTTTAATTGAGATATTAAACGTTTATCTTTTATTAAGATATCACTGTTTATTTCTTTTAATGCAGATACAATATCACCATAATTAATAACATATTTATAAACAGTTAAATCTTCAAATAAAAATACTACAGGAACATCTTTTGCATTTTCATCAGTATATGTAATACCAATCAATGTACAAGATTCTGTTAATTCATCAGTTTTAAATACTGATGTCAACCATGTATATTTATCATTTATTTCTCCATGTTCAGGATGAGTTTTTAGATCTTCTTTTACTTTATAAAAACCAACCTTTTGATTATCATCATTTTGAGAATTAGATATAATCTTTTTTAAGATTTTTGTATTTTCAACAGGTTTAATAATTACATTATCAGAAGTAAACTTATTTATATACTTAACTTTTTCTTTTTCATTATAATCAGAAGAAGTTGCATCATATTCCTTCTTATTTGATTTACCTGTTAACCATTCCCAAAAACCTTTAAACCAATCACTTATAACTCCTTCTTCAACTAATTGTTCTTGAATGTATTCATTTAAATGTTTCATATATTATATATTAATATTTCTTTATTTTCTTGTGATGTTTTAAATTTAAGTTTATTTAAATTTCCTTTTAATTTTGGATGTAAATTTTTTGCAGTAAAACCTTTTATATTACTATTTTCTTTTTTACATATATCAATATATTGTTTTAATATTGTTTCATTTACTTCTGTTGGATTATCTACAATAAGATTAGATTCAATATCTACAATATGTCTATAATTTTCTATATATGTAGAAGTATTATCAACCATTAATAAAGCAATAGAATAAGTTCTTTTTCCATCCTCATCTTGAGAAAAAAATGTATAAACTAATGGATCTATTGGATTATTATTTATATCAACTAATAACTTTTTTTGGTTATTTATAATATTTGTAGCAACAACATATCCTAATTTATTATGTTTCCATTCATTTAAAGTATCATTATCAATTTCACTGAATTTTACTGGTTCTTTTGCAAATTTTATAGTTTTAGTATTAACTTCATACATTTCAACATTATTACCATTTAATCTTGATTGTTGACTTTTAAATACCTTTTTAAAAAATGCTTTAAACCAATCTAATAAACCCTCATTTAAATATTTATTTTCAGCAAAATTATAATAATATTCTTTAATTTGTTTCATATAATATTTTATATAATAATCTATATAAAAATAAAATTAAATATTATTACATTTCTATATTAAAATAGAAATATATCTATTTATATGCATGAATCTTATTCATACTGATTTTGAAATTCTAGAACAAGAACCTGGTTTAAAAGGCATATATAAAGCAGCAGAATATCCTGGAAGAATATGTTATGGTAGTACTGATAAAATAACTGAAGATAGTGCACAACCATTTGTAGAAAATACTTTAATGAAATCAGATCATGGTGCACCTCTTGAGCATGCTGCAGTTTATCTTAAATGTCCAGAAAATGTATATCAAAAATATGTAAATAATAAATATTCAAGAACTAATTATCATAAAACAGAAAATAATAATGGTCCTATTACTTGGTTAGATACTGAATCAAGATTTGGTTATTTAAGTGATACTGTTGAATATTATGTATCAACAAATCTTAGAGTTCTTTATGATAATAAATGGTTAGATGATTTAAAATATATTTGTGAATTAACACAGTATCATACAAGAAGAGTTACAGTTAAATTTACTTGTGATATTGGAGTAAGTAGAGAATATAATCGTCATCGTAATGATTCACCTAATGAAGAAAGTACAAGATATTGTAATTATTCTAAAGATAAGTTCGGTGGTTCAATAAATATTATAGAGCCTTGTTGGTTATATGATAGACATGATGAACTTCAGAAGAAAGTAGATACTCTTGATTTTATTACTTATATTAAATGGATTGCTGCCGGTCAAGATGAATTATTTAATGATATTGATTATTGGCTTTTTGGATCACTTTCCTCAGAATGGTGTTACATGAATCTTGTAAATAAATGTGGATGGAAACAACAACAAGCAAGAACTAAACTTGAACTTGATACAAAGACTACATTAGTACATACAGCATTTGTAGATGATTGGGTGCACTTCTTTAATTTACGAGCCCTTGGTACTACTGGTGCACCTCATCCACAAGCTAAAGAATTAGCAGAACCACTTTTGGAAGAATTTATAAATAGAGGATATTTAAATAATGAACTTAAAAACAGACTTGGTAAAAAACAACGAGAATACAATAGTTAAATTTAATTTTATTACAATAATATTAATTTTTATTGTATTATGTCTTGAAACTACTTTATTCTTATCTGTACCTCTTGGTATTATATTTACAGTAATTTCATTAGGTTATATAATATTTATAATTATAGTAAAAGATAAATTATTGAAAATAAATAAAGAAAAAGGAGATGAAAAACTTTCTTGATGGATTAATGAAAATGTTTGTAATGATAGGAATGTTTATATTTCTAATTTTAGGCACAATAATTATGTTTTGGCCATTCATTGCAACTATATTAATATTCTGCGTATTATTTTGGATATTTCTTCCAGTTATTGGTTGGATATTATTTAGTATATTAACACTTGCAATATTACTATATATAATATTAAATATCTTTTTTAATTAATGAATTTTTTAAATAAGAATTTCTATTTTATAGTAAGTGATAAAAAATATATTAATTTTTAAACAATTTTAGTTATGAGTAATTCTATTTTTGACCTTTTAGGTATTGATTTAAATGCTACACTTGAAAAGCTTGTTGATTTAAAAGATGAATTAACAAATATTTATAATAATAAGGTAGATGAAATAAAGGAAAGTATTAAGAAATATGATCTTGATACAGAAGAAGGTTATGAAGCTTTTATTAAGGAAGCTGCAAATATTAGAACTGAACTTGTTAAGAGTGATTCAATATTTTCAGATAAACTTATTGATTTACTTGATTCTGCTGTAGAAAGAGCTATGAAGAATCATTCAGAAAAAATGGCAAATAAAAATCTTTCTAAGGTTAAAGAAAATAAAGTAAATGATCTTGTAGATGCTGAGGTTAATCGTAGTAAGAATGAAAATCATAAAAAGATTAATACAGGTAAGGGTGTTACTGAAAATGTAAATGAAGATGAAATTGATTGGCCATCTAATAAACTTACTATTAAGCAGAAAAAGAATATTATTAAACTTGTTGATGAATATATGAATACCATGGTTTTACCTTATATCAATGATGATATTGATGAAGATACTGTACATGATATGGCAAGTGGATTATTTGAATTCGCCGCTTGGATTCTTACAAAAGAAGAAGACTAAAGCGTTAATATATATTAAATTTTATAAATAAATTAAAAAACAAAAAAGTATGAAGAAATTATTTGTAATTTTGGCAAGCATTCTTCTTATGATTGGAGTAAGTTCTTGCAATTCATGTACAAATCGTTCAACAGAACCTGTTTTTGCTGATGTTGAAACCGTAGATTCTCTTTATGTAGAGCATACTGTTGCAGTAGATAGACAGGCAATGTTTGCTAAGGGCATTGATAATGATTACAGATGGTATGAAACAAATATTCGTCTTGTAAATTTCCTTGATGAGGAATATGCAGGTATTGACGAAGTTGTTAATGTATTCCAAACTGTAGAAAGTAGAGATGAACATAGTTTTGATACTGTTGTTTATAAGTTCCAGCACACAGCTGAAGGAACAGTAGAAGGTTCTACACCTGGTTTCTGGGTTGAAGATTATCCTCTTAACAATGAACAGATTATTGTAACATTTGCACAAGCTCTTGAGAAGGTAAATGAAGTTAATCTTCCTAAGCCACATTCAAGATATGCTGTTCTTAGAAAGCAGGTTGGTCCTGTAGATGCAAATCCTCAGTGGATTTTTGGAAATGTAAGAGCACAGCTTTATGTTGATGCAGTTACTGGTGAAGTTTCAACAGAAAATCCTGCATTTAAGGGACTTAATCTTGGTACACCTCTTGGAGAATGGCCTTAATAGTTAAATATTAAATTCGTATGGTTAATTTACAGAACACTCGCCTAGATTTTTATATGAGTATAAAAGTTGATAATGGAGAAATAATAGGAGTGAAAAACCTTCAGTAGAAATCTGACGTTAAAATTTTACGATAAAATAAAGAGAACCAATTATTTGGTTCTCTTTTTTTATTACATTACGCCAAGAACATTTGGTAATTTACCAGCAAGAGGATTTGCAACATTTAAAGTTCCTCCTGGATTAACAACAGCTGTTTGTGTTACTGGTGAACCTGTTGTAAGAATATTTCCATATATACACATTGATTTTACATATTGATCTATAATATCAGCAATTCTTTCTGCAAGCGCATCTGATACCATATCATCAAATTTTTCAGCAAAATCAGAACACATTTCTTTTGTTTTATCTGTCATTTCTACAAATGTACCTCTCATACATATTTCAATTGCTGGAGGTATTATTTGAGAAAATGTATTTTTTAAATCATCTTTTAATTGTGAAGGATTTAACATATTACTTCTATATTATATTATATATAAAAATAATTTTTAATATTGAATTTATGATTCTTTATATAGTATTTTCATGTAATAAAAAAAGTAATGATTATTATGACAATGATAGAACAGTTGAATATATTTCTCAAGATAAACAAAAAGCAATTGATTTTTTAAATTCAGAAAGAGAAAGATATTTTAATACTTGTATTGGAGAAATTACAAGAGATGAAAAATATCATTTTTGTTTATGTGATTGTTATAATTGGGATTATGAATATTGGATAGAAAAATTTACAACAGATATTAATATTAGAAAATGGTTATTAGAAAAAAATAATAGTGAACTTTGAATTTTAAAATAATAATACTATATTATAATTGGTTGCCGATTGACCATAATAATCGGTGGTGGTGGACCTTCAAGAAAATATCTTGATTGTAAAGTTAAATAAATTTATTAGTTTACAAAATGAAGACACAGACTTACACAAAAATTAACACACTTTACAAGAGGTATCAGAACCTTGGTAAGGTAGAACTTCCTAACAAGGCTTGGATGGCTTTCCAGAACAAGATTATCATTGGTGATTTCTCTGATGATTATATGGAATATATCAAGGGTCTAAAGTTCGACTGTTTCTCTAAGATTGACGGTACTAATTCTAAGATTGTTTATCTTCCTTCTACTGGTGAATGTTTCGCTGGTGGTAAGACTGATAATGCTGATATTGTCGGTACTGGTCAGAAAGCTATGCTTGATGATATTATTGCTCGTATCAAGCCTATTCTTGCAGAGCTTTTCCCTCCTGAGTGTGCAAAGTTCGCTCCTAAGATGAATGACAAGAATCAGCCTATTATGTATGAATTTGATAGTGCAGAGGGTTACTATCCTGATTCTCCTATTGAAAAGCCTACATCAGCAGATGTATATGTTGTAGAATATGAGGAAGTTCCTATCTACATCTATGGAGAGTTCTTCGGTAAGAAGATTCAGGCTGGTGGAAACTATGATAAGGATAAGAACCGTTTCTCTATCTTTGACATTTGTATGCAAGGTTGGTGGGTTCCTATTGACATGCTCAATGACTATGCTACAAAGCTTGGTCTTGATGTAGCTCCTTACATTGGTCAGATGACTATTGAGGAAGCTGAAAAGATGGTTATGAATGGATTCAAGACTCGTGTACCAAATGTATCTAATCCTGATTATCTTGAGGAAGGTATTGTAGCTCGTCCTATTGTTCCTATCAAGGATCCTCGTGGACGCCGTATCATTGTCAAGATTAAGACTTGTGACTACAATGATCTTAAGGTTGCTGTTGATAAGGTTGGTGAGGATGAGTATAAGAAGTTCAAGAAGTGGTATGAGGATAATAGGGAGATGATTGAGAATTCAGTCAAAAAGTAAAGATATAAAATTAAAATGGGTTAAACAAAAATAGGGATGTTGTGAAATATCCCTATTTTATTTTCTATATTAAATTATAAATAGGTAATTAAATATGATTTATATTTTTATATTAATGTTATTTTGTCATATTATTGATGACTTTGTATTACAACCAGTTTGTTTAAGTAATTTAAAACAAAAACACTGGTGGGATGAACATTGTTATGGAAAACAATATAAGAATGATTATAAAATGGCATTACTCATTCATTCTTTAAGTTGGAGTATAATGATACATCTACCATTAATGTATAATATGTTCTATATGTTTCCTGAAATATTGATATTATTAAGCATTATTATAAACGCAATAATTCATTATATTGTTGATGATTTAAAGGCAAACAAATATAAAATTAATTTAATTATTGATCAAAGTATACATTTTGTACAAATTATTTTAACATTTATTTTATTCTTTATAATTTTATGAATGAAGATACTATAAATATATTAGAAGAATATAAAAAGTCTTTATTAGATGAACTTCAAGTATATGTAGATTTAGTAGCTAAATCAGCTAAATGGCGTCTTGATTTTTGGAAGAAACATAAGAAAGATCTTGAAGGTGTTCAACAATATGATCTTGTATCAACATTTGATTTGCCAGCATACTATGCATATGGTAATGCAAAAGATATTGTAAAAGAAAAGTTTAATGAAATATTAAGTAAATATGAAAGTACAGATTAGACAAAGTTGTTTTGAAACAAATAGTAGCAGTATGCATGCTATTGTTATTACAAAGAATAAACCAGAAAATATTTATACTGGATATGCATGCGAATTTAAAGTAGGAGAATTCGGATGGGAACATAGAAGATATATGGATTTCATGGATAAAGCTTCATATCTTTGGACTATTATTGTAAATAGTTGTTTAAAGACTGTTTATGAAGGTACTTTTTATACATCTAATTATGATGGTAAAGAATATGAAAAGTATCATTATGAATTAGATACTGAGAATGAAGATTATAAGAAAATAAAGAAAGCGATTACAGATACTCTTATTAGTGTTGGATTTGAAGATGATGGTTGGAGTATTAGGTTTCAAGAAGAATTTACTAAAACAGATTGGGGATTAGAAACTGGTTATGTTGATCATACTCCTGGTCTTGGTTTTGTAAAAGAAATTGTTTTTAATAGAGATAGACTAATTAGATTTCTTTTTAATCCTACTTCATTTATTGAAACATGGAATGACAATGAATGGGAACTTGATCCAAGAATTGAAGAAGAGCTTGAAAAGAAATATTGGGATGAAGAAAAACAAGATTATAAAGATGGATATTGGGAAGCAGAAGATTGGGCATATTTTAGAATGCCTCGTGAAGAAGATATTGAATGGAAATATTTAAAAGGAAATTAATATGAAAATACAAATTAGACGAAACGTTTTTGAGACAAATTCAAGTCATGAACATTCTATTTCAATTGTCAAAGAGGATGATTGGGTAAAGTGGCTTAATGGTGAAATTCTTGGTAGAGTTGTAAAGAAGAAAAGAGAAGCTGGATGGGGTAATTTTGATAGTGAAATTTTTGAGTGGGAATTTTCTTCAGACTTTGATAGATGTAAAAGAGATAATGAAATTCTTATAAATGAAATTAAAAATAAAGGTCTTGCTAAGCAAGAAGAATATAAGAATGAGTGTCTTAATCATAAGAAGCTTGTTGAAAGGGAATTAACTCCTAAAGAATTTGAGGCTTTATCAGATAAAGAACAAGACAAGTATGAAGATGACCTTTATATGGATAGACTTTATACATTTGATGAAGATGATTATAATTATTGGAAAGATATTTATAATAATATGTCTTTAGATAATCCTAGTAGTCTTCAATATGTTTCAAGAGTTCTTGATGGTTTTTGGATTACTTATGATCAATATAAAGAAGATTGGCTTGATATAGATTGTGTATCTCCTTGGGACCATAAGAATGAAAATCTTGGTGTACATGTATTTGGTAAATATTTTCACAGTTAAAGATTATGATTGGTAAAATTTTAATAATATTACTTTTTATACTTCTATATATAGTCATTTCATGTGGGCTATGTTATACAGTAATTGGAGTGCATAATCCTATACATAAATTTAATACTGAAAAAGATCCTTGGGATGATAGTAAATCTATATTGATTTGTAATACAGATGATAAATTTTCATTTTTCTTACTATTTCTTATTTGGCCATTATTAGTATTATTTTATTGGATTCCGCTTGGTATATATCATATATTTAAATTCCTGATTGAATTTTTAGCTTGGTCTATTGCAAAATTATTTAAGCTTTAATATGAAAATTAATTTAAGAAAGGGTTTATTTGAAACATCATCATCAAGTGAAGATTCATTAAGTGTATATCAAGATATGAAACTTTATATACTTCCTAAGGATGTATATAATAGATTTATTAATGGTGAAGTATATATAAGATTTGGTGAAAATATCAGACCAGATTGGAGTGATGATGAAAATGTCATTGAAGAAGCAAATAAAGAACCTATTAAGAAGTATAATCTTGTTGGTAGGAATTCAGGATATAAGTTTTCTGTCGGACATTTATATTATTACTTTGATAAATTTTATATAGATTATGAATCATATATAGGAGAATTATATTATCATTTTTCAGACTATCAATTATTTAATTATGAAGATGGAGATAATATGATTTTTGGATTTTATGCATATACAGAAGATTAATTATGATACCACCATATAAAATATATAGCGACGGAAGCATAGAATCTGATGGATATATGTTTCGAGATAAGTATGAATTTTGTAATTATTGCGATTATAAAGAAGCTTGTGATGATTATTGGAGACACCAAGAAGAAATGGAACAAGAAGAAAGAGAATATAGATTACAAGAATTAGATAGACTTTTAGTAGAATTATAAAAAAATATTTATATGAAAACACAAATTAGAAAAGGAGCATTTGAAACTAATAGTAGTTCTACACATGCTATTAATATTTTTAGAGGATATGATGAAAAAAATATTCCAGAAAGTATAGTTGTAAAACCAGGAGAATTTGGATGGGAATGTGATACTTATTATGATTATGATAGTAAGCTTTCTTATCTTTATACTTGGTGTCTTAGTGTAATGAGTATAGATGAAGCTGAATATAAAATTAAAGAAGCACTTACAAATCTTGGTGTTAAAGAAGTAGAATTTGAAGAATGTAGTGGTTGGTATGAAGAAGGATATATTGACCATTCTGAAGATTTATATAGAGGAGATCTTGATAAAATATTTGAAAATTACTTTGCTGATTTTATATTTGGAAATTCTTCATATATAGAGACAGGTAATGATAATGATGATATTGATGTATGTGAAGATTATAGAGCAGACTTCAGCATATATAAGAGTAATTAATTATGAAACAAAATATATATTATAATATTGAAAATATTTCTCCTTCATCTATATGTAATAAAGAAATTTATTTCTATATTAATAAAGAGGTTTGGTGTGATAAATATAAAAATTATATTATAAAAGTTTTATATGAAACACCAGTTTATTTAATAATTGATAGAAATAAAGGAGAAAAATTATTAATATTAGTAATTACTAATGTATCAGAATTTAAAGAAAATTTTAAATTAATTGAAACTTCAATCAATTATGAAAAAAGAACTAATAGTTAGAAGAAATATATATAATGGTAAAGAACATAAATTAATATGGTCTGGTACAGGTAAATTATATGAATTCAAACCAGCAGAAGAATGGATGCCTGTTTATCTTAATTATTGGAATGATGAAGAACATGGTACAAGAACTATTGAATCTTTAGATAGTGATGGATTTGGATTTCCTCTTTGTGTTGGTGATATTGTAGATGATATGGAAGTTGCTGCAATATTAGAAGTAGATGATAAAATATGTGTAATGTTTAAATAAAAATTAATTAAGTTATGAGTACATTTGAAATTTTGTTTTTAATTTTAGTAACAATTTTTGTAGGTTCAAGTCTTTATTTTGCTATTACTGGTAGAATTAGGATGATTGCTGCTGAAGCAAAAGATGATGAAAGGTATATAAATCAAACTCAGTGGGAAGATCAGATTAAAGTTCTTACAGTTAGAATGGGTGAAATAACTTCAGAAAATCAACGTCTTAATGGTGTTGTAAGAGAGTGGATGAATGCAGCTAATACATATAAAGTTGAAATTGATAAACTTAATAAGTCATTAGAAGAGTGGCAAAAACAATCTGAAGAATATAAAGCAAAATATTTTGAAGTTGATAAAGAACTAAAGAAATTTACAACAGCAAAAGGTAATGAATAATTTAAATTCCAGAAATATTGAATTTCTGGAATTTTTTTCTATATTTATATTGTAATTTAAAAAACAAACATTATGAGTCATTACAATTTCAAATTCGGTCAGTACATTGTTAAGAAAATGCGTCCGGTTAATGACATTACTCCTATTCCTATGATGGGAATGTTTATGTATTCTCGTAGTGATACTCCTATTTATGGTGTGTTCCGTGTTGATCCTTATATCAGAGGAGACTATGAAGCTCCATTTGAATACAAAGTTATTCTTACTCCTGTTGGTAAGTCTGCTGAAATTTTTCTTGATGATGATTTTTATACTTCTGATTTGAGAGATATCAAGGATGAAATGATTTTTGATGATATGAATCTGGCTGAGAAGTTTGTTGAAGAATTTTTGATTGATTAAATTATGTATATTCTTTTTACACCAGAAATGAATATTGATAATATTCTTGGTGCTCTTCATAATAAGGGTCTTAAAGATAGTCATTATGGTCCAGATAAAGAGCATGCAATTGGTGTATGTACTACATTTGTTACAAAACACTATACTTTCTTGTGTGAACCAATGCTTTCTAAGAATCCACATGTTAGTTGGATTCATTGTAGAAAGAAATATGAAACTGAAGAAGAATTTATTAATGCTGTGAATAATGAAACCTTCTAAAAGAAGAATATATCATCATGAAGGTCATTGCTGTGACTGTTTATGGGGACCAATATATGATTGTTATAATAAAACAAGAAATTGGTGTTCGGAACATAAAAGGGAAATAGAAGATCCCCAAACTGAAAGATGTAATCAATTTTATAGAGCTGATTGTAAAAGAAATAAGAAGTAATATGTCTACTAAGATAGAAGAAATAATGGATAAGAAGCTTCTCGATGAAATGATTGAGAAGAAGTATGTTAATGTTCAGAAGCTTGACACTGGAGATCCTACTACTGATCTTTGGCTGCTTAATTATTCTAAGTCTTGTCAGATTGAACATGTTTGGAATGAAGTAACTACTCAGTGCCGTGGCCTTATCATTAATATGTTTGGAACTATCAAGGCTCGTCCTTTTGTTAAGTTCTATAACTATGAAGAGCTTGAAGGTCTTGGTATTACTGTTCCTAATCTTCCATTTGATGCTTATGAGAAGATGGATGGTTCACTTGGTATTATGTACTGGGTGAATGATGTACCTTATCTTGCAACTCGTGGTTCATTCAACTCAGAACAGTGTAAGCATGGTACTGAACTCCTTCATACTAAGTATAAGGATATGTGGGACCGTTTTGACAGAAATAAAACCTATCTTTTTGAAATCATTTATCCTGAGGATAAGCATTGTATTGTCTATGGTCCTGAGGTTGATGACATATTCCTTCTTGCAGTAATTGATACTGATACTGGAGAAGAGACTGATTCTATTGATAACTATCGTGATGTATTGTCTGTAACAAAGCATTATGATGGTATTAAGGATTGGAAGAATATTCGTGAACAGTTTGATGGTGATAACCGTGAAGGATTTGTTATCCGTTTCTCCAATGGATTTAGAATGAAGCTTAAGTATGAACAGTACTTTAAGATTCATTTCCTTAGGTCTATGCTTTCTAAGAAGTATATTCTTGAGTGTCTTGCTGATGATAAGATTTCTAATATAGAAGATTATATTGGTCAGCTTGATGAAGAGAACCAGATTTATTACCGTGCTAAGATGCAGGAAATAAAGGATAGATATACAGAAATTGAGAATAAGATGCTTGATATGTATATCTCTCCTGAGTGTTTTAAGACTCAGAAGGAATATGCTGAATGGGTATTTGGAAATCCTGCTCATAAGGGATTTACTGGTATGATGTTCTCTAAGGCAAAGGGTGCAGATTATTCTAAGATAATTTGGAAAATGATTAGAGAAGAAATTCGTGAAGAAAATAGAAATGAATTAAATTCTGATGATGAATAAACAGTTATATGGTAGAACTTTTAGTTCTAAAAAGGAATTCCTTAAATGGTTTGAAGAACATGAAGATGACATCGATTGGGATTATGATGTTGAATTATCTTGGTATTATAAAGATGAATAGATATGACACAAGAAGAAAAAGATAAACTTATCAATAAAGCAGCTAATTGGTTATATGAACATTTAGCTAATTCAGATAGATTACCTATGGCTAATTGGAATAAAGAATTCTGGAAAACAGCATTTATAGGTTATATGAATGATAATAAAGAATAATTTCATTATATATGGCACCAGATAAGATTTACATTGCTGAAACTCCGAATAAACTCATTGAGATTTGGAGCGACGAACCGATAGAACAAAAATCGTATATAACAGAACATGAATATATTCGCAAGGACGCTTTATTGAAGTGGATAGATGAATATAAAAATTATTCATCTGGTCCTTCATGGGAATTGTTAAAAATACACATTGAGACGCTATGACACAAGAAGAAAAACAATTACTACTCAAGGATCTTTGTGCTAGATTAGCGCATGGTATTACATATTACTATGATACAGATAATGTTGTCATACCTAAACAGATTTTAGGTCTCACAGAAATAAACAATATTCTCCTTGGAATAGGTGATAATATTAAACCTTATCTTAGACCTATGTCAAGTATGACTGATGAAGAAAAGGATGAATTATCTTGTTACGAAAACTGTATACAAAGAGTAGATTTCTATTACTCACATCATATTGATTGTAGATTTATGATAGAGAAAGGTCTTGCTATTGAAGCAGAAGAAGGAATGTATAAAATTAAATAGATTATAAAGATTAATTATGATAACATATCATTTAATAGACCTTGAAAATATTCCAGTAAAATGGACTTCATTAATTAAACCAAATTATGAAGATCATATTTTAATATTTAGACTTGAAAATCCAAATGATAAAAATTATATATCACTTGATGATTTTGTTAAATTTGCAAATTTGAATTTACATATAACTATTATTCAATGTAAAAATGGTAAACCAAAAATGAATGCTCTTGATTTTCAATTGTCTTCATATTTTGGTTATCTTATTGGAACAAATGTAGATAATTCATTTATCATTTATTCTAATGATACTGGTTTTGATCCAGTAATAGAATTTTGGTCTGCTAAAGGAATAAATATTAAAAGAGTAGAAGAAAATGAATAATTTTATATCTACAATAAATTGGCAAAATGCTGATATTTATATACCTGAAGAAAGTAATGAAGGTATTATATATTGTACAGTAAATAATAAAATTGGTACATTTAATGATATTAAAAATATAAATCATTGGAATTTTTTGAAAGATAAGTATCATATTAAATGGTGGTGCTATCAATGGAAAATATTACCTAATTAAATTTAATAATTATGGCTAAAGAAAGAAAAACTAAAGAAGTTATTAAAGTAGAATATAAAGAAAAAGAAATTGATAATAGTGATATTTATGATACCGCTATTGATAGAGCTTCTACTGGTTTTGCAGAATATATTGCAAGAGAAAAAAATGTAACGCGTTTACATTGTCCTGGTATTGATTTTGGTGTACGTATGCTTGCAAGAAGTTTGGTAAAAAATAATATTGTTGATGCTGTAAAACTTTTTAATTATTTAAAACAAAATAGTTATCGTTCATATGACGATATTATTAAAGAATGGTGGAAATAATAAATATATGTTAAAATTAAATTCAAATATATTTAAAATTAAAATTGGAGATACTGTAAAATGCGGACGTACGGTTTATACAATTGTAGCTACATTTGAAGATGAAGGTAGTATATACTATGTAGGTAAGTATATTAATAAAGATAATATACCATATTATTCTAATATTTTAACATATATTGGAGAACATATATTATTTAAACATGTATAAAAATATTAAATTAATATCAATAATTTTTGAATTTTTTTAATATTATTCTATATTATAATGTGATTATATAAATAATATGTTAAAATTACGTTCAGATGTACTTAAAGTTAAAGTAGGAGATACAGTTCAATGCGGTCTCATACGTTATATTGTAGTAAGTATATTTGAAGATAATGGAAGAACATTTTATGTATGTAAGTATACTAAAAAGAATGATAATGTTACTTCTTATTCTAATATTTTAACATATAATAAAGAACATAAATTATTCAAACATGTATAAGTTCGTAAAAATTCGTCCTAAGGATCAGTCAGAAAAGAAAGGTTATTGGTATTTTGTACCTAATTCTATTGAACAGGTTCAGGAACATTTTACTAAAATTTTTGGACAGGAAATCAGTGCTGGTGTAAAGGATAAGTTTAGTTCTATAACAAAGTATAAACATCCTGAAACTGCTTGGAGATTTGGTGTTGATACTCTTAATAGATTTAGTGGAAATCCCTGGGTAGTAGATGCTGTTAATCTTGAGAATCAAGTTCTACATAGTCGTATTGATGATTTTCTCAAGTATGGAAAAATTTATCTTGCTGATGGCGTTCAGCAGTTTATGTATCGTGATGATCTTTTTGAGATTGTTGAAGAGGTAGATTCTGAAATTCTTTCTTATCCTAGAGAAGCACAAGTTCATATTGAAGAAGTAAGGTATATGCAATGGGAAGTTCCTGGTTATCCTAAAGGTGAACATTGGTATGCTAAGATTGGTAATATGGATGTTCGAGATAAAGAAGGAAATATGAAGTGGAATACCAAGGAAGAGGCTATAAAGGCTGCTGAATGGTTTTGTCAAGAATTGAATTGGAAAACGTATTTTGGTTCTAAAAAATAATATAAAAGATTAGTAAGCATATTGGTATTATAAACTAATATTCTTACAAATGAACGTAAGAAAAGAGGACTAATATTAGTCCTCTTTATTTATTATGTTTTCTAAACTTTTTTCTAATTCTTTACTCCAACCATCAACACTATTACAAACAAATTTTATATTAGGATTTTCTATAGCATTTTTAAATTCATTTTTATAAATATTATTACTCCAAATTCCAAGTCTTATCGTTGAATCTAAAACAGGTTCTTCATGTTTAAAGTAATTAAAGTATATATCTTCTAATACATAACTTTCATTTCTCATATTAAACCTGTCCAAAATTTCTTTTAACTTGTTAAATTCAAAATAGCAAGGATAATGAGTTGTATAATTAACATGTGGTAAATTATATTTATCTAATAATTGTCGTGTTTTCCACTTATCATGATTCCAAAAATTTATAGGGGCTTTTTTATCTCCGGTAAAACTTAATGAATGATAATGAATTGTAGTAATATCTTCTAAACTAAAAGGCTTTATGGCATAATTATCATCAACCATCCATATAAAACCATCGTACATCTTATCATACTTTTTCATTACAATATTAAACTTATTCTGCATATCAAGATGCGGATTATACTGATTTTCTATTTTTACTATTGTTGGACAATATATAAATTCAACCCAATGAAAATCATTTTTTAATGATTTATCAAATTCACCAATAACAACAAAATGATATTTAAACTGGCAAAACATTTTCCACCCACTTAAAGCCAATCTAATTTCATTACCTTGTGAACTACTTTGTTTATATGGTAATATAACTAATATCTCTTTTTTTAAGTCGTTCAATAGTTGTTGTTTAAGATGAAGCATATCTGGATTTATTTTAAAAAATACATCAATAGTTCTGGCATAACCCATAAAATAACCTCTTTTCCTTTTATTAATATATTCTTCCCAAGATTTTGTCATATAATGTTTAATGTATATTCTATCATATACAATCTTTGTTCTTATATTACTAAAATCTGTTCTACACCATTTACATTTGTCTGTTGGTTGGTGTGCATCTTTAAATTTTGTTTCATTAAAACTACTTAATTTATAACACGTTTTTGTTGTCCACTCTAACCTATCATGTCCAGGATATTTAGATTCTTTTGTATAAGTTTTAAGTAATCCTTTGTTAATATAATCAGGCTTATTTATATATCCATTTGCACCATATATCTTCCATTGTAATATAACAGCATCATAATCCTTATACTTTGATAATATATTTTTAATATCATCATCTTCATTTTGAAAAGTTATAAATTCATCATTATCAATAACAAAACACCAATCATATTTATCAGCATATAAATTTTTAATATAATTAAGACATTTTGGAAAATATATTTCCTGTGGATTTTTCTTTCTTGATAGTTTTAACTCAAATACCAATTTTTTATCTTCTTCATTAAGAATAGTTGATACACTATTCAATGTTACATTATCAGTGTATTTATCTGTTATTTCTTTATGAGAATCACTATCCAAATCTTCAAATATGAATATGTGGTTAATACCTAAATCTAAATGATATTTTATCCACTCATCAAGATATTCTTGTTCGTTTTTTATTACGGTTAATATGCAGGAAGTATTTATCATTTAAATAAATTATGTATTTATATAAAAATAAAGATTGAATTTTGTTATTCTTTTTCTATATTATATTGTAATTAAATAAAACAATATGTATAGTTTCATTAAAATTTATCCAAAGAATATACCTGATAAGAAAGGAGTTTATTAATGAATAGGCTATAAATGATGCTAAGTGAGTTTGTCAAGAATTGAATTATAAAATGTATTTTTGTTATAAAGATTAATTATGAATAATTTTCCTGTAAAAGTTGATGGTAAAGAATACTGGATTAGCCGTTCTGTTGCGGTAGCAGTTTCTATTTATACATTTATTGATGGTAAGTTATGTATACTTGCTAATAAACGAGGTACTGGTCTTCCTGGACAGAATTTTTCTAACCCTGGTAAATGGAATGTCGTAAGTGGATTCATTGATTATGATGAAACACTTAAAGAGGCATGTATCAGAGAAGTTCATGAAGAAACAGGACTTGATATCAGTAATGTCGAATTAAGACAGATGATGATTGATGATTCTCCTAAACGTTCTGGTCAGGTAATTCTTTTTAGATATATTGGATTTTATTATAATTTTGATAAAAAGATTACTCTTACTAATAAATATGCAGAACCAAAAGAAGTTGATGATGTAAAGTTTATTCCTATTAATGAGCTTGATAATTATGATTGGACTAGTGAAAATCATAAAGAGAAGATCAAAGAATATGGAGAATATATAAAATATAACAATAGTACTGCTTATACATTCTTTAGTATGATTAATCAAGGAGATGAAAAAGCAAAAAATTCTGTTTATTATGATATAGATATAAAATAGTTTGAATTTTTAAAATATTTTACTATATTATTTATGTGAAAAAGAGATTAATTTGTTATGATTACTCAGAAAGATTTGTTGACTGTTCAAATTAATAAAATTTGTTATTCTCCAGAGTTTAATAAGTATTATTGTAATAAATATAAATTTGCTCCAAGTGGAATGACTCTTGATATTTGGGAAAAAGATAATGGAAAATTTAATTCTGCTCTTGTAGCAAAACAATATGGATATAATAGTTTTACTACTGGTTATTCTGAATATGAAGATTTGAGTGATTATACTATTAATCCTTATGATTTTACTGATGAGCAATATGAATATGTTCTAAAATATTTCAAAGATAATCATCCAGAAATTTATAAATATCTAAATTAAAAACAGGAACTAATCATTAGTTCCTGTTTTTTTATATTCTATTTGTTTAGCATCATCATCTATTTTTATAAACATTTCTGCTTGTTTTTTCATTTTCTCTCCATTTTTACCAGATAAATCTTTTTTAACTTTAGGTAAATCTATTGGTTGTTTTTCTTTTAAAAATGAATCAACCATTTTTTCTTGATCAAATATAAATTTACCTTCTGAGTCTTTTTTAATTTTTATTACTGGAGAAGTTTTATATTTACCACCTTGTATTCTACCATATCCAGCTGAATAACCAATCCATACTGTATCAATAAAATTATTAAAGTGAGGATATTTATTATTTAATAAATCTGTCAATGTTTTATATGCAGCTTTATGATTAGGTATTAAAACTGTTTCTTCATCAACATATCTATCTCTTACTCTATTATTTATTTTAGCAACTTCTAAATTACAAAGAACCCAAACAAGAGTTACATTATATCCAAGAGTTTTGGCACGTGTTGCAATTTCAGTAATATCTTCTATTTTACCAGATACTCTATCAAAAAGAAGATTAGGAAGAATTTTTGAATTATTAGCTTCTTTATTTGGATTTTGTTTATTTCTAAATATCAAATTAATCTGTTTATCTTTCCAACCATGATCTTTAACTCTCATATGAAGTTCTGTAACATCTTCTGGATTTTTAAAATCAAAGTTTTTTAATTCATCTTTAAGTTTACCTTGATTTAAAAGTTTTATATATTTGCCTTTTAAATCATCAACATCATATGTTTTAAAATCAGCATCTATAATATTTTTTATAAATCCTTTTCCACTTCCAGGTCCACCAGCAAGAATAATACATTCACCATAAGTTGGTGTTTTCTTCTTAAAACCAACTACAGTATTTTCAAATATAAAATCTAATAATTTTTTCATATATTAATTATCTTTTTTTTCTAAATACAATTACAATTACACTTGTAAAATTTGAATAATAAATAAATTCATTATTATCTGTTTCAAATGTTGAACCTAAACTAGTTGTTTCTTCAGATAATCTTGCTTTTATATATTTATACCAATTTGGAGATGTTATATAATTTCTATAATAATTTTTTATTACATCTTCATCAGTAATTGTAACAAATTTATCTAATTTTTTCTTTTTTATTGCTGCCCATATATGTTTATCCATATATAGTTTATCATTAATTAGACATTCAACTTCTTCTATTGATTCAATTTCATTTTTTCTTACCCAATCTTCAAAAGATTTTAAAATATCTTTAATCATTGATTGATCAAGATTTAAACAACAAATATCTGTCATTATTGAAACAACAGTATTTTTTAAATTTTTATTATCCTTTGTCAAATGTAACTTTTCAAATATATATGAATTAATCTTCTTCATTTTTCTTAATTAAATAATCTATATATTTATTACCATATCTTTTTCCTTTTTCTGGTAAAAAACTACCCTTTCTTATATATAAAGTATTTGATGAATTAATATTTTCTTTATCAATAAGATCTTTTATATCAAGAGTAATTTTTTTAAATCTATCTTCAGTAAGATTACTTGAAAATTCTAATCTTAAAAAATTAGCATCTCCCCAATCACTTCTTGTATATAAAGATTGTTTTTGAATATCTAATAATTCTATAGTATAATTTAATTTTGACTTTGAAAAATATTCTTTAATAACATCTTTTATAATATTAAATATATCATTATTAAAAGAATTTTTTATATTCTTATTTAAATGTAATTTCTCTATTATATATTGACTTAAACTATTCATGATACCAAGAAGGTGGATTTTTTTCTAAAGGACAATTATTAAACATAAAACCCATATCAGTAACATTACTTACATCCCATTTAGATATATCTCCATTAAATTTTGATTTAGTAAACATATCAGACATACTTTTAACATTACTTACATCCCATTTAGATATATCTCCATTAAATTCAGATTTATAAAACATATCAGACATACTATTAACATTACTTACATCCCATTTAGATATATCATTATTAAATTGAGAATATTGAAACATTTTTTCCATATTAGTAACATTACTTACATCCCAATTAGATATATCTTGATTAAATTTAGACTCGGAAAACATACTTTTCATATTAGTAACCTTGCTTACATCCCATTTTGATATATCTCCATTAAATGGAGAATATTCAAATATATGACTCATATCAGTAACATTACTTACATCCCATTTTGATATATCTCCATTAAAATTAATATTTTGTAATATACAGAACATATCAGTAATTTCACTAACATCAATATCATTTAAATCAGCATCATTTCCTCTTTCTTCAATTAACTTCTTAATTAAAGATCTAAGTTCATCTCTATCTTTAGGATGATAATGATATACTACTTTTTTAATATTATCTCTATTTAAATGTAACTTTTCTAATATATATGTATTAAGTTCTTTCATAAATGGCATATTCTTTATTATATATAAAAATAATTGAATTTTTCTATATTAATACTATATTAAATGTGGATATGAAAGTATTAAAACATAGAAATAATTGGTGTTGGGGACATAGTACAATAATTGTACTAAATGGTGGTAAAGGAATTGTTACTGTTTCATTTGAAAATGATAATCCAAATGAAGCAACAATAACTGGTTTAAGTGTACATGAAAAATATAGAAATAAAGGACTTGGTACAGAATTGGTAAAACTTGCTGAAGAAGAAGCAAAAGAATTTAAAGTAAAAAGAATTATACTTTTTAGTGATGAAAATACATTTACATATAATTGGTATCAACGTCTTGGTTATAAAAGAGCATTTGACAGAGTATATATAGAATCACCACAAGTAAAAGAATTATCAAAAGATATTATATATGAGTAGAGAAGTTAAGAAATATAAATTCAATAAAAATCATATTGAGATTTTTACTATTGAAAATCCAGAGATGCCTATTCCAAAGTGGCCAGCTTTTGAACAGGTATCTGCTAATTCATATTCTTATTCTCATAATTATGGTTTATATCAGAAAGACGAATATAAAACTATAAAGAAAGAATCTAAACTTGGTTTTTATTACTATTCTAAAGTTAGGGTTCATCAGCCAGGTAAAACATTTAGTGGAGTAATTAGTAGAACTATTGTGACATTTCCTATAGCAGGAGAAAAGAATATGTATTATCAGCTTAAATATGTTACTCAGTATGATGATAATAAAATTGGTGGAGAAGATGGTCTAAGACCTTGGGATATTTATCCTGGTGATAAGAATTTTCCTGATAATATGCTTGAAGGTCTTATTAAAGATGTAAATGAATTCTTTGCAATAGCTGAAACATCATGTTCTGATTTTTATAATACTAGTAGTAGATATTATTATACTAAGGAAGATAAAAGTACAATATCTGTAAAGGCTGTAAAAAATAAAGTATTCACTGAATTGTTTGGAAATCCTAATGGTCCAAGATTTCAGACAGATCTAGAAAAGATTCTATCACATGGATTTGATCCTAAATATAGTTTTAGAAAAGATAAGGAGAAAAAATAATGTTTAATGATGGACAAGTGTTGACACCAGATAAATGTTTTGAACAAGCATTACGTGATGCATTTAATACATTTTATACAAATTATAATAAGTATAAAAGTTGGATGGAAAATGAACAAAAATATCGTTATTGTGACGATGATGATGAATATTAATTATGGGACGATATGTATTAATAACAAATATTTGGGGTCGTAAACCTAGACAGATTACTTCATACTATTCTGAATGGTGTGATTTTGATATTAATAAAAATCCTATCTTTGTAGATGATGAAAGATATGAATTTGATACTCTTGAAGAACTTAATGAACATATTAAGCTCTTTAAAGAGATATGTAAGGATTATGAAAGACCATCTACAGAAACAGTTGGTTATAGTAGATGGGAGAAATCTAAGAAGGATATTTTTGATAGTCCTAATAAAAGAAAGTATGGATATCTATATGGTGATAGAGAAACCATGAGACTTGTATGGGGTGGTGATAAATTATATAACTATAATAAAAGTACTAATACTTTAAAACTTTATGATATTCTTTTTAGAGGAGCAGATGAAATTCCTAAAGATTATAAATGGGATGATGGAGAATATGAAGGATGGCTTCAATATCGTTGGGGTGATGGAAAAAATGCTGTAGGTTATGTTGAACCAGAAAAGCCTAAAAAGAATGATGAAGTTATTGATGAAGTTATTAATGAAGATGAAGTAGAAGATACTTCATACTATGATGATTCATTTGATAATTCATTTGCAGAAGAAATTGAAAATGCTTATGCAAAACTTGAAGATAAAGAATTAGTTAAAAAACTTGAAGATAGATGGTAAAAAATTAAAGATATGAAAAAATTTGGAACTAAAGGATATATTGGTAAACATGTTTATGCTGGTGGTGAATTAAATGGTATTTGGGGAACCATTGTTGGAATAGAGCCAGATGAGGATTTTGAAGATCATATTTGGTATATCGTAAAAGATGATGAATATGGTGGATTACATAAATATGATTTATGTGAAATTAAAGAACAAGTAATAACCACAAAATTAGTACCGTTACATTAATATGAGAGACAAAGATTATCGTAGAAGGCAAGAAGCTTCTCATTTTAATAAGAGGCTTAAATTTTATTCTATTTATAAACCAGATGAACATGCTCCACGTTCTAATGGTATGATGAAAAGAAAAGACCCAGTTGAAATTGATGATATTAAAGATGAAAGATGGGTTAATAAACTTAAGAATGGAGATGTAAAGTTTAAGTGGATGGATAAATGGAACAAGAAGTTTTGTGATAAAGTTAGAAGGAATCTTCAGAAAACCGTTGATTATCAACTTAAACCACATAGATGGTATGATAGAAAACATGTAAATGCACAAGCAAAAGGTTATCCAATTAATGATGAAGAATAATATGAAAGATAATAAAGATTTAAATAAAGATAATAAAGATTTAAAGAAAGACTGGTTTGATGAAAATCAGTCTCATGGAGCATTTGCTCTCACTCAAGAAGAAATAGATTTTTATTACAATAAAGAATATCTTAAAGAAAGGTTTGGTTATGAATACTGAAGATATTAAAGGAACATTAAAATATCGGGTTAATTATCCTATGGCATTTGTTATTTCACATCCATATCTTTATATTGATGATAAAGAAAAATTAAAAGCATTGGGTGTTGATGAAGAAAGATATGAAAAATTAAATACATATAAGGATGAATTAACAGAAGAAGAAGCTTCTTTAATCAGAGATTTATTAGATAAAGAATTAAAAGATAAAAGTGAAAATCCTGATGATTGTCTTGATGATTTATTTAATCCTGGAAAATTTGAATTGAAAGCTAAAAAGTTTTTCTGTGAAATTAATGATCCAACAAAAGCAGAATATTGGTCTTCTCAAAAGATTGAATATGATAGAAAGATAAATAAAGAGATTAATGATTTTTTGGAAAAAGATTCTACTACATTTGAAGATGTAATTGAATTTGCAATAAAAAGAGCACTTAAATATCTTTCATGTAATCCAAAAAATAGTTACTGGGTTACAGAAAAATATTCATTACATGGCACTTCTGGTAATTCAAAATATACACAGTTTGAATGTAATTTAATTCCATTCGGTATGATTGCTATTCAGAAATTATATAAAAAATATGGAATTGCACCAGATGCGTGCTATGAAAGAGATTTAGGTTTTGGACATACTGCAAAAAGATATGTTGATAATGGTCATATTTATATTGGTACTAAAGGAGATAAATTTTTTATAGAATATAAACCAAGAATAAAAGGAGATAAAGGATTTCATGATGAATTAATTGACAATATTGGTAGTATTAAAAAAGATATTAGAAATTTTGCTATATCATCAAAATATTTTAAACAAACTATTCCAGAATTATTAAAAGAAATTGAATAATGAAAGATCATTTTGAATACAATACACTTCTTACAAGACAGAAGTTTAAAGAACTTGGTTTCTTGAGAACCAAAGGAATGTGTTGTATTCCAGGATGTAGAGAACATGCTGATGATGCTCATCATATAATGGATAGAAAACTTTGGTCTGATTCTGGTTATTATCTTTCTAATTGTGCTCCTGTTTGTTATCAACATCATATGGATTGTGAAAAAATGAAATGGACACCATATCAAGTAATGAAATTTGCTGATATTGATATAAAATATCTTCAAAAACCTGATAAACTTGACTGGTTAACTTTTGATGAATATAAAGAACTTTTTATTAATGGAGAAATAAATAAATGGG
>Ga0310694_10000058_pt1 | contig 165745 bp, 280 predicted proteins | sample 174DNAGHGhighgp2_FD_203884 | JGI IMG/M metagenome (GOLD analysis project Ga0310694, IMG submission 203884) | Sheep rumen microbial communities from Palmerston North, Manawatu-Wanganui, New Zealand - 1742 DNA GHGhigh gp2 (v2) (version 2) | ecosystem: Host-associated > Mammals > Digestive...
GGGTTATAAAGCAGCCGTACTTTCGTATGGTTGGATAGATATGGGAAGTGGTGTTCCCATCGGTGGTTGAATTGAGTACATTGGCGGCATCTGAATCGCCCTACGAACATTTAACTCGGTTAGCCACTCTACAAGTTGGAGAAGTTCCTCCTTATATTGTGGGTTTTGGTCGGGAAAAGCCGCTTCTGCAACAAGTCTTTCTATTTCGGCATCTATGGTTATCTTGTCTATCATAGCCGTAATTTTTTATTCGCGTTATTTAATACGGGTTATAGTTGTATTGTTAATTATACTATTTCTCTAAAATATCGGTCACTTCTTCCGCTTGCGTCCTCACAGGGCATAGGGTCGTTAATTCCAACTTTTTCACAGATTTTCTGCAATGCGCAATAATCGCAAGCGTCTGCACCATGCTTATCTGTGGCGAATTCAACCCTCTTCCCAAAGATTTCAATTTCGTTTGCCATAGTCGTATTGTTTATACTCGTTTTACATTGTTATCCTTAATCCATTTTTCAAGGGATTCATTTGTTCTCTTTCTGCTTTTGTAATCTGGACAATAACTATACGGCTCTGTGGATTTCATAAGCATATAGCAATATCCGTCAAAATGCTGCCAAAAGCACCTTGTGCAATATCCGTGATTTGCCATAGCTTGCTGCTTTAGGGTGCTAATTATGTTACTATTTCAAAATGTCCATCACACAAGTCTTCATCAATGATTTCTGGAATTGCGCAAAGTCTCACAAATGCCAACCGTTCATTGGAACACACGTTCTTGAGGGAACAGTTATTACAAGAAGATGCCGCAGTATCTGGCACTAACTTGTGTCTCGTTTCTTCAAATATTATTTCAAAGTTCTTCATAGGGGTCTAATTATTGGTAGAAATGTTACAGGTTGTCGAAGTTCGACACAACGTAGTTCAAGAGGATTTTTGCTTCCTCTTTTGACTTGGCATCCCATTCTATCTTGACTTCACCTTTATATTCCTCAATTGAAATCTTTTGAGTGTGAGAACGTACATATTCGTTTGTCTCAAATTGTTTATCAATCTGGTCAATAGGAGATGTTGTGTGTGACCCATCGTGTCCTGTGAAGATGTAGTCGGTATTTGTTATGCCAGTTATCCACATCGTCTGCTTGCCATCAGTGATAAGGTCGTTTACTTTGAATCTTGCCATAGTTGTTATTCTTCGATTAAGTTCTTAAACTCGCCTTGATATGCACTTATCTGCGTGTTGAGAAGTCCTATCGCCTTGTCAAGCGTATCAAAACGCTTTCTATCGACTTGCACTACATGGGTGTAGGCATCGTTGCGAAAGCTGTTAGGATTCATATAGAAGTCTGTGCGTGCAAAACCACGATTCCGAATAATCACCTTTTTAACGCCATACACTATTTCGCCACCAATGCCTTTTTTCTGCCCAATAAAAAGCCACATAGAGGACAAGTTGTGGTCTCGGTCAAATGCTGCGTAGCACTCACCTGCCTGCATATCTAACTTTTTGAGCATCTTTTCGTAATAGTCCAGCGGCTCATATCTTTTAAGTTTTATTTGTTTTGCCATAGTTTTTCATGTTTTGCACCCTTACCTATTTAGGGTGCATAACCTTTATATATCCATATAATATCACCGATTTTCCCAAAAAAACCCAAGTCTTGGTCAACGCGGAACTTCTTTTTTGACAATTTATCTAATGTTACTTTTGTTTTATTATCTTTTGCCATAATTGTAAGTTTTAGTATATCATCTTTAGGGTGCTTTGTTATACATTGTTAATCATCTCAAATATCTTCTCTAAAAGTCTTGTATCGACACGTCGAGAATCTTGTTCAAGTTTCCGAGTGATTTTTTCAATCAACACTTTGCGGTGGAAATCGCTTGGCATAGGTGTACTAAATGGTTTATACTTGTTTCTTTACTCTTCCGCGCTTTTGAGAATGTCGTCAATCGGTATCATTCTTCAAAAATAGCACCCAAGATATAGATGCCGAACATAATACCAAATGGAATTGCCATATAAATCATGCCGCGTAGTAGTTTTTGAGTTGTTTTCTCGCTTGATGGATATATGTCGGCACGTTAGCCATACTTATGCCCATATTTTCCGAAATCTCTTTGTAGGAGTACCCCTCGGCATACTTCAAGAGGGCAGTTCTATACTTGTCCTTCACCGAATCCAGAGCCTTCGGAAGGTCTTGTAGCCTTTCGTCCACGCAATACCCGTTCTCTTCGGGAATGTCATCGCTCGTCTTGGACTGGTAGCGCATCTCGTCAAGGAAGGCATTTTTAAGGATAGTGAATATCCACGCCTGCCACTCACCGCCCCGATAGAGGGAGAACTTCTCGAGTGCCTTGAGGCAAGCCTCTTGCACCATATCCTTTGCCAAATCCTCGTTGCAAGCCAAGGAGAGAGCCTGCTTGAACATCCAGCCTTGATTCTTGACCAAAGCCAGACCCATCTCTTCGCGCGTCATTTTCTTTCTGCGTTTTCAGCCTTGAAAGCCGTTACCACCAAGGCGACAGCCGCGTTAAGGCAGCACACCCAAATTACACACTCATAGTCACACGAAAGGCTAATCTTCGCCACAACCAGCGAGACTGCAAGCCAAATCCAAGTCTTCTTCATATTCAGCAAGGGATTTCAGATAGAGATTATAAGCTTCTTGTTCACTCACATTATACTTACGGCAGAACTCTCTTCGCCCCAACCGCTCGTAATCGTCCGCAAAGTTACGATATCCATCCAACATAAGCAATAAAATTACGATTTTTAATACAATTTTTAACACTTTTTAAGCAAATATATATCGGGTAGTACAATTTCTGCCCGATATTATGCCACGTTGGACACGATATCCACCTCGCCATCTTCGTCATAGGCGGTGAGGGTGACGTTCACCTCTCTGCGTGTCTCTACGTAAGCACCAGTGCCGTTGAAGTAATCGTCCTCGCGGTAGCCATCGGACTCAATATAGCCGCTAACAACCACAAATAGGTTGCCGAAGTCGAACTCTTTGTCGAACCCGCCATTGGGGGCATTGTCGATATATCTCTGAATCTCGGCATTCTGCTCTGGGGTGAGGGTGTACTCTTTCATATCAAGAGAGTTTACACGGGTGCGTTGCCCGCCCGACTAACGAACCATTTCGTTTTGCACTGCAAAGATACGACATTTATATCATATATGCAAGATTTTATCCAATAAATTCGTATTGTTTAACATTTATTAACGTAATATATCGTATTATATGATGTGGTAAACATATTTTAACAGAAATAGCATCCCACAATGTGAGATGCTACCTATTTAACCCATCCAGTTTTTCTCGGTCGGGCAATTCGACATTAACTACAATGTTAGTTATGAACTCATAGAGACTCCATCTTGAGGAACACTTCGCGGCTGTCCATCTTGTAGAACACCCTCGAAACGACTTTATAGAGCCTATCGGGATGTAGCTCGCCAGTCACCACCATATAACCACTCTTGACTCTAAAATCAATGTCATCCTGCGAAGGTGACTCACAGCAATCGCCCACTGATGGCAATACCGCGTTATGAACGTCGAAATTCGGAATCTCAATAAATGTCTTCTTGTCAATACTAATTGCTACTCTCATAATGTCTTTTTTATTATAACGGATTAGTCGGCAAAATGTTTATAAAACCTCATAGTCCTAACATATATTCAAAGTTTAACCTCTCGTCTATATCTCCGTATTTCTTCTTGTAGTCCTCGAGCCTCAACCTATAAGCCTTGTAGAAGCCATACAATGCGTTGTAGTCGCTCCTCTGCGTTTCGGAGGTTGGATGTACCGCCAAGACACCTTTCGTGTGCTCACGGGCATATTCCTTCTGGCACTCCCGACAATATGACTGCCTCTTGAAGAGGGTGGTGTCGGTGTGGAGGTTGAACTCGCTTATCGGTTTCTCCCTCTTGCATCTTGCGCACCTCTTGGTGTAGGGAGGCGAACTATCAAGAACCAAGTCCATACTAATACTTTTTAACGTGGTACTTCCAGTCAGTCCTTATTCGGTTGTAGCGCATCTTCCTCTTGCACGCCTTGTAGAGGTCGATATTCAGTTTCTCTGCCCACTTGTTCACATAGGCTATTCCGTCACACGCGGCTATCAGGGCGTTCTCTTGCGATAGAATCCTAACAAGTTTCATCGCGTTCTCCGTGAAGGTGTTCTCGTCTGGCACTGGCAGATACCGATAGCCTACATCATACGGGATTAGCTTGTCAATTTCCTTCATATAGTAGAATGATAGCAACCTCAACATCGTGTCTGCCAGCTCGTCTTGAACAGTGTCCTTGCAGTAGTATTCAAAGGACTCCTTGAAAAGTAGGTCGGAATCCATCTCGTCCACCTCCGTCCTCAATATATCCCAACTCACGCTCTGGCTGACGGTCACGTTCCCTTTCCTGTCGGCTTGGATAGCCTCGCACACCTCACCGATGATGAGCATAAGATAATGCGAGTTGGAGAGTTCCTTGTCTATCCATCCCAACCTGACCATATCAGCGTAATGGTCTTTTCCGATTTCCGCGATTTGTTCTCTTGTCATAATTTGCAGTCCATTGATAACCGAATATCTTCCTTAAAAACTCCAAGATTTTCATACCGACACCTCTCCTTTTATTGCAGGGTGACACTTGTACCCAGTCAGATGAAAGTCCTCATAGACGAACTCGTCGATGTTGTCCCTCTTGTTGAGCGTCATCCTCGGAAGTTCAAACGGAGTCCTTTCGAGCTGCGTCTTGACTTGCTCGATGTGGTTGAGGTAGATATGGGCATCCCCAATGCTTATAATCAAGTCCTTCGCCCTCTTGTCGGTGACGGAGGCTACCATCATCAGCAGGCACGCATACTGCGCGATGTTGAACGGACACCCCAGAAAGAGGTCATTCGACCTGATGTAGAGTGAAAGACTCAACTCATTCCCATCAACGTAGAACTGGTAGAAGCAATGGCAAGGAGGTAGTGCCATATTCTCCAAGTCCTCGACATTCCAAGAGGAGACGATTATCCTCCGTGAGAACGGGTTGTGCTTGATTTGGTCTATCGCGGTCTTTAACTGGTCATTCCCCCAATATCGCCACTGATAGCCGTATATTGGTCCCATCTCCCTCGTCTGCGGGTCGCCCCACTCCTTCCAGATGTTCACGTTCTTATCCTCGAGAACCCTCGCGTTGGTAGAGCCGCTCACAAACCAGAGCATCTCCTCTATGAATCCCCTTGTAAAGACTTTCTTCGTTGTCACGATAGGGAAGTTCTCGCTCACGTTCTCGAAGCGCATCTGCCGCCCGAAAACACTTAATGTTCCAGTCCCCGTGCGGTCTTCCCTTACTTTGCCGTGTTCGAGGACATCCCTTAATAGGTCAAGATATTGCTTCATCGCTTTTTTTCTAATTGTTCGAGTATTTCACTTCTCGTTCTCGCCTTGATGGTAGTGCGTGGAAGTGGTGCGCAGATGGATTCCCACCAGTTCTCATACATACGCTTGGGTCTTGCGTGGTAGTCCTTCTTTGCTCTATGTCCGCTAACCATCTTTACAAGTCCGTATTGTCTCATACACTTAAATGTTTGTCGCTTGGTATCTTGTGCCAGTGTGTCACTTTGCACATCTTGTTTATGAACTCCCTATCGTCCATCTCCTTTGTGTGCCAAGTGCCAGTTGTGTGACCATATTCGGCAACTTCGGGGATATACCGATAAGTCATCCCCTCCTCGTAGAAGGAGATTAGCACCCAGTCCCAATACTTCGGGTTCGGAAGGTACTTGTCACACGGAATCCAGAATCCCAAGCGTGCCAAGATTTCCCAAAATAATGTTTTCATTGCTCGAAGAACGGACACCCAGTAGGGCATCCAGAAATGTTTTTGTTGCTTTCCTCCCCATCAAACGGGGTCTCCTTGTGTTTGCAGCTTCCGAAATGATTTGACTGCTCCTCGAATAACTTGCACTTGAAGCATTCCACGTTGGACGTGTCTATGCTCGGTCGGAAGAACCTCTTGTTCGCCAAGGTCAGTATTTTGTCCAGTGTCTCGTCATTGAGCATATCAAGGAGTTCCTCCAAGGAGTCGGTGGCGCAGAGATATGCCGCAAGCGGTTCGAGGAAATAAGGCGAACAGCCGTCTTGCAGCGCGGAAACGCTTTCATTATCTTCGATGATGGCGAAGATTGTCACATCCTTGCGCCCCTTCATCAAGTCAAGAATCTTCTTCTGTATCTCTTCGTACTGTTTCATAAAACGGACAACCTTCCTTGATTTTCGTTACCTTTGAGTTTGCCTCCTCGCCATCGAAATATGCCTTGTGGTGCTGGCAGATTCCGAAATGGCTCGCCTTTTCCTCAAACTTCCGACACATTATGCAAGGCTTGTCCCCGTGTGTCGGGTTGAGGTTCTTGAGCATCATCCTCTTCGTGTCCTCGGAGAGCATGGCATACACCGCCTTGAAGATGTCCTCGCCAGCATCGGAGTTGAAGAGCGCGGCTACTGGCCCCATCGTGTTCGTCAGTCCACCCGTCTGCACAATGCCAATCTGGTGCGATTCGATGTCGAAGATAAGGGAGAGGGTAGCCACGTCCTTATGGCTTACCCCTATTCCCTTTATCGCTTTCTCCAAGGCTGCGGCAATGTTCTCTATTCTGGCCATTCCAAGAGCGTCACAAAGTTGTTTGACTTGTTCCTAAACTCCCTCGGAGGAAGGACAAATGCCATCTTGACATTGTTCGGGATGAACATACCCCTGACCTCGTTAATCTGGTGCAGTCCCAGGGGTGTCTTGCTCTTCATTGAGAGCCGCCACCTTTCATTGTGCGTGACAATCACCGAAACACTCCCTTTCGCGAAAACACCCGTCATATAGCACCCGTACTCATCCTCCTCGGAGTATTCCTCGATGTGGTAGGGTTCTTGGGGCAGCTTAATCTTCAGCAGTTGTTCCCTCGTCATAGACTTCAAGGATGTTGGATTCACCGATGGAGAGAATCTTCCAGTCTGACATCGTATCGCGCATATTCTCCTTGAGGCTCTTCACCGCCCCGTCAAAGTCCTCTGCCTGTACCAGCATCGTGCTTGTGGAGGTCTTCTCCACGCCAGACTTCTCGTCCAAGGTGATGAAGCCGACCTTTGCGCAGTAGAAGATACCCTCACCTCGGAATATCTCCGCTACGGGGTTCTTCTTCACGGCATCGACCTCGAACTCTCCGCTGATGACTTCGGTCATCTCCTTCGTGATACGCGCCTCGGCTTCGGTGAAACTCTCTGCCTTGACAAGATAGGACTCGCTAACTTTCTTTTGAGTGCCAGTTTCAAGCACTTTGTCATACTTGACCTTTGTTTCGATATACATACTAACAGAAACTTAAATATTGTTTGATGATTGGATATTTGATTTCCTTGATTCTCTCGAAGTCGCAGTTATAGGTCTTGTTCACGAAACCAACCACATCCTCGGAGGGTATTCGCGTATCATAGTTGACACTTCTCGCGAACAACTCGTAGTGTGGGATGTTCCTATAATCCTTTGTCGTCAGGGTCTTGTTTCTTTCCCTATCCTCCGCAACCTCCTTCTCCCTCTTCTCCAGAAGGGCGAGGTCTATTGATTGTGTTGGGAAATACTCCTCCCGATTCTTCAACTTGGTAAGTGAGAGGTGATATTTCTCACCAAAGATGTTCGCGAAGTCCATCTCTATGCCGCCATACGTGATATGCTCGTCCTCGTCATTCTCATCCTTTCCTCCAAGGGTGCAGAACACTACAAGGTCGCCCCTCTCGAATGATGAAACCAGAGATTTAATCCTCTTGTCGAGGCAGTTTCTCGCATAGACGTATTGGTCGAAGGTAAGGCAGCTATCCTTGGCATCCAAGTGGTCTTTGTCCTTCTTCACGCTACCCGTAAGGTAGATGTCCCCAAGATACCTATCCTTGACCTTGAAGAGTTCGGACTTTTCGGGTATCGTCATATACCTTGTGAGGTTCTCCGACTTGTAGCATCGTCCGAAGACATATAGCCAGAAGTCATCCTTGCACATCCTTTCAAACTCCGTGTTGTCTAAATATACCTTCATAGCAGTGTTTTGTTTTTAATCCCTCTCGCGTGTACGCATGAAGTTTAATATAATATATTATTTTTATAACGGGTTATTCTCTTGCTCAACAACAACAACATTAGTTTTACGATGACAGAAAAAACAAAGACAAAAAATCAATGACCATACGCTCCCGTCAACTGGTTTAACCTCCGCTGCGCGCTCCAATTCGGGTTCATTGCCAATTCGTGTATATAGGCATCGACCTTGCCCTGCTCAAATTCTTCTACAACCTTTTCCTCGGACTTGCCATTGCGACCTCTTGCGTTGTAGAGACAATAACGGAACAGACCCTTTTCGGAATCCGACAAAGAATACTCGTTGCAGTCGCGGGTAAAACCATTAACCCCAATGATGATGAGAGCCGACACCGCCATCTTGCCCACGTTACGCGCTTGCAAGACAAGTTTATGGGAAATGACCTTGACCCTTCCATCCTTCTTGAGCCTATTCAAGTACCTTATCAATGTCCTTTCGCTGATTCCCACCTTCTTTGCCAATACCTCTTGTGACAATGCTGGCTTGCACATCAAGCATGAGTTTTCTTTATAACCCCTTCGGGTATTCTCTTGCTCAACAACATTAGTTGACTTGTTACGTGCCTCGTTGTCGTATGAGTTGATGACATTCTCAATGAGGAGTTCGCGCAGAACGACCTCGACTGCCTTGAGGGATTTACCCTCTATGCTTTCTCTCTTTACCTCAATTCTAAATGCTCCGTAGATAGCCTCATTCTTCCTATTGTATTGCTTGACTCTGTAAAGCCTTTTAAGTGACGATATTCGGATGTATTTCCTGCCATTAACCTCATAGAGCTTGGCAAGCATCCTTCCGTTCGGAATCCTAATACCCTTTTCAAGTGCGGATATAAGCTCCTTGGACTTGTAGTGGTTCACTCCAAAGTCCTTTCTAAATTTAGCCTCATTCTCAAAGAAATACACACTGCTCTCGTGCATACCCTTTGTCATAATGGCAAAGGATGCAATAGACCACTGGAGAGGGTCATTCTTCGCCCACTCCAGAAAGTCCTTCGGAACAAATATGGATTCTCTTTGGTACATAATACTTGTTTTTGGTGAACGCAGGAGGACTCGAACCTCCAATCTTCGGAATTAGGGAAGGGGAATTTGGTCTAAAGAAAACTCATGCTTGATGAAGAGAAAATGCCTAACCCCGACACTCTACCATTGAGCTATACGTTCTTGTTTGCGGTCTCGAAAAGGAGTCGAACCCCTACCTTCTGGATTTACACTCAAATGTTGCTTTCTTCTATAACGATTGAGTCGGAAAATTGTTTACAAAACTTGAAAATTTTATATCCTCACGTCAATGTCCTTGTATCTTGCGAGTTTTCGGCAGCACTCCTTGTAGCCTTTGATGAGAGCCTTGTATTCATCTTTGGAGGGTTCTTCGCCCATCTCGTAGTGCAGCCGTTCAAGTTCATCGAACTCCGCTTGACCGATTTTCCTGATGAGGTTCTTCTTGTAGCCTATGAGGTGGTTGGGGTCATTGCAGTTGCATATCGCACATTCCGCGTTGCAGTTCCTCTCGTCCCATCGTGTCGATAGGTTGTACCGCGAGAAGTAGTGACCGCACTGCATCCTCTCAAAGGGGAGGAGTTTCCCGCAAGATATACATCTGGTCATACCACCGACCTCGGCATCCCTCAATCGTATGTATAGGGAGTACACCCTATCCAGTTCTTTTCTCATGAGCGAGATACGGGACTCGAACCCGCAACCCTCGGTATGGGAAACCAATGCGCTACCATTGCGCCAATCTCGCGTAACACCCCGAAGGGCGACCCTGCCTCACGGAGGGATTTCTCACTAACCTGTGTGTATTATGACTCAAATTATGCGAAAAAACATTGTGACCGCATCGGGACTCGAACCCGAATCTAATCCTTAGGAGGGATTTATTACTATCCTTTGAACTATGCAGCCTTCAATTTCTGGGTGCAAAGATAGTAATAAAAATCGTATGTTCCAACACTTGTATCGTATTATTTTCGTGTCATTAAGATTATTTAACACTTTTTATTTGGTCAATCCAATAAAAGGTCGTATCTTTGCAGCGTCAATAAAGACAAGACCCACGGCGGGGTAGCCGAGTTTCATTAAATGGTTGCTATGACATACCAAATTGACACCTTTGGGGCTGTACATCTAAAAGAGCGTAGCTTATATAACCACAACTACTATCTTATGAACGATGGCAACATCATTCTTGAGAAATGCGATGATGACAACTTGTTTGGTTATTGGCTTGTGAACGGCGAAACCACCGAACTATTGGGTTACTACGAGTATGACTCCATCTTTAATTTGCCAGCAGGCATTTATGATGTTGATAACGAGATATGTTAATGCAACAAAAAGACCTACGTGTATGAAGATTAGTTATAAGCAGATGCCGTTTCTTGCGGCAATAGAGAGCGGGACACTACTTGCCCCCGAATATCCCATCAAGAACTATGCCGATGATGACTACGACCCCTCGTTAATCAAGGCATGGCTGATGCTCAACAAGGCTATGGCTACGGCATACAAGGACATCGCCAAGAACGTGGTTCTGGTGAGTTCCACCTATATGGATGCGCTATACCGAAGCAGCAAGGCTTTCGACAACCTCATAGAGAAGGACGCACGAACCATCACCGAAGAAACCCTTGAGGGTAGCGGGTGTTATATTTTCCCCGATGCCCAGCAGAAGGATATTAGGTTGGCGGTAATCTACCACAACTCCCCCGAAGTGCGGTTCGTGTTCGGTATTATCGACAACGACACCATCGCCTACGCGAACATAGACACACCCGCTGGGCAGCACAAGTTCATCACAAGGCGGTTTATCGCCAATGACGGGCAAGAGTGGGTAGAGAGGATTTTCCTACGCTATCTGGTGTACCTCCGTATGATGGAGAAGTATGCCAAGGTAGAGACCAAGGTGATAGCCTCTGGCGCGAAGGTTAGGCTCAACCCGAGGTATCTCGAAACCACTACCAACACGTCTAAACTGAACGTGAAGTACCGCGATTCGCGCTGGTTCACCGAAATCGTAAGAAACGAGGGATTTATGGTGTCGGGACATTTCCGACTCCAACCCAAGAAGGTGAATGGCGAGTGGACGCGAGAACTTATCTACATCAATGAGTTCCAGAAGCACGGCTATCACCGCCGTGCGCAGATAGAAGAAGTATGAGCGACAAAGAGAAGATACGAACCGAGATTCAGCGCAGGCTGGACGAGTACGTGAAAAATCACGGTGACCTTGAGTTTATCCACGAAGAGTTGTACGGCAACAACCACTATGACGATGATGGTTATGATGTCGGTCGTCTCTGGGTGGACGAGAACACGATAAACATCTACCAGTCACTCCTCAAATTCATCGACAAGTTATGAACATCTGGCACGATATAAACACTCCGATTATTCCTAACCATGCTCTGGTAGTGATGACAAAACGCGGCTTCTGCCTAAAGACGGAATATGACGAGGACAAGAATGTATTCCGTGGCGAGGGCATAGAGATAGACCCGTCAAACGTAGCAAGCTGGTGCTATTTCTGCGAACTCGTCAAGTCATCGAAACCCTCCGTTGTAAAGGACTTCAAGTTCAACGATATAGTTCTCTACGCGAAGCACTGGTACAAGCACGGGTACATCTTGGATGACCTCTCCTATCTCTTTGGAAAGATTTATACATATTCCCCGAAGGGCGAGGTTGAGATAGCGGGCATGATGCTCCGCGTGATAGACGAACTCTACATTGAAAAGGGCGAAAGGTTCTCCAAGGACACTTTCCTCGGGTTCAGAAGTATTTATGACAAAGCGCAAGAGTATATGTATTTCTTCGAGTGCTCGTTTGATATGGCTATTATCCGCGTGACATTGACCATCCTGTGCAACCTCACCAGAGACGAAATCATCCTCAAGCGACCGCACTACGGCAAGAAAGAGCATTTTAGAATGGGTAATATGGTCAAGGACTACCCTATCTCCATGACCTATGCAGAAATGAACAGAATAGCAAAAAAGACATTTGGTTAATATGGCAAAGTTAGTTAATTATGAGATAGCAAGTTTCTTCGACAAGAGGGGACACATCTTCGACACCGAGTATTTCATCTACCCAGATGGGGTTATTACACAAATCCCTAACCGCGACAATGTGCGTTGTCCGTCTATCTATGACATTATGGACTGGCTGCGTGACGAGAAGAACATCGACATCGACATTAAGGCTTGCTGCGGTATGCTCCACATCAAGGTCTATGTTCCGTGCATCCACACCTACACAAGAGCCGATAAACTTCACGAGGATGATAATAAGGTTAGATGGATTCAGCACGACCACTACCTACACTATGAGGACGACTATGGCATTATTCCAGCACATCGGGATTTCGACACCTACGAAGAGGCTGCTAACGCGGCTATCGAGTATTGTCTAACCAAACTATTGAAACGCAATGTATAAGAACGGCACTAACAAGCTGGGGGTGAAACTCCCCCGAAAGGTCAAGAAGGTCTATACCTCTTGTTTCCCCGAAAGGTCATATAACAAAATCTACAAGAGGATGAGCATACGCTCCAACACCAACTATGTATCTACTCTTTTCAAGATTTTGGATTATGTCTATTACATCGACGATAAAGCCATTGGCGAGGGTCGGGGGTTTAGACCAAGCTGGTCTGAAATCGTGAATCACAAACTTTACAAGACAAGGAAATGAAAATACTCCAAGGTATAACAATCTATCAATGCGAGTTCTGCGGCAAGGTCTCCCTTTCGAGGGGTGGACTATCCAACCACGAAAGGTTCTGCCGCGTGAAGCATGAGTACAAGGACGGCTCTCCGTGTTTCGGGTGCAAGCTGCTCACCACGCGCAATGTCAAGCCAGAGGAAGATTCTCCGAGATGCTTTGGTTGCGACTACCACGATTACAATGTTGGGTGTTGCACCTCCGACATCTGCCCTACCCCCTATGTGGACTTTGTTTGCCGTCTTTCTGGCAAGGCGATGTACTACCCTCCGAGGATTGCCGCCCGTAGCAAAGAGATTCAAGAGAAGATAATCAAGCGGTGCAACTGCGCCATGCCGAAAGAGTGCGAGGACTTCTCCCCAAAGCCAAATGAAATTACCAACCTTTCCGCGAAGCAATGAAATAGTATGGAATACAAGAAGACCCGTTTATCCACGAAACTCTATGACCTATATGGCGATAAGTACGCATCCCACATAGAGGTAGGAAAGGAATATTGGGAATATTTTACGGCAGACACGGAGATATATAAAAAGACAGGGCAGAACTACAACAAAATCAAAGTCACCTATGTCCGCAGCGGGTGTATGTTTTATACCTTTTGCGATGCTCCAGAAATAGACGAGGGATATTGTTCTATTAACTCCTTTAAGGCGATGAACCTAATTGTTGCCGAAATTGACCCGATAAAGGACTTGGAGAGCATCAAGGAAACCGATAAGGACTTTTATTATTTCGACAGCACCTTTACCATAGTAAAGAACTGGCCTAATGAACCAGTTAGCGAAATAAACGAAGAGACCTTTTACAAGCGTTATGTAGCAATTACCATTTCATCAATGTTGGGAGAATTTTAACATATATGGTAGAACAAAGGGAAATATGTTGTCATTGCGTCCATTGGAAACCTGGCAGATATTGGTCGGCAACTGGCGCGGAATGGTATAGAAACCAACTGCGAAAAGACCTTGAGGACGGCATAAGGGAAATCAACGAGAAATCCTCAAAAATCATCCAAACGTACACGTTAAATGAATATGACAATCGAAATTTCAACCGAGGATTATAATTTCCTCAAAGACCTACAACACGAACTCAACACCCAAGGGACGGATGGCAATGCACAACCCGTCTATTGGCAAGTGATTGAAACGAAGGAGGTGGGTGTACCTGACGGATGCGGTGAACCCAGAATCTATATGGGCGATGGTGTTTGCGGTACAAAAGAAGAGGCTATCGACCGAATCAACGAAAACATAGGCGAATATTCGGAAGAAACACAGAAGGATTGGCAAGGACTATACAAATCTATGCAGCTCGTTGTCTTGTTTGCCCGCACTCGTTTGTTTTGGGAAGATTGGCGAATTATCTATGTGGATAAGGTTGATAGTCTGACCGAGAACACTGGTGCATTCTTCACCAAACGCGCTTGTCAAGAGTATATAGACAACAACCGCCACAACCTCGAGAACCCTCACACCTACGCGATGACCGCATTAAGAAACAAGGAGTTTGAGAGAGTGATAAACTTTCTCCGAACAATGAAATTATAACTATGGCAAAGTTCAAGAAAAACGATTTAGTCACCAATGGCAAGGAAATCTTGTGGATAACCGAAGTGGATGACACCAACTACACCATCTGCTACAACGATGGCAGCGAGATGATGTTTAATATAGACTCCATCGACAAGGAGTATGAGGTATGGAAGCCGAAAAGAATCTGGCACGAATCCTCCGAAGAACCCCGAAACAACAAGAGGGTGGTTATCGTCAAGAAGAGTTATGACGGCATACATTCCGATGTGGGGCGATACTCCAAGGATGAGAGAATCATCATCTGCGAGATAGATAGGTGGAAGCTCAAGGATATCACCCACTGGGCAAATTTCGAGGACTTAATCAAGGCTACTCTTTGATAAATGGGACTATATAAGTGTGAGAAGTGCGGGTGTACCGAGAACACCGCCCTTGGCTGGTATTGGATGGCGAAAGACCTCGCGGATGATGCAGACTGGTCGGACGTGGGTGAAGAGTACAAGGGCAAGAGGCTGTGTTCGGAGTGTGCTCCAAAGAGATATAAGGACGGCAAACCCACTGGCTTCGGTCGGTGGCATAATAAATTTCCAAAACAAAAATAGTTATGTACGAAAGAGATGCAACGTGTGACATTAGGGTAGAACTTTCTATTCCGAATGAAAAAATCATCGGTCAAGCAAGAGAGGTGATGAAACATTACACTCCCATTGTAGAAGAGGCTCTCAAGGATGCTCATTTACGGATTCTAAATGACAGGGACAACCAAGAGAGATTGAAACTGATTGTAGCGGATAGGGTCGAAACCGTATTGAGGGAAATGACCGAATCCTACATTAGAAGAGCCGTGGATTCCGTGTTCTATGCCGAGTCACACAAACTGGAGGATGCGGTGAGGGACGCGATAAACAAGAAGATAGATGACATTCGAGGAACTTGAAATAGGAAAATGCTACACGTCCCACTCTGATTCTCTCCGCAAGGTCATTGCAAAGGGATTGGACTGGGTGTGCGTTCTTCTCTACTCCTACAATCATTGCGTGTGCAACGTGGTGTTCATCATGTCCGATGACGAATGGTTGAAGAACTGGGAGGTTGACGATGACTGCGCCTACATCTTTGACGAGTTGAGGTATTCAGACGATTATACATTGAAAGACTTATGACAATCACGGCTAAATGCAAGAAGAGTGTCAATATCTTTGGGATGGAGTTTGTTCCAGAGAAAGAGTACACCTTTGACCAGACCATCAACTACGAAAAGGATTCCTTCGGGGAGGCATTCTGCCTACGGAGAAGGAGCGAGGTTTATAGCATAAAGATTCCTCCCTGTTTCATCTACTCCTTCTACGATAGGAAAACCTGCGAGGACGAGGGATGGTGCTCCATTGACTTGATGGGTAATATTGAACCGATGTTGTGTTTTGAAGATTATTTCTATGTGGTATAAATTTAATGACTATTGCAACGGAGACAAGGCATTTGTGTGTTGTTGCTATGTAACGCCGTTCAAGTCGCCAAACACAATGCACGTATTGCAAAGTAACGTGTATATACTTCCGTCTATCAGCTTCCGTTTTAATAACTGGGGTGTGTGCATATTCTTCTCGTGGATAACATTCAATGCGTGGCTTGAGTATAGAAACATAACCAAGCAAAAGAAATATCTATGACATGGAAGGTGTACGACCTCTATCCAGACTACGAAGTCAGCGATGAGGGGCAGGTGAGAAGAATTAGGGATGGAAAGATATTGAAACAATACCCCCAGAAGAGCGGCTATGTTGTAGTGTTCCTTGATAGGGGATGCGGAAACACCCCGATACCTGTCCATAGGATTGTCGCGGACGTGTTCCTTGAGAGATTACCTCACCACGATAGGATAGACCACATCAACACGATAAGAAGCGACAATAGGGCGGTTAATTTGAGGTGGACGGACGCGAAAGGCAACGCGAACAACCCGATTACAAAAATCAATATGAGCAAAGCAAGGCACAAAAAAATTGGATAATTTAACCCAAACTCAATAGAAAATGAGAGCTACATCTTATATAATGATGGCGATTGGATGTATTGTATGGTATGTGTCTCTATTCATAATGTGGCCTACTTTCTCCATATTACCCAAATCAATGTTCAGCAAGGAAGAATTGAAGGCGGCTAAAATCGCGGAAATAATAGGCTATGCGGGTCTCTTGTGTGCAAGCATTGGCTTCGTTATATTGATTCTAATAGAATAACAAACAATGATAGAAGTAAAAGATACAGCAACTGGTGAGGTCAAGCAATTTGACAGCATCGACAAGGTGAGTGACGGCTATCACACCTTCGAGGAGTTATATGAGTTCCGCAAACTATTCAATGCGGCATTCTTCAACCTCCTCGCCCAAGACCATCGTGTAATCAAGTCCAAACGTCATTACACTGGAGAGGAGTGCTTCGGTGGCGGCTGGTTCATCGTTATGGCTTATCTACCTACGGGGCAGATTTCCAACCATTACGAAATGAAGGATTGGGGTTTGTTCAAATGCCCAGAATATCCTTATGCTGACGAATGGGATGGGCATACTCCACAAGATGTGGTAGATAGACTTACGCAATACTTGACGGGCAAGCGCACTCTGAATGTACCAGTACACTATAAATAAAGTTATGAATATACGAATCGAATATGACGGCACTATGGCGAAGTGCTATATCCAAGACACCTTCGGGAAAGACCCGTTCAAGGAAGTGCCATTTAACGAGGCTGACAATATGAGCCAAGTATTCGCGCTTGGTGCTTTCTCCTGCATCAAGGAATGCTGGAAACGAGAGCAAATGAATAAGTTGGCTACCGAGATTAAGTTAGCAGAAGAGAAGAGAAGAAATGAAAAGAGCAATTAGACATCCCCTTGGGGCGATTCCGAGGTTTATCGTAAAAGAAAGGCGTATCAATGACCTCAAAGCGGCTTTTTCCCGCTATATGGATGCCAACTACCCCATTCCGCAAAAGTTCATAGACGAGTACAACGAACTTGTCAAAAGACTCCCCGAAGAGGATTCCGACGAAATAAAATTACCAAGATGCGAATCATAAAATTCCGAGGCAAAGACCTCAACGGAGAATGGGTATATGGCGACTTGCACACCCTTTGCGACAAGCCGCACATCCACACCTCCCCATTGGGTAGGAGTTATATCAACACCGACACCATCGGTCAATACACGGGTGTCAATGACAAACACGGCAGGGAGATATACGAGGGCGATATTGTCCAATTCTTCAAGATGAGATTAAAGGTTTCTTGGAGCGATACCACTTGTTCCTTTATCTTGGAAAATGACGAAATGCTACTTGACCTCACCGAACACAATAGTCGCGTGTGTGAAATAATCGGGAACATCCACGACAACCCAAAACTATTATGAAGACGATAGGACTTAACGAGATTCGGAATATCTCCCGAAAGACGGGGATGAAACCCTCCCAGTGCAAATGCAAGTTATGCCAGCAGCAATGCCACACCCCTTGCTTGGGCACTCCCAATGACATTTTAAGGCTCATTGAGGCGGGATATAAGGACAGGTTAGAGCCAACAATCTGGAATGCAGGAATGGTTATGGGAACTACCGACCATCCGATACCGATGGTACAAGCGAGGATAGAAGCGAGGATAGAGGGAGCATGGTGTACGTTCTTCCACGACGGCTTGTGCGAGCTGCACAATCTTGGACTGAAACCCACCGAGGGAAAACTCTCCCATCACTCAATGACACTCGAGAGATGGACACCAAAAAAGTCACTATCTTGGAACGTGGCAAAGACGTGGGAGGATAATGACGAAAAAGTAGAAAAGATATTATCAGCATTTAATATATGAGCGCAACATTAACATTAGACCGATTCCAGTTGATGTGGCTATGCGAAGGAGCAATGGGCAAGTCACATTTGAGATGGGATATCTACCCAATGATGGTAAATGATGTTTACCCCCAGCTTTCCGATGGCGAGAGAGAGGCAATCTTCACCTATGTAAAGAGAGATGAGTCTTGGAAGTTCAAGGACGACTTTGACAAGACCGCAAAGGAGTATTATCTCAAGATGCTCGCAAGGTACAACCCAGCCAACCAGTATGAGGTGACGCTCAAGGATGGTCGCAAGAGAATCAAGGTGGATGCCTACAAATGGGAGAATAAATACTTTGTCGGGTGGCAGAGGTACTGCGCCCCAGAGAACATAGTTGAGACAAGGCAAAAGCCGTTCAAGAAATGCGCCAACGAACTGTGCAAGGCGCGGGATATATGTCTGCGTTCCTTCTATCAAGAAGGGGATATGATGTTCGGTAACGGCTCTCAATTTGCTTGTGACAAGTGCGACTTCATAATCGTAGGAGAGAGTATTGTTGACCCCGTGGCAGAGATTTGTATAACCCCGAAATTCAAGAACAGATGAATAAGAAAAATAGTTTAGATGAACGATACATTGTCGGCATAGACCTCGCATACAACAAACCCGCATTCGAGGAACTCCTCAAACACGGGAGAAGATTGGGCGACACCACCCTTCTTGTCAAGGAACTGCTTGCTTTTTCGGGGGATTCGGATTCGGAACAACCTTCTCTTGAAAGAGTTTCCCCTTCCTAACGCAAAACTTGGCTATCCAAGGTCTATCCGTGTCATATCTTATTATCACCGCGCAGTCCGCTCTCAATATGGCATCCCTTGTTTCCTCACACACGAAATAGGGGATGCCATTCCTTTCTGCCATGCTCTCAACCAGACTCCACCCGTCCGAATACACGAAGGTTATAGGATGCGGATAGGTCACGTTGATGGCGAACTTGTATAACTTGTCTATGTCACTTTCCAAGAAGTCAATGTCCTTGTTCCCTACTATCGCGACCCTCATGATGTGGCTTTAATGATAAACTCTTCGACAATCCTTCTTATCTCTTCGGCATCATCGTGCCCCAGACCCACGCAGACGTGTTCTGCTGACCTTGGAGCGCAGAAGTTCACTTGGATGTAGAAATCCTCACTATGACCCTCAAAGAACGAATGTAGGGCATTTCTCTGCGCTATGCGCTTGTCCAGACTATTTTTCATTTTGTACCTGTTCGTATGCGGTAATATAATCTTGCGGTGTGCAGTTGTATTTCTCCAAGAAGAGTTTCTCCATCGCCCCTACTCCTAAAATAGACTTGGCGGTATCGTAAATCTTCTTGTCCTCGCTCTCCTCCTCTATCTTGACATCCCAGTTGTTTGCCTTGGCGATGGTTCTCAACAATGGCGAGTTGTTGCCTTTTAGAAGTTTCTCGACAAACTCCTTCGGCGCGGCATCCCTCATCATCTCTTCGTGCCTTCTAATGGCATCGTTCTTGTCCTCCTCCTTCTCGAGATTCTCTATCTCGCCCCTGCGCCACGCAAGGAACTGGGTAGCAGCCTCGCCTATCTTCATCGGGTCAACTGCCCCATAGAACGTGCCATAGTCACCCGACATGAACTTGAAGAGAAATAATAGTATCTCACGGACATTCAACCGATACTCCGTGAACTTGCTGTATAGTGTGAGAGCCGTGGCGGTAACTTGCAAGGTGTTCATCTTGGTCTTTGTGCCAGCGATGGCATCAAGTATCTCTATGTTCTTCTCAAGCCACTTCAACGAGGTGTTCTCACCGAAGGCAATATCCATCACGTTAAGCGACGGAGCCTCTGGCTTGTAGTTCTTCGTGGGAAAGCACTGCTTGCCGACGAACCTCTTCATGTTATACAATGAGTAGTGGTTGATGAAGTTGTCCAATGCCCTTTCGGGGGTGAATCGTATCACGTTTCCGTTCTGGTCAGTAATCACCGAAAAACGCTCCACTATCGGGTGTGTTGTCCCTTGCGGCTTGGAAAGCGCGTAATTGTTCATCTCGCTTGTTTCTTGCGCTCTCCTCTTTGGCGAGTTGTTGAGTTCCATAATCTATTGTCCTTTTGGTAAGTTGTATCGCGTTTACGAATGCACCCCAAAACGTCTTCTTGGACAGGTTGGGGTCGGCATCCATGTTCTTCACCGCTTGAATGAAGAAGTCCTTGTAGTTCTGGCTTATCTCCGCTACCTCCGCTTCGGTCGGAAGGGGTACACACTTGACTATGTTCTCGGAGTGGTCGGCAATGTAGTGTATCACCGCGCCATACGACCCCTTGCCCATCGGCTGGTTGTCCTCGAGAATCTTCTTGTTGGCTTCCTCATAGTCCTTCCGTCCATTCTTCCACGTTGTCTCCCACGTCACGCAGCATTGCTTCCAATTCGTTATCTTGGTCTTGCCGCGATACCAGTTGGAACTCTCATAGAAGGCATAGAACTCATCGGCATTGAAATGATAGCCTTTCTCTTGAACATAGTCCCGAACCTCTTGCACGTCATTGGGTTTGTCGCGCCTCGGCTTCTTGATTAAGCAGTCCGTTAAGCAGTCCGTATTTGAATCCGTCAAGCAGTCCGTTAAGCAGTCCGTTTGCGATTGTTTGGCTTGCTTGGAAGTGCCACGTTTACAATTAGTTGAGCCTTGTTTTAAGGAGTCCGCTTTTCGAGCCGTTAAGCAGTCCGTTTGGGAGTCCGTTTTATAATCACTTATTGTAATTATTACAGTAAACCTATTAAACGTCCTCCTCGTTATCATTCCATCGGTTTCGAGCATTTGCAGAAAATGAAAGATGGTCTTTCTTTCCCTTTTCCATCTTTTCGCAAGGAAGGGCGCGGACGCAATCAACTCACCGCGTTTCAATGTGACGCGGTGTGAATCGTGTATCGTGTCCGTGTCCTCATCAGCAGCCATAATAAGCAGGTCGAGCCACCATTTCAGTTTCTCGGGGTCTTCCCATAGCCAATGGCTGACGATACTACGACTTACGCATATCGTGTCATTCATCGCAAGTGGTTTTTACTTCGGAAAGAACGTGTCGGAGTTGTTGGTGATTTTCTTCGCCAGAATCTCGGTGATGAACCTCTCTACTCCGCTCCTGTCAATGTAGGCACGCGAATCAATCTCGAACTCCACTACGACATCATCGCCAACGAGGGGTATCTGCGTGTTGTCATTCGGGTTAAAGACAGTGATGCAGACCTTCTTCGGGTACTGCTCCTTTGTCTCACCGATGAACTCTCTCTTGACCCACTTCTTGCCTGTTGCCCTACTCACTCCGCTCAACTCTGGGAGCACTTGGATGACTTTAAGATTTATTTCCATAAATTAGAAGAAAAATGCCCAAGCATAGGTGGATGAACTACACTTGGGCGGGTGAAAGGAACGCGGATGTGCGCCCTAATATAGTTGTTATTGCCGATACAAAGATACGGGATTCTCAAGCAAGTCACAACCAATATATCCTTGGAAACGGGACATCCACTTCTCGTTTCGTGGCGCAAAGATAGGTAATATAATTGGATTATGCAATACCCATACTATATTTTAACACAAATATTAACATTTTTTAGTTGAGAAAGACCCCCGTGAGCTGCTTCCAATGGAATTGCTTCGTCCTCCAGTCCTGCACCCATCCGAAGGTTTCGGTAGTGCCCTCCGTGCTTTCCCCGATGTATATATTCCCAACCTCACCGAACCTCTGGGTGTTGCCCACGCAGTCAATTATCCACGCATCCTTGCCAGCAAAGGGTCTTAATGCCCTACCTACAATCTGGTAGTGCATAGCCAAGGAGAGTGTCGGTCGCCCGATAACTATCGTGTCCAACTCTGGGAAATCAAATCCGCAAACCAAAACACCGCAATTTGCCAGCACCTTTATTTTCCCCTCTTGGAAGTCTTGGAGAATCCTCTCCCTATTCTTCTTTGTGGTCATACCGCTAATGAATGCAGCCGAATGGACGGCATTGGCTATCTTCTCCGCGTCCTCTACGAACTGGGTGAAGACCAATATCCCCTTTCTCGGCACACCCGTCTTGGGTTGAAGGAGTCTGCGGCAGACCGAAATGAGGTGGGTGGTCATATCCGAAACCTCCATCATAAACTTAACCGACTTCTCAGAATAGTCCGACCCCGTGGTGTTCTTGTAAATCTTCTCCTCGTTCCATCTCGGCGGCTTGACGGAGTAGTATTTGAGGTTAGCCAGATACCCTTGATTAAGCAAGTCCTTTACTTGGACGGTATAGAGAATCCTCTTGAAGAAGGGGGTATCTTCGTTGACGAGCATCGTCAGTTTCGCGTTCTTCGTCCTCATCGCCTTGGCTTCGTAGTCGAAATACCGCTCGGAGGTCAGCCTGAACGGGGTGGCGGTGAGTCCCAGCACCTTGCAGTCAAGCATAGACAGGAAATTGAGGTACATACTATCCGCGTTGTCCGAACCGATTCCGTGGCACTCGTCCACAATGACGTACTTGAACTTCTTGAACTCCTCGACGTGTTTCCTCACCGAGCCAATCATCGCAAAGGTTATCTTCGACACCCTCTTCTCGCCCACACTCGCAGAATACGCAGAACAATCGTCCGTGTACTTCTTCATCTTGGAGAGGTTTTGCTCCAAAATTTCTTTCGATGGCTGGAATACCAATACGTTTGCTTTCAACTCATCGGCAATAGACGTGATGATTAAACTCTTTCCGCTATTATGGTGGACAAATCCCTGACCATCGCAATATAGGTGGTTGCCATCAAGCGTAAAGCCGAAATACTCGCCCTCGCCTATCTCCTCTATCGTAAAGTCGGTAAATTCAGTCTTGTCCCGCTTGTATAGCTTGCAAGAAAAATCATTGTTTTGGAATGTATATCCATAAACGGATATTTCCACAACGATTTTGTCCGTAGGGTCGCAAAGGGAGAGGATATGCCCGCTATTCACGATAAAGCTCTCTCCTTTCTTCGGGGTGATACGGAACATCATATCTATCCCATTGTGAAGGCAGAGAACTATTCTTGGTGTGGAATCATCGCCCATTACAATATCACCCACGCGGATATCCTCCACGTTCTTCATCGTGCCGTCATACATCAGTATAGGCGTACCCTTGGCGTGACACCCCGTAGGCAGCACCATAATCCCGTTCTCCCTTTCGGGGGAGCGGAAGAAATCAACGCCTATCCTAACGGCTTCTTTCTGGTATGGTCTTAAATTAAACATCCGAATATCTCTTTTATGTCAAAGTCAACGAACCCCTCAAGGAACTTGTCGAAATTGTGCATCGAATAAAAGCCGCCGTCCTCCGTGTATTCGAGCGGATGCAACGGTGAGATAATCGGGGAAAGTATCTCTATTAGGGAATCAATATCGGAGGTAAAGACACTTAATCCCTTATATCCCCAGAACCAAGCCACGAGCTGCGGTTCTATCGTTAACAGTTGTATATCCTCTTTCTTCATATTTCGGGTTAGAAATCGTATAGGTTAATCATTTTCCATCTCATAAAGCCATCTCTCAAGAAACTCAACTCGCTCTTTAGATAAGCCTTCTTTATCACCCATTGATTTGAGTAATAGGTTGAAATCTTCGATGTCTTCCTTTTTGTCTGGACGGAAGTCATTTTTGACTCTATCAAATGGCTGCAAATAATGGTCAAGAACGTCGATAGCCTCTTCCCTTGCTTTTTCAGCGCAATACTCGATGTATTCCTCTCTCGTCATATCGCTGTGTGTGATAGAGTCCACAACGGTCGAAAATCGGCAAAATTTGCCATTTGGTTGTTTGCAAATATATGCTCCCATAGTTGTGTTTTGTTTTTAAGTTGCACCCTACCTGTTTAGGGTGCATTGTTATTTACTGCGGTTTATTCTTCTCGATTTTCGCCTCTGCTTGTTCTTGGCAAGTTTAGGCGATTTCTCTTTCTTTGGCGCACCTTTGAGTTTTCGGTCAATATAACCTTTGCCAGCCTCAAGAGCTGCTGCCAATGTTATTGCGTTTAATTTATCCATGCTCATAATATCTTCTATTTAGGGTGCGGTTTGTATTACTAATTGGGTTATAAAGCGGTTATATATCGAAATTTTCAAGACAATACCTTATTACTGTCTCCAACGCCTCTTCTGGACTTTTGTATCTTCCTGTAATCACGTCTTGCTGTGTTTTGAGATTGTCGCCATAACAGAAGGCTTCGGCGAAGTAAACCATTGGATGCAAAAAACCCGTATCATCTGGTCTTATAAATAGTCTTATAAATATCTGGTGTTCTAACCTTAGCCACTTGACGGCCATTTGTATAGTTGGTATTGCCACCGCTCCTTCCATGCCCAACTTCTTCATATACTCCACATCATTCCAGTCCATCATAAATATATCTGACACTGTTCTGATTTCGTCATATTGGGCATTGTAGTACCTATTGGTGACACACCTGAATCCTTTGTCCTTTAATAGCCTTGCCGTTTCAAGACTTACATAATCTTCGGTAATCATATCTTAATTGGGGTTATAAATCGACAAGGTCTTCGAGGTATGCCCATCGTTCGACATTATCCATTTTAACGTATTGCTCAATGCTGATTAGAAAGGATTTTGTTCCTTCGTCATAGAAGCCGACATCGTGGTAGTCGTTCCCATACTCGACCAGAGCCTCTTTGCCCTTGATTGGTGGTTCTTCGCCTACCTTGTGCCAAATAGACTTTGGTTCATATAAGTAATAGTTTCTATCTATGCCTTCAATTGGAAGGAAAAATTTATTCATATCGTGGTCGGTGAACTCATATTCTCTTTCAGTTACACCAGTTATCCACAGTGTCACATTGCCGTTTGTAATAAGGTCGTTTACTTTGAATCTTGCCATAGTTGTATCAAAATGTTATATTGTGTTTGTTTGCCACCCATCTCACGCCAGCCTCAAACGCTTCTGCAATGTCTGACCAGTCATAAAGTGTCTGCTTTCGCATAGTATGTTTGGAGTATGGGGATTCTGGCAGTTTGCTATCGGCATAGTCGGTTGATGCCTTCTCAATGTTCTGCAATGCCTCTTGAGCGATTCTTTCGAGTTCTTCTAAGGCTTCCTTCAAACTTGGTGCTTTTTGTAACGACACCTCAACTGGCGAATTTTCGTATGTTACTTCGGGGAACATATCTGCATCCAAAGGCATAGAGTTGTATTCAAGAGTGCCATCATTCGCCCAAAAGAAGTTATTTACCCTATGCGGTTTGTGGTTGTATAGGTGAAGCGAGTTATTTCGCCACCTTGCTATCCATAGTTTTGCCATAGTTTTCTTGTGTTATGCACCCTTACATATTTAGGGTGCGTTATTCGATGTAAACAAGTTTCTCAATCTCTTTTTGACAATACTCGCCTATTGATTGCAATAACCCTGCATCGTTAATGAGGTCTTCGGCAAGACGCTTCACCACGGCAAGTTTTGCTGCACGTCCACAATAATTGTCGCTATCGTCAAACTCTATCTTTGTATTTTTGACAAATAGTGTTTCGTCTATCTTGATTATAAGTGTCATAGTTGTAATTGTTTTTAATAGTTGTAATTGTTTTTAGTTGCACCCTTGCTTATTTAGTTGTTAGATTCTTTGCATATTCGATTCACTTCCTCTCGCAATAACTTCGCGTGATAATTCACGCCTGCTGCAAAAGCGGCTGCAAGGTCATATCCATTATACCAGCAGATGCTCAACATTGCCTGTTGCGTATGCTTGACATCTGACCTTGCTTGGAATTGTGCGATTGCATAGTCGTATGCAGCATCTTTGTAATCTACATCCATAATTATCATTGTTGCTTTAGGGTTAATTAGTTTCTATTTTTTATGTCTATATTACACAAGTTAAGGAGACACTGTAATTCGTGGACATACAAAATATAATAAACTGTATCGTTGGATGTCTCATTTGGTTTTACCCGCCAATAGTCCCCACATTGGACAAGGCATATATCCTCACCACTTAAACATATTGCATAAGCCTTCCATTCAAAACCAAACTTTTCAAGTATATTGGAAGTAAGCGGAATAGGTTCTGTCCTTTCATAGTCATGCCTAACGCCTTTGGTGTCTATCCAATGGTTGGAAAGGATTTCCTTTACCTCGCATATACCGCTTGGTGATTCGGCACAAACCAATGCGCCTACAAATAATTCTTTTGGGTTCATATTCTTATGGGTTATAAATGTTTTCAAAAAAATTCATTAGGAATAATAGTAAAATATCACCGATTACTCTCATAACTCATCTATCTCTTTGAGTTTGTCTATCTTGTAGGTCTTGATTCTCTCTGCGGCATACGTCACCAGTTCATTATAGAGGTCTTTCGGACATCGTGCGGTGAAGGCGGTGGTGAAGTAGTTCTGCGGATTGACAAGGAGAAGGTCATTCGTCTTGTCGATTTGGGCGAATAACTTTTGCGCCCTTGTAAAGGTATTTCTATCCATTATTTTACCATCTCCTTGTTACATAGTACCACATCGCCTACGATTAAGCCGAAATAAGGCTGGAAACGCATACAATAGGCTTCGGTGGCTATCTGGTTAACGGGTAGTCCCTTCAACTTGCCCTCTTCATTCACAACCAAAATTTGACCATTGTGGAGGTCGAGAATCTCGATATATCCCCCGACAACATTCTGGAGTTCTTCGAGGGAGAAGTCCGTGTCGTTCTTCGGCTTGAACGGGGTAACGCGCCCGTCCGCGTAGATGATTTGTGCCTTCATTGTCCTATTCGTGTCTGGTAACTGAATTTCTCGTCATACTTGCGGTTCGGATGGGATTTGGCTATATTGTCCATATAGGCTCGCGATATCTCAAATGCCTTCTTGAGCCACTTTGTAGGAGGTTTCGTGTTATCGAAGGTGTGATACGTGTCGCGGCATCTCTCTTGCTGCCGCCAGATGTCCTTGATGGATTTTGCTCTCATATCAGTACAAGTCGTTTGCGGAGAATCCGTTGATGTGAATCTCTTTCTTGTTATAGTCTATCTCTACGTCGATGGCTGCTGCCCAGTCGAACCGTCTTTGCATTCTCTCGTCAAAGGAGAGGACGCGCTTTCTTCGCTCTTGCCAGACATATTCTTCGCGGGGTTGCCTATCGTCCTCTACCTCGCCCGCGCCCTTCCAGCCGTACCCTGCTCGCCAGAATACCTTGTAGTCGGAGGGTGTCCGCGACAACAACTCTTTGCATTGCTTGCCGCTAATGAGGTTGAATTTCTGCGTCATAGTGTTATTGAGTCTTTGTACGGGTCTTCACCCGTGAAGTTATAACTGCCGTGCGTACACTCTTTCGTTAGTCCGTTGACTCGGAAGGTGAACCGATGGTCGGAGAAGTCCAGCACACCCCTGTCCAGCCACCGCTTGAAGAGGTTGCGCCATATCTTCTTTATCTTGCTCTCGTCATCGGAGGTGACAAAAGCCTTATCGTCACTACCCAAGGTGACTATCTTGATGTAGTACCGCGTCTTCATATATATAACGTGTGAAAAGGTAAATTATTTACGGGACTCGGGTTAATACCCAAGTCCCTTGAGGGTGTGACGGATAATCGGTTTGAGAGCATCCAGTGCCTCTTTCTCACGCCCTTTGACGGCGGGGATAGACATATAAGCCAGCAGCTTGTGGGACATGTCATAAAGGTTGCAATTGCAATGGTATGGTATATCTTCAAACTCGCCGAAAGTGATGTCAACATCCATCTTCTTGCCGTTGACACATGGATGATACCAAGTTGTTAATTTAGGATAATGGGGAATGAAAGTGATTCTCATATCTTTTAGTTTTATGAGGGGTTGGTTAGACCCCTCTCGTTATACAGACTCTACCGAAAGTGCTTCGGGGTATTTCTTGAACACGTCGGCGAAACACTTCGCCTTTACAACCTTCGTGCCGTTGGGCAGCACAACCTTGAACTTTCTCATATTCTTTATTGTTGTGAGGGGTTGGTTAGACCCCTCGTTGCCTTACTTAATCTCGTACACCACGAAGCCGTTGCCGTTGAGTACCTTCACCTTGCCATCTAAGCAGTCGGCTCGGTAGCAGGCATCTTCAAAAGACAGATGCTCGGTTGTCTCATAGGACTCGGCTACAATCGTCCACGGGCCGATATTCGGGTCTGAAAGCTCGTCCACGGCTTTCTTGACCATATCCAGAACCTCTTTCTTGTCACCCTCTATCTTCGCGTGTGCCACAAAGAAATCGAGGTCGAAATCGCCCATAAAGTCCTCTACTGTGCCAAGGGTCGAATACCCGAGGATGATGCTCTTAATCTTTTCGTACATAGCCTTATATTATTGTGGGCAGATGGTTGGTCTGCCCGTGACCTTTTTATGCCCAGTCCTTGAGTTCTGGCTCGCTATTCTCGGTTTCGATGTCCCAGCCGCTGATGGTGTCCAGCAAGTTCATTAGATAAGACCTGCGAACCGCATTGATGCTATCGCTCTCTTGCTCTTTCTTGATGTATGCCTTCAGCTCTTCGAGACAATCCTTGATGCTGATGGACGAATGCTCGTAGGCATCGTCTTCGGCTTTAACATCGTCAGCATAGTCGATGTGCCATTCGTTAGTCATAAACTTATCTCTCTTGGTCATCGTTACCGTTACATCGGTCTCGAACTCTGCATAATGTCTTGCCATATTCTTTAGTTTTGGCGGGGTCGTTGCCCGTGCGGTCGCAAGAACTTTTCTTTTGACACTGCAAAGATACGATATTTATTTTATATATCCAACATTTTAACGATAAAATTAAATAGTTTTAATAAAATATCCTAAATTTTAAGAGTTGTTAACACTATTTTAACGAAAAAACACCCGTAAGATTGCTCTCGCGGGTGTCCATTTGATTAGTTAAATACTTTTAGTTGGTCTGCTCAAGAAATGCCTTGAACTTCTCGACAAGTTTGTCCTTGTCAAGTCCCTTGTGGCTCATCTCCTCAACGAACTGGTCAAGTGCCTCGTTCTCCTCATTGGTGATGTAGAACTCGCGCCCGTTGGCCATGCTGATGAGATACTGCTCGCCCACCTTGCTCCGCGATGCGATGAGCCGTGGGTTGATGTCCGCTTGGATGCGGTCGATGTGAAAGAAATTCTTCATTCTGGTACGTTTGAAACTGCCTTCCCCGACAATACCTTGCCGAGGTCGATACATAATAACTTGTTCTTCTTGTCAATCCGAAAACCCTTTATCTCCACCAGACACGTCCTACCCGTGTTGTGGAATCGCAGGTGGGTATATCCAGAGGGTCGGAAGGTAAGACTCCCGTTGAGGAGTCCGTCCCTCACCTCCTCAAGGCTCTTGCCCGTGTAGGAGTCCACGTTGCAGAACGTGCTGATGTAATAGAGGTTCTTCAAGTCGCGATACTCCGTCTTCTTCTTGCCCGAGGCAATCTGGTTGTATGGGCTTGAATGCAATGCTAAATCTTTGGTTTTCAATGTATTTTAATATTGTGGTTCAACTTTGCCTATGCCGATGCAGAAGCAATGATGTCCTTTGAAGACTTTGATATATCTCACTTCGGCCTTCAATCTCACCCCCGTCTTTGATTCGTGGAACATGATGTGGGTGATGTCCTTGGTCTTGAGTTCGAGCGTGCCGTCGTGGAGTCCGTCCATTATCTCCCTTATCGGTTTATTATAAGACGCGACATCGACCAATTTATTTACGTAGTATTCCGTCAAGTCGCGGTATTCGATGGTCTTCACCCCTCTCCGCATGGGTTCGAGGTAAACCGCCTTTAATGCCATGTCCGTTGTCATTGCTCTGGATTTTGTGCCACGGGACGGATGCCAGTCTTGGCTTCCTCCTCTTGCTCTGCCATAGACGGAGTAGGCTCCCCCTTGGCCTCATTGGCGGTGAATATCTCGTCCATTGCTGCGGAGTGCAACCTCGCAACCTCGTCCTCGGGTGCATCGGTAAGCGCAAGCATTGATACTGCGGTCTCGAGGGAAACGAGTCCAGAACCATACAATGAGGATATCTGCCCCCATCTCTGCTCCTTGTCCGAAGAGAACGGGTCTGCGAACTCGTGCTTGATTTTGGTCGCGTCTATCTTGCTCCCCATATTCTCGTGCTGAAGCTTCAAGATAGCCATAATCACTGACCTCAACCTGTCCACGTTCTCGTCATAGTCCTCCTTTCGGTTGTCCCTCTTGATGTAGCCTATCGCGAAGGTGTTCTTTATCGCTGCGCCCGTGAGAGTGCCGAACCCCCTCATCTTCTCAACGTCAAAGTTTGGTGTCATCGTGTCGAAGAGGACGGATGTCTTGAGGTCTTCCTTCTCCTCAACCCTTGTCTGCGAGTTGCTGGGAGGTTGTATGTATTCGAACTTCGAGCTTGACCCCGTTAGCTGGATGAGTCGCCCAGGCTTGTCGGGAGTAGCCATATTGTTGATGACATCGGCGGTGGCTGCGGCTATCGGGTCGGAGAAATAGTTGTTCGTGTCGGCGGTCTTCGAGTCGAGCATCTCTATCCTGTCCAGCCTCTCCTCTGAACCTGCCCAAGCCTTCGGCTGCGTGAAATAGATGGCGGGAATCTTCCCTATAGAGTTCTTGTACGGCTTGACATCCCAACCCAACTTGCCCTTCTTGCAGTAATATAGTGTGTCCTTGGTGAAGATGTCCCAGTGTGAGACGTTGACCATACCATCCCCTGCGATGTTCTCCTTGAGGGTGTAGCCTATCGCAAAGGCGGTCATCTGCCCATACTGGTCGAAGAGTGGTCTTAACTTGTAACCCGTGCTTCTTGCCGCCACGAAGGGGATGACCTTGACATCATCGTTCTCTTGGTAGATGTGGAAGACGAGAGCGGCTTCGGTTTCCGCGCCAGCAAGTCTCTTCACCTTCCTCATCTTTGAATCAAGCCTATGCTCTTTCCAGAAGTCCGTGAACAACGTGAACGCCTCATCCTCACCATCGGTCTTCGACCATATTATCGGCTGACCAAGGAGGAAGAAGAGTTCTATCTCGTTTATATATGACTGAAGATTCCTCGGGAGCTTCTCGGTGATATACGGGTCATCGTTGTCCCTCTCCTTGTTGGGGCGGTGCATCACCTTGTGCTGCTTCGGGTCATACTCCGAAAGAGCCTCGTCAACCTTGTCGTCCCTGTTCTGTAGGAGGTCGATGACCCTGTCAACGTCCTTGTCATTCAAGAGGGTGTGTATGTCCCTCTCTATGCCAAGGATATTGAGTACCTTGTTGCGGAAATGGGTCTTTATATCGTCTAATACTACCATAACTAAAATATTCCAAGTCTTTCCTTTGTGACGTTCTTCGGCTTCATCACCTTGCCCAAGACTATCGCCAGCACTACATACCTCACCGCGTCAATGAGGTGGTTATATGCGTCAATAGGTGAGTTTATGTAGTTGCCGTTCTTGTCGGTGTCCCAAGTGTAGTTCCTCAACTCCTCTTGTAGGTTGAGGGACTTCTCGGTCACGTACAATTCCATCGTCTGCATCTTGTCGATGCCAGCCATTATCGACCCTGGCCCCTTCTGAACGGGATATATTATTATCCCTCCCAAGGCTATCTCGTCTATCAATCTCGGGTCTGCACTCTCCGAAATGACGTGATAGGGGTACTTCCTCAACTCCTTTATTATGTCGGAAGAAAGCATCGCGGTCTTGTAGCACAACTCCTCCATATAGATTCGGTTGTCCACGAAACCGACCTTGACGATAGCCGTAACGTCTTGACTGTAACCTAAATCCATTCCGAGGTACACCTTCTTGCAGTAGTCGGGGAACTCCTTCACTACGCCCCACTTCTTGAAGATAGCACCCTCTGCGACATCTGCCCATCGTCCCATAAAGATGTGTGCATACCTCTCTGGGTCGCGCTCCTTCATCGCCTTCGCCTCCTCTATGAACTGCGGCGCGAGGTGTTCGAGGTTGTCCAAGTAGGAGGTGTGGATGTGAAGCACATTAGGGTGGGTGGATATCTGCACGTCAAAGCCGTCATACTTGACCAACTTGTGCGTGTCCTTGATATATCTCTGGTAGATGAAGTGGTTGGAGTCCGTGGGGTTCATGATGATTATCACGAGATTCTTTAGACCCGACTGACGGATGGAATACACTATCGTCTCGAAGTCCTTCTCGTTGACGAACTCCTCTGCCTCATCACACACGAACACACTCAATCCCTTGATGGATTTCAGTTTCGCGGTCTGGTTGCCCGAAGATGTCTTGATGCCTCGGAACATTATCTTTGAACCCGTCTTGACATTGATGATGTCCGACTTCGACCTCGCGAAATACTTCTGCGTGCCGTCAGCCTCTATCTTGTCATAGACCTCGGGGATGATACTTATGTTCGCGGAGACCATCGTATATCTTGAGTAGAGTATCTGGTGCGCTATCTTGTGCCCCGTGGTGTCCCTGCCCAACTCGAAGGTCAATCTCTCGATGAAGGTGGACAAAGCAAACGACTTGCCCGAATTGTGCGTTATCGTCCCATCGGAGTGTACGTACCTCTGGTTTCCGTCAAGGCTGATGCCGCACCACTCTTCCTTGTCTATCGGGGTGATGGTCATCTCGGTCTTGATAAGGGAAAAGTCCCCATTGAGAGGGTCGGAGAGTCTTGCACCGAAACACTTGTTTGGCGCGTAGCCTACCCGAACGTCCTTTAATCCACCATTGTCATATAGCGTGAGGATGTGGTTGTCATTCACATAGTACGTTTCCCCGTTGCTCTGGGTGACTTCGTACATCTGCCCATACCCCTTATGAGTCTGGAGTACCTTTCGCGGTGTGCCGTCATCGCCTAAAACCATATCTCCAACCCTAACGTCCTTGAGCTGCTTGACGGAAAGGTCAGCCATAATGATTTCTTGCGTTGGTCTTTCACACCCACGGCCTCCCGTGACAAGAATGATGAACTTGTCCTTGTTCAGATATAGTGGCGTGTATATGTCGTGGTTGAGTATCATACGGACGAGTCTCCTTCGTCATGGGTTTCCTCCGATTCGGCGGCTTCATTCCTCTTCTCCTTGGCTTTGGTTTCCTGGTCTATCCACTTCGAGATGTCGATGCCCTCCTCTGCCTCGGTGACTACATTCGGGTCTTCGTTGTCCTCTGGGACTACTCCCTCCCTCTTGCGCCATTCGGGGTCGTGGTGGTGCAGCCATACGCTCATCGCCTGTAGTGATGGTGCGTACTCTATCTCCGAGGTAGAGGTCTGGATGTCCTCGTCATCGGTCAATACCCCGTTGATTCTCATCCTCCTTGACACCGTTGTGACGTTCTTCGTCTTGTGCAATCCAAGTGCCATCTTGAGGTATTTGTTTCTCACCGCGGCATTGATTTTGCGCCTCGCACGTTCCAAGACTCGTTGCATTCGCTGGGAGCGGTAGGCATTCTCCTCGTCCGTCCACGACTGGTATCGTCCCGCCTTCATCGCGTTAAAGGTGTCGGGGGAAATATACACATGGAGGTCGGAGTCGAGGAGTCCGTCGGCTATCTCCGCGTCAGTCATACCTTGGTAGGCGAGTGTCCAGATTATCTCGTAGAACTCGTCATCGTCGTAGTCTATCTTGGGTTTCAGACCGCCCTTCTTGACCACATCCTCCTGCCGTTCTTGGTATGACCTTGGTGGCTTGGGGTTTGACTTGGGAGGCTTGTAGTTCCTTTTCTTTGCAGCCTCTTTCTTCTTGTCATCTTTCTTCATAGTGGGGTTATTGTATATTTTTCGTGTGATGTGATTTTTGCGTTTTGTCGGTAAATCTTGTTATGAGGATAGGTTTTTTATTTGTGGGTTATTGTACTTTTTAACACTTATTTTAGCCGTTAGAGGCTGCTTTTGCCTTGTCGGTGTTGTAATTCTCATACTGGCGATTCCAAGCACCCTTGTTGAGTTTTGAGAGATAGTTCCCGTAATCTCCTTGGACACCTCCAGTCTTTTCCACATCGTTCTTGAATGCCTTCGTGCCTATTATATTCTCGATATACTGGTCACGAATCCTCTGCGCCTTTTCAAACCTACCAATCCCCCGATTGTCATTTTCGTTGGCTATAAGCGAATTGGCGGCATTCATCCATATCCTCCCAAGCTGCGCATCTATGTCATTGATGGACTTTGTTCTTTTCCTTGTTGCCATAGCCTTATCCGTTAGAACCCGTCATATACGCCCTACGGGAGTATTTCGTTGCAGATGCAGTTCGCCAGTTCTGCGCGTTCTCGTTCTTGAAACGCGACTGCTTCTTGATGTTAGCGGAGTATTTCCTCTCCGCACCGATTGCCCTGTCGAGCATCTTGTTGTACCTCTCCTTCGAGATAGTGCCGTCCGAATATCGGTCGAGAACCAGCTTGTAGATTCTATCCGTCTGCTTGCGGATGTCATCCAGTGATTTCCTTCGTCTTGTTGCCATAACTGTTTGTTTTTGCGCAAAGATAGTTAAAATTATCCTAATTTTAGATTTGCTATTTGAAAACTATCGCACTTTGTGGTTTTGTGCTATAAAAGGCGGGAGTTCATCGCCCCCGCCCCCACAAACACACACTAATCACACTATGAAGATTATATTTTTATCCTTTTCCTCCCTTGGCTTTCGCCATATAGGTCTTTTTTATCCGTTTGACGCGGCTCTCGCCTTGTCAGTTGTATAATCTACGTACTTTCGGTTAGACACCCTTTTGACAGCCTTATCCAGTCTTTCTTCTGCCGCGTCATATTTGTCCACTGGGCCTCTACCTCTATAATAGTTTCGCTCGCGTAATGCTCTGCTATGCTCTTCCATATCTTTTTGATGGATTGCGGTTTTCCTTATGTTGTTGAAATACCTTTGCGTAGCATTTTCGACCGCTTTGAGCCTCCTTGTTAATATTTGCTCATCTCCACCTTCTCGCCTCCTTTTATCTAAAAGTTCCGCGATTCTGGACTCTTGATTTCGCAAGTCTTCTAATGACTTTGCCCTTTTCTTTCTTGTTGCCATATTGTTATCCTTTATTAAGTCCCATTTAACCTACTATTAGAGATGATTTGCCTACAAGCGAGGAGATTCTTCTTTCAGTCACGTCACGCAGCATATTCTTTGTAGCGATAGTAACATTTGAAAGGGACTCCTTTAGGCTTGATATCCTCTTGTAGAACCCAGCAGTGTGCATTGTTTCTATCTTGAGGTATCTGGTGTCATAGTGATGCACAAACTCGTGTAGGAGTGTGTCGGCAAAACTCTTTATGGACACCTTCTTCCCAGTCTTGGCAGTGGTGTTATAGATGACAATGGAATCCTTTACCCCACCTCCGTGACGATAATACCCGTATGTCTGCCCACCTCCGCTACTTCTCCTCGGTCTTTCAGTCACATAGACTTTTGGGGAATTTATCTTGTATTGCTTACACAAGTCATCGACCAGAGCTTGAGCAGCCTTTTGCCTACTGCCCTCGTCCTCCTTGGCTTCAAGCAGCTTTGAGAATAGCGATTTCTTGAATCGTTTCTTCTCAATGGTCTCTATGCTATTGCTCCTCTCATAGTCGGTCGATGTTGTCCTTCGCGTTGCCATATTAAGTTGTTCCTTGCGACTTGGATGCGGTGACGTACTTTGTCACATTGTCACGGAGTGCATTACTGCCCCTATCTACCGTGTCATACTTGGTATAGAGAAGACGCTTTGCGGTATTATTTCCGAGCCTACTCATATTGTAGAGCCTCTGCGCGGTATTCCCAGGCGAGAACTCTGGCTTGAGTCCTCCATCGGAGGCTTTGCTTACATCAATCATAAGCCTACCTGCAGATGTCTTGTTCAGCCTCCTCTGCATCTCGTTGCCCAGTGCGCGGTTGATGCGGTTATAGTTGCGACTTCCGTACCTTGCCCCGTATGTTCTCTCCATACGATTAGACTGCTCTACCAAGTCGTTGATTGATTTCTTTCTTCGTGTTGCCATAATTAACCTTTGTTTAACCCCCGATAGGTGTTCGGGGAGTATTTCCTATTCAACTGCTTGCTGACGATTTCGTCCCTCTTGACACCCTCCGCGCCCGCGAACTTGTCATCAAGCCTACGGAAGGACTTCGAGTTGGATATATTCCTCTGGTAGTTCCTCGCGGCGGTCAATGCCCTCCTATATCGCCTGTATATTGGAATGGCAATCTCATCGGGTTGGTTCGCTCCCCTACTCAATGCCATCGTCCTAATTCTTTCAAGCTGCGCCTCTATGTCGTTTACGGATTTCTTTCGTGTAGCCATATTATCCTTTGTTTAGTCCAACCGCCTTGGTGGTGTCGGGATTGTTGTAGCCAGTATATTTCTGATTCAAGTTCCTCCACGCCCTCTTTCCGTATTCGGTCGGGGTGGCATCACCATTTCGAGCCTCCCTCACGCGGTTCAACAACCTTTTCCCAGTCTTGCTATTGTCTATGTTGTTCACATAGTTGGAATATATGCGGTTTATCCGCTCCGCTCTTTCGGGGGAGGGGCTGTAGTCATACAATAACCTACCGCGCTGAATGGATAGGTCGTTCTTGGATTTCGCTCGTGTCGGCATAACTTTTATTTTTTTTCTGCTGCAAAGATACACACTTATCATATTGTGCAATCAAATACCCATCCGATAGTTTGCACGATAAAAATTTGTGCATAATGTAAACAATTTTCGGACTTGTGCGTTATAGAAGAAAAGAGAGTTATGACAGTTTTAGAACAAGAACTTTTAACAATGGCAAAGAGTTTCTTTGCGCACTACAACAAAGAGGGACTGCGTGAGAGAGTAGCGACACAGGTCTTCTCCAATGTTTACGCGACTTATGACCACATCCCGAGTGAAGAACAGACAAAGAGGCTGGCATCCGAGGCGGTAAAGGCTGCGGACATCCTCATTAAAGAGTTGGACAAATGAAAGAGATTATCGCTAACGACATCCTCAATTACATCGAGGATTCACTTAAAGGACTTTCCTTCAACGACTACACCGAGGTCGCCCTTATGGTGGGTGACAAGTTGGGCAACGCAATGATTAAGGACTTCAAGGCTTATGACAACATCCGCTCCAAGAGGATGGAACGGCTCGAAGCCGAAATCGCGAGACTCAAAGAAGAACTCGAAGAAGAGAAGGCAAAGAACGACCATCAGGAGAACTTCTACCTCTCCCAGATAGCCATCCACAACATCAACACCGAGAACGCGCACCTCGTCAAAAGACAGAAGGACGCGATAACCAACATGAGAAGGTCTTACCGAGCCACCATCAAGGGACTCCAAGACCAGATTGACAATTACAAGAATATATGATTTTCTTCGCAATTACTGGCATCGTCTTCGGGTTATACATCTACTTGAAGGATGCGAGAAACTTTAATGAGTTTGATTGATTATGAGAGTTTGGAAACCGAAAGTCGGGGAAACATTCTACCTCCCCCACTTCATCTATTCTGGATTCACCACGATTAAGGCTACCTACAAAGAGGGGTACAACTTCATTACCGACAACAGACTTGCATTCCCCACCGAGGACGAATGCCAAAAGTTCTGCGAGTATCTTAACAAGAAATTCAAGGCAGCAATAAATGAGTATTAACGAGCATTGGACGCAAAAGCACGGCAGACACGTTCCCAAGAAACAATTCACCTCTCTTGAAGAATGTATCGAGTTTCTCCGCGAGAACAAGATTCGGGGATATCACCCCTATGTTTGCAGCGTCTGCGGTCAATGGCATATAGGTCACGACAAATGATAGAACTCCTTCTAATCGGTATGTTGAGGTTTTCCGCAGACTCCCTCATAGTCAACTCTACCGAAAGGGTAGAGATAGGCTGCGAGAAAATCTCCCTTGTGTTCCGTCCGTCTGGGTATGTTTTGAAATCATATTTCCCGAAGAAACTCAAGGAAGGTCTCAAAGAGTCCGCATACATCAAGGTCGGGGACAAGAAATACGTCCTCAACGAGAAAGAGAAATGTGTCTTGCTTAACTGGTTAAAGTGATGGAAGAGAAAGAAAACGGATGTGCAGACATCTTTATCATACCCCTATGTATCTTCGGTGGTGCGTGGGTTATCATGTGGTCTTGGAATGACCTTGCCCCTTTTTTCCTTGGTGAGGTGAACACCATGTCATACAAGTTCGCACTCAAGTGCATGTTGTACTTGTTCGTGATGCGTGTATTGCTGAAATAGTTGCTTTCTACGGCACTTTCTCTTTTCTGACGATAAGGTTATCGTTTGGATTGAGAAAGTCCGTTAGAAACAAAAAAAATCGGGATATCCGCGATACCCCGATTATGTTAAATTTTGTTAACACTTGCAACAAATACGTTTTTTCTGCGTCTTATATATAGAAACACCTAAAAACATACGATTATGAAAGAAAAAAAATTCCCAGAGTGCATCTTATCTTCCGAAGAACTCGAGAAGATGGACAAAGAAGAAATGAAGAAGGGTCGCTACCGCGTAGGATTTGAGGACGGACTTCCCATCTATCTTGCTGTTGGTGGCGAATGACTATCGCTTTGTTGGATGGTTCTGGCGAGATGTATAGTTCCAACCGAATCTCTTGGCTACCCTCTTGTTAAGTTCGTTGGCCATATATACATCAGTTCTATCAGTGACTTGGGCATCCCAACCCCTTCCTTTACGAATTAACTTCAATCGACCCCTTTGGTGCTCGTGTAATGCTATCTCCTTTCCAAGTTTTGCCGCCTCTATTTCATAGGCTCTTTTTACTTGTGCAGGAGTTGCTCCCCATCCGTTTTTCGGTCGTTTGAAGGAGAAAGTAAAGGTAGGAGTTGCGGCACGCATTTCTGCCGCATTCCAAGCCACCGCAGAAATCATATCGTCTTTGCTGAATGAGTGCCCAATTCCACCGAATCCTTTTTTGCCTATTGACAAAGGATGGTTGTGAGTCAAAACGATATTCTTCTTGGCTCCGAGCATCATAAGGGCAAGTTGTTCATACTGGTTAGGCTCAACCTTATTGCCCTTTCCTTGTTTGCTAAAAAGTTTGTTGCCATTCTCATCAAAGACGTGAAGCTGCTCATCGTGAAGATTGCGAGTGTTTTCCTCTACATCTGATAATGCCTTCTTGAGACCCTCGCTATGACCTACCTCGGTGTCATGCTTGGAAAGTTCCCTTTTAGCCTTCATCTGGACACTTACCGATGGCTTCTCGTACTTTTTCTTCTTGTCGGAGGCATAGGACAGACTACCGAAGCCTATCTGCGGTTTCGTATAGACCTTCTTCGGTTTCTCCTTGCGATACTTGTAGATTCCTTCTGCCATATTATCCTTGGTTTCTACCCATATAGGTGTTACGTGAATACTTGCGGTTCATCCTCTGCCAATAGTATTTTCCCGCCTTTTTCATTATTTTCCTATGCTTCTCCAACTCTTTGCGCTCCCAAGGTGTAGGTTCGTGGAAGATAAGGTCAATCTTACTGGCTCGGTTAAGTTCGCGATTTTCCTTCTCCCTCGCATTGCTCGCACTTTTCGTTCTTCGGATATTACCCGAATACCTAAACGTGATGCCCTCGGCACGCCTTGCCCTCTCTCTGCTACTTTCAGTGCCAAGTTCCTCGGCAAGCCTTTCTATTCGTGCCTGCTGTTCTATCAAGTCTTCTATTGACTTTTTACGTGTAGCCATAGTTTTAACCCGCTGAAAGTCCTTTTGATTTCCTTTTTGCCCTATACTCTGCGCGACTTGACGATGGAAGGGAGTTTATCACCGACCTTGCTTTCTCTGCGGAGTCAATCCCCCATTTGTTTGCATCAATGTCAAGCCGCTTTCCGTTGCGGAAAATCTCATAGGCATATTTATCTACCCTTTTGACCTCATATCCGTTATGGGAGAAATTGTTGGTGTTATAATCCCTATCAATGGCAGCTTTCGTCTTGGTTATATCAAACTGGTCACCGATATTCAGGTCGAGGCCTTCTCCATAAGGTGTTTCCACACTATACTGCCTACCGCCATCGGCTGATATGTTGCGTATAGTGTACCCCTTGTAATTCTCACTATAAGATGATGGGGAGATATAAGCCACATCCCCATCGTCACCGCTTGTAAGTCTAATTCGTCTTGCCATAGTCTAATATGTTATAACCCTCTTCAACGGAAATACCCAAGTCCTCACACCCACACTCAAAACCATAGTTGGTGAATGAGTCGGCATTGAACAAACCATTGTCGCCATTGTGGACTTTCGGAAATCCGTTCTGCGTAAGAAATATGAGAACCGATGCACAAGTTGCTTCGTCTATGCTGACAAAAGGATTGAAAACGAATCCCTCGCCATTCTTGAACTCAAATGCTTTCTCGCCATAGATGTTGTAGATTGCTCTACCCTTGATGATGTACTCATCATTGAAACACTTGTTGTAAATAGTCTTGATGTTCATAATCCAATATATTTATCGTTTGACGCTGCAAAGATATTGGATATTCGTTGGATGTTCAACGAACTATTGTGCAAGTGCCCCGAATTTAACATCTTTTAACCTGCTGATAATCCTTGCGCTCTTCTGCGTGCGCGATATTCCGCTCTTGAACTTGCCTTTGGTTTGGGTGCTCTCGGTGTGTCGATGAGTTTCTGGGCATACCGCCTATCCTCGGCTTCGCGTTCCTTGTCGGCAATGGCACTCATAACGTCCTTGAGTTCGCTTGGTCGGATTCTCAAGTCGCTATGCCGTGTCCTTGTGCGCTCCCCATCAAAATAATGCTCCGCTGGGATGGTTTTACCCCTTTCAAGTTCATCAAGCGAGATAGCTTCGTCTCCGTCAGTAGAATCACCTTGCCAATAGACATTCGCCCAGTATCTTCCCTTGTTGTCTTGATAGACACTATCTATGCGATGATTCCAGTTGAACTTCGTGTCTATACGTCCCGTGCGCTTGTCAGGTTGAGAGGACACATACCGCTTCAAGGCATCCATTCCTCCGTTTCTTAATCTCTCGGAGTTGGTGTGTTCGCTTTCGGGGACTCTGTTAGACCTACGGAGTTCCCTCGCATAGGCATCCACATCACTCACGCCAGTTCGCGTGGCTCTATCCACCTTGAAATCGTCGTTGTAGGCAAGGGGAATGCGGTCGTACCTTCTTTCGTAGCGATTCCACTCCTCGCGCACACTCGTTACTGGCGACTTCTTTCTTGTGGTGTTGAGATAGGAATTTGCAGTTCGTCCAGCATTCCTCACCCTTCGCTCCATATCGTAGGTGTGCGGATTGTAGTCATTGGTGTCCCGATAACCGCTCTCCCTCCACTTGCGTATCTGGGAATCGGTCATACCGCCAAGCCTACCGATGCGCTCTATCTGCCTAACGATGTCGTTGTAGGACTTTCCCCTTTGTCTTGTCTTTGCCATAGCTTAAAATTGTCTTACCTTGCCGCTCCCACCGATGGGATAGGTCGGGGAAGGAGTATTCTTTCCCCAACTGATGCTCCTTGTGGTGGAGTCGCGCTGAATGTCCTTTAGGACGCTATTGTTGTGAGTTGATGGTTTCATGCCGCAAAGATACGCGATATTACATTCCCACAATCAATTTTCTTTCGTCAAGATGCACAATATCATTTTGTGCGGAAATTCCTCACCATTTCGGCCAATCCGACACGCTTGAGGACATAAAGGAACTCATGGACATAGCGGACATGGATGCGCCAATCGTCATTGTTCTTCTCATAGACCTTGGAGTAGTACAACACCCCGCTCTCAAACCACCTGATACACGACCCACCAAATATCATCTCAACGAACGCGCCCTTGTCCGTAAACCCGTTCAACAAAAGCATTTCCCTCGTCAAAGGAATAGGCTCAAGCACCGACGCGTCATAGTTGTTCATGTTCTCGTCCGTGACCTCGTTGAAAGTGCCGTTGATACCGCACACCACGATAGGTTTCCCCTTATAGGAGACCCTATCAAGATAACACAATTCAGTGATATTCATCTTCTACAAAATATTTGCAAATTATACCATTCTGCTCAACAAAGAACTGGAAGGAGGCATTGAAATAGTTTGGTTTCGGATAGTTCTTATCCCAAGTGTTTCTGCCCATCTTTCCGTCTTGTTGGTTCTTTATATCCCTCATCTCGGTCTTGTTGGACGCATAATGCAACCCCAATCTGTATCTGGCATAGAAAAGACACTTATTGCGGAGGTGACAATACCCGTTCACGCAGCTTATCCGCTTATCCTTAATCTTGTAGTCTTGCGGAAGGTCTATTGCCCTCACAAGTCCTTCATATTGCTGCCAGAAATACTCTAATGTTTCTTCATCATTCATTTCTCTATCATTTTTAATGCAAGAGGCTTTTGGGAGACATCGGTCATCTTCTGTATCGCCCACCACCTCAAGAAATCTCGTGAAATATCTCTCTTCACCCACCGATTCGATGAGGAATACTCAAAAATCACGTCATAGCCGTGGTTCATGCCCAGACCTTCGTTGCTTATCTCGGCATAATCCACGACCCATAGTTTACCATCGGGACAGACCTTCTTGATATACATCACCTCGAAGGAGTATCTGTTTCTCTTGAAGATACAATCCCCGACACCTATCCTTTTAGCCTCTTCGCGGTTCATGCTCTTCGAGATATTCTATGAGGAGTTCACCCCGTTCCTTTATGTCTTGGATGGTTTCAAGTATATCCACCGCCAAGTCCTTGTCATCCTCATCGGAGGAACACAATAGTTCGTCAGCAAGGCTCTTGACCATCTCGGATGTCTTTATGTACGCATCCAGCAACAGGACAAGGGCATTGTGGCTTTTCAGTTTGCCGCCCTTGACCTTATCCAAGCATTGCGTCTCCATCTCGTTGTAGCCATTGAGCATAGCCTCGGAGGTGTGACGCAGTTTATATCCGCTATCCGTCATACTTTTCTTTTATAACGGACAAAAGGGCATTTTCTTTACGTGTATTGCAAGATAATCGTTTGATTTAATGTTTACGATGCAAGGATGTTCTTTCGCTCTTCGGGGGAGAGTTCTATCTTCAGCCGTTGCCCGAAGATGTCCCAGAGTTCTACCTCTTTGCCCCCGATGATGTCCATCATCCCGAAGGGAGTGTCGGCTTCTGCCTCGAAATAGTCCTTCTCGACTATCGTCAGCAGAATCCTCTCGTTTTCGAGCCGTACCGCGTCTATTTCAGCCAAGGGTACATTTCTACCGCCCACAAGGTAAAACCCCTCAAAAACGGCATCTATCGGCTTGTACGAGCCTTTAACCTTCGCGTTCATACAACTCGAAGTGGATATCGTCCACAAGGGACTTGATTCGGGACTCGTACTCTTCGTCATTCTCTTCTCGCTCGTGGGTGAGCCACACCTCGCGCAGATGGGTCATGAACTCGACTTTCCAGCCTACAAACGCACCGAAGAACGCGGAAAGGTTTCCAGCATCTTCGGGCAAATCGGACACCTCAAATTTCTTGATGTCCTCGACTCTTTCTCTCTTCACCTCTTCGGGTGTGAGACGGGCAAGGCACTCTTGTACCTCGCCCTCTGGGTAGTTGTACTCTATCATATTAAAAAGCGATATAGTTAAAGGCGGTTGGTTAGACCGCCATACCCTTGATTTTCTTGTTAGCTTTCTCACACTCACCGAACTCGACCTCGAAGGTGTTGCCGAAGTTGTCGGTAGCCTCGCCCGAAACAAGGTTGAACCCGATGATGTGGTTGTCGGCTATGTCAGCACCGCCATTTGCCACAATCTCGAACTCGCCAGACTCGCCAATTACGTCTAAAATGTATTCGGGGTACTCGCCATCTATTGTGAAGCCATCTACCTCGAAGTCATCTACCCATACCTTCTTGATGTTCTCTATGGGGACAATCTTGCCCTCGATGATGTAACTTTCTTCGCCAGTGACCTCGATGTTGCGCCACTCATTGTTTACTAATGCCTTCATATTAAGAGGTATTACTCGGGTACGTTGCCCGCTCGGTCGCAAGACTGATTCTTTTGACACCGCAAATGTACGATATTATATTGGATTAAGCAAGATTATTTTATAGTTTTATCCAATATATGTATAGTTTTAACCAATATTAACGCGATTTGTAATGTCCAATAGACAAAAAAATAGAGATGACACCGAAATGCCACCTCTATTGTCAAAATAAGCAATGAAAGTTAACCAGTTGATACTGCGCGGTAGGGTGCTGGACGACCGTTGCCGCGTCCTGTGAGTGCGGTGATTTCGTCCTCGGATGCTCCGTTTGCCCTCAATGTGGCTTCGAGCCTTGCGAGTGCTTCGGGTGAACGCTTGTCGTTGTTCAAGCCTACCCTTACGTAATAGTCGCGCTGGCGGCGGTTGGCTTCGCTTGTCATCCTTCCGTTTTCGCCCTTGCGTGTGCCGCTCTGCCTCTTGTTGCCCTTGGAGTCGAGAACTGCCGTTCCGTCATCGTTCTTCGGGGTGAAGAGGTTGGTCTTGGCGTTCTTGGTGTCCGTTCCAATGAGCCTTCCGTTCTCATCGCGCTTGGCTACCGCCAGTTTGCCGCCCTTTGAGGTGGTGGAGTCTGCGGTGTACCTTCCGTCCTGATAGTTCTGGTTCATTGCGCCCATAGAGGAACGTCCATCGGTACGGGTGTGGTAAGGAGTGTTGCCGACCTTCGTCACGTTATAGTGCTTGACCTTGACACCCTTGCCCCTCAACTTCTCGTCGAGTTTCTGCCCGAGTTCTGCTGTCCTTTTCGGTTTTCGTGTTGCCATATTATTTAGTTAATTTAAGTTTCACGCTGCAAAGATAGGGGTTTATTCCTCTTCGCAATCATTTTCATCCGTTTCACTTTGCACTATTCTTTGTTGTGCAAGTTTCCTTCTCTCCGCTTCGTCATACTCAAAGAGAATAGTCCTCGCAAACGGAAAGACTTCGTAGATTTTCAGCAGGTCTTGGGGGTAGTTCTCCCTCAACCAGAGAAAGCAGTCCTTCGAGAATCCCACACCCGATGATGCCTTTAACGAGTACCTCACGGGTTCGGGGATGCCCCTATTCTTCATATACAAAAGAATCTCCTTCTGCGTCCAGCTCGCCAACGGATAGACCAGACCCTTGTTGATGTAGTCGCTCTCCTTGTAGGTGTTGAGCATAAGCCTTCGGTTCATCGAGTCGGCTTTCTTCATACCCAAGAAGACATACTCCACATTATAGGTCAGCCTTATCGTCTTTATCACGTCGTCCAACTTAATCAACTTGACATTCGGGTCGGGTGCGCAGTAGAGTCCGCTCCTCAATACATAACTTAACGTCCAATGGGGGATTTCCACGAACTCTATATTCGGATATCTCGCCTTCGTCCAGTTTATCCATCTTTGGATGTGGTCTAACCCCTTGACGAAATACATGAAGAAACACACTATCCTATTGAATTTCGGATAGCACAAGTCCAAGGTCACGAGGGAGTCCTTTCCTAACGACAGTCCTATCGCTATCGTGTCGGTCTGCTCCCTCACCTTGTCAATGACCAGATTGGCTTCTTGCAGCTTGTTCATCCCACACCCATATAAGTGGTTCGCGAATACTTCTTGTCATACGCATCCCTCCCCTTGAATGAAGGGTGCTTGATGATGTTGTCCGTGTATCGGTCTGCCGCAATGTTCGCCCTGTCCACACGTTCCTTGGTGGCGCGTGGGTGGTTCTCAATCCTCTCTGCTTGCGCGAGGATGTCGGAAAAACTTTTCTTTCGTGTTGCCATTACTCTTCGTCTTCAAATGAATCGTCAACCAGTGGTTCGCATCGCATCTCGAAGTCCTCCCCCTTGATTGTACGGCTATAAGGGTCGTAGTTGAATTTCTGGCAGAAGGCGGCTTTCGCGTTGAAGGTGGAGAAACTCAACACGAGGAAGGCATCCATATTCTGCGCGTTCTCGACGGCTTGCTCACGGACTTGCTGCTTGACATCCTTCATGTGCTGCACCCTCTGCTCCCTCGTCATCTCCTCCTGTGCAAGTCTTTCGGCTTCCTTTGAGGCTTCGCGGATGGCGGCTCTCTCGGCTTTCTCCTGCTCATGCTGCTCGTTTACTGGAGCCATAAGGTCATCCAAGGCATTTCGCGTGTCTGACTGCCCAGCCGTCTTGTAGAGGTCTTCCAAGCCAATCATTGAAAGGTCGGCTTCGGTGAGTCCAGCATCCTTGTAGTCGATGTCGGGAACGATGGCGGCTAACTTGTCGAAGTCCCACTGCCCTTGCGCGTTGGGGTTGTTCAAGAGGATAAGGAGCGCATCCGCATCCTTCTTGTCCAAGTCCACCACATCGCAGCGAATCTTGTAGTCGGTTTCGGGTGTGCCGTCGTACTTCTGAATCTCGTCCATGATGGTGAGTCGCTGGTGTCCAGAGAGGAGCGTGTAGCCGTACCTCTTGTTTACAACGATACCTCCCACCAGACCGAACTTCTTGATGCCCCTCTTGAGCTTCTTCTTGGATTCGGGGTCGATACGTCTTGGGTTGTTCTCGCTGAATTGGATTTCGGAGCGCATCAGTTCGATGTTCTCCGAGGTGAAAAGTTCTGATAGTTGCATTGTGTTTGTGTATTTAGTGATTAACCTTCGTTTCCAGCACGCGCGGAGTAAGACCGCTTGGTCTCATAAGCCTTGTTCACGGCTTGCCCAGGCATCATACCGCTCTCCACGTTACGTTTGTACTCCCTCTTGACCCTTTCCGAGTTGTTGATGTTTGAAACGTACCTTTGGGCGATGGCTTTTGCCCTCTTGAGCCACGGGTTGTTGGAGTCATAGTTCTCCACCGCGTTCTCCGCAATCCTGTTGTACTGGTCTATGATGTCCTTTGCGGACTTTCTCCTACGTGTTGCCATATTATCCTACTCCCATATAAGTTGAACGGGAATACTTCTTCGTGTTGATTTTCGCGATGTCCTCAAAGCTCGCGTTCTCGCCTTGGCTGGCTACATTCCTATAACCGCTCTGCTTGGCGATGTTTGCCGCATACCTCTTATATGCGTCCTTGATGCGCTTATCCCTCGCGTCAAGCACCGCAGCTTGTGACGGGTCTTGCACCCACCTCCTATTTATCGCATTGCGAATCCTCAATGTCTGGTTGATGAGGTCATCCAAAGATTTCTTTCTTGTTGCCATATTATCCGTTGCTCAATGCCCTCGTTGTCGATGCGTTCTGATAACCCGTGTACTTCTTGCGATAGCCTTCTGCTGCGATAGTCCCGTAGGTCTGACTCATAGGTAATATCGTTTTTTTGAGCAGATTCTTCTGGCTTCTCGTACCCACGATGTTCTCGCGATACTTGTCACTGATGTCGTATGCGCGGAGTGCCCTATTATAGGCGCGTGGTGTACCAAGTTTTATTGCGAGTGCTCCAATACGCAGCCTCTGTCTGGTAATATCTTCCAGTGACTTTGCTCTTTTTCTTGTTGCCATAATTAGCCTCCGTTTTTACCCATGTAGGTGGATTGTGAATACTTGCGGTTGCGATAAGCATCATAAAACCTATCTGCATCCTCGTAGTTCTTGTTCTTACGGGCTTCCTCATACTTAGCCATCATCTTACGGACATAAGGAGACCGCTTGATGATGTTTCGAGTATAATGAGGTTGTGTGAGTGCATTGTATTCCCTATTACGGGTGCGATTCAATGCCTCCTCGTCATTGTTCCTCTCGTAACGACCTTGTAATTCCGCCGAAAGGTCTTCTATACGATGCCGTTGGTCAATAATGTCCTGAATGGATTTCTTTCTCGTTGCCATATTATCCTTGTGATAAACCTTGTGACTTGCGGCTTTCTCGGTATAGTTTCCGTTGTGCCGCACGATACGTGTTGTTAAGTTCACTCTCCGATGCCTCAGACTTGAACCGCCAAGTCCCGTTTGCGCCGTACTCCGTCTTGAGGTTGGTATTCAACCCTTGTCGGGTGGCTGCGTTGTTAAGCATCCTCCATAGGCGTTGACGTTCAATGTCCGCTTTCCTCTCGTTTCTCAAGGTCCGGTTGTACTCGGCTCTCGCCCCTCGCGCCCTACCCTTCTTGTTGGTGAACGCATCCCTCAAGTCCCGATGAAAAGTGTTGTTGATTCTGCGGTTTCCCGTCAAATCGCCTGCATAAAGCATATTTACAAGCCTTTCATATTGCGCTTGTTTCTCGGCTCTCGTCTTTTTTCTCGTTGCCATAATAGTTTACTTTCCGCAACCCTTGCCTTTGCCCTTACCTTTCTTCTTGCACATAGTTTTAAGTGTTTGAGTTAGACTTCGATGCTATGCCCATTCGCTGCTCACGGGTAGCCGATGCTCCCTTGTAGGCTGCGAAAGCCACGTTATCTCCATACCCCGCTGCTCGCGCGGTGTTCCTTTCGTAGTTGTCACGCGCATTGCGCACACGCGCCATCCTTTCACCCAACTGGTTGGTTCGGGCGACTGAACGCCCATATCCCCTCGCCTCCCAAGGGCTGCGGTAGTTTCTCCGATACTCGGCTTCTACACCCCTCTGGAAGTCCTTCCTTGCTCCCCACTCCCTATCAAGGCTGGTGAGAATCCTATTGGCTTGCTCGGTGATTTGCTGAATAGTTTTCCTTCGTCTTGTTGCCATATTACCCGTTACTTGCGGCTTTCGCTGCGTTAGTGTTATAGTTCACATACTTGCGGTTGTCCATCTTGTCGTAGTACCGATAGGCTTTTTCATCCTCATCCCAATATTTTTCTTCGTTGTCATCCATAAACGCCTCGTATTTCGCCGCTTGTGCCTTATTAACCCTTTGCAGGTCGCGCTGGAAAGTGGATGAACCAGTAATGTTGTTGTTATACTCCCTTGCTATGTTACGCGCCCTTTCCAATCTTCCTTGGTTGCGCTCCCTTTCCCTTGCATAGGGTGAAGTTGCGAGTAACTTGATTCTTGCAACTTGTCGCCTTATGTCAGCGAGGGATTTCTGCCTTTTCCGTGTTGCCATAACTTTATGTGTTAGAACCCGCTGCGGTGGCTCTCGTGTAGATTTCCTTGTCGAACTTCCTATCGAGCCTATCCTCTACGGGGGTGTTCTTGTTTTCCCTATCTATCGCGTTGTTTATGTTGTTGCGATACCTGTTCGCGATTCTCTCAACCCTCCTGTTCCACCTTTCTATGCGGTGTCTGTCCGCACTCTTCGGGTCAACTGGTCGGATGAGCCTCTGCATCTGCTCGAACAAGTCCCTTATGGATTTTCGTCTTGTTGCCATATTATTTTTTGCCGCAAAGATAGCCGTAAATATTCCTCTCCAATCAAAATTCTTGTCTCTCTTTGCACTTGTTTTTATTGTGCAATAATACGGGGGATTTAATTCCTCTCCTTTATGAAATGTGCCTATCTTTGCACCAAAAAAAGACATGGTGACAGAACTAACTTTCACGAAAATAGAGAACGGGTACGAATCCCAAGTGGTAACGGTGACCAGCGACTTCAACCTCCACCTTGAAAGGGAGAATAGGGGCGCGGTGTATATCTTCCAGAAGACGGACGGAAACAAGTTCGGGTACGGCACATCGTTTGACGCGGGGAATCTATGGAAAGACCTCGACGTTGACCTTGACGCAAGACTCTATCCCAAGGACATAAAGATTGTATCTTCAAGCGCGGTATTTTACGGCAGCATTTCGCAAGAATGAGACATCTATCGGGATATAACAAATTAGGAAGAAACCTTTCGCGGGTACTGACAAGACCAGACATCCTTCTCTCCGAACAAAAGAGGGAAAGGTTCTATCTTCTCGACTCCGAGGGGTATAGATTGAAGGATAGTGACGGAAATTATTTAATGGTAAATGGATAAGACTCTAACACGCAAGGCTGCGGACATAGATAGGATTCTTTCAAAAGCCGACTCCATACAAGCCACGTATGACGGAAGTGTCTGCTCGATAACCTACAACGCGGCTAAAACCGCGATAGACAACGGAAGGGATGTGACCATAACCTACAATGGACGTAACTACATCTACTCCAAGTTCTCAAACAACACCCTTTTCTTCGTCTGCGCGGACAACAACCTACATTATCTTACCGCCACCCAAGACGGATGGCAATCCTCGACAAGGAAACTCCTTTTTGCGGAGGACGGGGAAAACACCTATAACGACTTCTAATATGGCAAAGGAATTAAGAATACGCGATGAGCAAGGCAATCTGCTCTACCCAGTAACCGTTACCGACCTCGTTTTTGACGATTCTACGGGTAAAACCGCAAAGGAACAACTTGCAGAGAAGCAAGATACCATCAGTGACCTCTCCACCATTCGCAGTGGAGCATCTGCTGGTGCAACGGCATATCAAAAGCCGAGCGGAGGAATACCCAAGACCGACCTCGCAAGTGCGGTGCAGACATCATTGGGGAAGGCAGACACGGCATTGCAAACTCATCAAGACATCAGCGGAAAGCAAGATGTCCTCGTGTCTGGAACTAACATAAAAACTGTAAACAACACTTCTCTGTTGGGAAGTGGCAATATTTCTATCCCAAAGGGAGACCCAGGAGAGGATGGTACAGATGGCGAAGATGCCTACCAACCTTTCAAAGGTTGGTTCGATTCTTCCTCTGCCCTATCTGCGGCCTATCCTTCCCCACAGGTGGGAGATTTCGCCTATGTGAAGGGTGCTACTTCCACTGACCCCGTTGCTATCTACGCTTGCGCTACGGCTGGCACTTGGGCAGATAGCGGAAGCGAGTTCAACCCTGCCAACAATCAAGAGTTCGGTAGCGGTGAAGCGTTGAACGTGACCAACATTGTCGATAGTCTTACTTCGACAAATGCCCACGATATTCTGTCAGCCAAGCAAGGTAATGTGCTTGACCAAAAGGTAGCCGCTTTAGGCCTGGATTTAGGTGAGGTCACTGATGTAATCAAGCCGCAGGATACGAATAATGTTTTCTACATAATTGATGGAAACGGCAATGTCATAGCACAGATTGACTATGAAGGACTAAAGACGATAGCTTTGTTTGTCAAGAATGGAGAGGGGGAGTTGCAAAATATATTAGACCTCATCCCAGAGCCTTCATCTTCCGACATTGCTGACATACTTTCGGATTACTATACTGCAAGCCTCAAGGTATCTGACAAGTTTGGTAATGTGATATTCAACATTGACCAAGATGGCGTTGAATACATCAGCAAGATGGGAAGTTCACACTTCCTTTACAAGAAGAAACTTGTAACTATATGTGACAGCCTTGGAGCTGCAAGTCAATGGCAGACACGCTTGGCAAAGATAACGGGTGCAATATATGACAAGACCAAGAATGATAACAGGCACTCATTCGGAGGAACTACCACAATAAGTTCAAGCCAAGTGTGTGGTCAGGATAGGGCAAAGTTGATTGTATCTGATGAGATTGACCCCGATGTAATCATCATAGAGAATGTCAATGACAGTGCGTATATGTCAAATGTGGGGAGCGACGAAGATGTAGCCTTCTTCAAGGCATCGCAATCACTTTTGGACGTTACAAGCCAAGCATCGTCTTCTGACGCAGAAACCTATTGGACAAACAATTTCTCTACAATCGTAGGTGGCCTTACACCAACCATAGGGAAGGTAGTCGGAATCCCATTTACTCAAAGCAATGCCGTAAAGCTGACCATAACTGGAGCAGCAACAGCAAGTGGAGAGTTCGGCATAACATTGAGTGGGACAGGCGTAGGAAAGCAGAGCATAAGCGTATCTGCTGGCGAGAGCGTTTCTTCCATCATATCGAAGATATACGAATATGCTTGGAACAACTTTGTATGCACATATTCGAACAATGTGGTCACATTTACTCCCACATCTTCATCTGCCACTCCTACGATAACCATTGATGCTGGAGGAACGGGAATCACCTCGACAACTGCAACAGGGCAGACTGGCAGCAATGCCGTTTGGAAGTATTTTAACAGCCACGACGCAAGTGATTGGGATGACCCGACAAAATGGGTGGACAATATCTCTTTGTGGGCAGCATGGAAAGGTCTTGTCGAGTATCTGCAAGGCCAGTTTCCAAATGCGTATATCTATTGGTTTATCCCAAAGACCTACAATTTTGACTATACAAGCAGCTCATACAAGAGGGCTGATGGCACGATAGACTATGATAAAGTCCTTTCAGAGAAGGATTATGCAAAGTCATTGTTCACAGCGCAACTTGCATTTTGCGAATACTACCAGATACCTGTGATTGACATTCGCAACGAGAGTTGTATTACTCCTGCCAATATAGCGGAATACTGCAACGTGAACAACGTGCATCCCAAACAGGCGGCCTATGACCGATGGGCAGATGTGATTGCAAAGATTATGTAGAATTATAAATATCAGAATACTATGGTTTTTATACTTAAAGACGCTGATTTTTCGGCAAACAATGTGGGAACGATAGAAATTCCCGTAGAGCTTAATGAAGAGACGCTGGCTATTCTTGCCAAGACAACAAAGTATAGCGAGAGTTCTTCGCAGACTTTAGCACTTGATGCGTTCATTACAGCCTTGAAGCGCAATGGCTTGTGGTCAAAGATTGCCCTATTTGTGCCTACATTTATGGCAGCATCTACAACTGAAATGGCTTACGATGTCATCAGTGACGCATATCTTGTATGGACTAACGCTGGCACATACAATTCTGCCAATGATACCTATGCCTCTGCATCGAAGTATGGTTCTTATGTGACTATTCCGCAGTTGAAGGCCATTGACAACTTCCATTTGCATTTCAAGAAATCTACTTGTGCATTGTCGATAGATTCCAACAAGATTAACATTGCAATAGGCCGTTACTATAACACGAACTATCCAGGTGTGAACGTGGGTACATTCAACGTGAACAAGAACTATTACGATGCAGAATTGTCATACTACAATTATGGTAGAGGTTTGTTTAATTTGAAGTCTGCCAGTCTTGATTCTGATGGGAGTAAGTTCTATGGCCATGACCATCAAGGCGAACTTGAGTCTTGCACATTGACACAGAGTTCGACCTATGATGCTGGAGTGGTATCTAATTACAGCCTCTCAACCAAGATGATAATCGGTTATCATGATACAAGTGCTAAAACTATCAAGCAGGAGTTTCACATTATCGGTAACACAGCATTAACGGATTCAGAGGCTACGGCATTGATTGAGGCAGCCCACACACTGTTTATCTCGCTTGGCGGTGAAGATGACAACTAATCCAATTAGAGAAGACTATGGAAGAAGATTACAAAAACAACCCCATCTATCAGCAAGGTTTGAAGGATGGCTACAAGAAGGCTCTTGCCGATTTTCGTGAAATGCTAACAAAAGTGGAGGTGAATCACGAGATTGAAATCGGTGTGGTAGCACGAACACTTTAGATTTAAATATGGAAGAATTAACTGACTATCAAAAGGGAATGATAGATGCTGTTTGTGGCATTATCGAACTCATCTTTGAGGAGTGTGACGAACCTGCAAGGAAAATCATCTTTGAGAAGATTGAAAAGTTCAGACCCTCACCTAATTAGAGCCCTAAAGCGGTTAGGCATCCTGCCAACTTCTTGGTAGGGGAAGCGGGGTTATAATAAACAAAAAAACTAAAAAATTATGAAAGATTTAGAAAAATTAAAAATTGAACAAGTAGAGCTGAAAGAAAAGCTAATACGACTGATTGACTTCATGAACGGCGAGGAGTTCGCTGGTCTTGATGGCACTGAAAAGGGACTTCTTGCAAGCCAGAGGGCAGGCATGGAGGTATATCTCAATGCTCTTACACAGCGGATTTATGGGACTAATGAAGCTCGCGTGGAAACGATGCTACCCATCATGATGATGAGTCTGTTGGGTTCTCCATTTGGCGCATCATCACAGAAGATTCCGCCTTTGCCTGAAAGCCTTGTGAGCCAACAGGCAAAAGATAGCGGCTCGCAACCATTACAGACATCGTAAGCCCTAAAGCAGCAATGTTCAGTTGTTCACTTTTTCCGAACAAGTGGTTGGTCGGGATTCCCGACTGACCACCATAAAAGAAAACTTAAAACTTATGGAAGAAAAAGAACAAAAAGATAACCTCGAGGAATTGATTGAATCGTTAAGACCAGATGACAAAGCTCACGAGGAATGGATGCGGTCAATGCTGGAGAAACTCGCACCTCTTGACCCCAAGGAATTGGCCGACCACAATGCGAAGATTGAAGAGGTCAAGTATTGGAGGGAGTTTGAGGGTAATGTATTTCTTGAACTGCTTCGACAATATCCGCAAAATGACATTGATGACCTGCTTAACCTGACGAAATATGTCATTGAGGTATTAAAGCGATAAAATGGCACAAGACGTTGTGCAAGTCCAAGGCGCAAGCCTTTGCGCTCAAATCGCGCCTTGGGCGATTTATAGACCCTTTTAATTAACTGATATATGATTAGCGAGCAACTGAAAAAAGATGCCGAGGGTTTCATCAAGAACGTGGAGTCCGAGGCTTACGCGAAAGCGAAAGAGGCTTTCGACAAGCAGGTAAGTGACATCATCGCCCAGCACGACAAGGAAATCGTGTTAGAGAGGGATAGGTCTTACAACGAGGGGTTCGAGGACGGCAAGAACTCCCAAGTCGAGACTCCCGAGATTTTCCCACCCGTTACCTTTGCGGACGGCACGGAGTATCTCGCGGACGAGACGAGGCTTGTCACATCATTCACCTACTCGCGTGTGTTCAAAGCAACCACGTGGGGGACAATCATCCTCCCCGTTTCCCTTCATTATTCCGACTGGTCAAGCAAGTTCGAGATTGCGGAGATTGTGGGAGTGGAAGTAAATAATGGGAAAATCTACGCGAAGAGAAATGTCCTTGGAGTGGGGTCGCAGACTCTTCCCAACACCCCCTATCTCATCAGGGCGAAACTCACCAGCAATACCCCTCAAGCCATCACCAAGAAAAACTGCCTTATGTTCCCCGCCGAGGAAGGAAAGGTGGTGATTCAGTACAAAGGAAAGACCTACACCTTCAAGGGTTCGTATCTCACAATGACATCCGAAGACCTCGCAGGGAAATACTATTCGAGCGGAGGGTACTTCAAGGAGGCTACCTCTATCCTTAAACCAATGCGTGTTTATCTTGAAATCGAATGATTATGAATGAGCAGATGCTTGCCCTTCTGAATAGGGCGTATGTAGAGGGCGCAACCGAATCAAAAGCCGTCTACGAAGAGAGAATCGGCAAAATCACCGCCGACCACAAGGCAGAGATGGAAACCGCCAAGGAGACCGCTTACAGACAAGGCGTGTCGGACACATTATCGTCAGTCAACCTCAAGCCGACCACCGAGGACGAGGAGATGCCAGAGCATGACATCACCAATCCCCTTGTGAAGGCATTCTTCCTCTCTATCCCAAAGGGAGGGTATGCGCAAGACGATATTTCGAGGACGTGGTATTTCTCGAAGTTTGTCAGCGGTTCTTCAAAAAAGAACATGGCAGACCGAGGGAATCCCTATCTCGTCTTCTGCAAGGGCGACTACCTCCTCTTGGAGAGTGCGGGCGAGAAACCCCAGACCATCCTACCCGAGAACAACGTCTTCGCGTGCTATCTCTTGATGCCCGAGAAGGTCTATCACTGGAAGGTGTATAAGAGCAAGAAAGTCATCAAGGAGGGGTCGTTCAAGACGGTCGGGGACATTAGGCTGATTCAAATCCCCACATGGCCTAACGTGAGGGACATCGCCTACACTCCATTGATGAAGGCTGGACTCGTCTATTCTGGTGCAAACCCTGACAACGTGGTTGTAGGGAGCGATGACTACAATACCATAAAATACTTGGGGATTGACACGCAGATTAACCTCCGCAACCCTTCGGAGGACTCCAACACAGAAAAGCCTTGGCGACCAGACCTCTTCACCTACGGCTATGACATCATGATTGCCGACTACATCTCCGCTTTCTCGAATGCCTCGGGTATCAAGACGGCTTTCGAGACCCTTGTTTCCGAACTCGAAAATGGAAGGAAGGTTGCCTTCAACTGTTTCGCTGGCGCGGACAGGACGGGAACTTTCCGCTATCTCCTCCAAGGTCTTTGCGGTGTGCCAAGGCATATCGCCCAAGGCTATTACGAACTGACCTCGTTTATGTTCTGGGAGAACTTCAAGCGTTGGGACAAGGAGGACAAGTTCAGAGCCTTGGACAAGGAGCTTATAACGAGGTATGGCAAGGATTTCCAGTACCAGTGCCTTATGTTCTTCACGGAGGTCGCAAAAGTCCCCATCGAAAAGGTCAAGAAGTTCCAAGACATCATGAAGAAGTGAGGTATCTTTTCATTCTCCTGTTTCTTCTTTCCTCCTCCCTCTATGCGCAGAGAATCTATTTGGGTACGGCTCTTCCGTTGAGAAGGACTTTCATCGGAGCGGAGGTAGGAAAGAGGATTGAAAACATCTCCATCGGTCTATCTGGGGAGATAAGTCCCACGGAGTCGAATTTGTCCCCGAAACTGAATCTTCATTTCAAAAATGTCAGTTTGGAGGGCGGTATGGGTTGGGGACATAGGTTCGGAGAGAATAACGACCACAACTACCATACTTATACCTTGGGCGTGGTCTATGAGAGAAAGAGGTTGTTCTTCGGCACTAATATGTTCTGGCGTTCATATCAAGCGCACATCGGTTTTCATAGAGGGACTTTAAGGTTCATAATCGGAATACGGCTATAAAAAAATACCCGTCCTCTTTTTAGGGGGCGGGTAAATTGATTTATGGCAGCGAATCAGTTGTTGAGCTTTGTGAGAACCACCTTGCCAAGGTCGAAGGTAATCTGCTCGCGGAAATAGGCTTCGTAGTCCTCGATGACGTTGTTGTTCTCGTCCAGAGCCTCGTAGGTGTCGGCATCGTAGTAGTGCGGAAAGACCTCTTTGCGGGTGTTCTTGTCGATGAAGTAGAAGATGGGTTCGTTCTCTTCGTCAACGAGAATCTGGGTGGACGCGCCCGTGCATTCGATAAGTGCAGCCTCGCGGTCGGGGGCATAGCCGACGTAGAGCAGCAGAAAGTCATAGTGAAGGGGCACGGTGTTGCCGTTCTCGTCTTCGATGGGGTAGCCGTCATTGTCGAACTTGATGTACTTGCGCTCGGTGCTCGGCTTGATTTCGCGGAACTCTTGAACCTTCGTCCCTGCGATAATCTGGTCGAAATACTTCTTCTTGATGATGAGGGTGAGGACAGCCTTGCCCTTCGTCACCTCTTTAACTTGGTCTTTGAAACTCATAATATAAAAAGTGTTTGGTTTGACGCCGCAAAGATATGTAATTTTATTGACATATCCAACATTTTCGCGATAATTTTAACGAATTTTAATCGAATAAGCCAATATTTAACAATCATTAAAGGTCGGTGGGGTTGTTTGCCGCCAAAAAGTTGACCGCTCTCGAATAATCGGGTGCGATGTCCATCAGGTCGGGGTTGTTGTAGAATTGTTTTGATACCTTCTTGCAAGCGTGGTGCGCCAGCATCTCGGCAAAGTCACTTGAGGATTTGCTCACGATATACTCTGCCGCCTTTTCCTCGCCCAAGTTGGAAACAAGTTCCTTTAGGCATTGCGCGAAGTCAACCGATGCCTCTGCCTTAACTTTCATAGCATCTGAACTTTCTCACCTTGAAGATTTCCTTGACCTTCCCCTCCCTATGAAGTTCTTTCAACAGTTTTAGGAAGCACTTGATTTTAGACCTGTCCTTCACGTAGGCAATCATATCAATGTCCCCGATGTCGGTGGTGTCATTTTTTGAGTCCCAGATGCCCATATACCACATCCCGACAATCTTTTCCGAATAGAAGATGTTCATATCAAAATATAGTTAGTTGTTGTTTTTCTTGCTCTACGCGCGAGGTCAGTTTGTATGGAGGGTCGGTGACTACCAAATCCACACTTCCGTCTTGGAGAGTGGACATAAATTCAACGCAGTCCACGTTAAAGATTTCATTCATCGAATAATGTTCCTTGTTTTACTATTTGTCCGTTTACCTTGAACTCCCCGTGGCACTCCTTTTGGAATCGTTCGTTGCCCTTGTCGAAGAAGTCCTTGTTTATCTCACACCCCCAGAAGTCAAAGCCTAACTTGTAGGCAGCGATTCTACTACTTTCACTGCCCATCATCGGGTCGAAGATTTTACCCCCCCCATTGAGATAAGTATTCAACAACCAGCCGTATACTTCTACTGGCTTGGATGTCGGGTGAATCTTCCCCTTGAAATAGCACGAAATCTGCACATATCTTGACACCGTTCCGAGGTTTTCCGAAAGCGAGGCTATCTCAACTTGTGAGTACCTATCTGCTCCCCTCACCATCTTGTCCCACGCGACAAATCCCTTGAACGGATAGCCAAAGTTGTTTGCACCGAAGATTATCTGCGCCTCGCTCACCCTCCTTAACTCCTTGAAGAACTCCTCATTAGGCTTGTTTCCGAAGTTGTCCATACCAATGTCGCGCATCTCCTTTTGCGGTGCGTTCTCGCTCTCATCCCTATACGGAGGGTCTGCGATAGCCAAGTCAAAGAACTTGTTGGGGATAGTCCTCATATATTCCATGCAATCGCAATTAAATACATCGCTTATCATATTTTCTTTATTTAAGTGAAACTTTATCGTTTGTAAATAGAAAGTGGCTCATACACCCATTAAAATGGCTCTACGCGGCTAAAAGAGTGTCGGTTGTGCCATTTCAGCTATTATGCGCTTATTGGCAATGTCATATAAACAGTTCCGATACATATCTACTTGCAAAAGGCTTTTGTGTATATATCTTTTCTGCCATTATAGATTGTTTCCCATTTGCCGACATTATACTTCTTAATCCGCACATAGCAATAGGAGCGAAACCTTCTGGCATATCATACTCGCTAACAAATATAGGAAAATCCAATGACAATGCCCATTTATAGAAGGCATCGTGGTCAAATGGGCAATTATACTCATTTGTCCCCTTATATGGAATATCACAATAGACAACATCGCCTTCTTTTATTTCAATATCACGATAATCGCTTTGCAGACTTTCCAACCTTTGCAGACTTTCCAACCTTTGCAGACTTTCCAACCTTTGCAGACTTTCCAACATCTCTATTGATTGTAGTCTTTCAACACTACACAATTCCGAATCTCTTCCGACAAGTCCGTTTGCCAAGGTTTTCCAAGAGGTATATCTTTGTGATATGTCTTTTCCTTTCACTTTACCACTTATGCCTAATTCTTCTGCGGCTTTCATATCGTCATAGAAAATGGCGAAATGTGCGGCTCTTTTTAAGGCTTCAACATCTCTTCCGTAGGCATACGTCCGTAGGTCGTTGCCGAACGAGAAACAAATTGCCGCATACGCATCGGTGTCTTTCAGTTTGAAGAAGTCCTCTCGGCTTATCCATCTATCTTCACCCTTGAAGCCTCCGTGAGCCGCGCGAAGAAACGCATCGGGCATCATCCCGTTTATGTCGTTGATGAGGAAATCGTGCCACCTTCCGCTTAACATAGCGCAATGTGTGACCGAACATCCACCGCAGAACATATCAACCAGTCTGCGCCCCGTGGGTAGCACACTTACCACCCATTCGGCTATCCTTGCCTTACTGCCCTTGTAGGGCATTCCGTATTTTCTTGCCATAGACTATCCCAAGCATATCCAGAGAATCGTAGATACAATGATAACCAAGACAACAAAACACCCGATGAGGAACTTCGCGCACCCCCAGAAGAACTGCTTGTCCTCCTCCTCTTGTCTTTTTCGGTCGAGTTCGTACAACTCGTCCCAATCGTAATAGTTACTTCCCATACCTCGGAACATTACAACCAATGAAATTTCCAAAGACAATCACACACCAATAGGGCAGATAATCCCTCACCAACTCCCAGTCCTCCAAGGAGGAGAACATATAGAAGCAGTCGGCTATTGAGTGATAGAATCCGCACGAAATGAACAAGGTTATGCCCCAGATGAGGGGTAACTTGTTCCCCTCCCTCGCAGCACCCACCACGAAGGTCATTATCATACCGCAGAGAATGGAACGTGTGAAACAAGTAAGATACCCAGCCTCTATCCGCGTGAAGATGATGTCCGCTCCGTCAAACCCTATCAACAAAGCACCGACAAGACACCCCACGCAGTTCAAGACGAGGGTGAGAACCAATTTTTCCCACTCTTTTATTGAGGAGTAGTCGAAAAACCCAGCCATACCCGTATATAAGGGGTACTTGTAGTGGATGATGGTCAGTAACCCGAAGGCGAAGAGTACCGCGCCCTCCAGACCTCCTAATTTCAGATATGCCGCACCTCCCAAGGAGATGCAGATGCCAGCCAATATACCTTTCATTTTCCCAAAATGTAAACCTCGAAAAGTAACTTGATGTATTCGATAAATGATTTCAGTAGTTTCATATTAGAATAGTGTTAGTTGTCCCTCTGGCTCTGGAGGGTAGAATAAAGATTCAAAGATACAAGTGAGTACATTAACCGTAATAGAGTTGCCGTACAATTTATACATAGCAGAATTACTCAACCCCGAACTCTCCAAGATGTCTATTTGTTCATCATCCACATCTTGCAAACGTCCGCATTCCCTTGGGGTTAGCTTGCGTATTCTCAACCTTACGGGTGTGATGTCGGTGAGGAACTGGTCTGCCGCATTTCCTTCGGAGATTGTGGTCAGGAGTTCTGCCCCTTGGAGAATGTGTGTTGCAACCCATTCGTTCTCCTGCTCGGTAAACTTGTTTCTCCACTTTGCGAAAAGTTTGGAGAGAGCATCCACGAAAGCGGTTGATAGGTTTCTGTCACCCTCTTCGGACAACCTCTGCTGCTCTTCGGAGGTGAGTTTCCAAATCTCCGCAGCCTCCTCTTGGACTTCATCGTCACCATACTGTTTCTTCAGTTTCAGATAGCCGATTCTCAAAGCCTTGTTGAGTTCGGAACGATTTTGATGCTTGAACATATTATATCTCGATTAAAATGAATACTTTCGGTTCGTGTGCCGTTGTTACGGTCATTGATTCGTTGTAGGGACTATTTATCTGCAATTCGCTTACCCCTCGCTTGTCTGGAGTGTCCTGATAGAAACGGATATTCCCATTCGGCATAAACTTCCAGCGGATAGACTCCTTACGTTTCATAAAGTTCTATTAGTTTCCACCCCGCTCTCAAGGCATTTCTGCTCCAAGTCTGCGTGAGTGTGCCTATGTAATGTCGCTTTTCTGGGGGAGGTATTACCCCATTGTAGTCATCATAAGGAATATATCTACGTTTCATATATCTCTACAAGTTTCCATCCGTGGCGGGGAGCGGGATTGCCAAACTGCGTGGTTATTGCCCCGATGAGCTTCTGCTCCCAGTTTGGCGGTGATGAATTATAATCGTCAAAGGCGGTTATCTTACGTTTCCTCATATTCTACAATCAAAGAATCCTTGGTGAAGAAGGTTGTCACGCACGAGCAGACACCATCGTTGCCAGGATATGCGTACTTCGCGTTGAATTTCGCCCCGTTCTCTCCGTGGAGATGTCTGCGCTCTCGCTCCTCGTCCGTGCGTTGCCTACGCAAGCCTTGCGCGTCAAACCTCGTCATATCCGATAACCATATAGTCTTTTTGCAGACTTGTTATTGCATTACTTGTCCCACCTCCGCGAATCTCCAACCTTTGTCGGTGTTCGGAGTTGTGCCAGTCGCCATCGGAGCGACCACGGAACGCGCAGGCTTTAACATTCGTCATAGTATGCTATGTTATATCTGCCAAGCACTTCTCCAGAGCAGATGGACGGAGCGATGCCGTATATACCGTGGATGCGGTGGGGTTGAGAGTGCATCCGACTATTGAGTATCGAGCCTTCGTTGAAACGGAGTTTGCCGTGTATGAATCCGCAGAAGATGTCGTCATTGCTGATGCTACGGATTTCATCGTAGAACATTGTTATCATACCTCATTGTACTCTACCACTCTCATACAAGTTTGGAATCCAGTACCCTCCAACGTGTGAACAACGTTCGCCACAACCAAAGGATGAAGATATAGGAGCGACCCCTCCCTATCTCGGACGTGTCCCAAAAGATGTTTATGTTTCATAATACTCTAACACTCCCATCTCTCTTCGCCCACCTTTCGAACAGACAATATTGAGGGAATAGTGGTTGGACGTAAGAAGTGCTGCTGCACATCCGTCTGCCGTTTCGTTGAATATTCTACGTTTCCTCATACTCAATAACAAGTTGTCCCCTATCGGACATAGGATTTGCAGGGACGCAGAACGCGATGTCCTTGTAGGAGTAGTACCCAGCACCCCTATCACCGACCATCTGGCATATCTTATATTTCCTCATACCTTACGCAAAGCAAAGGAGATTTATAATCGGTCTGCAATATCGTTGGCGCGATGTTGAAAGACTCCCTTATCTCGCCGAACTTCTTGAGAGGATTAGGACAAATGGAAGCCTTACTCATTCTCATAGACTATGATTTTCGGTTCTACGCCAGAATGACAACCTACTCCGATGGTAGGGCACAAACCCCTCGGATGACACACCACCCCATTTTGTCGGGAATGATAGCAATATCCCACAATGATAATCCTACTGCTCGCCATAGACGCTCACGAAGAAATGATTTCTGAACGATATACCCACGCAGATTGTTCCCGCGATGTCATTCGTTATCTGGTTGTAGTCATCTATCCAAATGTTCGGTCGGTCTATCCTGCCCTCTCTTATCATCTTGTGGAGAGTCTTGCAGCCGTTAATCTTCCGCATAGTCGCTCACGAAAAATATTCCTGCGTCATACCTCGCCCTTATCGTACCAGCATATCCATCAAAGACGATTTGGTTGTAGGTGTCCAGATACTGACCGCCACGAAAGACCTTACCGCTCGACAATAGCGATTTCAACCTTGTCCTATCGTTCTTCATATTCCATTACTGCCGTTGCCCCAAGTCCGTCACTCCTGATGAAGTTCGCGACTCCATTCTTGAAATACTGCGCCTTGATGGTTCGTGCCGTACATCCTTCGGCAGGGTTGATGATTCTCTTATTGCTCATAATACTCCATTGCACCCGTTGCCGCGAAAGTACCCTCTCTAACGAGGTTGGCGGTGGAGGTCTGCTGATATTGCGCCTTTATAGTTCGACATAAACCTTTCTGGTCATTCAAGGGTTTAACTCTCTTCATAGGCTATCACCGCAGTCATAGGGAAATGTCCGAGGGAGAGGACATTGGTGTCACCCATACCAGCACCGTATCTTGTCGTGATGGTCGCGGTACATCCGTCCCTTGTGCAGGGACAGGCCCCGTAATACCCCCCCCTAAATCGGAACAGGTCAATCTTCATGCTGTCTGCGGAAATAGCTCAACATCTTGTCGGAGATGAAGTATTTCTCGTCAACCTCGTCCTCAAGGACATCAATCAGGTGTTTCTCCAGAGGGAAAGGCTTGGGGAACGTGTAACGTGGCAGCGGGTCTTCATCGTCAATACGGATGGAAACCAAGAAGATTCTCTCTCTATTCTGCGGCACGCCGTAACTCTTGGAGTTGAGGATTTCACCGCTTGAATAATAACCCTGCTTTTCGAGGTAGAGTTGCCAGTCGAGAAAGTAACCACGGAATCGGTTGCTTACAAGGTTCTTCACGTTCTCCATAAGCAGATACTTTGGTTTCTTCTCCTCGATTGCTTTTGCGCATACCCAAAGGAGAGAGGAACGTGTGCCGCTATCCTTTTCAAGACCTAACATTTTACCCGCTTGGCTGACATCGGTGCAGGGGAAAGAGTAAGTGAAAAGGTCGAAATCGGGAACCTTGCTCCAATCAATCTTGCAGATGTCACCGTAATTCTTGTCGGCAGAATCAGGGAACAATGCCTTATGAGCAATTACCGCAGGTTGCTTGTCGATGGGTGCATTGCTTTCTGGGTCAAACTCCGACCAACCAACAAGTGTATAGTCGAAATCGGGGTGTATTTTCTTCAACCGCTCCAACGCAAGACATTGAGAGTCATAGCCTGCGAACGCCGTGAACACTCTTAAAGGGTTTTCCTTATTGTACTTCATCTTTTTTCAGTTTGTAATTTGCGAATCTAACTGGGTTGCCCGTAATTTTTGACTTTGACATCATCTCCTCGGTGTCGATGACATACCCCTCCTTTTTGAGAACATAGATGATGTGACTCAACCGAAAACATCCGTACTCTCTCAACGCATCAAGCGGGGTAATAGAGCCGTAGGCTTTAAGGTGGGCAAGCACCAGTTTCTTCTGGGTTAGTTTCTCTCTCATATTTCTGGATAATCTCTAATGATTGCGTGTGAATCTTGTCGCAGTCCTCTCTAAAAGACCTATAATGCCTATACCGAAATAAAATGTGTTTGGTGAGGTGGGAGATGTTGTTCTCGCTGACACCGAGAACCATAGCCAAGTCCTGCCTCAACCCCTTCCGCATCTTTCTCACGATGGAGGTGGGGTCAAACACATATAAACTAACAAATAGGAAATACTCCCTCACCTTGGATTCGGTGAAGTTAAATTCCGCAGCCTTGGCTCGTGTGACGGCATAGATGACCTTTAACTTTTCAAGTCCGTACTCGACATCCCCCTTGATTGAGTTCTGCTCTTTCCTTATCCGCACCTCCTCATCACGGAGATGCTCTATGCGGTCTATCTTACCTACATCAATCACAAGGAACTAACTTGATGCCCAAGAAACTCATCAGCCTCTCTACCTTGTCTATGCTCATTCCTATCCTCCCGTGGAGGAAATTAGTTAGTGTGCAATAGCCTATGTTAAGAGTCTTCGCGGTTTCACGGACATTGATTTTCTTTGACCTAATCTCCATCCAGCAGCTCTTCTGGATGGATAGCGGTGTGTCGGACTTGTAAGTCCCTACGGCTGACAACCCTACTACATCCAAACAACTCTGCGCCCTCTCAAACCATATCCCCTTGTGTCCGTTGAGGAAGGTGTTGATGGCGGTGTATTCTATACCCGTGGTGTTGGATAGAGTCCTCTGGGTCATATTCAGGTCATACAGCCTCGATGAAATATTCTCTCTAATCATGCTGCAAAGATACAACATTTTCCCAACATTTCCAAGACCTCATCCAATATTTTCACGATTTATAAACAATTTTTAACATTTAACCCAACATTTAACTCAAAAAAGGGGCACAATCCTCACGGACTATGCCCCTCCCAAGTAAAATCAAATTATCTGTTGCGTTTCTTCGCGTATTGGTTTCTATTTATACATATCGGTCTGCCTTCACGTATGCAATGCCAGCCGATACCCATCACTGGTGAGAACTCCCAAAATACGCAGTCCTCACACCTTCTTGTTTCGGGGTGCGAATCCTCCCTTATATTTGAGTCGTTCGGAAACATGTCGCTTGTAGGTTCTTACGTGGTCGAAATCCAGATAGAACACCCCTTCCTCAACCCTTTGGTCAAGGAACTCATAGAAGATTTTCTTCGCAAGTTTCGTGGCATCTTCCCAGCCTTTATCGTAGTCGGTCATTTGAATTGTCTTAATGGTAAGGACATATATGAATTTATCTCTCTCATGAACTCCTCTATCGTTCGGCACACGACATACTTGTTGCCCGCCCTCTCGCAGATTTCCTGCCACTCCTTCTGCACGGGTCTCTGGTAGCCGCCCCTCTGCTTCATCTCGATATACAAAGCACCATAGCCTCCCCTCGGGATGGCTAAACACAAGTCGGCGACACCAGCCACCACACCCTCGGCTTTCAGCTTACCAGCCGTGGCTTTCCCCCTGAACCCTCCGTTGGGTATGGCGAACAACAATGAGGCATAATTCCTGTATTGAAGTCTAAACCACTTGACGCAGTTCACTTGTATGTTATGCTCCTCCTCTATCCTTTTCGGCGGTGTCTTGTCGCCCCTTATCAGTGCGCGGAGGAACTCATCGGTGACTTTCTGCATAGCTGCTTGCGGTATTCATTCGCCCACTTCAAGGCTTCATTCTTGTCGGTCTCCTCATGGGCAGGAACCCACGACACCTCTTCCCTTCGGTAGATGATGTACTTCTTCACCTCCCCTTTCTGGAAATAGGTCACGAGAACATATCGGTTCTCATAAATTGTTGATTCGGTTGTCTTTTCCATATCTCGAACTTTGCTCCTTTCATTTCCTTTCCGTAGATGAGCCTTCCAGTAACTTGCGGTATGAACGTATCGCAGTCATAGTCCCCCTCTACTCTTGTAATGTAAAACAGGTCGGCATACTCCCAAGCCGCCTCGTATATCTTCTGCCCGCCGATGATGAAGATGTCCATATCGGGGAGAATGTTCTTCAACTCTGGGATGTTCTTCGGGTCTTTGCAGATGAAGTCCACGTCACTCGGCTTGAAATTGGGGTCTTTGGACACCACGATGTTTATCCTCCCCTTCAAGGCGTGCCCGATGGAGTCATAGGTCTTTCTCCCCATCACCACGGCATTGTTGAGGGTGTATTTCTTGAACTGCTTCAAGTCCTCGGGGAGATGCCAAGGTATCTTTCCGTCCTTGCCTATGCCGTTTCTCTCATCGGCGGCTGCTATTACAATTATCCGCATGAATTTCTGTATATATGTTCATCGCAACTCTCTATATATTTCTTTATCGGCTTGTCAAAGAGGGTGCATGTGTTTACTCTCCTATGCTTGCACACGTAGCACATCGGGGTGAAGTCCTTGCAAATCATCTTGGACACCCGTCTATACTCGCACGTATTTTCGTGGAATCTCACGCAGTCAGAACACGTCTTCATCCGAATAAGTTTAATTGTCGCTTGTCGGCATCCTTCTGCTCCTTTTCATTGAGGTATGCCTCAAGCCATTTCTTTTCTTTGTCAAGTTCGGCGGCATTGAGTCCCTTCGACTCAAAGAACTGGTCGATAGTCCTCAACAACCGCCGCACTCTCTTTTCAAACTCGCTCATATATATTCCTTGTTCGCCTCTATCACCTTCTCCGCGTGGACAAGCATCTGCCTATCCTCTGGGGAGGGGAGATAAAGACCGAATTGGGAGGATGACCAGTTGCGGAATCGGTCAATAGCCGTGGTCAGTTCGGAGGTGGTCAGTTCGGCGGTGCTTCTCAAGTACCTCACCATCGTCCCGAACCTGTTGGTCTTGTACCTCACGAACAACTCTGGGTTGACCAGTGCCTTGAAGTAGTCGTTCTTCGCCTCTTCCACGCTCACCCCATACTCCGAACCGAAATACCCGAAAAGAAGATACATGTACCTATTCTGCGCCAAGGAGCGTTGCGGTGACTTTCTCGTTAGGGACACCACCTCGCCCTTGTCAAGCATCTCCTTAACCTTCTCTTGGAACTTCGCCCTATCGAAGGGGTTGTTCTTGCTCAAATCATAAATTGGCATACTCTATCTAAATTTTTTAACATCAAAATAAAAAAATCCCCTTGCGGTTCGCGCTACCGAACTCTTCGGCAACTCGGTGTGTAGGTGCTGCGTTGACCTGTATTTACTTTGAGTTGTTTTGTCCTATTCGACATACGACACATCGGGGATGAATCTTAATACGGAGGATTGCCCGTGTTCTGCGGTGTCCACCCAGCATTCGGATTCCACCCCGTGTTGGGATTCCATCCGTTTTGCGGAGGGAACTGGGGTTGCTGATACTGCGGGTTTGGCTGCTGCGTGTACTGCGGAGGATATTGGGGCTGCGGAGCTTGGAACTGCGGTGCTTGCTGCTGCGGTAGCGGGTCTTGCGCATCCTTTCTGCGGCATAGGTTGACCTCTTCGGCAACAATGTCCGTGAACCTCTCCTTCCTGCCGTCCTTCTCAACCTCGGTGTACTTCAACGAACCCTCCACATAAACGGTGTCACCCTTGTGGATGAGGGATTCAACTATTTCTGCCAGTCCTCGCCAAGCCGTCACGCGGTGGAACTGGGTCTCCTCCTTGACGGGTGTGCCGTCCTTCTTTGTGTAACCCCCAGTGGAGGTGGCTACGGAGAACCGAACGACCTTGACATTCTCACTACCCATCTGGATAGTCTTGACCTCTGGGTCTTTTGCCACATTGCCCAAGAGGATGATTTTATTTACACTTTTCATAATTTACATTTTGCGGTGAAACTTCCATCGACCTGCGACTCCTTGTAGTAGGGAGTGAGGTCAATCTCGGGGTGCGCTGCCTTGAACGCATCCATATCGAAACTCTTCTTGGTGTAGGGAGTGCCTCGGGTGAAACTGAACTGCTCGGTAGTCCAGCTCTTGATGTTGAGCCTTTCCATCGCGTCCTTCATCTTGGCTACCATCTCCTTTTTGGCTTGCTCGGCTTGCTGATAAAGGGAGAAGGTCTTGACGATGTAGTTCGTCATACCCTCGATTTCTGCGGGCATCGAATCCGCTTTCTTGACGGGGAGGTAGTCATCCCTATCCGACCTGCGCACCGAATAGTCAAACATCTTCTCGTTGCTGATTTCGGCTTTCAGTAACCTTTGCACCTCTTCTACGGGAATCCTCTTTAATTCCTTGATGCAAGGTCTCTTCGTCTTTGTCCAGTATTTCGGGTCGGGCAACCAGATGACAAGGAGTTTCCGAACCTTGATTGTCGGGTTCATCTTCTCAAAGAAATAGGCATAGATGGAGTCTTGCCAAGTCACTTTCTTCAGCGCGGTTTCATCCAAGGAGGATATGCCCTTGATGTCGGCGATATCTACCTCGTTCTCGCCAGCCTTGAAGAGTTTGTCAATAGGTGAGGCGAAGTTTTCGTCATTGACTATATACTCGCTCTCGATGTACTCCATACCCTTTGTGAGGGTCTTGTACTCCAAGAGGTCGGAGATAGCCGACTTATACATACTCACCTTATCGTAGATTTCCGCGTATGGATAACCCTCCAACTCCAGACTCTCTTCGTACCGCTTGACATCATTCTCATCGGGAACTGACCCGAAATTGTCAAATGTCTCGCAGAGGTCGTGAACCATAGACCCTCGCTGTGCCGCCCTCTCAAGGACGTAGGAGGGTATGCCGCTAAAAGCATCGGGCGCAATTTGATAACCAATCATCTTGGTAACGCCCGAAAGCAACACACCATCCAGAGTGTAGGTGTGCTGCTCGCGGTCATATATTACGGGAGATTTCGCCAGTTTCATGATACCTGCTTGAATCGCTCATTAAGGGCATTGCGGAACGCATCGTTGGTCTTGTAGTCGGGGTTCGCGTTGTAGAGTGCCTTCAACTCGTCTTGGGTGTTACACTGGGCAACCTTCTCGACCAGAGCCTTGATGACAAGTTCGGCACTTTCTGCCGCCTTGCGTTCGTTGGCATTCTCTTCGGTGTCGGCATCCTTGGAATCGTCAATCGCGAACAATCCGTTCAGCGCATACTTTCGCGCATAACTGGATGTTGAACCAGTCACTTGTGAGCCGTCCATGCCCTTCTTGTCATCATCGTGGCGGGCAAACGCGGTGGCGGTCTCTTTTTCGCCCTCTTTGTTCGTGAGGACATAGGTAGCCTTGAGGAATACGTAATTGCCGACGAGGACAATATCGTCACTACCTACCAAGGTACACTCGTTCTCTTTGAGGAGCGGCTTGACTGCCTCAAGGATAGACTCGCACGAACGATACTTGTACTTACCGAAGTTGTTATACTTGTCCTTCGGTGCTTTCAGATACTGCTGAATGTTGAATAGTTCTTTCATCATAGTTTTAACCTCTAATTAAGTTGTCTAACTCACTTTAATAACGCACGAAAGTCAAAAAACTTTACAGTGCGATAAAATTTCTTCGGCACGGAAACATCTTTTCGAGTTGGGAGCATCACCGCCCGTCTCGTGGAGTTTCCCCTCGGCAATAAGCTCATTCAACCTTCTTCGCCCGACAAACGATACCGACTGGCGATAGGAGAATGTTATCCCCCTATGTGAGAGCAGCCTCATCAGGTTGTCCCAAGCCTTCGCCTTTATCTCATTCTCGGACATTGTTAAATAAACCTAATTTTAACCTTTCTTAAAACCGAAAATGTTGGATGGAATAATACATTTTACTATATTTGCCACAGACATTTATCGGTTTCGCGGTGCAAAGATACGATAAATATCCGATATATGCAATACCTGTGCAATAAAAATGAGATTCTTTCACAATATTTAACACTTAATACTATAATTGGACTATGAATGAGACTATGACAACCCCGCAGAGCATCCTCCGAAGGATAGTGGATGAACTGCACATGAGCGTGCGAGCATTCGCGCTGGGAATGAATGAACCCTATTCCAAGATTTTTGATATCTACAACGGACGGACGAAGGTGATAGTCCCCTCGGTACAGAGGTCTATCGTGGAGCATTACGGAGTGGATGCCAACTTCTTGAGGACGGGCAAGGGCGAGGTTTTTGCCAACCAGAGCCAAGTGCCAACGACATCGGATGACCTGACGAACTCCTTCCTAAAGGTCATATCGGTATTGTCCGAGGAAAACGCAAGACTAAAGGCAAGAATCGAGGAGCTTGAAAGGGAGAGGATTTCCGAATCCTTGCCCCATACACAAAACGGAGAGAACTCTTTGCGCTGATATTTAGAAACTTACGGGGAGTAATTGCAAAAAAACACGATTTTTGCACTCGAAAGCCGAAAAACGTGTCTGGATGGCGTGTAATTGGGATTTCCACATTACCTCCGACACACTTTTAGGTGCAGAATCCTTGTACGATGTGCAAAATTATTTCCGAATCCTTGTATGAAGCAGATATCCATCTACCCAGTTATCGTAAAGAGCAAAGTCCTCAATGACGGAACGCATAGGATAAGAATCGCGGTGTCCCACAACAACGCAACAAGATACCTCCTTACCCGTTTCGTTATCCCCTCCCCCAACAACCTAAAGAGAGGCGAGGTGTGCGGTGTGCCCAACTCAAACGTGATAAACAGGAGTTTGCGGAAACGGATAGACGAACTCTATTTATTATATGACACCATACCCCACGGGGAGATATTGTCTTGTTCGCAGATTATCGAGATATTCAAGGACGGGGGTCTGGAACAACCCACCACGATAAAAGAGATACTTGACGAATGGGTGTCCTCAAAGCCTAACATCAAGGAATCCTCCGCGAACCTATACAGAAAGGGGATAAGCTACTTTATGGACTATATGGGCGAGGACTATGTTCTTTCCCGACTCACTCCCTCGGTAATCAACGGGTATATAAGGCATCTAAAAAAGACCCTCAACCCCACCACGATAACGATGAAGATAAGCAACCTTCACTCCTTGGTCAACTTCGCGGTGCAGAGGGGATTCGTGAAATTCAACATCGACCCGTTTATTGATTATCGCAAACTCCCCTCCATAATAAGGGACGTGGCACTTACTGTCTCCCAGTTAAGAAAGATAAGGGACGCGGAGATTGATTCAATACCGATGAGAGCCGCGAGGGACTACTTTATGTTATCCTTCTATTTGTGTGGTATGAACTACGCAGATTATTCTACTCTTGACTTGACGAAGGATATAATAAGGTTCAAGAGGAAGAAGACCGAAAACCGAAGGGAGGAGTACACGGCTTTCACTATGCCCAAGGAGGCAAGGGCGATAGCGGATAAATCTCTGGATAGAAACCGAATCGTCTTGGGTATGAGGTACACCCCGTCCTCCCTACATTCCATCTTCTACCTCCAACTTCCCAAATTGAGGGATATGGTCATCCCCGACTGCGAAAGGCTCATTATGTACTCCGCTCGAAAGACGTTTGCCCAGATATGTGCCGAACTCGGTGTCAGCGATGCGATAATCGAATACTGCTTGGGTGATGCCTCTTCGAGGTCAAAGGCGATAACTTATTATAGGAAGGTCACTATGGAGATGGCAGATAGGGAGATTAGGAGGGTATTGGATTTCGTGGCTTCGGACTTGAGTGTCGAAGAATACCTAAAAGGCGCATCCGCCGAAGAATCACTCCCCAACGGATGCTGAATGTTGCTCTCTGTCTTATCCTGCTCGGTGCAAAGATATACAATATTATCCCTCTACGCGCATTTTGAGGGGTATTCATTGCACTTTTATTTATTGTGCGGACATACCCCCCCCTAATGATTGAAATAAGGGATTTTAGGCTATCTTTGCAGCGAAAAAGTTTAACTTAAATATAAAAGGATATGCCACAAAGACGAAATCGAAATTTTGAAATTAGGCCAAACGAAAGGTCAAGGAGGGGCCGAGCAGCCTTTTTACGTCAAATTCGCAAATGGCGCGGCACTCCAAAATCCATCAACGACCTCGACTCTCAAGGTAATAGGATTGCGAATGAAATCAAAGCAGCCTACGACAAGGCGAAGTCGGAGGGGAACAAGGCTCGTATGAAGCAACTTCACAAGAGGCTTATTGGTGTCTATAAGTCTTGGGACAGATATGCGATGAACACTCGAGGTTATCTGAAGAATAGGATGCGAGACACCACAGGATTAAGCTCTTTTCCTCTTACCAAGGAAGACCGCACCGACAACAACAATGCCGCAAAGTGGCTTGGCAAGGGTTTCGCACGTGAGCTTCGGAATGAAGGTATTAGAGCCGCGAAACAAGATGCAGCGAATCTCCTCGGAGCGAAAGTGTTGAACGAAGGATAACCCTCCAACAACAATACACCCTCCCACTTTATCGGTGAGAGGGTGTTTGTTTTTATCCATTGCCGCCTGCGAACTTACCCAGCAGACAAACCTTGAGCCTTACGATGCTCGCGATACTCTTTCCGTTTTCGTTCAGGACTTACATAGTTCCTATTTATTCTCTCCATAAAATCGGATGGACTCTCCCTATTAAGCCACGCGGCCATTTCTGGCGTAACTCGTCTTGGTGTTGCAAGCATTTTTGCTCGTTTCAACCTTCCATCCAACCCCCTATCGAGTTTATCAAGGGCTTCTTGAAGTTTGATATTGTCACCAAACATACCGCGACCACTACGTTGCTTCTTCTTGTAGTCGGCTATCAACTTCTTTCTTTCCCTCTCATAACGCTTGCGTTCCTTCTCTTGCGCAAGGGCAATCTTGTCTTCTTGTCTTTCTGCCATACTTAATACTTACAATTAAAAGTTAAACATTTTTCTCGCTGCAAAGATAGCGCATTTTAGCCGTTTGCAATCACTGGGGGGGGGAATAACGCACAATAAATAAAAGTGCAATGAAGGGTTGTCTATGAGCCTATATCGGGGTCTTACCACCAGTGATTATACTCTTTCGCGCGTTCTTTGCGGAGATAGTCGCACATCCAGCTATACATCCAACCGCCCTTGTTCTTGTGGGACTTCCACCTTTGATGGAGCAAGGCAATCTGCGGAAGATTATCCGTGGAGATTTCGGGCCATATATCGAAATAGATGGTGTCATACCTCTCGTCTTTTTGAGGCTTGTATTCGAGGATGTCAGCGCAAATAACCTTCAAGGGGAGGTCTTTGTATTTAGGATAGACCAAATCAATCACGTCTTGGTACTTCTCATACACGGTTATGTCGGTGATAGTCCCGTCATTGACCTTATCGCGGAGGTTCTCGAGGATAAGTCCGATACCCAGACCACCAATCATAACCTTGCCCTTGGCTTTCTGTATGAATAGTCGGTTTGTTTCCATCTCCATATTGGTGTCGGACATCATCAACTCCCCGTTCACGGAAAGCCTTACGAAGTCACCGCTTGTGACTTGCATAAAGTACGGCTGTCGGCTGAATAGAGAGCGCATATTATACATCTGCGCCTTCTCCTTGTCGATGGAGATATGCGTTATCTTTGCACACCCGATGGTTTCGGGTACTGGGAAATTTTGCTTCACACCTTTCATATTCCTTTCTTTTTCATTTCTTCCAGAATCTTTCGCGTCTTCTGTATCGTGTCAATCTTGCTTGCTTTCCACCCAAGATAGAAGAAGAACAAGCAGAGGGGGATAATCAAGAGAACCATATCCTACGGGTAGTAAACTCCGTTTATGAATGTCTTGTAGTGGCTATCCGCATTGGGGACTTTAACCAGTTCAAACACACGTTTCCAGAAGGTGTTCTTCGGGTCGGGTTTCTCCTCAAGCATCATATTGACGATGCCTTTGCCATTCGGGTAGCACGCGGTGAGCGCACGTTCCCTTGACCCTTTTTCAAGGGTGTTCCAATACTTGATGCTTACTTTCTTCATAATCCTTAATGTTTATACATATTTTTCGGTGCTTCGATGAACATCCCTATTGGGAGTCGGTAATTGAAATGATGCTCGTCAAGATAGTCCTTCACCTCGATGGACATCCTGTATAGATTGGTGTTGAAGTCGATATCATCGTCACCCAAGATAGTGAAGCCATCCCACCCCTCATAAGCCTCGAAGTCGTGAGGAAGGAGCTTGTTGAGTTCCCTCTTCTCTTTCTGCGTGGCATTCTTCCAAGAGCGGAGATAGGGACGGCAGTCCTCTATTGGATAGAAGGAGTCCAAACACTTATCGTTAAGGTCGATAAGGGGTATCTCATACTCTGGCGCACCTTCTTTCCCCTCATAGGCGAACCTCATCTTGTAGGGGTAGCCATCGCAGAAAACGCGGAAGAGCAGCTTCTTCTTTTCTTTCTTGGTCATTTCTTCACGATTTTGATGGTGTCGCCCACTTGGTAGAGGGTGTTGGTATAGATGTTCACATTATCAGCTCTTCTATTGCAGTCGGCAACGGATATTTTATACTTTTTGTCAAATTGCGGAGAGAGCACCTTGACCTCCTCTACAACTCCCGTGTCATTTATATTGACACAAGACGAAAGCAGCAGACATAACAATAAAAATTTCTTCATTTTCTTTTATAACGTATAAATAGGATAAATGTTTACTTGTTTGCTTTTTTTAACCTTTTAACAGCCTCTTCTTCCGTGTCACCCCAAGCCGCGTTTATTTTCCCGTTTTTGGAGGCATTGGCACACCACTGGCGAAACCTCTTGTCAAAGTAAACTTTCATTTGTTTATGAGTATCTGGTTGCCTTTGCAAGGGCAGTCTCTACCTTGAAAAAAATCGCACCTCTTGTTGGGAGAGGCATCACCCGCGTCACAATACGGGCATCGCCCATTTCTTGCGACCAGACTCGGAGTCATTTCTACCCTCTTGTAATGGTTGCGCCATCAAGTCTCTTTCTTAATCCAGTCTATCAGTTTGAATAGTCTTTCCATAATCATTCGTGATTACATACTATCGAGTAAATATTATCCTTGACAAAATGTTCACATCCTCTGCAAAAAGTGCCTCCTACCAAGGCTATATGTCCAAGGAAGTTCTTGCCATAAGGACACCTATCCATCAAGACATTGTATTGCTTGTTATACTTTATTTCTTTCATAGTCCTTTATTTCCTTTATCTTGTAGTCGGCATCGTCGGTCGCGTCCCTCAACTCCCTTTTAAGAGCCTTCTTCGCCTTCTTTATCGTGTCGAAAATCTCACTGCAATAACAAGAAGACCATTCGCCCCAGCCTTTGCCGACATAGTAGTGCCTAAATATTATCGCGTATTTCATAACTTGGATAGGAACTCATTCATCTTTCCGTACAACTCCTTGTAGGTCTTGGCTTCAAAACCGACTTTGGATGTGATGTTGTCTTTCGTAAATGTGATGGCAGCCACCCAGCCGTTTCCACCATAAATGGGCGATTCCCACTTTTTGCAGTAATGGATATAAAGTTCGTTGATACATTCGGGGTTGAACTCGAATACGACAGGTTGCTTGATTTGTTCGAGGAGGTTCATAGTCTTATCTTTTTTTCTTGTCATTGGGAACGCGGGCAAAGTCCTTGCAGTAGAAGGTCATAAGTTTGCCAAGTCTATCCCCATTGGTACATTTGCATAGCCTTTGACAAAAATAGCAGCATTTATACTTTTTCATTCGTTTCGGAGTATTACAATTTCCTTGCCAAGTGATTTCGCTATCCTCTCGGCACAATCCTTGCAGAACAACTGGTTCAGCGAGCCTTTAATCATCCCGATATAGGTGTATTCTTCATCTTGGAACTTGTGCCCGCACTTGAAGCAAGTCTTCTGGAGGGAGAGGCTATGTCTTGTCCGCACCTCTTTGTGGACATCGTATTTGAGGAATCGCGCTATCTGCGTGACCTCATACCTCTTGATGGTGGTCTTGGTGATGATATGGTCGTTCATAGTCTTATTTGAAGTTACTCATATCCCAGTACCCGACAACGGCTTTCTCACCGCAATTCCAAGTGTCTAACACCACCCCGTCCACACACGCGCAGACGTGATTCGCGATTTGGATGATGTACTTACCCTTGTGGCTCTTCGCGAAGTTAAGCACCGTCATTCTGGGTTTGCCCCTCTCTGCCTTTACAGCCGTCCACGGACACCCACAATCAACGAACCACTTGCGGCAAGCCGATATGTCATTAGGCACATAGAAGTCGGCTCTCGCGCGAATTGTGAGCCAATCGAAGGACTCTAACCAAGATATACCCGTAGAGTTGGCTAACGCGCGTATCACGCAGTCAGCTCGATTCCAGACCATCGTCTTTCGGGACTTGTCGGCAGGATTCGGGTTAGTGTACCGAAAATTGCTCGTGGGAGCATAATATTTTTGAAATCGCTTATTATCCATAGTCAAATAAGTTGTGCGCACCAATAGCACGTTTTGTATCTTTTGTCGCTAACTCTACGCTTAAGGCAGCACTGACACCATTCTGGATTACCCTTGCGTGATTCGAGTGTTTCTTCGTCAAGTGCCACGTTGAAATTTTGAGGTCTATCCGTTATCTTGTTGCAGCTTGGGCGATACTTTTTGATAAGCTCATACTCAAGTTCGAGCATATCTTTCTCGTTGTCAAACCTCTTGTACTCTTTGAACACAAGATTTTTGCCATGTGTCTTGTGGTAATACCACCGCGACAAGGGAAATTGGATTGTTGTGCCGACGTAAATTATCTTGGAGCAATCCTTGTCCTTCTTGCTATACCCGACATACACAAGATACTTGTCCTTTCGGTACTTGTATTCGGACATGAGCCTCATAAAGTCGGTGAACGATAAAGGATTTGGCTCTTGTCCAAGGTAGTCATTGTAAAGACCAAGTTGGTAATTGCGGAAAACGTATTTTGCCATATTAGGAGTTCATAGCCTTAATGGTTATCTCTACCATCTTGTCAAGATGCGCCCAGTAGATATCCTCTACCAAGGAGTCCTTGAGGACGTTTCTCGCGTTGTTGCCGAAGAGAAAGTTCTGCGACCACTCATACGCCTCAACCTTGCCACGGAAGTTGGCGCGGAAACTCTGGTAGGCATCAAAAACATTCTTGCTATACTTGTTCTCAAGGTGATAGGCGACATACCCGCCAAGGCGGGGGTTAATCTCATTGAAGACCTTCTTTATCTTCTCGATGTTCATTGCTTTATTTTGTTGTGGGTAGTTGGTTGGACTACACGTGACCTTTGACATAATCACACTCAACCGCGTTCTCTGCGGGATAATTCTTCTTGTTGTATGGGCAACAAGACTTGCACCATATAGACCCTATATAGGCAGCACCATTGCGCTCGTTCGGGCATCTTGTGAGGCATCGGCATTCAAAATCCGTCTTCTTTATATCATAATACAACTTTGCCATAATAGAATTATTGTGGGCGGCTGGTTAGACCGCCCGTGACCTTAAAATATCTTCGGCTTTGACTCTATAAGCCGTTTGCCGTAGGCGCAAGCCTCTTTATCGTCAGTGTAGCACACAATACCAGTGAGGTGTCCGAAAATCGGGTGCTTGTAAAGAAAGAAAATCACTGGCTTGCCGTCCAATGTGTAGGCTACAAGTCCGTTGTTGAGGTGATAGTCACCCTCATAAAGATTAACCAAGTCAGTGCCAAGGTCATCTTCTAACTTGCCGTGGGCATACACGTAAGGCACTCTTTTGCCATACTCGCCATCACCATAAACTCTTGCATCGTGTACCATACATTATAGTATTAAGAACTCGGCTCGCCCGCCGTGGGATTTTTTTAACACCGCAAATATACGACATTGTGTTGGATTATCCAATAGTTACATAGAATAATCCAACAATTTACCTATATATTTAACTTTCGTTAACTTGTTTTGACAAGTCGAGTTGCTTAAAGTTGACAAAACTATTCAGGTAGCACCGCGAAGGATTGCCCTCACCGATATAATTGATGATATGTTTGCCCTCTCGCTTGTATTCGAGGTGTCGATGATAGTGTATGCAGTCCTTTTTCTTCGCGCAACACGCACCCGTACACGGCTCACGATACTTTTGCATTCTTCTTTCCTATGCTTATGTTCTTGTTTCTTCTTTCCTTGAGGGCGGCGGGCAGTTTCTTCCAGTTCGCCTTGTACTTCTCCACCGCCCCGTTCTCGATGGCCTTTCTTCGTATCTGGCTCATCTTCTCGCTGAACTCCCTCTTCCTCTCCTCCGACCAGTTCCTCTTTGTCTCCGCGCCCTTTCTGGCGATGTCAATACGAGTAGCGAGTTTCGTCTTTCTTCCCTTCTCAATCCTCGCCTTTCTCTGCTCGGGTGTCTCGTTCATGATGTAGTCGGTTATCTTTCCGTCCCTATACTTGTACCTCTTCGGGGTCAGTCGGGAGCATAGCGTCCCGTAGCGGAGGTTCTTCATTCTCGTCTCGTGGAGGAAATACGGGTCTTTGACCAGACCGAGTTCCTTGACCTTGTATTGCAGGGTGGATAACCCGATGCCCAACTCGGCAGCGAGTTCCTTGTTGGTGGTGAAGGGATAAAGCCTCTTTAACTTTTCAAGCATCGCGGGTGACCAATATAACTTTGTGCCATCGCCAGAACTGCGCATAACGAGTTGTCCTTTGCTATTCTTCCAGATTTTCATGTTTTCTTTTATAACGCACGAAAAGGGTTTTTATTTACAAAAAAAAGCAGCCAATCTCACGACTGACTACCTTCTGTGAAATAACACAACCATTAAAACCAATAAAACCAATATTCCTATAAACCAATAATATCTATATGAGTTCTTTATCGTTGTCTTCTCCGCGTCTATTTTTTCTTTCTCCACCTCGACCTTCTCCTCCACATAGGTAAGGGTGTCCTTTATCTGGGTTGTTGTCTGCGTGGTGTCCCTCTGGACTATCTCCGCGACCAATGGGGAATAAAACCCACCGCCCGTGTCCTTCGCCAAGGAGGTGTCATAGATGTAGATGTGCAGCTCACCTATCTTGCTCTCGTCTATCACCGAATACTTTCCGAGATTGAGCTGCGAGGCTAATTCCGTGGCTGAATAGTGCGTTCCCGTATAATGTTCGACTTTCTTCGTGGTCTTGCACGATACGAACAGAATTAGGATAAGGAGCAATATCTTCTTCATGTCCAAGTGCTGCTTATTTCAATGACTATCTTCTCTCTTGCGGACTTCAAGATGTTGTAGAGTTTCTTGAAGGCTGGTACTGACGAACCTCCCTTGAGCATATAGGGGTATTTCTCGTGCCTTTCCCCAGTTAAGACACACCCATAGGAATCCGATGTAAAGTTCCCGCTATGCAGAAGGATGCCCTCAAAGAAGGGAACATTCAATATCCTCGGCATATATCCCTCGGTAAAGGCAAGCGCGTGCCTCGGGTTCTTCTTTATCTTCTCCGTGTACTTCGGGGACGGGGAAATCCTTATCTCATACACACCCTCTGGGATGCACGTCTCCCCGTACACCTTGGTCTCCTTTTTCCCGAGGACACCCATGAGGTCGCGCCATTGGTCTTCGAGGGTGTTGCAGATGAACCTGTCCTTGTTCCCCTCGTTGAGATACAAAGAGCCAGCGGTGTATGTCTTTCCGCGAATCGTCCTAATCAGTCTTATCTTCATCTTTCAAAGAGTTAATGGCTTCCCCGAACTCCTCGATATGCCGTGATGCCTTGTTCACCATAAACTTCTGAAGGAACTTCGCCCAAGAGCGAGGGTTTTCCGAACTCTCGTTCTCAAGGATGCTCCACACTTGATACAATGAGAATCCACCAGCCATAAAGTTGGCGAGGTACATGTCAAGGAACGGGAAAATAACGGTATCTATCAAGTGACAAGTCAGTATGAGGGAGTAGATAATCAAAAGGGTAGGAAAGCACTTCCACGCCTTCTCACTCTCGAACTTGTCATGGATTTTATCGTCAGGGATTTCGGGATGATGCCTCCTCACCCTCTTGGCTAATCTCCACGCGGAGATGGCATCAATGAATACTGCAAAAAGACACACCAGGGCGAATGGGAGCGTTGGCTCAAGATAACCCCATACTCCCCCTAAAATAAAGAAAAGCCATCTGGCGATTATGCTGGGAATTTCGTTCATTTCTTTTTTTGGTGCAAAGATAGAGAATATTTCCCACATGTCAACCGAAACGGCTTTTTACTTTGTCACAAAAAATTATCGTGCAATAAAGAAAGGGATAGTCGGTTGACTACCCCTCTATGATATCCACCCATCCAGATGAAATCGTTGTCAGAATTGCAGGGTCAAGATTGCCCAGAGAATTGAACACCTCGTCTGCCGATTTTTTGGAGTATGTGGTGACGATAAGACTCGCCGCCTCGCCAGTGATTTCGTGGTATTCCGTTTCGTGCGTCTTGCACCACTCCACCGCCTTGTCGTGCCAGTTTTTGTTGAAAAACACGAACGCCTGGCTGATAGGTTCGCCATCCTTGTACTCTTCTGCCCTCTTTCGGGGGTTCTCTACTTCTTGGTATCGCATAACTTTCCGATTTTGATGATTATTACTTTGCAGTCTGGTGCGCCCCATTTGGGGTTGCCGACACCGATGCTTATATTTCTTATCTCATAGGTCATTGTCCGCTTTGTATAACCGTAGCGGAATCTGACGTGGGTAAAGTCCTTAGGCTTGAGGTACGGGGGTATCTCGCAACGGCAGATGTTGGAGCAAGGTAACTTTGCTGGATTACAATCGAAGATGCGTTTCATCCAGAAGGGTTTAATCTCGCGGTACTCTTCTCTCTTTATCCCCGACTCAATCATTTCGTACCACTCTTTCTTGAGGGGGAGGTCTAATACTTTCATTCTTGCTTATTGATGCAGCCATCGCATCTTTTGATTATTCGTTTCTCGTTATCTACACACGCTTCGTTTATTTCTCCACGGCTTGTTCCAACCCACGGGAGGAACTTGGGGCAATGATGTTTCGGTCTCATCTTGGAAAATAGTTTTTACATTCGTCACACCGATTACACAAGTATTCGTGAGGATTGTTATATCCTTTGTCTGCAAAGCAGTATGCGCCATAAGAATCGTCTGGCTCGTGCCACTCTACGCACGTCTTGCATAGCGGTCTTTTTGCGCCTTTATTCGGTTTCATAGGTCAATCGGTTTTATTTACATTCATTCTCTTTACCCACTCTTCAAGCGGTTCTTTGCTCTTGGAGCGGTTCTTGTAGTCGGGGCAATAACTATCATCATTGGTATTGTGCCGCCACATATAGCAATATGCCCCATCGTGCCACCAGCACTTTCTGCATCGTCCGTGGTTCATTCTTCGTCATAGTCGTTAAGTCCGTTCTCATCGCGGTAATATTTCGCGAAGAGGGGACACCTCATACAATCACACCCGCAGTCGGGGTTCTTCTCACACAATCTCTCTAATTCGTACTCGGTCATTTTGTTTGCCCTACACGGGACTTTGGTTTATTGGTTGGTAGTTTATGCGTTTGCTTGATAAAGTCGCACTACGTGCGATAATAGAGGCATCTACACACCTTTGTTCAGATATCGGCGCAAAGCCTTGATATCAACGGTTGAATGAAAGGTGTCGGTTGTTGCATCATACTTGGTAGCATTGTTTTCGAGCCACTTGCAAATAAGGTCAAGCATCGTGTCACTACCTGCGATATATGCCGCTCTCGCCAGATTTTCGCTACTTTTATCATAACAAAAGCAGTTTTCATCTACCCACTTGTCGGCATACTTGTCTATCACATTCTTGCTATTCAACACAATTTCATTTTTATGCTCATCAAAGAACTTTTCACTTATAGCCTTAAGGTCAATATTCTTTTTCTTCATAGTCCTATTCGATTTCGTTTTGTGGGCAAGTGGTTGGCTTGCCCGTTACCTTAAACATAAGAATGGTAGTCGTAGCCATCGTGCAAGTTGCGGCACATATCGTCCGTGTTCTTGACATAGGACTTGCAAGCGTCGAGGCTGACCTCAATCGGGGTGAAACCCTCGATAACCTTGCAGTTGTCGATGTTGATGTAGAGCTTGTCCTTGCCGTTGGCAAAGGTGTCGCCATACACCAGAGGACGCACGAGAACGAGGTTCTCATTGGCGCAGGGGATAGTGTACGGACGATAGTTCGCGATGGCGAGGATGGCAGATGCACGCCACCCCATATTGGACTTGCGGGTAGTACCACCGAACTGGCTCTTGCCCACCCAAGTGACCTTGCCCTTGATGCCCTTGTACTTGCCAGATGTGACCTCGACAATCTGACCGACCTTCTGGACGCGGCGAGAGGCATTGTATGCCTCAACCTCGGCATTGTACTTGGCTTGGCACTCGGCTGCACGCTTCTCGATACGCGCGGCTACCGACTTGTGGTAGAGAGCCTTGATTTCGTCGGTCATCGGGACAATCTCGGCATTGGGTTCAAACTTCTCGCCCCAGCCAGAGCCGACCTTTTCGCGGGTAATCTCGCCCGTCTCGATGTCGATATATGTATAGACCGTGTACCAAGCGCAAGCCATATCGGTCATTGGGTCATCGTAGTTGTAGGTGCTGATGATAGCAATCTTCTTCATAGTAGTAAGAGTATTAAGAACTCGGCTACCCCGCCGTGGGTTTGTCTTGTTTGACACCGCAAAGATACATATTATCATTTAACCATCCAATAGTTTTATAATAATATCCAATATTTTTCCAATTATTTAACTTTCTTTAACTTGGTTTGATAACTATAAATAACAAATGAGGGCGCGTTGTTCACGCACCCCCACAAATAACCATTGCTGCTGCTGGAAACATCCTTCTCGCTATCTCGCCTTGAAGATACGCGACCTTCTCGCCCCACGGGTCTAAATCGTAGAACTCGCTCAAGTGGTCGGCTGCGTGTCTTGTCTCGTGAGAGATGGAATCGTACATCTCTTCCGCGCTATCGGTCTGGGATATGGCGATAATCGTGATGTGCTTCCGAAAGTTCGTGAACGTATATCCGCAATTCACGTCTTTAAGAACCTCACAAGCCTCGTCCGCTCCCTTGTCACCCGTCTTTACAAGCCTTCTATGTACGGTGGGCAGATTCCCCTCCCTCACGTCATAATAGACGATGAAGTACCAGTCCTTCAAGCCGAACCCTTGGGTAATCATAGAAACCTCTCCCACATGATAGGCACACCCGCCTTGGTCGTCTTCGCTTGAAAGCAATCCAAGACATCGGACGGGTCGCCATCGGGGTCGATGAGGGTTTCCTCGACAAACGAACACTTGAGTTTGTCAGTACCCAAGGTCTTCGGGTAGTCGGCGATAGCCATCATAAAGAGGTAATAGGCGGTGTAGATGAGCTGCTCTGGGAGTTCCACTCCGTTGGTCTTGAGTATCTCCTCCACCTCCTCCACGCTCCTTGGTGTCAAAGGCTTCATCTTTCCCGACACATCCCTCATCCTCATATTGTCAACCGCCCATTTTGCGAGTTTGCGGCTGAACAACCCTTGGTAGGTGTCGCGGTAGATGGCCTCCTCATCGGACATATACCTCATTTGTGTTCCTTCTCGCAGTCCTTCCAACCCTGTTCGTAACCCTTCTCGTAACCATCGCGGTAGTTGGAGCCAGTGCCACGCATGTTCCTGCGCATTTGCGAGCGCATCTCTTCTTCGTTTTCCTTATCTACGAAAATCCATCCCATAGTTTTGTAAGTTTTTTAGGATTCCTTCTTCTTGGTGAGTTGCCGAAGCATTTGCAGCATCTCCGTGTTCTGCGCCTTGAGTTCCGAGAGTTGCTTGTCTTGCGCGTCCTGCTTCTCTTGGAGGGACTGGATGACCCTCGCGTTCTGCTTCGACTCCGCGTACTGCGGATTAAGACCCTCGACCATCTTCTCGAACTCGGGGAGTGCCCTATTGTGGTAGGGTACTTGCGACAATGCCTTCTTCGACTCTTGCATCATCCCGTCGATGGCTTGGAGCATAGCCTCGCGACTGCCAGAGAAGACCATATCGCCCTTTGAGGCAATCTCCACACCCAAGGGTATGTCGGTGAAGGTGATGTCCTTTCCGTTAACGGATGCGATGATGTCAATCACTTGCTGCGTCTGTAGTCCCGCCATCAGGTTAGGGGTCTGTGTGGGAAACTTGACGTGAGGCTGGCTCTTTGACTTGACGATGCCCATTTCGAGGGTGGGAGTGCCTTCGAGCATGTCACCCCTTTTAAGAATGTAGAACGGATTACCGCTCCCAAGACTGTTGAAATCCATAGTTAGACGATTGTTCTCGACATCAACTGAAGGATGCCGTCAAATTTGTTGTTATACACAAGAATCGCACCAGTACCGCCGATGAGTTCTGCCACGGTTACGGGCGTGCCGTCGAAAAGGGTAAGCGGACGGATGACACCTCCCATCGAAAGATTGACGGGAAGGGTTGCCGTTGTTCCAGTTGGAATTGCATCGTTGATGTGCAAAGTAAAATATCCTACAGGCTGCAACCTGCGCAACCCGAGGGAAATATCCACACTCTCAGTTCCGACGGTTGTTTTAGTGGATTCAATCAGCGGAATACCACCTGCATTCGTTGTAACGTTGAAACAATTCATGCTTTTACCTCCTTTCCGCTAAATGTTAGAATACCACGTTACCGCCGAAGCCGTTGAAACCGAAACCACCAAAGGCAGAACCTGCGTAGGGAGTGGTATTGACCGCCTGAACATTTGGCCATTGCACTGGGATTGTCGAAGGCATCTTGTCGGCAATCTCCGTGATGGTCTTCTGGATTGGAGAAATGACGCTATTGACATAACCGATGATTTGGTTACTTTGAGCGGCATTGTCAATCTGCCCACGGAGCTGCGTGATGATTTCAGCCTGGGTGTCAATCTTTGTCTGGAGTTCACGCTCCTTCAAGGCACAGAACTGGTCGTTCATTGCGATGGTCTGCTGATTGATGGCGTTGAGTACCGCGTTGTGGTTGCGGTCTGCCTGCGACTGAAGGGTGTTGGTCTGCTGGCACATTGCCAACTGATTATCGCAACAGCACTTCTGGAATGCGCTCATAAGCGATGCGTCACCGCTCTGAATCGAGTTGATAATCTGAGGAACGCTTACGGCCTGCTGGAGTGCGAGGTTGGAGAGGGCGTTCTGCACATTGGCTACACCCGCGTTGACGAGGTTGAAGTCCTGACCGAGGGTGGTGGCGAGTGCTTGGATAGCGGAACGCGATGCCTCACCCTGCGATGTTACGGCCTGCATAATGAGTTCACGGCTGCTGTCGTTGTTGATGAGGTTGCCGAGGTAGGCCGAATTGCCTCCACCGAAGCCACCAAGGCCGTTGTTGCCCCACCCGAACATAGACGCGATGATAGCAAGTCCGAAGAGGTCGGCGATGGAGTTGAAGCCGTTGCCGAACATGCCATTTCCCCCGATAGGGATAGAGAATGGAATATTGCCATTGCCGCCACCATTCTCTGGAATCTGATAGATTTCTGCCATAAAAAATGAGATTAGGTTAAACAATATGTCTTTCGCGATTGACGATGCAAATATATCGAAAGACCTTCTTGTTTCCTAATCCCATTCGGAAAATTAGCCGTCAAAAAAAGGGGGTCAACCGACCTCCCTCTTGAATCTCCTTATTATCCTTTCTACCGATGTGGCACTCAACCCGTTCTTCCTTGCGAGTTCATCGACCGCCACGCGGTATTTTACATTATTATTTCTCATCTCCTCAAACTCGTCATATAGGCTCACGTATCTCCAGTCATTTATCGTGCCGTCATATTGTGACATCAATTTTAACATTTCGGCACATAGGAGGACAATGTTTGCAAACTTCATATTGCAGCGTTTACCCAAAAATAAGATACCTCAACAACTCTGCAACACCAAACACTCCCATCCAAATGATATCGTTCATGTCTGGCTGCTCGTCCATCTTCTCCCTCAAGTAACCGAAGCCTACCATCAAGCCAAGTCCGAGGACACCACCGAAGAACCCGAAATGCTCGAAAAGACAAATGACATACGCGGTAAAGAACCCGTGGGCGAGCTTGTCATGCCCGAGTTTCTCGACAATTTTAGTCGGAAACGTGTTCGTAAGATACGAAACAATACTCTTGAATCTCTCCTTCATTTTAATAGATTTTAATGTTTAGGTGCGCAAAGATAATAACAAATTGCCGTTTTTGCAAATTATTTGTGGAATAATTTTATTAAAACGTGAAAATTTCTTAATTCTTGTCCAGCGAGAGGTCTATCACCGCCTTGGCGAAACCCTCCCCCTTCTTTTCTTGCTTTGTCCTTGGGACGATATCAAACACGTCGGAGTCAAGCGCGGACATCATTTCCTTCATATAGTTCTCGAAGACATCGACCCTATATCGACCCGTGTATTTCTGGTCTTTCCCCTCGTAGATGAAGGTTATCTCATTTTCATCTTCCCCGCCGATTGAAAAGTCCTCGATGAAGGTCTTGTTACCCCTCGGGTCAACGAGAATAACAGTTATATCCCTACCAAGGAGGCTTATGCTCTCCCCCTCGGTAAGGACTGCCATCTTGATTTCAAGTGTCGTGTATATCCTCTTGCTATACATACTAATGATTGTTATACGTGTGAGTGCCTATGTCCAAGGTAAAGGGTAGTGACTGAATGGCGGTGTCTGCTTTCCCCAAGGATGTCTGCACCGCACTTGCGAGGTCGGTCTTGGGTATTCCTCCGCTCGGCTTTTGATATGCCGTTGCACCAGCAGATGCTCCACTGCGAATGGTTGCCAAATCGCTAATGGTGTCTTGCTTGCCAGAGATAGCAGTCTTGACGAATGCCGTGGTCGCTATTTGCGTGGAGTTCGTGCTTGCGGCTGCGGTTGGCGCGGTTGGAGTTCCTGTTAATGTGGGACTCGCTAAAGGTGCATAAGAGGTAGAATCAAGAGTGCCATCACCTTTTACAAATTGTGAAGAAGTTGCCCCTCTCGTTATGAACTTGGCGGCGGTAACGTGGTCGCTATCGTTGATGGTCACTCCGCTATTCTGTACCGCACCAGATGTCCCGTCGAACCTCACGACGGCATTGTCGGTGGATGTCACCTTATCAACCTTTCCGTTCCAACTTGTTATGTCGGCACTTGTTATATTAGCCGCAGGACTTGCGCTGAATACGGGGTCGGTCTCTTGTTCGACAAGGTATTGCCTTACCTTCCCGTCCTTGAAATAGTATATCGGATGGAACGGATAGAGCTGAATGCAATAGGTGTTGTAGGCATTTCCAAGTAGGATATACACCTTTCCGTCATCCGTGGAGGGAAGCGTCTGTGTGTGCCACACGTCTGCAAGGTAGAATAGTCCGTCACTCCCAACCGTTCCGACAAGATACACCTCCCTATGCGTTGTAAGCGTTGTGCCGCAGTTCGTGGAATACCTCAAGTCCATAGGTATGGACAAATAAGGGCTACTAATATTCGCCGTGTTAGCCGCTCCCGCCGAACTTTATGACCAGTAATAGATGGGACTATCAATCCTAAATCCTATTGTTTTTTTGGTCTTGTTCGTTCCCACTCCGCTATTCGTAGCGGGGAAGCAATCCCATGAGCCTACGTTATTTTGCATAATCAGCGAATATGCAAACAACCCGTTGGCACTCATCGGCCCGACACCTCCGTTGTATATAAGTCTATCGGTTTGGTTGACATCACCAGAATGCGTGTCGCCTTGGGTGGTGGCATTGAGTGTGGTCTCTCCGCTATAATTGGTGCTCCCAGTTCCTGTTACGTTGGCATACTTCGTCATCGTGTCGAAGAGCGTAAACGTGCCGTTTGAGATTTCAAGTACCTCTACATCGAATGTCCTCGCGTTGGCTGCTGTTGTCGGATTGTAAGAGGAGTTGAGTCCTATTCCCAACAAATGACCATAACCAGCATTGAATCCCGTTTCTGTTGCGAGATACCTATAATGATAATAGTATGGTCTATATGAGGTGTTGCCTATGTAGTTCCACACTCCGTAGGCGGTCTGCGTGTTTCTCGTGAATGCGACCTTGAGGATAGATACGGCGGTTCCCGAGTTTACTCCGCTTATCTTTGCGGTGATTCGGTAGGTAATTATACAAGGAAAGTTCCAGTCCGTTGGATTGACACTCAAGAAATAGAACACCGCCCCAGGGTTGTTGTTGGCAGTTCCTATTACATTGGTGTAGGTCTTGGATTGGAGTATAGTTAATGCTCCCGCTTGCGTAGCATACGGGACTGTTATGTTATTTGTCGTGCCGTTCTTGGTGTAGGTGAGGTCATTCCCACTTACACCAATACTTGACACGAAGGCTGATTTTATCTTGCTCCATAGATAGGTCAGCCCAGCCTTGTCGAGGATAAACATATTATACCGCTATTGCGTCAATCTCCGCGTTGGTGATGGATTGGATGTCGAGGTTCGTCTGTACTACCGAGAAGTCGGATGCTTGATATGCCGCGTCGAAGTCAGCGATGCAGTAAATCATATCGCCCACCTCACACGTCTGCCCTACGTATGTTCCCGCCGTCTTGACAACCCAATACCAGCCTTTCTTGTAGTCGGAGAGTCCAGTGATGGCGGTAGCCGAGGTTATTGCCCCTTGGAACATTGCCGCTCCTGTCTGCGCGGTGGCTATCGCGCTCGTCACGAAGGCGGTGGTGGCAATCTGCGTGGTATTAGTGCCAGCCGTAGCCGTAGGAGCAGTGGGAATACCCGTGAGCGCAGGACTCGCCAAGGGTGCGCGTGTGGTGTCGGTGGGGTGTACGTGGTCGCCCTTCGCCCATTTCGTCTCCGTTCCCACTGCCGCCGTGCCGTTGGCTTTCGGGGTGGTGGTGGTGGCTACTGGGAGGTCACTCTGCTGCATTGCCGAGTCTGCCTTGTCAAGAGATGTCTGCACCGCAGTTGAAAGGTCTGATAGCGGAACACCGCCACTTGGTTTCTGGTATGCCGTAGCACCCGCCGAAGCACCGCTCCTTATGGTGGCAAGGTCACTAATGACATCTTGCTTGGAGGAGTCGCTCGGGTGCTTGTGGTCGCCACGCGCAAAGGCGGTCTCGCTACCTGCCGATGCCACTCCGTCCATGAGAGGTGTAGTAGTGGATGCCGCAGCACCCTCGGGGACTTGCGAAAGAGTGATGAACCCAACATCATTGGTGAGATGCGAAGTGTTGGTGGGGATATTCATCTCCGCAGCACCGTCCGTGACATTGATGGTGGTGTGCTTGCCCGCCGTGGTCTTGACACTCGTTATAGTACCAGTATTGGTGGTGTAGCCTTTAGCCTCCACCCAAGCCTTGATTTTACTCCAGAAGTAAAGTAGGCCATTGGAATCAAGATATTTGCTCATTTTTCTTAAAAGTTTAGTAATGCGTCTATTTCCATATTTGTCAGTGCGTCACCCGTGGTTATGAAGTCGGATGGGTCGGCGGCTTCGCCATCGTCGCCCTTTTCGCCCTTCTCCCCGTTCTTCACATAGAAATCCTTCTCTACGTCATTGTCGAGGATAACGGTGACTACGTTTGTTCCTCCGCTCACTTCCGAGGTTGTGGTCTGGACAATATCCTTTATTCCTATGCCGTCCTTTCCGCACACCATAAGGTTTCCAGCAGAGATGTCTATCGTCTCTATCGCGAGGTCATCAATGTCATCATTCTCCATCTTTGTCCTCGGGACAAGCTCAAAGCAGTCCACGTCGAGGGAGGCCATGTTGTCCTCCATGTAGTTCTCATATATCTCCGTGCGATATACTCCCGTGAACTCCTGAACCTTGCCCTCATAGACGTAGGTGATGATGTTGCTCTCCACACGGAAGGATGGCTCAAACTGATTACCTCGGGGGTCAACCAAGAACACCTTGATGTCCCTTCCCTCAAGGCTTCTGCTCTCACCGCCCGTAAGTACGGATATCCTTAATTGGAGTGTGGAGTTTATCCTCTTCTTCCTCATGTTAGAAATCGTTGAAGGTGTTTGTGCCGATGTCCGCGTTCATCCCGCTCTTGGCGCGTATCGTATAAGTGGTCTTTTCGAGTGTTATGTCCCCCTCCGTCTTTCGCGAGAAGTAATATGTCCCGTTGACTGGAATCTTGAATGACGTATTGCCGCTCTTCGAGGTGAATATCACCCCTTGGGAATTTAATATGCTATACCCGATGGGAAGGGTTATCAAGTCCCGCTTGTTGAGGGTCACGTTCTCGGTGGCATACGACCCGCTCCTTAATGTGGTTGGATAGACAAGTGTTTCGGTGTCGCTTTCCACGAACTCGCCAAGGACATCATCCACCTCCCCAAGTTTCTGGTACAACGGAAGTCTGCGAGTACCGTCCGTGACGCTCACAGCCTCCGCTACCGTTATCGGGTAAAATACTTGGTTCTTGTTCGTTATCCTCTTTATCCTTCCCATTAGAAGCAGTCCGTATATTCGGTATCGTCAACGTCCTCAAGAAACAATGCCGCGTCCTGCGCAATCTGTATCTGCTCCTTGATGAACTCCTGTATTCTTCGCCCCGACACCCTCATATTGTCGGTGGAGGCATCACCTCCCCAGTCTTGGTCGAAGCTGACCAGTTTCTTGTTGTATGTAGCCATCAGTCTATCCAGCCTTTAAGGTTGCTCCACGAGTTTTCGTTGTGCCACCCGTCATTCATTATCACGGGCATCATTATGTCTATCGGGCAGTATAGACCCATACTTGCATCGGTTATCCTCTCCTCGAAACTTGCCCTTGTATTTATCACCGCGCTCGTCTTGACCGATGCCCCGATTCTTGCGTACATCTTGGTCTTGAACCCGAAGACACCCCTGACCCTCGCCACTGGTATGTCCTGCCCTAATTTGACATCCGTGGATATTATCGGGGTGATTCTAACAGTTAGGCATCCCATATTAAGAAGGAGATATGGCGGTAACTCCCGTGGACACGATGAGAACCTCCTTGATGCTCTTTCCAGTCTGCACGTCGGGGTACTCCACGGTCACTACCGCGTTTATATTGCCGTTGGTGAATCCCGTGGTGTCGCAGATGGCGATGTAATCGTCACTGAAGTCCGTGATGGCATAGTCAACGTCATCCACCGCTCCCCCAGCAACGATATTCACCACCATATCGCTATTGGCTTGATACCTTATCGTTTCAGTAGTCGCAGCCACCAAGGTAGTGTTACCGCTCACCAAGGACAAGGAGTATATGGACGGGGATATGGTTATCCAAGCACCTTCCGAGAGGGAGATGCCCGCGCTCTTGTAACCCGCGCCAGAGCAGTCTGCGGAATATGTCGATTCGCTTTCCACCATCGTCATGTCCGACTTCTCCACAAGATAGGAACGCGAGTTGTATTTTCCGTTGATGTAGAACTCCGCAGAGATGTCCACATCATCGTCCGAGAGGTGTGCATCGCCCAGTCCGTCAATGTGGATGAGCATCTTGAACCTCGAGCCTAAACCGATATTGCTTGCCATAATGATTTTTATTGCGCAAAGATACACAAAACAAAACCTCCACAATCAAATTATGAAGGTTTGTTTGCACTTTATAATTTTGTGCGGTTAAGTACGATATTCGGGAATCGTAATGGTGAATCTATATAGATAAGCATTCGAGCTATTCACAAGAACGCAGTAGAGGACTCCGTTGCCAGCATATATGATACCATCATGCTCATAGCCGTTCAATATCCTATTTGTGGGTAGCCATCCGATGATGTTTCCAGACGATGTTCCCGCCCTATAAAATACCAATCCCGCGTGCTTGTACGGCATGTCCATTGTCGGGCCATAGGAGTTGACGAATATATCATCCTTGCCTGACTGGGTAATAATGGTGCAGTCTTGTCCCGTTCTTTGATAGAAACTTGGAAGGATTCTAACGGCATTTGTCATCGTTGACAAATCGAAGATGGTGTCCACATAGATTGATGAGTCATTGAAGCTCATAGGTATTCTCCAAAGTCCCCTCAACCTCGAATTTGAGTCACTCGACCTTGCCATCATGTAAAGAATATTTCCATTCACTTGGTTGTCAAGTAAAAGACAATTTGTGAATGTCCAATCGCAGATTCTTTGGATAGTGAAGGATGTTGCCGTTGTTCCCGCCAACCTAAATACAATTAGTTTGTCACTACTTTCCGACGAGGTGTGAACATTGGTAAGCAGCATCGGGTAATAGTCACTTTCCGAATATTTCTTCGGAAGGAAACATGCACTATTCGCGTGTATGTCGCTTTGATATGAGGAATTGGTTATCGTAGCCGCCACCTTCAAGGTGTCAAGGTTGATAACCTTTACTTGCCTCATTGTAGCGGAAAACGTGAGCATATACCCGTTGTAGAGAGCTGCGCTCTGATTCCATGTATTGTTGGTACTCGACGTGCCTACTGCTCCCAAGTCCAATACCTTCTCCCACTTGAAGGCTGGAACACCCCATGCCGATGTGCAAGCGTAGTTTATCTCTATACCCTTGATGTCGCTCTCCGACAACACTGTAGCGGTATAATCCGAGGCATAAGATGGGTTTAGTGCAAAATGCCCAGTCATCTTCGGGATTATAGTGCCTACCCCATTTGCATCAAGTTCGATGGAAAGAAGTCCGCTATTATCTGCGTTATATGTCCCATAAGAAGAGCAATACCATGTCCTCACCTTGATGGTCTCGTTGGAGTGGTTTGGCACTTTGATGATTAGAGGCTCATCCTTTACCACTGGGATTATTTCCGTCCTATAATGCACAGAGTCCGTGACAACAGTCTTATTCTCGCCCCACTTACCCCCGCTATATTTGATATAGGCCAAGTTGCCGTTGACTTTCGGCACTAATACCGAGTCACCAGTAATTTGGAACGGGGAAGTGACAATGTTTCCATTAAGCAACAACCCTTGGATTGTTTCTCCATAAACCGTGGGGACTGCGCTTATTTCTATGTCCGTATTTGTAAAGACCTCCAAATCCACGCCATTTGCCGAGGTATAGGAGCCTGACGTTGTGGTAGAGGCATCGCCTTGGTCGGCAGTGATATTAACATCGTACTTTCCTAAGATGGTGAGTTTCTTGTCCTCTATCACTACTTGCTGTGTCGCACTCGCAATAACCACTATATCTCCGCTGACATTACTGATGCTATACGTGTAGCCGCTTGTAGGAGTTACCACATTCCCGTTATGGGTTACGACAACGGAGTCCATATCATAACCGTTGTCTGGTGACAACGTAAACGAATAGTTCGCGCCCTCATTGACAACCATTGTAGTATTGTCGGAGGTGCAATTAGTGAGGTCGTATGTCACGAGGAATGTATCAACGGCTTGTGCCTCCGCTATGGCAGATATCACTATGTCACCCGATACACTATTGACCCTATATGTGAAACCGCTTCCAGCGGGCATTATAGACATTCCGTTATGGGTAACAGAGATGCTGCTTATGACATAATCTGCCCTTGGCATCAAAGTAACCACGAAACTTGAACCCTCCGCGATAGTAGAGACATCGGTGCTTGACATCACGTTGGTCAAGTTGTAAGTTACCGAGTAGTTCACCTCTTGGTGCTGTACCGCCGTGGCATTGATGATGATGTTTCCTATCACGTTGTCGATAGTATAGGTATATCCGCTTGAAGGACTCACCTCTTGCCCGTTGTGCATGACTGTAACCGAGTCCATGTCATACCCTTCCGCAGGGGTCAAGGTAACGGAATAGGTAGAGCCTTCCACTACGGATGTCGCGTTGTTGGAGGCGACAACATGCAAAAGGTTTCTTATGACGCTATATGTGGTCGATACCGAACTATCTATTGCGTTAAAGGAGAAGTCAGCTCCCTTTATTTTCACTCTTATGCCCATATCAGCTATTTATTTGACTTAATAATTGATTTATTAAAGCGTCTATCTCTGCTTTCGTGTAGTAGTTGGCACTATTGAAGTTCTTAGTTCTAAAATGCCCCTTCTCAAACCTTCCCAAGACGTTTCCGCTCTCATCGGTGATGTCCAAGTCGCTTTCAGCCTCCTTGTCAATCACTATCTCCGTGCAAGCATCCCCGCTATAGAAGTTCTTTGTCCGAAAATGTCCGTTCTCGAATCGACCCAAGACATTGCCATTCATATCGGAGATGTCCAAGTCGCCTTCACCTTCAGCATCAACCTCTATATTGGAATCACCGCCAATCGGCACAAGTCCGTCATTCTCCCACACGTAGAGTTTCCACTCCTCAATGCAGAAATAAAGTTTCTCCTCATAGGGTGTCTCCCCATCCGAATACTCGTCCCTATTCACCCAGTTGTTGTAGTATTGGGATAGAGGTGTCACGACACCTTGGACATACCCGAACTCGTTGTTGTTGGAGAAGAAATACACCTCGTCTGGGGTACTTGTCGCAGTAGAGGATGATGTTTTCACCATACCGCTTGTCTTGATGGCGCGGAAGAATGATACCTTGACCTTTTTAAGCTCTTCTCTTTGCCCGTCTAATGCCTCTGCCGCCGCCTCGTTACTGATGGGGTTCTGACTTGTCGGGTCTAAAACGGTATCAACATTATACACGGCATTCTCCGACCGCTCATATAGCTGCCCGAGGTACTCGATGATTTTGTTGTACTCCTCCGAGGTCTGCTTGTAGTTATCTGGGAGGGGTACAACCACCGAGGTTAGTTTCGGGTATCTGCTTGAGTTTTCAAGATACTCCTTGTTTTCGATTATCGTACTCATTAGAATCCTATTGGGAATGTGTAGTCAAATGCTGTGTTGTTCTCTTTTTGCTCGTCAATGATGTCCCAGCGCATCCTCAACCTCAATACCTGCATCAAGGTGTCGTGGGTGTCTTCCTCGGGTTTCATTCGGTTCTCCCCGACTATGTTCACCTCATAGTTGCCTAATCGGGGGTTGCCCGTCACTCTCAAGCATTTCATTGGTCATAGTATCTAAATGTTGCTGCCGACATCCTTGTCACTATCCAGTCGCAATACCCGTCATTCGGGACGGATTGGAACTCTATTAAACCATAGCCGATACATATATGTATTACGAAATAGAACTTTCCAAGTGGCACTGGTGTCAATCCCGAACTCTTGTCCGCGTCACGGCTGACTCCTATGAACGGATAGTTTGGTTGGAAATGAGGTTCAAAATCGCTATCGTAGAAGTCTGTCGAGAAATTCAATCCATACGCGCTGACATCGCCCTCGCCAGTAGAGTAGTATTTCGTATTGACAAAAAGGACACACGTACCATTCGGGCAATAATCCGAAAGGAGCATCTCCTCATCGCGGGTGAGATTCACAGCCAAATCATGATTCACAATGAAGTTTCTGCACGCCCCCACCTCGAATTTCCGATACTCGCTGTAACTTATCTTCTCATAGTAATTCCCTTTGAGTAGTTCAAGCAAGTCTATCGAATATATCTCCGAGTATTGGCTTCCGTCCTTCTCATAAAGGACAGGTATCGTCACGAACTCTTCGACATAGTTCTTTGCCGTGATTGTTCCCGTTATGGACACATCGCCCTCCTCGGTTACTTTGAAGTTCTGCGTGTTGACAACAAAGTAGGTTGCTTTGATGCCTATCTCGCTATAGTATTGCCCAGATGTTTCATCGTACTTGCAAAACGCGGATATTATCGCAGAAGCCTTTAGCTCGTCATTCTCCCACAAATCCGACCAAAGGGATGCGAAGTTGGATGTAGTAAGTACACCAGCACCATATAAGAGTTTTGTCACTTGCTGTCCCTCCTCCTCTACCGTTTCCCATTCCCACGAACTTAAAGCGTTGTAGATGTCCGAGAACTGCGTTAGAGATACCTGCCCCGTGAACCCTTGGATGTCAAGATGCTCCTTCAAGTCATCTATATAGACTTGCGTCTGCGCGTCTATTCCCGATTCGCTCGCTGCTGCAAACTCCCTCCTAATGCCGTTGGTGATGTTCTTCCTTAATAGGTTGAGCTGGTTATAGTATCTGCTCACCGCACCCGAATACTCATAACCTCTTATGGCTATCCCGCCCGACCTGTTCACATACGATATGGTATAGGTGTTCGGCACTCCGACAATAGATGCTCCCTCCGTGGCGAATAACGTATATCCGCTCGAATTGATTAGCGGTGTGTCTGCATTGGGGGATGCAAGGAAGTAATCAAGAAAGGCTTTCAGTGCATTGTATGCGCTCACGTAACCCAAAGAGGAAACGTGGGTAATGTTACCCTGCGAATCCGTGATGTTGATAGCCGCCGCCTCTGCGGTTATCTGCTCCTTCTCCGCATTTATCTGTGTCCTCCAGTTCTTTAGTTGAACCTTCTCTTGCTTTGTTATCACGGAGTCACTCGCCATATTGGTAAGTGTCTGCGCGTTGGCTTGCGAGGTCTCCAAGGCTTGAATAAGAAAGTCATCGGACTTCCTCTTCCATACATAATCTCCATTAAGAACCTCGAACCTGTAACATACCCCGTCCAAAGTAAGGGCGATGTCCTTAAGGTGGTCTGGGTACTCGGATTCCTCCCAATAGTTCTCGGCTGCTGGGAATCCCGCGTAGTCGGCTTGAAGAATAGAGATAATCTCCCCATTCTCCAAAGGCGCGTTGTTTTCCACATACCACACCAGGAAACTCTCGTCAAGAACCTCACCTACATCCTTCGATGCTCCGTTGGCTACGATTTTAAGTGACCCCACCTCAAGTTTGGAGTTCTCCGCGTTGAGGTCAACTTTCAGTTTGGTGCTATCAAGATGAAAGGTGTTTACCCCCTTGTAGATTCTAAAGAATGGTGAACCCTCGCCAGCGGAGTCCAAGAAGATGACGTTCTGCCTGTTCGGTTGGTCGGTCGCCCTCGAACCACATAGAACCACCTCGTCACCCACCAAAGGAATATCGCTGCCCTCCGCGTAGGTGTCGCCTATCATACCCGCATCCTCGGTGACATCGAAATCTATGTAATGTTCGTTACCCTCCGTACCTACCGCATCAACAAGTCGCCACCAGAAATGGTTTGAGAATTGCCCTTCGGAGTCGGTCAAGTTGAATGTCTGCACTAATGCTTGGTCGCCCACCATCCAGTTATTCGAGATGGAGTTGCCGTCCTCATCCTCTGCGGTGAAGTAACACCTCAATTTCTCATTGGGAAGAGGCTCGGTACGTGTTATCTTGCATCGTGTGGCAGATAATACTATCGCGCCACCTACGTGGGAAATCTTGTCTATCTCCACCTCGGAGGCGGTGAGTTTCTTGTTGACGTGAAGATAGTCGAACTGCGCGTGCCAGTAGCCGTTCTCCTTGTATATCCCCGCTCCTTCTATGCCCCTTATCAAAGAGTACCCGAAATCGACATCGTTGTTGATATCCACCTCGCCATTGAAAGTGGCAAAGGAGTTGAACGTGGCAGACCCCGAAGATACAAGACCTTTCTTGAAGGTTATCTTTCCATTTGCGGTGTCATCGTCCAACTTGGAGAGGTAATACTCCTTTCCGTACTCCTTGATGAGTTCCCTTATATCCGATGGATTGACACTACCAGAACCCGACCCCGAGCCAGAGAAGGTGATTTTAGAGGTTAAAGCCGAGATGCTCTTGGCGGTTTCCTCGCTCCTTGAGTATGCTCCGCTCTCACCGACAATGTATTTCGGGGTGTCCCAAGGATAATCCAGTTTCTGCTCAAAGCCGATAATCCTCGAGTCCCTATACGTGGAGAAGTAACCGAGATTGATTACCCTTACCTTATCTCCCAAGGCAGGCAGACCGCTTCCGTTATATAATCCCTTCGCGTAGGAACTCATCAACGGACACGTATATCGTCCCGAATCCTTCTTGACCTTATTCAGCGTTTTAATGGCTTCTGCCGCGAGTTTCTTCTCCGCAGAGGCAACTATACCCTCATCGCCAGTAAGTAGCATAGAGGGGTCATAGCCGACAAATACAAGGGTGTCACCAGTTGCGGGTTTCAGTACGTCATTAGGTAAATCAATTCCGTAGGTGTCATTGATGATTAACTCATAGCAATAGACATTCGTCTGGGTGGTCAAGTCATCGTGCCTATCTTTTAAGAACTTCACCTCGAAGCTCATTCCCGCCATCAGTCCCGACTGAAGCGTACACTCCAATTTATCAATGATAAAGTCCTCGTCAAACGGAAACTCGTTGCTATCAACGAAGATATAGTAGTGGGGAACGGTGATTTTAGATACACCGCTCTCGTCCTCGGGGTCATCCTCTTGCTCCGTCCACCGATAAACGTCCTTTATGGTCAAAGTCTTTGACGGGTAGATGTCATCATAGACCTTAACCAACTCCACAACCCTCGACTCGATAAGATGGGACTGGTCGGTATAGTTAACCTCTCCGTCTGAATAAATGTCCTCGGAGTCGATGTAATTAAAGGGGTACAAGTCAATAGGAAGCATCAGCCTCCTTTCGTAATTGGATATGTCCGTTGCGAAATCGTCCGTGAAATACCCCACGGGGACTTGTCCCGAAAGAACATCGGAGTTCTTGACATCGCCCGTCTCATCGCAGAACATATACATATCCCCCACACCCAAGGTCACGTTGTCATATACCGCGCTCCTTAAAGAGGTGACGCAGCAGCTATCGGGGTTTATCACCGCAGAGATGACCTGCCCTCTTCTTGAACCTGTTAAAGGCTTGATGTGGGTTTGAACCTTGTAGTCGGAGAATCGCCATGAAGCACTTATCGCCATAGACATATCCGAATACAAAGCATCATTCGTGAATCCGTTAAGATGGACTACGCACCTATCCGAATTAAGTGGGGTGAAGAAATTATCGAACACCTCATAGTCCATGTAGAAGATGAGGTTATTTTGGTCTCTCGATGCCGTAACCGAAGGAAGAATGTCTATGTAATAGTTTTCCGTCCCTTCCTCGTATTGTATGAGGTTGTTCGCGGAATCGTAGAACTCTATCCTTATCGTTGTTTCCCTCAAGAGGTTTAGGATGGTGCTTGACACTTGATTCCAATTAGTAGGGATGGGTTTAGTCAGTGTCAGCCTACCGACATTTAACGTGCATTGCTGGTACTCGTTGATTCTAAACGAACTAAATATATTTGCGTTTACGAAAGCTCCGTTAGAATAGCCGCTATTATTCGTTTTGTCGGTTGGCTTTACCCTCTTTGCGGACTTGAAGAAACAAGCCTTCATAGGTCTTGCGGAATCTTCGCCAGTGGTTGACGTGGCGGTGAGGACGAGTTTCTTCCTATACCTTAACGGGATGTTCTTGTTAGAGCCGAAGGCGATGAGTCGGGTGCAGAACTCGTCTTGCGAGTCGCCCCTCTGCATCTCCTCCACTTGCTCACCAAGATTCCAGACCAAATCGGATTCCCTCTCGCAATGACCGAAATGTAGTGTCCTGCCCTCGAACCACCATTCGCAGTTGAAGTTGTCCTCCTTGCACAAGAGGTTTATCGCGTCAGTTATCTTGACCGCCTCGAAAGAGATGCCCTTTGCCTTGTGTTCGGGTTTGCCGTCCTCCGCGTCCGTTGACCAGTCTATCACGCAGTTCACCTCAAGGCACTCATTATCCGCAAGCATCCTCTCATACCCCTCCTCGGTGCGTCCCGATACGGACATATATTCCTTGTAGGTATAGGGTGGGTTGCCCGAATAGATATTCAGATTATACTCTCTCAAGCACCTCAAGATGACCCTCCAGAAGCCATCCAAGGTGTCCGTAAGGGAAAACGAGGTCTCCTGTGCGCCATATTCGGGGTTCAATGTGAGAATCCTTCCGTTCCAGAAGTAGTACCACGCATCCAACTGCACGTCATACTCATATCCCCCAGTAGATTTGTTCCACTTGGGTTTGTAGTCCTCTTTGAGGATATACTTGTCCACATACGTACCCCTATGAAGAATGACTGGGTTGGCAAGATTGAACTTTACCCTTATGTAGTCACTCTTCATCAGTTCCTTGTGTAGAACGGAGTCGGCGGTGGGATTGAACTCCACCAGAGCATTATGTTGGTAGTCGCGCAGAATCATTTGTGCAAAGATAGAGAAATTCCCCCTTCTAAAAGAAGAAAGGGGAATGTTTAACGGCACTTACTAATTTCGTGCCAAAGATGATGGTATGACACTTGACCCAGCCGTCCTGTTATACGGGTTGGTCTCCTCGAACTTCATCGTCAGGGAACACATCGTCCTCAATAAATCCTGCGAATGAGTAGCACCCTTGCCCTTGTAATGGAGATGATAGACGATATCGGGGTTCTCCTTGGGAATACATATATCCATCGTCACTTGGCTTAACAGATTGTAGAACCTCTCCCTCTTGTCTTGGAAGTCTGCCCTCATAAGACAAATGGGAGTCACCCCGTCCGCTATGACCCTATCCGTGATGTCCATCCACTTTGAATTATACCACCAATACACCCCATCCACTAAATAGACGTTGTGTATATTTCCCGTGGTCGGTCGGGTACTCCTTGTAATAAGTGACACACTGCCCCCGAAGGTTGAACACAAGGTAAAGGTAAGGGTTATCTCCCGATAGTTGAACCTCTCCCCCATAAAAGGGGCACTGGTGTCCTTGAGGGTGATTTCCCGCCCGTGGTTCATTCTGGACTCGTTGGTTATGTAGTCCTTCATCTCTCGCGGTGCAAGGAGGGTGTCGAGAAACCCGTCACCCATCCTTATACCATACTCGGCATACGCATCAACAAGCGTCCCGCCAGTCTTTCCGATAATCAAATCTATCATATTGACCTAATGTAATTGTCCCAGTCGTTCATGAATGCCCTCATCTGCCTAATGGCGGTTCGCATTTCCGAAGTATCTTCGTGGATGCCCTGCACCTCAAGGTACGTTTCGGATATCTGCCGTGCGATGCCCAAGATATAATTGGTTCTCTCTGCGGCTATCGCTTGTAAAGTGGTTATCTGGCTCTGCGAGAGGTTCACCAAGGATGCACCGAAGGAGTTTATCGCAGACTTTATATCCTGCTGACCCAACTGGATGGCGGTCATTCTTCCGTTCGCTTCGTCTATGGAGTCTTGGCTTACGTTAGATGCCACCTTTGACGAACCGCTTGAAGATGAGGTGTCTTGGTCATACCCAGTCATTTCCGCGATGAGATTCCTCGCCTCAAGTGCTTCGTTGGCATACTCCTTGTATTGAGCCTTCAGTTTGGCTATCTGGCTCTCGCTCAAAGTGCCGTTTTGGTTGGAGAGAAGGGTGTAGTAGTTGTTGTACCAGTCCTCGAGGTTCTTTTGGAGCATAGTGCCGATTTGGTTGTTCACGATGCTCTGCATCATATATTTCGACACATCGTCAATGAAGTCCTCTGCGGTACTATTCATATCCATAAGGTTGGATGTGAAGTTGTCGAACATCGAGTCGAAGGTGATGCCCGTAAGACGCTCCTTGATTTGGTCTTCCAAGTCCTTTATCGCCTCGTCACCATTTATGATGTCCTCAAGGAACTCTCTAAAGTCATCGTCAAGTTTCGACCAGAAGAGGGAATAGTTGTCCCTCACCTCTTCGAGCTGCTTGCCCGTCATCTTCGTAAGGTCGGAGATGTCCCCGATACCTATCGAGCGGTAGTATTCGGACAGTTCCTTGTTCATCCTCACCCCATAGGAGTGTGACCCCATAGACGCGCCAGCACCAAGTCTTTCCCTCGCGAGTTCTGCTGCGGCTTTCTGCTGCTCCTTGACGAGGTTCATAGCCTCCTTGGATGCCTTCACCGCCTCATTGCCCCACGATTCGCTCAAATACTCCTTCTTCTTGTCTATGAGGGTGTCCCAGATGGATATCAGCTCTTGATACTCCGCTTTCGCGTCCTCGTAGTCCGAATCGTCCTTGGTGAATCCCAAGAGGTCTGCTGCTGCCGTTGCCAACTGGATGGCTGCGGAGATGATAGCCAAGATAGCGGATGCCTTCTCTATTGTTGATATAGAGTCGGATGCAAGCTGCGAAGCAGTCATCATCGCTCCTCCCACCGAAGATACCATAGTGCCGATACCCTTGATGTATTTGGCGGTCTCTCCTCCGAACTGCTCAAGGTCGCCACCTACCTTGTTCACCGCACCACCCAGTTTCTCAAGGTTTTGCCCCGTCTGGTTGAGGGACTTCTTGACGCGGTTGCCAGTGTTGGCGACATTATCCTCGGCTTGCGCCTGTCTATTACGTGCATTGGTGAGGTCTTGCGTGGCCTTGAGGACTACGGTTGTCGCTTGCCCCCTCTGCGCCCTCATCAAGTCCTCCTCTGCCGTATATACGTTCTGCGTGGCTTCGGCTAACCTGTTTTGAGCCTCGGCATAGAGTTCGGCATTATCTATCACCTCTTGGTTGGAGAGGTTCTCTTGTGCGTCTGCCTCTGCCCTACGTGCATCCTCTATCCTCCTACGATATTCCTCAATTTGCTCTTCGGAATAGGTGAATACCCCGTTGTCCTCGCTCTCAAATAGCGAGTTGCGGTTGTTCTCCGCACTCCTTACGCTTTCTTGGCTTCGGACGAGTTCGTCTTGGGCGGCTTTGTAGTCCTTGAAGTTCCTTATCAGGGATTTCAACGGATTTCTTTTGATGAGTTCGTTCTCGATTCTCCCCATCTCCTGCGCAAAGACCTTGATGTCCTTGGGGTCGAGGTCTGCCATAGACTCCTTGGCGGCTTCGATGTTCTCCCTCAAGGTTTTAAGGGATTCCGTGGATGCCGCCTCTATGTCGTTGAAGGCTTGGAAGAATGTCGGGTCGGACTTTATCTGCTCGATAGCCAATGATGCTATCGCCTTCGTCTCCTGCCCACCCAAGGTGAGGAGTTCGCCCCTTAACCTTCTGTTTAGTTCGAGCGCGGTGTTCTTCTCTATCTCCGAAGAAGTCTGCGAGGCGATGACCTTCTCGTTCTTGGCTATATCCAGTTCTATGTCCCTCTTCTTCGTGGCATACTCCCTATCAATAGCCTCCCTACGTTTGTAGTATTCGAGATACTTGTTCTCGGACTCACCCTTGTAGGCATTGGCGATGGCTTCCTCCCTCTGACGCTCGTAGAGCCGTTTTAACCACTCGTCTTGCGTACTTTCTATCTTGACCCTATAACTCTCCGTTATCTCGGTCAATCGCTGCTCCAGCGAACCGTATTTGGAAATGTAGTCGTGGAATGCCTTGTCAGCCTCAAACTCGATTTGTATTCTTCGCCCGTCAATGCCCGTGAGAATCCTTTGCAGGTCTTTTAGTTCCTCAAGGGCATCCCCGTCAATCTCTGGTGTGATGGTGATTATCCTGCCTAATTGTTCGGCGGTGAGTTCCTTGATTTCCTCTTGCCCTCTTTCCTTGAGAATCTTGTTGGCTTTCTCAACGGCTTTCCGTCTATCGGACTCGTTCTCCGCGAGGTTCTTCCTTCGGTCGGCTTCCTCTTTCGCGTACTTCTTGAGTAGTTCGGCTGACGAATCATATTTGAGGTTCGAGGACTTTATTTCGGACTGATAGGCTTTCTCGGCTGCGGCTGCAAGTTTCTGGTAGGTCTCCGACTTTTCAAGGATGGCTTTCTTGGAATTTTCAAACGCGGAATCCTTGGCTTCGGGATTGGCGGCTTTCCACTCGGCTTTCGCGGCTTCCTCGGCGGCTTTTTTCCTGTCCTTCTTCTGCTGCTCTATCCTCTGGAGTTCCTTCTTGTGGTCGAAGTCCCTTTGGGCGATGATTTTCTCCGAGCCGTCACGCATCGAATCAATCCTCGACTGCGTTTCCGCGTTGTCTGCCTCGCGCTGCTCCTTCTCGATTTTAAGTCGGTTGTCCTTCAATACCCTTCTTCGGTTCTCTGCCTCTTGCTCCAACTTGTCGGCGATGTCACCGCCAGCATCCTTATACGCACCTTGCGCCTCTTGCATCTCCTGCCCCAGAAGGTTGTTGAACTCCTGCGCCTGCACTTGGGAAAGCTGACCATTCTGTCCCTCAATCATTTCGAGGATTTTCTTCAGTTTCTCGTTAGACTTGAGGAGTTCCTTTTCCGCGTCATTGAAGACAAAGTTACCTTGGGCGAACTTCTTCTGGATGGTCTTGATGAGGTTCTCCCTTTTCTTGGCTTCCTTCCGTAATTCTTCGGTGGTACGGGTGTTGTTGAGTTCGGTTTCCGACTTCGTGGCTTGTTTCTCCGCGTCCTCGGCTTGCTTGCGTGCGTTGTCAACGGTGTTTTGCGCCTTCTCCGCAGCCAACCCCACCCACTTGGCTAATCTTCCGAGGATGGATTCTTGGTCTTTGAGCGCAGTTATATCAAGTTCGATGGGCAACTGGACGGGCGAGGTCTTGATTTTCTCTATGTCCGCTTCGTTCAAGGCTTCGAGGAGTTTCTTCCTCAAAGTGTTCTCATCGAAGTTCACCCATTCGGACACCTCTATGCCCTTTTCTTGCGCTTGGGTGAGAAGGTCATCCGTACTCATCGTATATCTGTCCTGCACATCCTTGGCGGCTTTGTAGATTTCAAACCTCTCCTTGGCTGCATCTGCCGCATCCCTCTCCAGCTTGACCCTCTCGCTTAAAGGTTTCTTGGCATACTCCTCCTCCTCGCGCATCTTCTCCATGCCCTTGATGGATGCTTCGTTGTTCTTATGGAAGTCCTCCATAAACTTGAGCATCTCGCTCATGGACTGCTTGCCCTCTTCGGGGTTGAGGTCTTGGTAGAGGTCGGCAAGTCCTTGCGCGTTTTCCGTGCCTATCTGTTCTAATTCCTCGCGACGTTTCTTCATCTCATCGCTCATCTTGGCACTCGTTATGATGGTTCTATATTCGTAGGCTTGCTCTTGGGAAAGGAGTTTGCCACCGATATTCTCATAGTCGGTGTATCTTCCAGCCTCCTCGACCTGCTGCTTCCTATCGTCCTCGTCCTTTCTCCTCCTTACCCTCTGCGCATCCTTCTTGACCTTATCAAGTTGTTCGGGTGTCATCTGGGCAAGTTGGTAGGCGGTGTACTTCTCCGTCAATTCGGGGAGGATTTCCGAAAGTTTCTTGTATGCCTCATACCTTTCGAGTTCGGTTGAGTTCTCGTTGCTTATGATGTCAGCAAGGGATTCCTCTTCTTCCCTCCTCTTTTTTAGACCTTCAAGATACCTCTGGTTCTCATCGGCTACCTTTCGCGTGGCTCTCTCCTGCTCGGTTTCTGCGGTTACTCCGTAGTAGATTATCCCGACAAGCGCGGCAATGGCTGCTGCCATCAATACATAAGGATTGGAAAGCGCGGCTTTGGTGTTCTCTATCATAGAGGCGGTGAGCATCTTGAATGACCCAGCCAAAGTGAGATTGGAGGTTGTATGCGCCTTCTTTGCTATCGCCGACCTTATGTGACGTTTCTCCGAATTGCTTGCGGCTACGGCTTCGATGAGTTGTGCTTGTGAGGCATCCTTTGTTGCAACGGCTGCTATCAGTGATGCTTTGGCATCGGCATCCCTCGCTACCTTGTTGATAAGCATAGCCTTGGTCTGCGCATCCGTGGCCACTTTGTTGATGACCTTTGCCTTGGTGTCGGCATCCGTGGCAAGCGAAAGCGCGATTGTAGCCAACCTCAACCCTGTCTGCCCTCCTTGTGCTGCCGTGTTTGTCGCCCTCATCAAAAGAAGTGCGGTTCTATAAGTACCGAAGGTAGCCACGGCAAACCCCATCCACTTGGCGATATCCTTCCAGTGCTCCACCATAGCACTACGCATCTTGAGGGACTTAATCTTCGCACCCTCAAACATCTGCCCCATCTCGTTATACATCGAGTGAAGGTTGTCTGCCAACTGACCTTCCTCTGCGGAGATGTTGTTGAGTTGCGCTGCCATGATGCCGTGGAACTGACCGCCCTCTTGTGTTAGGTGGTCTAACACTTGGTTGAGTTGCTCGAAGGTGATTTTGGTGGACGAGGAGGCAATACCCATCTCGTTCATAATGTCTTTTAGGACGATGCCTTGCGATGCCCACGACTGCTGCATCTGCCCGTTTACATAACCGATGGACTTCGCCCTGTTATACATGTCCACAAGCTGACCCAACGGCTTGTGTGTGGCGGTGGCTACCTCGGACAACTGATTAAGTCGGGGAATGATGGTTTCCACGGCTTGACCATAGGCGAGCATCTGCTTCGACCCCTCTACAAGGTCGGAGAACTCGAACATATTGTAGTACGCGGCATCCTCCAACTCACCGACAAACTTCTGCGACTTGGACTTGTCCCCAAGAAACACATCCATCGTGCTCTGGATGTCCTGCATCTCCTCCCTTACCTTGAGGCTCTGGTCATACACACCCTTTAACTTGGAGTATGCTCCTTCCAAACCCATAGTGAAGAGATTGCCCACGGACACGCCCGTAGCCACACTCACTATGTCATTGAGGATATTCTTTACCTCGTTTCCCCCTTCCTGTAATCTCGCGAAAGCCTCGCCAAGTCCGTCATCTATCCTATCCGCAGCATCGGCAGCACCCTCCGTAGCACCCTCCATGATATACTTGTAGATGCCATTCTCCTTGAGGTTGATGGCTCGCTCTGTATTGAGTTCGGAAAGGTCAAAGGCATATTCCCCCTCCTTTGTCTGCGCGTCTTGGAGTTCGGAATGTGCATCGGCAAGTTTCTTCCTCGCATCAGCCAGCTTCTGCACGTCACCAGTTCGGAAAGCCTCAAGGGAAGCCGCCTCAAGTTTTTCGATGTCCTTGATGAGCCTGCCTATCGTTGCCCTCTCCCCGTCAAGTGCCGACCTTACGTTGGAAATCTTCTGGGTGAGTTCCTTGTCCCTTATCGCGAAAGCCTCTTGCATCCTCGCCCCGTCCTTCGCGGCATCGGAAACGAGTTCCGCGAGCTTTCTTCGCGCATCTGCAAGATTGCCGTTGAGCTTGTCAAAGTTCTTCGTGCCGTAGTCGGCATTGTCGAGTGCCTTTTCCAGACTCTCTATCTCTTTTCTTAACCTCAAAGCCTCGGTGTAGTCGGCTTCGACATTGAATGCAAGTAATGCCATTATTTCTGTTTTCGTCTTGCGGCCATTTCACGACCAGTTATCTTTTTAACCTTCGCACCCATAACGGTGTGGAGTTTGTCCTTTTGCATAATAAGGAGATTGCGGTAAGGAATCTCATACACCACCTCTCGATAGGAAAGATGCAGCTCCTCCATGAACGTAGCAATCTGCCCGAGTAAAGTCGCGTTGCCCGCTACTTCGGTCTTGCTATCAGCATCGCCACGTTCTTGGTCAAAGCCGATAGCTTGAAGAAATTTTCGGTGGAGATGAGGGAAAGACCCTTCTCTATCCCGTTGACTATCTCGTCAAAAGTACCCTTGGAGAGTTCCTCCGTCAGACTTTCGTCCCCAGTGATTAGGTAGCTCAATGCCTTGGCACACCCCTCCGCTCCGTATAGGGCGGTCTGCAATATCGTGCTTATGTCACGAGCCTCGCCCAGCTCACCCAAGGAATGACCGACACCAGCCAAGATATGTATCGTGGGCGGTTTTATCACATAGCATTTCCCGTTCACAAAGCACGTTGCGATATCATACCCCAACAGGGCACTTGATACTAATTTACTCCCTTTGCTCATAATATGAAAATCGGGATGCACGGGATTTTCTCCCACACATCCCGAAGAAATGAATATGAAGACCTTATTTAGTCAACCTCGTCCTCGTCGAACCAAAGTTCTGGCGAAAGCAGCTCGTTCTGCGGCTCCATCGCAGTTGCGTTGCAAGCCAGACCGATAGCACCATCGGTGTTTGCTTCGCGGGTGTTGATGTTCGCGTAGGGAAGGACGATGTACTGCTTGTCCTCGGTACGGGCGACAATAATCTTCCTCAAGTCCACAGTGCCACGCGCACGCGCCCAGCCTACGGCATCACCGCCTTGGTTGGTGATAACCGTGCCGCCCAAGAGGTCAGCCTTGGTCTGGTAGTCATAGCGACCGATGGTGAAGTTAATCTGAACCTCTCCCATCGTCTTCGACCCCATTCGGTAAACCGAACCCGTGAGCTGGTTCTTGTAGGAGTCCTGCGAAGATTCGGTTTCCTCAATCTGCCAAGTGTCCTGATGGACGTTCTTGATTTCCTTGGTGGTGTTGGCCTCAATGAGAGCCTTCACGTTAGCACCAGTGACCTGTGCATTGAGGGAATCCCACGCGGTGTAGTCCGCATACCAAATCTTCTCGACATCTACTCCCGATACTTGTTTGTTTGCCATTTATTTTACATTTAGAATGTTAAACAATAGACGTAAATTCACGTAGTGACAACGAAGTTGCCTGTCCTCCTCTGTGTTCGTTCCCGCCCACTTAATCCTGAATGTTGTCCCATCATACTCTCCAACGATGGACTCAAAGAGTTCCATTCCCGCCCTTTCAAGCTCTTGGAGGGTACGCCTGTCCGCTTCACCCTCTATGTCGGGTGCGGAGAGGTTCACCATAATAAAACACTTGTTCCAGTATGTCTCTGGGGTAAGTGTATCGGAGAATATCGTCACCCTCGGCTCTGTCACCTCACCCCTCGGGATGTTGCCCCTCTGATATACGGGGAATCCAAGGGATAGGGCATAGTTGTGGACGATATTTACCGCATCGGTGGTGGTTATCATTCAAAGACTTTTTTAAGTTGCTGCTCCGCGAAGAGTGCCGCCGCGCCTACCACCGTGAAGCCTTTCGACTCGACATAGGAGGCATATTCGGCGACATTCATTATGGTCAGTCCATTGGGTGTTACAAAGTATCGGTTCGAGGCACGCAGATGTCCAGTGTGGTCTTGGTAGTTGCCCGTGGCTTTCGCGTAGGACACCGCCTTTCTCCCCACCTTGTCCATCTCGTTCATCACCTCTTCTACCCCCTCCTTGAAGAATTTATCTACATCGGAGAAGTCCTTCCTTACACCCATATCACGGAATAGTTTAGCTTGTTGGTTCGGATGACTCTGTTGACTTTCCCACGTCCCCTCACCTTCTCACCGTCATAGGCTATAACCTCATCCCCCGCTTGGATTTCGGTCTTTCCCTCTATGACGATTTTGTAAGTTGAGCGATAGACTGTGCCGTTGTCGCTGATGAGGTCTTGCGTGGAATCGTCATCACATCGGCATCCTCCCCCGTCAAGCCATTCCCCCTCCGAAGATACGGGTCTTCCGTACTCGTCGCGCGACACTTGGGGTCGGCGGTAGGTTAGCGTATGAGGTTTGTAGAACATATCACCACTTTCCAGTTCTATCGGTTATTACATTCATGTCGAGTGCAGCCGTGGCTTCTTCGTCAGGCTTTACTCCCCACTTCCGACACAACCATAGATAGAACTTGCCGAGGTTGGCATAATCCCACGTCTCCGAGAATCCGTTTTCCGAGATGCTTTTCAGCCTTGGCTGGAAAAGGATGCTTTCTATACCCGAACATAGGGCGCGACCCACTGCGGCTTGGTTCTCCGCAGTATAGTCATCCGTTTCCTCCATCCCCGACTCCAAGAGGATGTCGAAGATGGTGGTCTCGTTCACCCCATACGGGTTCAACGTGGTTCTTATGTACTCTCCTATGGTCATTTCTTCTTCCTCTTACGCTTTGGTTCGGGGGTTTCTTCGGTGACATCCTTCCCCGTTTCATCGGATGTTTCCGACTCTTCGGTTTCGGGATTTTTGTCCAAGACCTTTTCCGTGTTATCGGATGTTTCCGACTCCGTGGTTTCGGTCACTTCCGAACTTTCGTCCGTTGTCTGGGTGTTTTCCTCACTACCCTCGGTAGGGGGAGTTTCGGGAATCTCCTTCCACTCCTCCACCAAGTGTAAGCTAATGAGGGTCTTGCCCCTTTCCTCATCCACCTCAAGGGTTTCCCCAATATGGTGAACAAGAGTGAACCTCGTCTTGTCACGGAACTCATTGAGAACAACAACCTTCATTGTCAGAACGTGTTATGCCTGCACCGTCTTCGAGTCGAGGGTGTAGATGCGGTCAACATTGTTGATTACGGGGAGTACCATAGCCTGCGAAGCGGTGAACTCGCGCAGTGGGTCAACGAGAGAATACTTGGAAACCAAGATGTACTCGTCGGCGGTCTGGTAATCCACGTTGGGAACACGGCGGGTTGCCTCGGCTACGTCACTCCAAACGAGGTCGCCAAGTTTGGTGTCGCAGGTGAAGACAACCATACCCTCCTGCCAAGGATTGTGGTTCTGCTTCTTGCCGTTGATTTCGGTCTTAATCTTCCTTGCCACGCGGTGGATGTTGACACCCCACTTGGTCTGGATGACCTGCGCAGCCTTGTCGAAGTCAAGGGTAGGAACGGTGTTGTTGTTGGTGGTAACGCCCATGTCGAAGGCATACTGACCGCGAACTTGTTTGTTCTTGTAGAGGCGGGTGAGCGCGAAGTCATCAAGCCAAATGTCGGTGATGGTGTTCTGGTCATCCACGGCCTTGTCGAAAATCTTCTGCATGTCGTCGATGGGGAGGGCATTCTCCACGTCATTCCACAGGGTTGCTACACCGAACTTGTGGGAGTCGAGATAACCCACGTCCACACGGACACCAGTGCCGTTGTTGGCATACGAAAGACCCACGCCAGTGGAAAGCTCCGAAAGGAAGATGTCCTCGATGCGCTCCCAGATGGCCTCGATGACACGGGGAGTGTCCTCGAAAATCTTGCGGGCAATCATCGGGAATGGACGCTGCTGTGCTACCATAGCGTCGATGTCCTTCATCTGCTTCTCCGAAAGGTACATCTTGAGACCCATCTTCGGAATCTCGCCCTGTGCGGTCGAGAGCGCGTCACGGCTCTTGAGTGGGAGTTCGGAGTCAAGAGAAACCACATCGGCGGCTACGCGGGTGTACTCCGCAAGCACGCTTGCCCAGCGACCATCGGGCGAATAGGTGGTGTCAAGAAGGTCACGGAAGAAATAGGGAAGGGTCTGCTGCCTCTTCTCATTGAGCTTCTCCACAATCTCGGTGACGAGGGAGGGGAAGTTCTCGTGGACAAATTCAAAGTATAATGACTTGTTCATTTCTTATGGTTTTAGGCGTTATACACCGTCCCCACATTCTCGTCCTTCTGGAAGATGATGTGAGGCACTGCGGCAAGGAAGGCACTCTTGATGCTCTCGATGCTGACATACATACACTCTGGGTTCACCACGCCGTCATACATGATGGATGACTGGGGGTTGGTCTTCTCGATGGTGCGGTAGTTGATACCCACGTACTTTGCACCTTGTGGGAGCGACCCATAGACATAGGTCTGCTCGCCATCCTCGTTGAGGACAGGCTTGGTGATGGCTACGGGGTTCTCCACACCTGCTGCGGTGGCTGCTGCCGAGGTCTCGTAGGTGGTGGTGGCATCGGCTGATGCTCCATATACGGTGGTAGTGGCGGCACTTACGGGCATTGGAGAATATACACCTTCCTTCTCGATGATGACGTGACCCGCTGGAATTACCGAAAGGGGGAATCCTTCAACCTTCAAGGTACGACCCCCAGGGATGCCCGAGATGAACTTCTGGACTACAACCGAGTCCAAGCCGAAAAGAATCCCGCGCTTTCCGCGATTTGCATTTGCAATCATTGTCTTTGTTTTCTTGTTTTAGTGAATTAGACTTTCGGCGATTTTGCTAACCTCCTCCTTGGTCGGTTTGCCATCGCCCTTGGGATATGGTGTAGGACTTCCAGGCAGTTCGTGCTTGGTGATGTTGTTCGCGATGGAGGTGAGTTTCTCCTTGATGGCATCCTCCGTGGCATCGGCTGGAAGGACAAAACCCTCCTCGATGCGATAGTCGGGAATCTTGAGTTCCTTTGCCGTCTTGGTGATGAAGTCCTGTCTTGCACGTTGGGCACTCGCAGCCTTGGCAGCGTCAGCCTCGTCCTTCATGGCTTTGTAGCCTTTGGAGAGGTCATCGTTCTTCTTCTTCATCTCTTCGATGGTGGCGGCTTGTGCCTTGGTCTGCTCCTCGTGCTGCTTGCGGATTTCCTCGATGGTCTTCTGGTACTCCTCCTCGCGCTTCTTGCGGTCGTCTTCGGCCTGCTGCTGATAGAGCTTGAACCATTCTGGGATTTCCGTGTTCTTCTTCAACTCCTCCGCTTTGCGTGCCTCCTCCTCTGCCTTGGCTTTCGCCTTGGCTTCCTCATCGGCTTTCTTCTTTGCGGCTTCCTCCTCTGCGGCCTTCTTCTTGGCTGCTTCCTCTGCCGCTGCCTTTTTTGCCTCCTCTTCGGCGGCTTTCTTCTTGGCTGCTTCATCCTCCGCATCCTTCTTCGTCTTCGCAACCGCCTCATTGACACGCCTGTCATTCAGCTTTTGCAAATTCGCGAGATAGTCCGCTTGCTGTTCTACAACAAAACCGAGATTGTCATCTGTCACAAAACCGAGCTTCGCGAGGGCATCGGCGTGCGAAGTGAGAATCTCATCACCCAACCCGAGGCTCGAATACCGCGTTTTGAGTGCCTGAAAAATCTTTTGTTTCATTCTTTTTTATATATTGATTTAAGTTTGTGTTTGTTTTTGGCGCAAAGATATACCTTAATATCCTATTATTTGCATTTTAACGCGCCTTTCACGGCACTAAAAATTATTGTGCATAAATCACACGTTTTAGGGGCAGAAAGTCCAGTAGAACGCAAAAAAAGAAGGCGCGTCTCACGACGAACCTTCTCAAAATATTTCTCTCTTAATACTAATGGTCGGACTCTACGAACCTCACGGCGGGTAGAGGGTCTTTTGCATTGACTTACTTGTCTGCAACGCAAAATGAAATGTAATCAACTCAAAATTCTTAAACCAATTAAATCCCGAAACACTACGAACCATCGCGGCGGGTAGTGCTGGTGTGCGCATTGACTTACTTGTGTGCAAAACGCACGGTTGTTATTGCCTATGCAAAGATACTAATTCTCAAGCAAGTCACAACAACACGCACGGATGAAAAGCACTTTTGAAATCACTCTAATAACGTATGAAGATGAGATTTGTTTATAACCATACTAACTTTTTTCGGACGTATGCCATCCATCGAAAGTTAGAGTAGTAGCAGCCATTGTAGTTCTCGAAGTTGCCGAACATTCTCACATTGCCCGTAGGTACGTGAAGAAAGGCGAACTTTGAACCGCCGATGATTGTCTGGACGGCTTCGGCTAATGCCTTTGACCCGAACCCGTATCGCTTGATGTAGGGCACGAAAACGGTCTTGAAGACATATTCGCTATCGGTAATATCGTTCTTCGGGTAGTAGGGCAGACACCCGTTGTGGGCGAAGAACACACCGCCGTCAGCCCCCGAAAAGAAGGGGTGGCAGTTGTCGAGGTTGACCGAGCCTTGGGTGGCAAACCTAAAATGGATGATGCAAGCCTCATTCTCTGGCACTTTGCCGAGCTGCTCTACGAACTCGCTAAACTTGAGGGTCTTGAATGAACGGCTCTTTGTGGCGAACCCCATGCCGTCTGGATTGGCTTGGTGACACGCGCGAAGGGTGGTTAACGAGGGCATCTTTGCGCCCGCTGGCTTTACGATGAGAATGCACATATTTTTGCTTGTATTGAATTTTCTTGATTGAGGTGATAACTTATGCGCCCGAAAGACGAAAGTCCGTTAGACGCGAAATAAAAGGGGTAGGCGGGGCGGTTGCCCCAGCCTATCACATATTCTCGATGCGGGTCTTGAAGTACCGCTTTTCGGCGGCGGTCAAGAAGGGGACATCGTTGATGTCGGTCACGTAGTGGTCGAGCACGTGGGTCTTCGACCAGCCTACGAGGGCGGCGCAGAACTTTACCCAATGTGAAATCTTGGCAAAGTTGGTAGTGCCGTGGTGCTGGCGAAACTCTACCGTGTGGTGAGATGACCAGCTCATCGGATTGAGCTTGTGGTAGCGGTCGTTACCCATGACGCGCTGAACATCTTCGGGGGTGGTACAGCGAGAGAAGTTGTAGTTGCGGATGGTGTGGCAGTAGGTGTTGGTGTCACCGCGACGCGAGGGTGCCATCCAAGTGTCGATAAGACCCTCGAGCTTCTGGTAGTTCTCAAAGCAGTTGCAGAACTGGTCATCGGTGAAGTCGGCGCAAGAGATATGTACGTGCAAACCGCAAGACTTGTTCACTTGTGCGCCAGTGGCATTCAATACACCACAAGCCTTCTCAAGTCGGCTCAAACCGCCTTCGCTCGAAAGTACGGGCGATACCATCTCGATAGGATTGTTGCCGTAGGTGGTGTTGCGGTCAGGGCGAAGGCTGCTATCGGTCTTGAAGTCGAAGGTAGCATTGCCGTTGGTGTGGGCGTAGTAGCCGAGCCAGTTGTAAGACACGCCCGTTTCGGTGAGTCCGCGCTCAACTGAGCTACGATTGCAGAGGCACTCAATCTCAACACCAAAGGTGTAGGCGAAAGGTGCGATACGTGTGCGGATGGTCTGCGTGAGAACATCTACATATTGCTTTTTGATGTTCTCTATGTCCCAGCCAGTCAAGCCGAGAGCCTTCAGCTCGCGAACCTTGGTGTTGAGGGACTTGGTTGAGGTCATTACGTCGTTGATGGTCTGGTTGAGGGTCTTCATACGATTCAAAAGTATTAAGAGGTGAATCGGGGTCGTTGCCCGTGCGGTCTTGGGTTTGTCCCTTTCGACACCGCAAAGATAGGGGATTGTATTGGATTATCCAAATATTTTACGATAAATTTCCAATATTTTAACTCTTATTAACGAATATCGTGCATATATTGGGTTTTCTAAACACATTTTAACACAAATATTGCACAAAAATAAGATTTTGAGGTAAAATCTGGCGATATGAAAACAAAAATGCAGTAAGTCCTATTACATTATATAAATAAGATGGGGGCATCCAGAAGGACACCCCCTAACTTAAAACGGCAAATCATCTTTTGGCATCGGGTATTCTTTCCCGTCGAGCCAAAATTTAAACCGCGCCTTGATATAATTCCACTCGCATTTAATCCTGTACCAGAGGGACGGCTTGCATTCCTCGCAGATGACATGCGTGCTTCCGTCGGTGACGATACATTTCACCTTCAAGTCATCTCCTACGGCTTGTTGCCATTTCACGTACCTCAAATATAGTACGACCTCATTGTATGTGGCTGGTCGGTAGTCCTCGCTCTCAAGTGCGTAGTCACTCCACCACAATCGTTCATAGACTCCGTTCTCGTCCTTCTTGCCCATTACATCCCTCTGGGTGTTGATGGCGCAGTTGAAATATCCGTTTGGATAACACAAAGCTATTGCTCGCGTCTTGTCTTTGCTGGATTCCTCGTTCCACGACATGAAGGTGAGCTTGGTGTATTTCTTAATCTTCATAGATTCTAAATTTTAGATTATACTTCTTGGTTGCCTCTTGCAGGGCGGCTTCCGCGCGTTCCCTCTTCTTGAAGAGTTTCGGGGCAGACTCACTCACCTCTACCTTGGTGCAGACCACCCCGAACCTCCCCACGTAACTTCTAAACTTCGCGTTGGTGACAACCATCGAGCCGCTCCTTACGATATACCTTCTCATTTGATATAGTCCTTCCACGGGTTGGAGGTGAACCGCCCGCTTGTGCCAGTGATTCTATCGGCTTCTCGCATCTCCTGCACCTTGGCATCCTCCCTCATCCTCTGGCGTTCCTTGCGCGATGGTTTGACCGTCTTCTCCTCGGCATAGACGCTGCATTCGGGGACATCGGTGCGGTTGTGCTTGCCCAGTCCGCAATATCCGTCCATCGGAGCGACGTGCTTGGGCACTTTCTTGGTGAAGGGGTGGAAATGAATACAATTTCCGCAGCATTTTTTAGTTTCCATCTTTTTTCAGTTTTGAGTTAAGTAATTCTTCCATCACGCCTATCCAGAAATAGGCGACATTGTTCAAGTCCATTCGTATTTGCGTCTTGCCCTCTATGGTGAGGTTGGTTTCCGCGCAGCTCCTTACCGTGTCCACGGAAATCATATTCTCGTCGGCGGCATCCTTGAGGGAAGGCCATATACCCTTGAAGGTGGCGCGTCCTCCGTTCATCTTGAGTCCGAAGACGAACTCCCCGTCAGGGTATATCTTGTAGAGGTCATTGAGGAACACCCTCGCGCTATGGTAGTCCATCTTGAGCATCGACGTGGTGAAGGAGAACTGCTCATAGCACTCCATCGACCCGAAGTAGTATGGTGCGGAGAACATCTCGGAGAACCTCGGACTCTTGCCCTCGTCACCAGCCGCGATAATTAAATCTATGTTTTCATAGCGGAAGAGTGCCTTGATGCAGTCGAAGGCGGTCTTGTCCACATTGTAGGAGGTGAAGACACCCTTCACATCAACAAGAAGTTGCTCGGCTACCTTGATGCCCTTGTACATCCTTCGCGTCTTGATTTTCTCCCAGAGTTCCCTCTCCTCTTTCGTGTAGAGGAATCGTATCGTCTTGCCGTTGACGTTCTTCAACTCAAGGGCATTGGCGAGAGATAGGATTTGTGTGTGTACCTTGAGGGAGCGGAAGGTGTCTATCTCTGCCAAGTCCTTGAACGTGGAGCGGTAGTTGACGAACAACTGCGAGAAGAACATCAGTTTGAGGACATAAAGGCATAACGGTTTGTCCACTGGTGCGCACACCTTGAGGAGTTCCTTCTCTATGGCTTTACCGATGTTCTCCAGATGGGGGTCGATAATCTCCAAGGCTTTCTCCGTGGACAGACTCATACCCTCATACGCATCAGTATTGCCCACGAAGTTCATCCTGTTGTTGAGTGAGTACATGAAGTCCGCGAGCTTGTCATAATACTTGTAGGAATTAGTGTATATGGTTTCGCAGAGCCTCAATACCTTCTCGTCAGTATATTCTTTCTTCGTGTGGAGCTTGTTCTTCACATTGCCCCTATCGAGGATTGCCCGTGAAAGTCCTATACACTTGTCGGTGACAATGGAGGCCATCGTGGTCATCGAATAGACTGGGATAGCTTCCAGTGCCCTCAATCTTGCAAGGAGTTCCGCGTTCTTGCTCGTATGTGTGGGTGGGGTGCGCGTCAAAGTGCCTGCCATACCAGACTCTCCAAATAGATGGACAACACGAAATGGCAGATTGTACCGAAGAGAATCCCGATTAGAGCGGATTGCTTCTCGTCTATCTCATTACGGAAATACCAGAAGGCGATTCCAGAAAGTGTGACACCGAAAACCAGACTGAAGAAATACGCCATAAGTGACGTTCCAAAACATTTACCTAATTTATACATATCATTTGATTTTGCCTGACCACTTGCCCCTTGATAGAGGGGAAAGGAGGTCTATTCTGTTTGTGAATCTCTTGTTCATAGTGTCTTGTATAACGTATCTGCCGTTCAGCGAATGTCCCTTGGAGATGAATAGTTGTATCGTGTCGCCATAGGAATAGGTCTTCAGCAAGTCCCGACTTACCGCGCACCACCTCAATTCTTTTACCCTCTTCGGGTCTATCCTCTTGTTGGATGCCGTGATTAGCGGAGTATCGTCACATTGCCCTTGGGTCGGATTGTAAACGGTTATCGTCACCTCTCGCCAGCCTTTCGCATTTGCGCCATACACTACTATAACGCACAAGAAAAGAAAAAATTTACGCATTGCCTACAATTCTTCCAACTCTTTTGCCACCTTGTCGCGTTCCTCTTGGATTATATCGAGCATCTTGTTGAAGATTTCCCTTTCGATTTTGCTTTCTCTTTCCGTTTCCGCATTGCTGTTCGCGCAGTCTATATGTATCTTCACCCAATAATATCTATCGGTCTTGCACGCCAGTAGCGCATCGTATCGCTTTATCTTTTCTTGTAGCTTGTTCGCCTTTTCAAGTATTTCTAAATCCATACTTTTTAAGTTTATGTTTTATTCATTTTCTTTGTACCGCCATTGACCAGATGATTGACCTTCTCACGGACTTTCTTGATATACCCCTCCGTCATTTCGATAAAGTTGGCATCGGTGTAGGACAGGGAGTAAATCAGAAGTGGGTTGTGGATGGTCGCGATAATCTGCGTGTTCTCCTTGTGGAAGTCCAAAACCGACTTGATTTGCTCGATATTGTCCAAGGAGAGGTTGCGGTCTGGCTCGTCCATAAGGATTGTCCACTCATCACCGATAATCTTGTGTGATTGGGTGTATTCGTAATACTGCGGATAGTTCTCCTTAAACTGGGAGTAGTCATATTTAAGACTTGCCTTGCCACCGAAGATGAAGTTGAAGAGATAATTAAGAGCGATTGTCACCCCCTCGCCAGTAGATGCATTGTTCTGCTCGATAGCCGTGCCGAACTCCTCAAAGGAATTAAGTGCCTCGTTGTGCATCTTCTCGTTGGTGTGTGATAACCTAAACGTATTCCTTACATAGTCGGCATACACGTCAACTCCATCGTGGAAACTCTTCTTGCCGAATCCCATGAACAACTTGTTGATGCTGTTGTTGAACAGACCCTTGTTGCAGTCGGAGTATTCTACCATAAGATACCTCTCAATCAATTTGAGGAGCGTTGTCTTTCCGCAGCCGTTCTCGCCTACAATAATGTTCACACCCTCCCTGAAAATGTACTCTTTCCCGTTCTTGAAGTTGGGAAGGTCTGGAAGATAATGAAGGGGAGTGTTGGTATTGTCTTTGATTATTACTTTCTCTACCATTTCACAAGGGTTTGTTAAGATTTATCACCATCTCATACACCGCATCAATGAGGTTATCTGCCGTTGTGCCTATTCCCTCGCCCCATCCTATGCACTCTCCGTCCTCGTCGATGTAGTCGCAATGGTAGGCATCATCATAATACCCCATCATCTTGCTATAATCTCCGATTGTTTTGGGTAAGGTGTCAAACAATGCCGCCAGAGACCAACAAGGAATAGTAAGACCTTTTCTGAACGAAAATAAATTGTGGGAAATTGAAAAGGATTCTCCGAAATGTGGAGAGTAATTTTCTCCACTTGGGTCATCCGCTTCCAAATACATATCCGCACTTTCAATAGGTAGGATTTCCATTAACTCGCGGCATTGTTCTATGTCAGTATATGCTTTTACCATTGTTGTTTTGTTTCGTCACTCATATTCATCTTTGATGTTTAATTTTTTAACACACATAGGACAATAATGGGTTAATCTTGACGTCCCCCTCCACCTATCAGGAAGGGGAGCATCAGGGTCAAGTATTTCGCTTAAAGTACCGCAGTTGTCGCAACTAAACTGCTTTAATTCGTATATCATATAGGGTTATAAAGCAGCCGTACTTTCGTATGGTTGGATAGATATGGGAAGTGGTGTTCCCATCGGTGGTTGAATTGAGTACATTGGCGGCATCTGAATCGCCCTACGAACATTTAACTCGGTTAGCCACTCTACAAGTTGGAGAAGTTCCTCCTTATATTGTGGGTTTTGGTCGGGAAAAGCCGCTTCTGCAACAAGTCTTTCTATTTCGGCATCTATGGTTATCTTGTCTATCATAGCCGTAATTTTTTATTCGCGTTATTTAATACGGGTTATAGTTGTATTGTTAATTATACTATTTCTCTAAAATATCGGTCACTTCTTCCGCTTGCGTCCTCACAGGGCATAGGGTCGTTAATTCCAACTTTTTCACAGATTTTCTGCAATGCGCAATAATCGCAAGCGTCTGCACCATGCTTATCTGTGGCGAATTCAACCCTCTTCCCAAAGATTTCAATTTCGTTTGCCATAGTCGTATTGTTTATACTCGTTTTACATTGTTATCCTTAATCCATTTTTCAAGGGATTCATTTGTTCTCTTTCTGCTTTTGTAATCTGGACAATAACTATACGGCTTTGTGAATTTCATAAGCATATAGCAATATCCGTCAAAATGCTGCCAAAAGCACCTTGTGCAATATCCGTGATTTGCCATAGCTTGCTGCTTTAGGGTGCATAACCTTTATATATCCATATAATATCACCGATTTTCCCAAAAAAACCCAAGTCTTGGTCAACGCGGAACTTCTTTTTTGACAATTTATCTAATGTTACTTTTGTTTTATTATCTTTTGCCATATTATATCACCTTTAGGGGTCAAATTATTTGGGGTTAGAATTGGTCTATGATTTTCGTATCAATGCTGCTGATGATGAAACTGTTTGTCCATCCTTGATAAGGGAGACAGATTCTATCTCTGGTGACATATTGTATGGGTTAGTTGAAGCATAGTGTTCTTTGTATATACCTATTGCCTCCACAACATCGCTTGCCACTACCAGCCTTCCATTTATTTGATATACCTTTGTTGTACCTATATTTGCCATAGTCATAATTGTTAAAGTGTGATTTCAATTTCCGAACCACATAGCCTTAATGCTGCTTGGAGTATGTGGACATAATGTCTGCAAGGGCTTTGGAAGGTCACCTCTCCATTACTCCAGCCATTGTTCCATCGCTCAATAAGCATTGAATCCTTGAAGCGATATTCAAGCCATCCATAATTTTCGATGGCATAGGTTGCACTGCTTAAATCAATGATAAATCCGCTTGAACGCATTATATCTTCAGAGATACGAATTGGTTCATAGCAGTCAAGTCCGCGATATACATCTGATTCGTCGGTCTGCACATAATGCTGCCCATTCGTTGTCATTATGCCAGTCACGCGGTGTGGCTCTTTTAATATTCTGTTGCCTTCGTCTATCTTTAACAAGACCCAAGCACAAAAAAACAATTCTTGAATATCCATAGTTTTATTTGTTTTGGTTTCACCCTTGCTGCTTTAGGTAGCTAATTGGTCTGGAGAATCTTGGCTGGATCCGTCGGCCGGGATGGGGTTGATGTCCGCACAGCGCATGCCTTCGTTGAAAGCCTTCTTCGCGTGCTTGTGGGCGTGGTGAAGGGCGGACTTGATCTCGGTCTCACTGGAACCGGCTGCCGTCATGGCTTCTCTTATCGCCGTGCGAAGGCCTTCCAGGTATTTCTGTCTCCACTTGCGGCGGGCTCTCTTCGCCATGTCGGCCACTGAGGTCGGGTGGCTGCACGTGACGATCTGCTCCTGCTGGTCTTCTCTGAGGTGGTGCTTGCATTCGTTACATACCCACGAACCAACCGTGCAGTCTTTGCCGAACGGACAGGGGGTCAGGAACTCGTTCCCTTCTTCTTTGTATTCGTACTTGATCTTCATGGCTGCGGGGGTTAGAATGGCTCGTTGTCTTCCTGTGTGGGATAAGGTGGCATCTCGGGAGAGGTGGACATCCAGAGCTCGATGAATCGGGGCTCCTCTTCCCATGTGGGAGGCTCCATCGCTGTGAGCATGAACTTGGGGACAAGAGCAACTTCGCTGCCGTCAGCTCCTTCCCATATTCCCAGCTCGTAGTTGCGGGAAGGTTTAAGGTCGTAGAGAAACACGTCGCCGTTGCGGTCGGTGGCGATGTAGCCGATGAAGACGGTGGTGGCACGGTTGACACGATGGGCGAGTAGGCCGATAACGATGAGGAGGGCGAGTGCCAGGAGGGCGAGGCCGATCCAAAGAATTGCGGTGGGGACCATAGTTTTTTTTGATGTTAAAGGGTTATTATTTGGGTTTGTTAATAAGTTATGTCGTTAGAAGGGGGTCCCGCTGTCGGGGTCGTGATATCCATCGTCGGGTGGCAGGATCGTCTCTGGAGGGAGCGGTGGCATCATGCCAACCATGGAGGAGTCGGTGAAGCTGCCGCCATCGGTGGGAGACTGAGGAACCTGGAGGGGCGCTGTGCCCTGGATCTCCTCGGGTTCCGGTGCATCGTCGGCGACACGTTGGCGCTTCTGCTCGAAGTACTGGATGAGGGCGTCGCGGTCGTTGACCAGGATGACCACCTCGACCACTCCGTCGTAGCCTTCCATGCGGGCGTTGCGGACGTTGTTGAAGCGGACGTTGGGCGATGTCTTTCGGTTGCAGAGTTCCTTGGGGTTGAAGTCGAGGTCGTAGTAGTTGGCGAAGTGACGGAGCTTCTGCATGAAGGTCTGAGAGCTGAGCGTCTCGCATCCGCGCACCTGACGGGCGAGTTCCTGGATATCGCGGCGGACGACTTCGCAGTTGAGGTGTGGAGGGATGGCAGGCTGCTCCGGAACCTGCCCGTGGGCTGGAATCTTCTCACGTCCGAAGAAGTAGTCCTTGGCCCAGTCGTGGAAGGGCTTGCCCATGGCATCGAGGTCGGCACGCTTCATGATGTTCTGCATCGGTGGCGTGAACTTCGGGCCGAAGATCTCGGAGAGCCGGAGGTAGTCCTGGCAGCAGTCGATGGCGAAGTTGAAGTCGGCATTCCAGTCGGCCTCGGTGTACTCCTCATCGTGCAGCTCCATGTCGAAGTCGTCGTGGATGTTCCAGCGCTCCTCCCCTGTCTCGGGCTGTTCGCCGTGGTAGTAGTCGCTCTGGATCTCCGGAAGGATACGCTCCATGGTGGATGGCGAGAAGTCGGGCATGACGTAGTTGGACGAAAGCATGAACTTGGGGGTCTCGGATGCGGTCAGCTCGAACGACTCCTTGTTCTTTCGGTTTACGGTCATCGTGCCGGTGATCTGCGAGTAGAGGGAGGTCAGCTTGAAGTCCTTGCCACAGTCGTCGAAGTAGCAGATGTCGGTGTCGCGGGTCACTCGCTCCCACTGGAACGAGCCGAAGAGGTTCTTCACGTCGCGGCCGTCGAAGCGGACCACCTTGCGCCCGCATTGGGTGATGAAGTTCGAGATGAACGACTTGCCGGAGCGTCCGTTGCATCGCCCCTCCTCGTCGATCTTGTTGTCGAGGAACATCATGGCGACGCTACGGCTGGCCACCTTGCGGCGGTAGAGCATGTAGCCGGTGCCGAAGACCTTGGCGACGTAGGTGTCGATCTGCTCCTGACGCTCGTGCTCGAAGAGGGCGGGTCCCTGCACGGTGAAGCGGTTGGCGGCTCGGTAGGCCTTGGCACCTTCGGGGTCGTTGTCCCATCGTGTCTGCAGCTCTTCACGCCAGTAGAGGCGGGACGAGTTGAGGTAGACGCCCTGGACGTTGCTCTGAGGCCATGGCTGGCCGTCGCGCTCCTTGTAATTAACCTGCAGGTTAACCTTGCGGTGGCCGTCGGGAGTGGTGACGACCTCGATGTCGTGCGAACGGCGAAGGCGACGGAAGGGGTGCTTGATGATCTTGTCGGCCCAGACGTAGTAGCCAGAGGGATGGCTGTCCAGGCCACGGACCTCGACCTTGTCCTTCGAGACCTCGACGAGGCAGTTCGAGAAGAAGAAGATCTGAGACGTGGGGGTGCAATCGACCATGTTGAACTTCCGGATGGAGATGCCCTGCACGTCGGGGTCCTTGAGTCGCTTGACCTTGTTACGGATGGGCTTGGGGCAATAGTTGGCGGGATCCTGGCACCAGCGATTGAGGAAGGCAAGCATCTGGGTGGTGGAGCTCTCCTCGATGATGTAGCCGTGGACCTTGACCACCTGGTCGGGATCGACCGTGCCGTCGTCGAAGCGGCAGTAGCCGTTGAGTTCGAGGAAGTAGTGCAGCTGCTCCATGTCGAGCTCGTACTTGATACCCTTCTTCTCGTCTTCCTTCTCCTGCCAGAAGCGGGAGGGCAGCGCCTTGTCCAGGAGCCCCTCGAACCAGCCCCTGACAGGGTGCAGCTCCATGGCGTCGCGGAGGTCCTTCGACATCTTGTGGCGGTCGTTGATGCCTTCCATACGTCCCCAGTGGAGCCACGCGGTCTTCACCTTCGGGTACTGCAGGGCGAGAGCAGCACCGCGGTCGCGGCCTGTGCCGTCGATGTCGGGGATGGAGTAGATGGTCTCGGCGATGGCCTCCAGCTGCTTCATCTCGGACGGCTTGATGTCGATGGTCTCGCTGTTGAACCACACGGGGTGGTAGCCCATGTAGGCAGCCACGAGGGAGTCACGCTCGCCGCAGCAGATGAGCAGCTCGGGGAGCTTGACGGTGTCGGGCTCCACATCCTTGGAACATCCGCGACGCATGGCCTGGAGTGCATCCTTGGCTTCGTCGAGGCCGTTGATGTAGCTCTCCGGCTTGATGCCCGTGGGATAGTACTGGAACTTCGGCTCACGGGTCTCCTTCCCATCCTTTGTGACCCACGAGGCCGGCTGGGCCTTGTAGATCTTGACGAACGGCTGGCCTTCGGCCGTGCGGCATTCGCGGTAGAAGACCATGTAGTCGCGCGAACAGGGCGAAATGACGGTGGTACACGTTCCATCAGCCTTGGGGTGACCCGTTGTGGCTATGGATTCGCACGAATGCCAGTGCAGGGCCTTGACCGTCTCCTGAGCCTTCTGGAGGCCGGCTGTGGTGTTGACCATGGGGCCGAAGAGGAACAGGAGCTCGTCGGTGGTCATCTCGGGCCGTGTGCCGAACTTGATGGAGCCGGGGGCCTCGTCCTTCTGGGCGGGTCGGAACACCTTCTTCGGGCCGGTGTCGCGCGGGCCGTCGGCGATGATGTAGCCCATGTAGCGGCAGAGGGCCTTGAGGTTGTCGTAGTAGGTGTCGGTGCGGTCGCTTAGATTCTGCTCACGGATGAACAGCGCCCACCATGAGAGGCCGTTCTCGCCTCCGTGATCCTTGAAGTACCACTCACCGTTCTGCCCGCGGTAGAGGTAGCAGGAGGCGTTCTTGTCGTCGTAGAACGGCGAACGGAACGGCTTGGAGTTCTTGTGCGTCTGGCAGTAGGAGGCCACGTCCTGCGAGAGCCCGAGGAGCTTGACCAGAACGTCGAGGCCGTTGCCTGAGCGTTGGAGTATATCTTCTTTGGAGACCATTTCTTGCTGTAGGTAATGTTACGGATTTACGGGCGTGTCAGTTCCAGGGGAGGTCGTCGATGGGCCCCTGCTGATTGAGGCGTGAGACCATCGGGTTGCGCTTGCGTTCGCGGCCTCTCCACTCGTAGAACGAGGTGATGAAGGCATCGGCAGCGTGGTGGGCGCATGGCATGTAGATGGCATCGTCGAGGCGCTCCATGCTCCCGGTCTGGAACTGGCAGAACCCGAGCGACTCGCTCAGCTCGACCACGGCGATGCCCTGGGCCTTGGCGAAGGCCACCTCGGCCAGACAGCCGCGCGACGACTCCCATCCGTCGAGAACCACGACGAGGTTGGCCTGGCTGATGACGTGCAGATCTTCGAGCAGGTAATCGACATCGGAGAGGCGGCGGGGCGTGGCGTAGGCGGGGTTGAACATCGCGGCACGCCTGGCCTCGGCCTTGACAGCTTCATTGAGACGGATGGCAGCGTCGAGCGGAGACATGACGTTGATGGCACAGTTGCCGCCACCGTATTGCTCGGCCCATAGCTTGCGGAAGCCTGCGTTGAGCACTTCCTGGATGTAGTTCTTGGCACGTTCGGCGCGGTCGCGGGTGTCGGCCTCAGAGTGGCCGTGCATCGGGAGGGATATGTAGATGATCATGATGAAAGTCGGGTGTTTGGGTGTCTGCGGATGAAGATCGACGAGGCGAGGAGCGGAGCGAGGGTTTTGAAACCCCTGGATTTGCAATTTTTGAAAAATGAGCTTTGCGTAAAAAAAATGATTTCTATATGTATTTATATAGGTACAAAACAATGGCAAATGTTTGTGCCTTGATTCACGATTTCGCTCCGCTCCTCCAATCGTCCCTGTCATTTCTTCATGGGCAAACGGGTGTTAAAGGGTTAAACAATAGGGTTAACTATTCGCTCAAATAAAACACTTAGGGTCGGGATAAAAGCCGCCGCCTGGCTCACGCCTGTCGGCGGTGAAATACTTTATAATGATTCAGGATATGCTATGTGTTGAACGAGCCGCTACGACCACGCTCGAAGAAGTCGATGATATCCTTGTAGGGCTCGAGGTGCATGCGGCGCTGCACGACGTTGATGATGCCAAGCTCCTCGAGGTGGATGGTGCTGTTGTCGATGCCGTTGGCGTCGCGGGCTTCGATGAACGAGCTGACCGACATCCTGGAGAGCTGCTCGGTGAACATGTCGCGGATGAAGGTGAGCTGGTCGTCGGAGAAGAGCTGCTCGGTGTCGTACTCGAGGGAGATGTGGTACTGGATGACAGCGTGGCCACCGTCGAACTCGTCGTCGGCCTGCATCTCCTTGCGGAACGACTTGAGGCTTGGCTCGTCGATGGTCTGACGCCATCCGCGGGCGAGGTGGCCGTTCTTCTCGGGGTTGAACCACTCCCAGAGCTGGGCGAGGTTCTCGAAGGTCTTGACGTCGGCAGCCTCGACGATGGGCTTGCCCACGTTGGGCACCAGGCGCTTGATGCGGAAAACAAAAAGATTCATGGGGTTGATGGTTTTGTGTACTTGGTGTGGTATTCCCTGGTTAAAAATACATAAGTGTCCGGACGATAGCGGAAGTGAGTGCAGCAGCTCTTCTTCGGCATTGTTTGAAAATGTAGCGTGCAATACACCACGCCATGGCCGGACGTCGGGGCCGAATGCTTGCAGTGCTGGCAGCGCATCCGTCGGATCCACTCGAACTCATTGGCCGTCGGCATTGGGGGACATCTCCTTCTCCTTGGCCAGGATGCGGCGCTTCGTGGCAAGCTCCTGCATGAAGCCCTCGATCATGTCCATGTACTGCTGTTCACTCTCGGGGCCGAAGATTTCCTCGATCCAGTGGCCGACGGAGGCGATCATCATCGAGCAGACCTCCTTGTTGCGTGTCATTATTCCGGCGATCATCTGGATGACCTGGCCAACTTTCTCATGGTCGGGACAGGAACAGGCCACGCTGACGGCCTTGCCATCCTGTGGAGGCTCTGAACCGAAGAGGACCAGCAGGTGGTCGGGGTAGCATTCATCGGTGGTCTCAGCGAACTGACGGCAGGCCGTGATGAAGAACGACGGCTCAGTCGGCTTTGCCTTCTCGGCTTTCTTCTTTCTACTCATAGTCTTTGCATTTTGAATGTTATGGGTTCTTGTTGTAGTCCGTGGTGGATGCAGTAGTGGCGGTAGGAGTTGGCCAGCCGGATGACGAGGGGCCGCTCGTCGCATCGGCACTGCCACCAGGGGTAGGATAGGATCTCGTCGGCCGACATCTCACAGCCCCACCATTGGGAGCGATGGGCCTTGAGGAAGTCGAGCAGCTCGGATCGGTGGCGGGCGATGGCCGGGCGGTCGCTCCATCGGACGATGTAGGTCTCAACATACGCCTTGAGAGTTATGTCCACCGTTTTCATAGTGTTTATGGCCTACGACGATACAGAGGGCGAGGGAACCGAGGCCAAGCCAGAACGTGGCGTTCCAGCAGAGGGCCACGAGCGAGGCGACGAGCCAGGCGAGGAGGAGGAAGGGTGTGCGGTTCATAGCAGGTAGTCGTCGCCTTCGTACATGTTTCCGAGTTCGCTGGTCGGGTCAATCCACACTGCAATGTGAAGGAGACCGAGGACTATGATAAGCAGTCCCAGGCAGAGCCATTCTCTAATTTTTTTCATAGATCTAAATTTTTTTTAAGGGTTGATATTTGGGTTTGTTTAGTTTCACCTTAATCCCGACAGGCCTCGGTCCTCCCCGCAATTTTGCAAAATAACCAAAATTCGACGATTGCGTGTTAATAATAGGGGTTAACTTGGGAGGGCCTTGCCCGTCTCCGTCTTACTTCATAGGCCGTGGGGTTTTGGGTTGATAATTTTGGGTTAAAACACTATTTGGCACCAAGTGGTGCAGCCGTGGCGTGAGATTGTCCTGCTTGTGACCGTCTGGTGCAGCCGTGGCGTGAGATTGTCCTGCTTCGTACCGAGGAGAGCAGCACCCATCGTGAGATCGTACTACTTCGTACCGAGTGGAGCAATCTTGCCGCAAGATTCAGGCACTCGAACGCTGGGAACCGAAGCACAGCGTGAGGAAGGCCTCCGAGAACCGGGTGGCAGCATATCGGGCCGTGTCTGCGTCGCGGAAGGCGAGGGCGATGGGATATTGTCCCTGCATCAGACCTTGGCCATCTACGAGGGGCGAACGGTCGGGATAGACGCGGACGATGGCGTGATGATAGATTCGCCCACACTGGCACTCGATGGGCCAGTTGGCCTTGTCGTGAGGTGCGAGGTGGCCGTACTCGGTGTCGCTCAGCACATCGAACCACACAAACCAGCGGATCTCCTGGGTGGCGTGGCTTGGCTTCCATCCGTCGTTCAGCGCCTCGACTATGTAGCGGAGGGCGATGAAGGCGCGGACATCATCGGGCAGGCCTTGCGTCTGGGCCTTGTACTGGTCGATGGTCACTCCACAGATGCGGAGGGCATCGTCGAGGGTACGGATATCTTCCTTTTTCATAGCTCGTCGAAATTGATCTTTGTCTGCGATGGCGGGTCGATGACCTCCTCACGTGCTCCGAACTTCGCCTCCTCTCCCATCTCGTTGATGTACTCGTCGGGGGTGAGGATTCGGCCGTCGGTGGTGAGGATGTCCTGCATGTCGTCATCGACTTCGGTGGCTGTGGTCTCACAGCTGTCCACCTCTGGACCGTCGAAGTCGGAGTCGTCGATCAGGAAGTCGTAGATGTGCTTGTTGGCAAGCTCCAAGGCCTGCTCAGGGCTGTCGGCCTCGACGTGGATGTAAGCGGTCTTTATTACCGACACTTCGTAGATGTTGTTTGTTCTCATATATTGGGGGAATTTAAGTCTTGTAAAAACCCCTTTCTGTCTCCCGACTGTAAGGGGAAAAATGTCTGCTTATGAAATTACATTTCTTATATGGATTACAGCATTGAAATGGATTTGTCAAAGAAAAGCCGTGGAGGTCGCCAAGTTTTGCGAGAGTCGCGGACAGGTGTGGCCTGCCTATCCGGCCGTCTATCGTTCACTTCTTGTGTGCCGAAAGGTTCCGTCCTGAGCTGCCTGGGAGCACACCCCTCCACGGCGTGGGTTATGTTGACAACTCGACCAGCTGGCCACCGAACTGGGTGAGGGCGACGTGGCGGATCCTCTTCGCAAGGTCGGAGTCGCGGTTGTAGTTCAGAGCGTTTGCAACCATGCCCTGGGTACACCCGAAGACCTCGGCCAACTTGGCCTGCTGCCCGTGTTTAATTATTATTTTCTCTTTTTTGCTCATTTTTTTGGATGTTTGAGGGAAAATCCTTATATTTGGGGCGTGAATAATTATTTCACGGTGCAAAGATAAGATTTTATAAGATACGCACCAAATTTTGTGGCGGAATCTTACACGAATTAAATATATTTTAACATATAACCTATGAATTATATGCTGTAAAACACATTATTCACCTTAAAAGTTTAAGTTATGACTACCATCAAAGAAAGAATTTATCGGATTGTCGAAGCTGAGCACCTAACTCCTCACGCTTTTGAGGTGCGCTGCAACCTCACAAATGGGTATATTAAGAACATCCGAGAGGAGATAGGTTCCAAAAAGTTGGAACTTATCTTAAAGAGTTTCCCACAAGTCTCCCCAGCCTGGTTACTCCTGGGAGAGGGCGAAATGCTGCGAAAAGATGACAACTGCAACTGTCAGACAGCCCACGGCGTGGACATCTCCCAGACGATGATCAACCAGCCCCCGGACATCGCCACCCTCATCGAGCAGCTCAGAGCGAAGGACGAGCAGATCCGCCACCTGCAGAACCAGGCAGCATCCCTCACCGAGATGCTCCACCACGTCATGTGCAGCCCTAAATAGTGGAAACTCTTCGCCAAAAATCGCCAAAAAGGGTGGAAACTCTTCGCCAAAAAATCGCCAAAAAGGGTGGAAACTCTTCGCCAAAAAGCTCGCCAAATTCTCGCCAAAATCCCATCACCAACCAATCCCCCACCCCATCCCTATGACCTCCAAACCCACATCAAAGAAGGGGCCCTCGACTTGCGAGACCCCCTCCAGCTCCACCATCGTGGCAGATAATGCCACGAATGACAGAGAGTTACAAGAAGGGCGAGAAAAAAATCTCGCCAAAAGTTCGACAACATCTTTCCCGAATTTTTCTGAGATTCGGGAAAGAAAAAAAATGACCCAATTCCAACCATCACACGTGCCGGCTGTTCTGAGGTGTAACAGCTCTTGGTACATCGAGTATTACTACACTAACAGTCACGGCGACCTGGTGAGGGTTCGCCATAACCTTAACCGAATACTTAAGCGTTTCCGGAAAGTGGCCGACAGGAAGGCCTACGCACAGCAGGAGGTGGCGCGGATCAATCTGAAACTCTCTCAGGGGTGGACGCCTGAAGCTGAGGAGCGGATGGCCGCGAACAGCCTGGCAGGCACGCCATGGGCCGACGTGAAGGCGCACTATCTGGAATACCTGGGGAAACAGGAAAAGCCGTACAAGATGTCGCACTCTACGGCCTTGACTTATCGTTCGACGTTCGGGATCTTCTGCTCATTTGTTGAGACGGTCCCCACATTATTATATATATATATGATAGACGCGGACGTGGTGAGGCGGTTCCTGGACTGGTCGATGGCCGTTAGGAAGGTGAGCGAAACGACGCGCGACAACTACAGGAGATGGCTGCACTCGTTCTGCTCGTGGCTGGTGGACTGCGGATATCTGCAGGAGAACCCGGTGGAAAAGGTGAAGCCCCTCACGGGTGGCCACCACACGAAGCAGCAGGGGCGGGACGCGATGAAGTCGAAGTACATCTCGGAGAGGGACAGGGTGAGGATGTTCCGATGGATGGATGAGAATGACCCGTGGCTGAAGCTGGCCGTCCTGCTGTGCCATGAGTGCTTCCTCCGGACGAAGGAGGTGGCACAGCTTCGGGTGGAAAATATCCGGCTGCACGACTCGCTGATATTCGTGCCAGCGGCCATCTCGAAGAACAAGACGGACGCATTCGTGACGCTGACGGATGAGGTGGCGCGGCTCATGATCGACCTGGGCGTGCTCGAAAAGCCCGGGCACTGGTATCTGTTCTCACGGGATCTGCGCCCGGCGGAGAGGGAAAAGCCGACGAGAGGTGACGAGATACGGGAGCGATGGAGGGCGATGTGTGACGCGCTGGGGATGCCGAAGACCACCTGGTACTACCACATGAAGCACACGGGCATCACGGACATGGCCGCGTCGATAACGCCCAGACAGGTGCAGCTTCAGGCAAGACACCACTCGATCGAGATGACGGAGCGGTACATGCAGAAGACGGAGCCGAAGGCGAACGAGGACATCAGGAGATGGAAGGGGGCGAAGAGGTAGGCCGCGACGGTGACACTTTGGCAGCGGACGGACAAAAAGAGAGAGCCAGGGCGTTATGCCTTGGCTCTCTTGATTAGTTGGTCGATGTAGGCGGACTTGTTGGCGACTCGGTCGAGCAGCGCGGCCGCTTCGGGCGTCAGACGGATGGAGAGACGGACGGAACGTCCGGAGGTTTCGGGGCGCCCGGCTCCTTCACGGGCGCCTCCGTGGGTGTTGGTCGGCATAGTTAGATGGTTATTTTACGGCATCTTCAAAAATGGTGTCTTCGGTCTCGTTGCAAATCACTCGGACTGTGCCTCCCTTGTACGACTTGAAATAGCCGTCTGCCTGGCTCCATCCGTTGTTCATCTCAACATAGTCGAGAGCAGCCTGTCGGCCCAGATGGTAGCCTTCGTTGTCGCTCATGGTGGCGGTATCGAATACGACATCATAGGTGTATTCGTCGCCATCCATCGAGAACAGACAGCCTCCTGCTCTGTACACGATACGCTCGCTGTCTTCGGGGAGGTCGAGCTTGCGGAGAGCGATGGCCCTCTCTTCGGTGTCGGTAATCATAGTGCAACCGGAGGATTCAATCTCAGCCAGGATCTCCTGTGCCAGTTCTTCGTCTTCTACGCAATAGGGGTCGGCATTGAATGTTGCAACTGCATACATGAGATCGTCGGTGTTAAAAGTCTTTTTCATAATGGTAGGGGTTTTATTTGTAAAAAAAATGGGTTAATAATTCGCGGGGTTGAAGGAGTCGAAGCTCATGATATAACCGTTGAAGGTGTTGGCCTGCTCGGTCTTGTGGACGAACCAGTCGGCCACGTCAGCGCTACGGCCTTCGACAGACTTGACAACAGACTTGGGGAACCATATCTCCTTCATGCGGGTGCTGCCGTTGCCCCAGGTGACCGGGCAGAGGAGCAGGATGGCCTTGGCTGTCTCTTTCACTACGCTCTCGATGTTGATTGTGATGCTGTTCGTTTTCATATCTGTAGGGGTTTTAATTGTTGTTTTGTTCTCTTTTTCTACTGCAAAGATAAGGCTTTTATTTTGATTTTGCAAGACATTTTCAAAATATTTTTTGTTTTGGCTTGATTTTGTCGTGCATTTTCAAGTTATTGACATCTTCGGGTGTCAATTTTTGAGCGTAAGACGATAAAAAAGCGTCCCCTTCGGGCTGATGAAGCGGAAGGGGACGGGGATTGCAGCCAAAAACGGCTGCGGCGGGGACACGGGGGAGCGGGTCAGGATGGGAGGATGGGAGTGGGAGCAGATGAAGGGTCAACCATGAGTTCCTGCTGGAGTTCCTTGATCTGAGCGGCTGTGATGCCGACGACCTCGGTGAGGAACCGGTAGCACTGGGTGTAGTAGTCGGAGCCGAACTTCTTCTCGATGGCCTTGTCGAACTGACGGAAGTCGTCTTCACCTCCGATATCGTCCCACATCTTGGTATTTAACCAATACAAGAGGGACGTGAGCTCGTAGTATCCCTGGGCGATGCGCTTGGGGACACCACAGATGCCCTGCAGGATGTAGCAGAATGTCCCGGTGCGGTCGGCTCCTGCGTAGCAATTAAACGCGACACGGTGGCCTGCCTTGAGTTCGGTGATGAGCTTTGTGATTGCGGTTTTCCATCCGGTGGGCTTGGTGAGGCATGACGTGTAGTCGTTGATGGTGCAGTCGATTCCGGCAGGGAACAGGTCGGGACGCCATGGCTTCTCGGTGTTGGAAGATGTGCTCGGCTTGCGGAGGTTGAGTTGATAGTCGATGCCAAGGGACTGGATGAGTTTGTAGTCATTACTTCCAACCTCCACGTAATCCGGGTTGGCTCCTCGGAATACGCGGTCCATCTTCATAATTGGGCCGTAGGCGATATCCCTCACGTTTGGCCACGTAGGGATATTGATGAGCCTGATGAAGCCTATGGTCTTGAAGTCGCCCTCCTTGATGATGGTGGTTCCATTCATGACGGTCCAGTGGTACACCTTGCCGGGCAGCAGCTGGTAGCACGCATAGACGTTATTTTCGGGGAGGATGGTCTGAGACGGGAGGCCTTCGGACTCGAGCAGCAGGGAGTCGCCGCCGCTGCAGAACACGAGGAAGGGGTTGGACCGGTCTGCCATGTTCTTCTTGCTGGACTCGCTGACGTACTTGGTGAAGTACCACATACGGGAGACGTCGGAGTACTTATACCCGAGCGTTGGGAGCAGCTTGAAGTAGTAATCGACGATGGGGTTGACGATGTTGTGGATGGGGATCTCGTCGGAGACGAACTGCTCCCACCCGGCCGAAGCCTCGGCAGCGGCGGATTTGACCGCCGTGCCGATAGTCCGGTCGATGAGCTTGCGGACGCCCGAGAAGATGGCGCCCAGAGAAGAGAGAGTCAGGAGCTTCATTGCTTGGCGTTGAGGATAGCGTCGATGGCCTCTTCGACCTCGGTGTCGGTGGCGAACTCGTCATTAGAGGCGGGCTTGGCCTGCTCGACCCAGCCTGCATCCTTGCGGACGTATGCCTTGCCGTCCTTGGGGGCTTCGCCTACCTTGGCGGCAATGACCTTGTCCTGCTCGGTGAACATGGTGGCGATTGCATTCATGATCTTCGCAACGACCTTGACCAGTTGTGAGAGGGAGATTTTTTTGTCCATAATGCTGAACGGGATTAAAGGGTTAGACATTGAGAATCTTGTCGAGACTCTCGGAAACTTCGGAATCGGTGGCGAAGGTATCGACTTCGACCCATTCGCCATTCTTGCGGACGTAGGGACGTCCATCCTTGGGGGCCTCGGGAACGAGACCGAGCCATCGGTAGATGCGGTTCATATCAGTCGGATATTTGAGACAGGATGATGACCAGGGCGGTGGCCAACAGGATGAGCCAGCCGAGGATCTTGGGGAGGGGGTTCTTGATCTGTAGTTGCATGGTGGTGGGGTGTTATGGCGAAGGCAGAGCCTGCGCTTGCTGAAAAAAAACGGGAGGGATCCCGCGCATCCTACGCGATGTGGGCTACGGTCCGGACGTAGCCGTTCAGATGAGAAGGACCCCTGCCCGAGGAGGGTGCCAGGGGTGCGATTTGGGCTTCAGGAGGGAGGCCTGCACCCGGGGCTTGCGCCACGTCTGGCGCCGTTGTGGGGGGTGGACGCTTTAGGGCTCTAATCGGGTGAGGTCAATCGCTCCAAGGCCAGTTGATGCCATAGCCGTTCTCTGGCACATTGTACCATTTCGCCAAGTCAGTACCTGCTGGGTCAATGAAAGCGTCAGCATCATCCACCCTTTCGCCTTCAACCATGCCCAAGTCCACCATCTTGTTCCAAATCTGCACAGCCTCTATGTAAGCACAGATTGGGAACTGATGGACACCTTGCTGGTCAAGGAACTCTTCTTCCCAATCGCTTGGCTCCAGAGTATCGTCAGACAACAGTCCCCACCTTAACGCATCATATATGCCATTCCCTGCAAGATACCCCCTTATGTTGAGATATTTTGCTCCGAACATTGTGGTCGCGGCTCTCACTATGGCATCGGTGCAGTTGCTTGTGTGAGTGGTTACGACAAGGAAATTCTCACCGAAATTACGTGCGGCCGCATTGGTCATGGCTGCATATTGGTCTGCGTCATTCTCAAAGCCTCCATTCTGTCCGCTGAACCAAATATGCGGCAACCCTCTATCGGTAATCATCCTGCCGTCAAAGCATGTTGTCCCCACACCCACCTTGATGGAGTCGCCGCTTGCATCGCGTGTGAAGGTGTAAGCATCAGGGGTAGCACATCCGTCAAAATAGAGTGATGTCGAAGATACTGAAATATAGTCGGAGTGCAGATAATCGGCATCTGATACAAGTGCGTCATGCTCGTTAATGTATCCGCTGATGGTGCATATTTCATCAATATCCAATGCGCTGCCTCCAACAGTTACATGAGGCTCACCGCTTGTTGCAACCGCGTTGATGTTGATGCGGATATACTTGGCAGAAGAACTCATCATCTTGTTGCCGCCATCCGTGTATGTACCTAACAATGTCTTGCTGTTGTCATAGACAAGGATAGCCACCATCTCCAACTTTACAAGCCTGCCCAAGATACCCTTAATCCAAAACGCTTGGCCACCAGATTGCGACCAATTGTAGGGTGTTTCGGCATATTGACCATTGGAGTACATCCACGCGCTGCTCAATGCAACATTCACCGAGCCACTTGCAGGCATCACGAACTCCTGCTTCACCCTCGCCATCAATCCTCCTGCCCTTGTGAGGTTGCCGATGATGTTCTCGCCACCCCTTGTCCTGTTGAGCAGTTCATAGCCTTGATTGTGGCAAATACGCATGAGTTGCACACCCAACTGATTGCAGAGGCTATCACCATTCAATACAATCTTCTTTGATACTTTCGGCTCCTCTTCTCTTGAAATACCATATTTGGTTGCCTTGACTATGACATCTTCAAATGCTGGGTAATTCGCTTGAACCTGCGAACCATTGATTTTTAGTTTCAAGGACTCATACTCTTTATATTCTGTCAAATCAATTTCGCCCTCGTTGTCTGGATGAGCATCGTTTCCCTGTAGATTGCCTTTAATCGTTAGCAGCAAGGTATCATCATCGCCAATAAGATAACCAACATTAACATAATCCTTTGCACTCATCGCATTTGCAAAACTTATCTTGTCATAATTGGTCACGTCAAACTCCGCTGCCTTACCTGACGCCCAAGCAATGGCCACGTTGTACCCTCGAATCTCGGAAGTCAAGGGATTGTCGTTCATGTCATACCTTCCATTGGTCCATTGAACATCATTAGTTATATCCTTGTCCTCAAATCCCAATAGGGATGCCATTCCAGATTCAAGGGTGGTCACCCTCTCGATTGATGGCACCTCGCTCTTGTCGGCCTTGCCGCTTTCCAGGCTGCTCAACCGAGCTTTCATTAAGGAAATTTCGCCAGCCTTGTAGTATAATGTTGCCGTGAAAGCTGCATTGTTCTGTTGCCCAGTGGAGTTAGATGTGTCCCATCCGCAAAACATGATATAGGCAGCGTTGGGATAATCTTCAATGTCAATGTCGAAATCGCCATCACTTGAATCAATGGATACGGCCGAGAGGAATTCCTTGCTTGAATCATACAACGCGGCAGGACAAAATGTGTTGGTATTGTTTTGACATCTATAGGCAGTTACCCTTTCAACCTTGTCAAGACTGATGTAGTCAGACCTCAAGTATGATGTGTATCTTGATGTGTAGCTTGTACCAGGTCCAGTAGGGCTTCCATCCTTTCGCACGGCTCCTGTTTTCGATAAGGCGGTTGACGTGAGTACAAGTGTACCTCCTTCCGACGTAAGGTCGTCCACTTTGGGGCCTAAAGCGTCCACCTCGGCCTCGAGGAGGCCCTGCTTGGCGGCGAGGGTCTGGATGGATCCTTCGGTGGAAGTGGGGTCGAGGGCGTCGATGGCGGCCTTGATGGTGTTGAACTTCTGGAGGGCAGCAGCGGCATCGTCGGCAGCGGACTGAGCGGAGGAGGCGGCGGCCTGGGCGGCAGCTGTGGCATCGCGGACGAGTTCGGCCTTCTGCTCGGCAGTGAGGTCGGCATAGGTGAAGGCGTCGCCCTTCTCGCCCCTGAAGACGAACTTGAACCAGTAGGCGGTGTTGGTGACGGGAATGCCGGTGCATGGCTGCAGGCAGACATAGCCGTTGCCTCCGGACTCGACGAAGTTCAGGAACTTGTAGTCGGCGGCCTCGTCATATGCTCCACGCGGGAACAGGGTCCCGGGGATTCGTAGTACTTCTATTGTCGTTTGGATTGCCATTTTAGTTGGTTGGTTTTAAGTAATAGATTTCGCCGGTGGTGGTATCGTAGTGAGGGACGAGGTAGGCGGGCTGGCCTGTGTCCGTGTCGCCGTTGTACCAGTTGCCGTTGTCGCCCACGTGAGGCGTGATGCCTTCGGCCTGGACTCCGAGGTTGCGGCCGTCGATGTACCAGTAGCCGTTCTGGATATAGGGGGAACCTGCGAGGATGGCGAGCTCGGAATCCTCGAGGTCGAGATCCACGGAGATCTCGAGATTGTCGGGGTCGAGGGGCGTGGCCTGGTGGGTGTGCTGCACAAGCTCGAAGGCAGCCTTGTCGAGACGTGCCTGGCCCAAGAGGCCGCGACGCTCGTAGAGCTCGATCATGTAGATGCCCGTGTGCTTCTGCAGGTAGCCCTGATAGATGAAGGTGATGACGTTGCCGTTGACGGTGAAGTCCATCTGATGGGTGAACTCCTTCGGGTCGATAAGGACCAGCTGGAGGTCGAGGCCTTCGAGGGATTCCTGCCCGTTGGCCTTGACTCGCCATCGGACTGCGAGGGTGTTGCCCTTGGGGATGCGGCGGGGAGTTAGTTTTGTCATGTTGTTTGGGTTTTACGTTTTTTCGTAAACAATCTCGCCCGTCGTTGTGTCGTAGCGGACGCTGTCGAAGGGAAGGGCTGCGGCGATGAGCTCATCGACCTGGGCCTTGGTGTAGGTGTCGCCGCTGTCGGAGGCTCCCTGCTGGGTGCCCATAACTCGGACGATCTTGACGGTGCCGTCACGCTGGCGTACCTGATAGGTGTTGCCTCGGGAGGTCTCGGAGGTCTGGACCGTGGTGACTTCGGCCACATCGGCGGCTGGGGCTATCGGGATATCGCCTACGACGAGGGTGCCGTCTTGGACGGTGGGGGATATTTGGCGGGACATGGGGAGGAGGTGTTAATAGCCGAGATGGGATATCCTGTCGGCGACATATCGGGCGAAGTACTCGTTGGTGGACGTCTTCAGGTGGACAGCCTGGTTGCCCTCGAAGAGCTGCAGCGGCGGATATCCGGCTGACATGGATGCCTTGTCGGCAGACGTGAGGGTCAGGCCCATCTCCTTCCAGCAGTAGTCCTTCAACCAGAGGCGGGCGTTGATGAAGCGCTCACCGAACTCGTGCTCGCACAAGCTCTCATACTTCTCATAGAAGGCCTTGGTGTAGTATGTCGGGAGGTCGCCACAGAAGAAGCCGATCACAATCATCTCGCCTGCCATGTAGGAGAACATGCGCTTCATGACGTCGAACAGGTTCGCGGCACGCTGTTCATCCGTCTGGTCGCCTCTGAGGTCGTTGTCGGCCACGTAGTTGGCGTTATAGTTGAGATATCCGCCGTTGGTACCCATGAGGCAGACGAGAAGGCTGCTTCTCACGCGCTGCACCTTCTGAGGAACTATCTCGGTCGGTTCCTTCAACGTGACGGCCGAACCTGCAGAAGAGCGGAGGAAGTAGGTCTTGTCGTCGTCCGTTGACGTGTAGAGGTCGCCCTCGATGCCTGCGATGGAGCAGTAGAAGTGGTTGGTCTGCACGAACATCGGGCAGGTGTACTGGTTCTGAGGAGCCGGAGAAGATGGCACGCCGTCGGAACCGTAGCCCTGCTTGAACAGGATCCTGGGCGTGACCTGTACCTCGACAGCCGTGGCCGTGGCCGGGATGGTGACTGGCATGGCCAGACAGGGGATGGCTCCCATTCGGGCAGCAGTGGCGAAGACGTTCTCGGAACCGACACCCATGCGGAAGATGCGACGGGGTGTCTTCAGCATGGAGCCTTCGAGAGACTCACCCAAGCCCTGGGCGGTGGAATCTCCACAAAGGACGATGGCCTTGGTGCCGAGATTGCCGTCGAGTTCGGAGTCGCTGAGACAGTACAGCTCACAGTTCTCATCGTCGATGGTGCGGAAATTGTTGACCCAAAGCGTGCCATCCTGCTGGACCTCGATGAAGGAATCGGCGAAGACGGTGTTGGTCTGTTCCTGTCGGGAGCTCTGCTGCACGGCTGTGCCATTTGCGAAGATGGCCCAAGCCAGGCCACTGTACCCGCCGGTGGATGCGTGACGAAGCATGAACTTCTCGCCCTTGTGGACTGCGAGGTGGAAGCAGCGGAAGTAGCTGTTGCCGATAGTGGTGTCGAGAATCAGCACGTCGTTGACATATCGGAGGACCTTGGGGGCGTCGAAGCCGTCGAACTCGACGAGCTGACGGAACAGCACCTTGTCGGCTGCTGTGATGGCTGCATCGTGGCGAAGGATGGCTGCACCCGAGTCGGCGAGGGCTTCGATGACCGGGCGGGGGTATTCCTCGGCAACTTCATCGTGATAGCCGAAGCCCAGATAGAGGATGCAGTCGGAGTCGGCGATGAGCTCGAAGGGCGTGCCCGGCTGACGGTAGTCGATGTTGCCTGACCACTTGAGCAGAACCCCATCGCCATCGGTGAGCGCCCAGGACATGAAGCTGAAGGCAGAGCTGCTCGCGCCTGAGACCTTCACGTAGGCGCCCTTGTCCAGTGCCTTGACCATGTAGCCGTTGTTGGTGTTGCCTCCCGTCGGGAAGGACAGGACACCATCCTCGACGGTGAGATACTTGCCGGTGACGATGGAGTCGGGGTCGATGGTCTGGTGCAGTGACCTGGCATTGATAAGCGAGAGGGAAGCAGTTACACCCTGGCTCCTTGCATTAAGATCTGCGGCTCGGTAGAATGACGGCTTCGGACGGGTGTCGGACTGCGAGTTGTAGTAGCCGAAGGATGCGTAGAGCGTGCCAGTGGCCTGGCAGATGACCACGGTGTCGGCCAGCAGGGAATTGGTGGAGCCCGATCCGCGCTGGACGATGCCTTCGCTGTTCAGAATCGTCCAGTAGGCATTGCCAAATCCTCCGAGGCAGGCGTTGACGATCTTGATGACGTCTCCCCTGTTGACAGGGATGGAGCAGACTCCGTTGTTGGTGTTGCCGCCGCTGTATATGGCATCCTCGATGTGGCCTTTCTCGAGACCCTTGTTGTCGATATACACGCCCGTCTGGACGATGGCCACTTCGGGGACCTCGGAGAAGGTGGTGGTGGTCTTGATGGCGGTGTCCGTCTTGTCGAGCGTGACGTTCTGGGACGTGGCCTTTGTGACGACAGGGATGTCGGCATTGTACTGCATATAGACGTACAGCGTGCCATCGGCCTCGACATCTATGCGATAGGTGGGAGTTGCACCCGACTGCACATTCTCGTCGGCGTGCTGAAGTACCTGGTTATTGCTCCCGAGGATAGCCCATGGGAGGGATTCGTAGGAGCCGATATTGTAGGAGGAGACGTAGATCACGTCGCCGGCAGACACGGGGATAGTGCCGCACACATTGTTGGAGTTGCCTCCGGACACCCACGTCACGTCCCCATCCACGAGGCGCATGATGTGGGAGGGCTTGGCCGTGGAAGAGAACCCGACGGTCTTCACGCCAACCTGAGCAGCGACGGCAGCAACTTCGGAGGCTGTCTTCTCAAGTAGTTGGCCCTTCATAATCTCACGGACCAGTACGAACGTCTCGCCCACGAGCTGGGGGCTGACGGATTCGGCCTGTTCGGCTTCGCTGATCTGGAGGATCTTCGCCTGCAGCAGTTCGTCTTTTGTTGCCATATTACATAAATTGTTCGGTGAATTGTTCGGTGAAAATGCGCGGCTTCACGAATGCGCCGTCGATGAAGCAGAAGCCGGTGAGGGATTCGCCCTCGACCATGCGGAGGGTGATGTCGTAGGACTGGGGCTCGGTGGGGAGGAGCGGGACGTTGAGCTCCTCACAGGATGGGATGACGCGCCACTCCTCGTCATCGACCACGAGACGGACATCATCGGAGGCGAGCATGTCGCGGAGCATGAGGATCTCTGGGATTCGCTTGATGCCGGAGGGGACGGTGATGGACTCGACCACAGACTGACGTTCGCGGATGTTGACGTAGGAGTCGGTGAGCGGGTCGTACTGGAGGGAGACGGTGGACTCCTCGGTGTCGGTCTCCGGGTCGGCTGTCATTACTGCACGGCCTGCCAGCTCGATGCACTCGTAGAACCCGAGGGATGAGCGGAAGCGGATGAGATATCGCTCGGGGGACGGGACAGCCTGCTCGATGGCGATGCAGGAGGCGAGGGTGAGCGAAGGGCCAGCGACTTCGGTGTAGATGCGGAAGCAGTTGCAGATGGTGCCGTATTCTTCGATGAAGTATTCGCGGATGGCCTTGATGTCGAGTCCGTAGAGGTTGCCAGGCGTGCCGGAGAGCGTGATCCGCTTGGAGTGGTCGTCGAAGGCGTGGACGTCGATGTTGCCCGTGCCTCCGGATGGCATGAAGAACATCAGAGGCGTGTCGAGCTCGGTCTCCTTGATGGAGATGCGCCATCCGTTGGAGCGGACTGTGTAGAAGAAATTGCCGTTTGTGACGTCCTTCTTGGCGAAAAACGTGGTGCCTTCCTCCTCCATGGAGCGGAAGAGGCGCTTGGTGATACCTCCACGGACGGCCGTGAACTGCTTGGACCAGGTGGTGCCGTCGGAGTCGGCGACGGTGACCAGGCATGGCAGGATGTGGTCTGTGGTACGGTAGGGCGTGAGCAGGTAGGGATAGCCGGTAGCAGACGAGACCCACGTGTTGAAATCGGTGAACCTGCCACGAAGGACCTCTGAGAGGTTGACCGTGAACGACCCGGACGATATTCCCCGGAAGGCCACATAACCGTTGCACACCACCTGATAGGTGGCGTGGTCGGCGGCATAGACCTCGAGCTGGATGGGATTGTCGGCGAAGGCTTTCGAGCCGACAGATAGGCTGCATGTCATATCGTCAGGAATACGTGGGGATACAGAATGGGCCGTCGAACGTCAGTTCGCTGCTACGGCTTCGCAACCAGCGGAGACGGTCGGCAGATGGGGTGGTCATGAACTGGGCGAAGGTTCCGGTATAGCCCGGGAACATTGCAGCCCATTCGGCCTCGATGGCGGGCGTGACCTCGGTCTGTGGGGCGGTGATGATGTTCTGTGCCATGATGTTTTTTCGATGCAAAGATATACATTATATGTATATGGGAAAAGTACAAATCCGGAGGCGAAGGCTGAGCCGACGGAGGGCGAAGGTGGAACCTTCGCTTGCGGGGAAGGGGTCAGGAGTCGATCTCGGCGGTGAGGTAGATGTCGATGCGGTCGGCGGGGAAGGAACCGGCGAAGTCGAAGGTGTCGAGACCCGTGGACTCGTAGGCCGTGAGGTTGGCGATGGTCTTGCCTCGAAGGACGAAGCGCTTGGTGTCGGTGGCCGTGGCTGGCGGGAGGAGCGTGGCCATGTACTCGTCGAGCGTCTGGCCGACATATTCGAGGCGGTAGGAGTTGAGGACGGTGGTGACACCGGAGATCTGCTCCCATTCGGCACGGATGGCCTCGGCACGGGTTGCCTGGTCCCAGTTGGGGGTGATGGCAGATGCCACCCACCGGTAGGTGTTGCCTTCGGCCTGCTGGAGGTTGGGGATGGACTGCTCGACATCGAGGTCGTATGGGCCGACGAGGCGGAGGGTGCGGAACGTGAGATCGACGGGGAGACGGGAGCCGCTGGGGAGCGAATAGGACATCTTATCGACGAGCATCGGCTGACCCTGGAAGAGGGCAGGCTTCATGATGTCGAACTGCATGACATCGGCGGGCGTGGATGCGACAGTCACCTCGACCTGGTTGTTGGCGTGTCGAAGCATAGCATCGTATTCACGCCAATAGTGGGCGAAGAGACCGGTGTCGAACTGCCAGAGGAGAGTGTGCTCGGCGTACTGGTTGGCAGATGCGAGACCGACGGCCGACGTGTCGCCCGACGAAGGTACACAGATGACGAGCATGGCTGCACCTTCGGGCATTGTGACGACTGCGCCCACATCTGATCGCCCGTTGGCCGGACTGGGGTCGGAAGCCGAAGCGATGAGGGCGGCGCGTAGGGCTTGGTCGGTGGCGGCGTTCTCGGCCAATGTGATGACTTCATCATATACGGCCCAGCACAACGAGGCGTTGACGGAATTGCTCATGAGTCCGGACATCCTCACGATGTCGCCTTCCTGCACTGCGAAGGCGAGCAGCGTGTTGGTGCCGTCGCCGACGAGGACGTTGCCGCTCAGTCCTGGTGTGGCATCGCCGAAGATTCGGGCAGAGGGGAGCGTCTGGATGGCTTCGTCCTTGATGTCGTGGTAGGCCTGCAGCTTCACACGTTCGCCCCATGGGGTGTGGACCAGGGTAGAGCCGAAGGTGTAGCAGTTGCGCGGACGGATGTAGGCGAGGCAGAATGAGAGGGGTGTCTCGTTGATGGCCTCGTTCTCCTCAGAGACATCGACGTCGCTGGACTTGATCTCGGTGTAGCGGTGGACGTAGCCAGTGAGGAACAGCGGATTGAGGATGCCGTTGAGGGCGAAGTCCATGGGCAGCATCTCGTCGGTGGCGCTGACCTCTTCGGTGGCCACGCCGTCGGATTCGCGGTCCCAGTCGAAGTTGGCGCTTCCTACATAGGCCTGCAGACCTGACACCTCGTCGTACTTCCAGATCTTGCCGGTGCATCGCTCGAACATGATCCAGGCGGGCTGAGCCATGTCGGAGCGGACACGGGCGACGCTCTTGATCTGCCCGCTGCTGTAGCGGATGAAGGACTCGAAGCGGTCGTTGGGAGGGGCAGCGCCTTCGAGGCTCTTGTTGGAGGATAGACGGACCTGTCGCGGCTCCTCGTAGGTGATGAAGGGCTCACGGATGCGGGAGTTGGTGAGGTCGATGTCGGGCTGATCAACGGGCTTGGCGAGGTCGCGTAGGAAGAACAGACGGGCCTCGGCCGTGTTGGAGTCGGTGACATAGACGAGCCCGAACTTGGCACGAAGGGCCTGCATGAAATCCTCGATGGTGCAGTCGGGCATCAGATCGGAGTAGTGGAGCGTCCCGGTGCAGCAACAGTCAGCGGCATTGTTCAGGATGACCAGGCGACGGAGGGTGTCGTCTTCGCGGAAGGGGTTGCTCCTGAGCGTGTAGCCGTAGGCATCGAAGATGAGCTCGATGACCTTCCAGACGTAGAGGAACGGGGTGACGCCGTAGCCTGCAGGGAGGCTGACCTGTACCTCCTCACCGTTGACGAGGATGGTGTTGGTTCGGGCCTGCCACACCAGAGACTGGGGGACCTGCGTCCAGTCGCCGGCATCGGTGTCGGGGTCGGTGACGGTCATCTCGTTGAGGTACTCGTTGATCTTGGTGACCATCTCGATGCCTACGGATTCGGTCGTTGACTTCTCGACGATGTTGGTGGTGATCTGGAAGACTGCGAAGTCGGGGTCGGCTTCGAGGCCGTTCATTACGTTCTCCATCCGCTGACAGAGGTCGGCGACGGATGCGGCCTCGTAGGTGGGGAGGTTGAGCGAAGAAAGGCGCATTGCACGCCACGCCTGGTAGGCCGTGGACGTATCGAGCCCGACGTTGAACTCGTAGCCCTCGGAACGACCTGCAGATACCAGGTGTATCTTGCCGCGACGGAGATATACGCCATCGGAGATGGTGCAGGAGTCGTCATCGCTGAGCGGACGTGCAGCCATGTCCACACGGTGCGCCTGCCCGAAGATCTTGGCATTCTGCGGCGTGCAGGGGACTGTGACGGGGATGGACTGCGAGCCTCGGTCGTTGGTGGCGGGGTTGGTCTCCTCGAGGGCGAGGCGGAACTGACTGGAGAGGTCGAGATATCCGCGTGAGGTCTCAATCTTGGTCATCGGCGGGTGAAGTAATTACGGGCATTGTCTAAGGTGCGCTGCTTATCCTCGAGGTCGGTGAGCACGACGTAGGCACGGATCTTCTCGATGGAGCGTGCAGCCTGTGCGAGGTCGCGGGTGGCCTGGGAGAGGGCAGCCAGAGAAGGCTGGGACTGGAATGAGGGCGAAGGCGAAACCTCCGCTTGCTGAGAAGTGGGGCCTCCCTTGGCATAGCCGTGGAGGTGCTGCTGACGAAGGGCCTCGATGTTGCCGATAGCGTCGAGGACGAAGGCATCCTGCATGAGGAACTGAGGCACGACGTACTCGTTGCGGTGAACCACGCCTGCCACTTCGAGCGTGCCACCACTGCCTGTGGGACCACCCTGAGAGAATCCGTTCTTCAGGGCGCGGGTAGCGGTTGCAGGACTCGAAGATGACGAGGACGAGGAACTGACCGATTCGGGGAGGGACTTGATGCGCTGGTACTCCTTCCAGGCTGTGGCCTGCTGCATGAGGCCTGTGGCTCCGATCATGGCGGCGGCAATGTTGCCGGCAATGGGACCGAGTTGGGCGTAGGCCAGCATGATGGCGACAGCCGTGTCGGCAATGATCTGAGAGGTCTTCACAAGAAATTCAGAGAGGGCGTACTTCTTCTGAATCTTCAGCTTGGCGTTGGCCTTCTCGGTCTCGAGCTGTTCGGTCTCTCGGCCTTCGTTCTGTGCCTGCTGGATGAGGACATCGTACTTGGCATCGGATTGGGCGATCTCGTAGTTGGAGATGGACGACACGAGGTCGGTCATCAGCTGGGAGTAGTACTGGGCATACTGGGCAGCATACTGCACCTGCAGCTGCTTCTTCTTTCGCTGGTACTGCTGCTCGGTGATGAGTTCCTGACGCTTGAGATGCTTGAGCTGGAGGAGTTCGTTGTCGAACTGCTGCTGCCACGTTACGCCCACCTGCTGCTGGAGCTGGAAGAGCTTCTGGAGATAGTCGTAGTTGAGCTGCTCGAGTTCCTGGTTCTCCTGACGCTTGAGGTTGGTGGCGTCGAGCTTGTTCTGCTCAGCGAGGGTGATGATGGCATCGTAGGCGGCCTTGACCTCCTGGATCTGTCGCTCGTAACGAGCCTGCAGGCCTTCGAGGCCTGTCTTCTCGTCGGCCATGCGTGAGAGCTGGGCCGTGAGCTTGAGACGTTCGGCTGCAAGATGGCGGGACTCGGTGAGGATCTGAGCGGATGCCTCCTTGACAGCCTTGACACGGGCTTCGTCGGTCTTCCACTCGGCGGCCTCGATGTTGTCGAGGTTCTCACGGGCGAGACGGACACGTTCCTGAGCCACGGCGGTCTCGACTGCCTGCATCTCGACCTGCTTGGCCACCTGCGAAGCTGAGGAGCGACGGATGATATCGGCCTGACGGTCGGCAGCGTCTTCGGCCATCTTGAGGCGTTCGTCGTAGCCCTTCTTCAGTTCGTGGGTGAGTTCGCGGTCGGACTCCTTGGCGGCTCGTTCGGCTTCGCGGGCTTCGGCCTTGGCATCCCTCATCGCCTGAGTGGTTCCACCTGTGAGCAGGCGAAGACGTTCGGTCGCCTCCTGGATCTGCGCGTTGAACCGTGCCAACTTGGTGGAATCGGTCTCAGCGTCGCGGAGCTTCTTGAGTTCCTTGATGTGCTTCTTGAGCTGCTCGATGTTCATCATCTCGATGTCGAGCTGCTCGTTGGCTGCGTTGGCGGCATTGGTGCCGGATGTTCCTGCCTGCTCGACTGCATCCTTGATGTCCTTGAGCTTGCCTTCGAGGTCAGCGATGGCGGCATTGGTGGCATCGACGGCCTCCTGCGCCTTCCTCAGATCCTCGGCGGCGGTGTTGACCGGAGTATAGGCAGCGTTGCCGCCACCTGATATGATGACGCGGCCGGGCGTGTATGCCTTGGCACGGGAGCGGGCCTCGTTGACTGCTCGCTCCTGTTCGAGGCGCTTGTCGTAGAGCTTGTCGAGTTCCTGCTGGGTGGCTTCGAGGTCGATGCCGCGTGCCTTGGCTGCCAGGTATTCGTTGAGAGCCTTGGTGGATGCCTTGGTGAGACGGCCTTCGCGGTCGAGTTCGATGTTATAGAGACCCGTGAGCCTGCGAAGCTCGTCAATCGGGGTCAGGCCGTTGTTGACTTCTCGGATGAGCTGTCGGATGGGGTTGATGGTGTCCTTTGTGGCTGCGGCAACCCTTTCCTGGACAGCGGCCTCGGCTGCGAGTGTGGCCTTGACCTTCTCGGTAACTCCTACGAGGTTGCCCAACCACTTGACGAAAGCTGTGAGCGTGTCGATGACGCCCTTCATGATGCCTCGGCTGTTGTAGAAGTTGAGCATCAGACCCTCCCACGCGGACGAGAGGGACTTGAGCGAGCCGGAGACGTTGTTGGCCATTTCGTCGGCCATCGCGTTGAAGGCATCTTCGGCACCGGTGACTGAGCGGTTGAGTTCGAGGATGGTCTTGCCACCTTTCAGGAAGGTGTTGAAGGCTGCGACGGAGCGCTTGTCGGTGAGTTCGAGCGTCTTCGCCAGGTCGATGCCTTCCTCGTTGAGCTTCTGCAATCCATCTACCAGCTCGTAGATATCGGTGACGGGCTTGCCAAGAGCCTGGGCGAGTTTGCCGTTGGCGTTAGCCAAATTGAGGAGGATGTTGCGGGTGGCGGTGGCTGCACTGCTTGCCTCAAAGCCTGCATTCGACAGGGCACCGAGGAGGGAAACCGTTTCTTCCAGGGAAAAGCCGAAAGCGTTGGCGACAGGGCCGACGGTGGACATTGCCGACTGGAGGTAGGAGAACGAGAGGGCCGACTTGGTGCAACCTACAGCAGCGGAAGCGAGGGCGCGTTCTGCCTGGTTGGCATCCATCTCGAAGATGCGGAGGGTGGAACCGGCAAAAGCTGCAGCACTGGCCAGATCTGTGCCGACGGCCGTGGCGAACTTCAGTACAGATGGCGTCATCTCCTTGATGGCCTGCTTGCCGAAGCCCAGCTTGGCGAGTTCGATCTGCAGGGAGGTGACTTGTGAGGCGGTGTAGGCGGTGGTGGCTCCGAGTCGGCGGGCTTCGGCCGTGAGGTCTGCGATGCCGTCCTTGGTGGTTCCGAGGATGGCTGCGAGGACGGAGTTGGCCTTCTCGAACTCGATGATCTTGTCGATGGCCTGGCGGAAGGCTCCGACGAGAGCAGCACCAGCAGCTACAGCGAGGCCACCGAAGAATCCCGTCACGGCCGTCCTGAGACCTCCTATCTTCTGGAGTGCTCCGGCAAAGAGGCCAGTCGAACCGGATGCACCGTGCATGGCCTGCTCGGTACGCTTGATTTCGGCCGTTAACGCCTTCCATCGTTCGGGTTCGGTGGCTCGGGATGTGTCCTTGAGTTCCTTCTTGAGCGTCTTGAGGCGCTTCTCGAGCTGGCCCGCCGTCATCTCGTTGAGGTTCATCCTCTGGGTGAGGGCCTCCATCTTCTGACGGTTGGTCTCGAGCTCCTTTCGGTTCTCCTTCAGGGCGGTGTCCAGGCGTTTCCACTCCTCAGACCCCTTTCGGCCTTGGGCTGCGAGGTCGGTCATGGACTTGCGTAGGGCGTCCTGCTGCTTCTTCAGCTCCTTGGAGGAGTCCTGCAGGTTGCGCATCTCCTTCTGCGCGTCGGAGCCGTTGATTTTGAGTGACCAGGTAATGACGTCGGGGGTCAGTTTTTTTGCCATTTGGTTTTATTTTTAATATCGGGAGGCGGTAGAATAGACGGAGAGGTAGGCATCGTCGGCAGCCTTCTGAGCGTCGTCAATATTGAAGGCACGGCCAAGCTGGAGGCGCATCTGGAAGATGATGTAGGAGCGATATTTCTGACTGAGGTCGGAGAATACATCGCGGTAGAGCATACCCCACACCTGCTTGTTGTAGATTTCCCAGTTGCCGTAGCGCTTCATATCGACGAATCGCATGACGAGGGGGATCTGCGAGATGACCTCGGCCGTGGAACCTTGCACCTGCAGCTGGGACAGACGCTGACGGAGGGTGCCGATGATGTGCTCGCCCGCGCCGACGTAGTAGCGGCGATGTTGAAGGCGGCGCTCCATGCCTCGTTGGGTGGCAATCTCGAGCTGTCGGTCGTAGATCTTGCGGATGCCGTAGTCGAGAACCTGTTGGAGGAAACCTTGCACCTGCAGTTCGTTCTGGTCCATGGTCGGGTGTTACAGTGTTACGTGGTTACATATCGGGAGGGCAATCGACCGTCTCGAACGAGAACCCGAGGGACCATCCGGCGAGGTTGCCATATACTCCCGTTTCGGGCATCGTAGAGAAGCTGCGAAGGTCGAGGCGGTTGAGGAGGTGACATCCGGCAGCCTTGTCGTTTATCATCGTGTACTTGATGGCCTCGATGAGCGGCTGGGTCTCCACGCACACCCTGACTGCATCTCTTCCATGACGCTGGGGGTCGAACTTGTCGAGCAGTACGATGACCACCGTGGTCCGTTCGGTCACGTCATCGACATCATCAGAGGTGGAGACAGCCGACGGGAGGAGCAGACCGAGGACGGGGAGGTCGTCTTTGGTGAGCGCCTGGTACTTCTTGCCGGCATCGGCATCGACCGTATCAACGACGAAGCCGTGGATGCCTTTGATGCGCCCATCTTCGAGGTGGTGTCTTGACCTGTTGCCGGCCAGATCCTGGAAGTAGCTGATGAGATCCTTGAGATTTACCATTGATCATTTTTGTTTTTCGCGCCATTCGGAGTGGTTTTCGCATTTCGGGTGCTCACTGTGGGAGCAGTAGGAACGGCCGAAAGCGAAGGCCCAAAAGGCACAGTTTTCGCATCGTTTATTTCTTGGCATAGTATTCGTAGGCTTTCTTTAGCTTCTCATCGTATCGGTTGATTTTATAGCCCGAGCCATTGTAGAGGCGGGCGAAGGTCTGCCAATCCTTTTGGACGAGTGCAGCCTTCATTCGGGAATTGTTGCGGATGAATACAGCCGTGAGGATGAGCTGCTCTTCCTCAGAGGTGGACATCTTCGAGACGAAGGAACGGACCGACGATTCGCCGCATGCCTGGTGGTTGAAGCCCATGACCTGGAACATGCCCCAAGATGCGCTGCAGAGCGCTGCTTCCTCGTGGATGGCCTTGGCACGTTCGAGACGTTCCCATTCGCCTGCGCCTCCCTTATACCAGGCTTTTGTCCACTTCGGGTAGAGGATATCCTCATTGGCCGGGAGGTACTTGTTGGGGTCGATGCCTCGTTTCTTGAGTTGTTGCCAAAAGATGTGGCCCTCGAAGAGGATGGTGGGCTTGCCACACACGAGGAACCCGCCACGGCCACCTGTCTCGACCTTCTGCACGGCCTGAAGGGCTGCAGGTTCACATCCGAGGATGCGGGCTGTACGAATGAAGTCTTCCTTTTTAAGCATGGGGTTTGGGCTTTTTGGAGTGAAGATACTCGAACTTGACCTTGTAGATGTAGATCAGCACGTCCCAGAAGTCGGACTCGTTGACCTGATTGAGAGGACCGAAGGGTCCATCCTTGGCCACTTCCATGGCGACACCTATCCATCCGGTGTGGTCGTCGAGGTGGGCGATGGCGTTGTCGGCCGACTTGAAGATGATCGAGAAGTCGATGTCGCTGCCTCCGATATTGATGGGCTGCGTCATGATGGCGTGCCACACCGAGGCGAAATAGTTGATGCAGTGGGTGACGAGCATCATCGGAGGGTCGGCCAGGTTCTTGCCTTCGCGGTGGTAGAGTGCCCTGGTCACTTCGATGAACAATCGTTCGCGCTCATCTTCGTCGAGGCCATCCTTGACAGCCTGGCAAAATGCCGTGTAGGCCGTGAGCCAAGCGCCGAAGGTCAGACCGTTGAACATATCGCCCGGGCCTTTCCATCCGTGGAACTCGGGCATCAGGTTGCGACAGGTCTCCAGCTTGAGCGTCGCGCCTTCGAGGATGCCCGATATCTTGTCCTTCTGTGCCATGACCTCCTCGATGATGGGGACCTTGTATGCCATGACCGAAGTCACGCCCAGGAGGGCAGACATCACTTCGTCCAGGAGTGTGTCTTCGTCGATGGCTGCGAGGCTGAGCTCACAGCTGGCACGAAGCAGGCGGCGGTACTGCTCGGGCGTGCATTCGTCGGTGATGCTTGGCACCTGACGGGGTTTGCCCTTGAAGATGATCTCTACCATGGTGCGTCAGAATGATATGCCGGTCTTCTGGACTGTGGCCTGTGGGACGTAGTAGTCGGGCTCGTCGATGAGCTTGGCTTCGGCATCAATCGTCTGGATGGCGTTGGTGAGGATGTTCAGGAACTCCTCGGCATCCTTGCTCAGATTCTGGGCTACGCTGTTGCGTGCCTGCTGTTCGGCCTTCATGCGGTCGCGGACCATGCCAACCTGCTGCACCTGGACGATGCCATCGGGCAGCACTTCGATGGGGAGACGCTCGACTGCACGCTTCATGGCGAGGAGGGCGAGGGGACGCTGCACCATGGGGAGGATATTGGCGGGGAGGTCGGAGGTGCCATCGAGGAGGGCCGACATCCTCTGATATCCCAAGATGGGGACGAGGTAGGCATCCTGCACTTCGCGGATCATCGGGATGAGCGTCAGGAACAGACGATGCGAACCAATCACGAAGAACTCGTCGAAGGTGTCCTTGTCGCGGATGAGCAGCGTCTGCAGCTGCTGGTGTTTCTTCGAGGTGGTCCACCACGAGAAGGCCTGCTCTTCCATTTCGGCTACCAGCGCATCGACTGCCTGGTATGCCATGGAGCGGATGTTCTCTTCATCCTTGAACTCCTGGACGGCCGTCATTCCGTGCTCGTTTTCGCCCAGGTGCTTGCCTCGACCGGCGGTTGAGTGCTGGGCGTCGAGCGTCGGGATCACCTTGATCCAGGCAAACATGGCAATGGCCTGCTGTGCGAGTCGTAGGGCTTCGTCCCAGTCCTTGTCTGCATCGGCCTGCGTCTTCGTGTCTTCACGATAGTAGGCATCGAGGGCTGTGACAGGTTCGGGGCCGATAATCGAGACGAGCTCCTTGGTGGCGAGTGGGAGGATAGGTTCCCACTTGGTAAATTCGAGGTCGCGGTCTATCAGGCCGAGGACGTTGACCAGTTCCTGATCACCGAGGCCGTCGCGGTTGAATAGTTTGGTAATCATTGCTCGTTGGTGTTTCTGACCCGATTCTCGGGCGTTATGTTCTGTTCGCTGTCAATGGAGGGGCGGTAGAAGCCGACGCGGGTCTTGGTTCCCGGATGGTTGGCCATGATGTAGTACGTCAGAGGTCGGCAGATGATCATGTCGGGGATGGATGTCTCGGTGGCGAGGTGCACCTTCATCGAGTAGAGCTTCTCGCTGCCTGAGCTGAGCTTGTTCTCCATGATGAGATTCGCAAGAGCAGGGTCGAGACCGAAACCGGATGTCGCGGCAGCGTCGGCCTTGTTGGCGATTTGGATCTGCGATTCCACGTAGTCCTTCAGCTTCTTGTCGACTGGGGTGATGGTCCAGCCCGTGAAGGCATCGGCTTCTGCGTCGAACTCCTTCGTGGTGTGGAGATACTTGCCCGCGTTGTCGGCTCCGGAAATGTTCTCGGCGAACTTCTTCATCTGTGCATCCTTGAAATCCTCGAGCATTCGTGGCGAGTAGGTCTTGCCTTCGCGGGCACATTTCTCCTTGATGCGTTCTTCGGCCTTGTCCCAATATGATTGAGGGCTTTCGATGTGGAGCGATATCGACGAGGCGTTGGTGTTGTAGTTCTGAAGGATATCGGCGAGACCTCCGGCAAGTTCCAGCCACTTCCAGGCTCCCAAGAATTTCGGCATCGCATAGAAGTCCTGCCCGAAGGTGTACTCTGAGCAGTAGAGCATCGAGATGGGATGGCGGAATGGGTCTGAAGGGTTGAACATCGGATAGACGCCGACGTAGTTCGGGTCAACGAACGGGAAGTCGGCAACCATCACACCGGGGCAGACGTCTGAGCCTTCGTGAGGATAGAGGAGCCTGCACTTCTTCAGAGGCACATGTTCGAGCTTCATCAGCCGGCCGGGGCCACCTACACGAGGGGCACGGTTGCGGTAGATCTTGACGAAGAAGCCGCGCATGTGGTTGTAGTCTTCGGCGCACGCCTTCAGGAACTGCTGCCAGTCAGGGGTGTTGGTCCAGCCCTGCAGGTCGGCCATCACTTCCTGGTCTTCCTTCCATCGACGGACGAACCGGTTCGCCTGCATGTCGATGTCGTCTTCGTACAGGTGAGGGCCTTGACCCCATTGCAGGCCGGTGATCTTCGAGAGGATGCCTTCGGCTGCGTAGAATCGGTGCAGCAGGTGGCACACGGCCTCGGGCATGTCATTGTGTGGACCCCATGGCACGATGTCGTGACCTGCCACCTTCATCTTGGGAATGCCTCGGGCTCCATTGCCCCACAGCAGCAGGCTGCTCGGCACGAACGACTTGCCCATCGTGAACTCCACGAGGCCGTTCACTCCAGGAACTCCGTCTATGATGCCGGTATTGCCGGCTCTGTAGTACTTCATGATGATGGTAGTTTATGAGTTAATCGAGGTTGCAGCTCTCTCCGTTGAACTCTACGATGAGAGGTTGCCAGCATGTCATCGACTGCTGACGGTCGAGGTCGGTGAAGAACAGCTTGTGGTCGGCGTTGGCCACGCTCTCGTTGGCTGCTGCAGCCCTGCATCTTGCCCGTGGCACGTAGCAGAGGTCTCCACCTGTCCCCTTCTGTCGGTTCCACTTGCGGAACTTGATCGAGAAGGTTGCCTCCGTGTCCTTAGTTGCCCTTGCTTGGGCTACCGCGAGGAAAACATTGATTTTAGACATTTGATCAATCCGATTTTGTGCGCCAATATCACCAGGGCAGCGAGTAAGATGAGTCGAACCACGATCCCCACATAGGGGCGAAGTCCCACGACGCGAGTCTCTCGCACATGAGCCACTGTCTCCACCTCTCGATCTGTTCCTCCGACATGGGTGGAAAAGGTGGCCGTGTCTCTGATGACGTGCATGGAGACGTCGTTTTGCCACGTTTTGCCGCTTGAAACGCCCGTCCGCTCTCGATGGATCCTGATGACCGTGGGCTTTCCGGCTTCGTTGTAATCGACATCGACTCGCACGTCTTCGACCTCTCTGAGGCTGTCTCGCTCTTCGTGGATCTGCTCGACTCTGAGCGTGTCGGCGTGCAATCGCCCTGCATGTTTGGTCGTGTCAGCTGTGACAGTATGAACCACTTCTCGACTATCGACCGTAGAAACGCGCTTAGTCCTGCAAGAGCTGCAACCAAGCAGCACAACAAGAAGAACCCAGCCATAGATCCACGCTTTCATGCTATCCGGTGTATTTCCGAGAGCGACGTGCTCTCAGGTTCTTCCACTGCTGGCCAGTCTGCTGCAGACGGATGCCATAGTACTTCGGCGGCAGTCCGCTCTCATGGGCGAGGAATCCAGGCACAAACGGGAGGCCGTTCTGGACAGCCTGCTGCTGACGTACCACTACCCGCTGCTCTGGGGCGTTGCGGTTCTGGTTGGGTGCAGTCCGTTGTCCTTGCTGCTGGCTGATACCAGGTGTGTTGTTGATTACTTCTGGAGCAGTTGTCGAAGCAGCTCCAAGCATTGCAGCCAACAGGGCTGCGACGGTTGTCGTTTTCTTCATAGGTTTATGAGTTAGGGGTTGATGAATCTTCGTCTTCTGGAACTTCGGGAACTTCCGGGGTTTCCTGCGAGTTCCACCACAGCTGCTGCTCGGTGAGCTTCCGTTTCGTTTCACATGTTGGAGCAGCCGAACAGGTGAGCGGCAGCACCTCGTTGAGTTTCCGATTGACGAGCTGCACCTGGTTCTGCAGGGTGTTCGACCGTTGATCCAATCGCTTGACCTGTCTCTGTGTCTCGGTGAGTTCGCCTCGTAGCTGGTCCTTCTCTTCTATCAGTCGGCCCCTGTCGGAGTTCAGGTCTGTGATGAGAGCCTGGTATATTTCCTGCGATGTCTTCGTCGCGTTCGCCTCTTCCTGCTTCCGGGTATAGCGAATCGTGAAGATCCAACTGATTCCGCCGCCGGCAAATAGTGAGGCGATGCAGGGGATGATGATGTTAACCAGTTCGATGTTGTCCATGTCGGTGTTATTTTTTTTACGATGCAAAGATACGCGATTGCATTTTAAATTGAAAGTACAGAATCGGCGGGCGATTGCTCGAAATTTCGGATTTTTTGGTCATATTTCACCCTTTTAGGGTGAAGGCGAGCGCGAGGCGGCTTCTGGGCGGCTCGGCAACAGAAACGCGAAAAAAGGGGTTCGGATGAATGGCGAATGTTTGTCCGCTGATTCTCAATATGTACGCGCGCGCGAGGGCAAAATAACACGTAAAATTACAACCCTTTTCCGTTTTGTTACAACCCCATTTTCGAGTTGTTACAACCCTATTTTGTCGAAATGTCGCCGATTTTCGGGCGTTTGCGTTCGGGAAATTGGTGTTTTGTGCCAATTTGTTGACGTTAAACGCCAATTTATTGAACTTTCGGGACGATTTTGGCCAAATTTCGGGGGATTTTTGGATAATTCTCGCCAATTTTTCGGCAAAACTTCCTCAGAGGCCGGACGATGGGTCGGACTGGGAGGTGAGGGAGTCGAACCACTGGTCAACAGCTCCGGAGGAGGAGCTTCCAGAGGTGGAGACAGTGCGATGAGCGACACTGAGCCAATCCTTTCGCATGAGGAGGTACTTGAAGGCGTCCGAGAAGTTGGTCGAGAGCATCGGGAGTTTCTTGAGATCAAGTTTCTCTGTCTTCTTCACTTTCCGGACTATCTTGGAGTCGCCCTGATAGGTGACTTCGGCCTTGGCCAGCTCGATGGACGATATCATCTCCCGGCAGTTGAGTGCATCGACCTGCAGGGCGGGGAGTGCCGGGCAGGTCCCTCCGAGGAGGGTGATCATGAAGGTGTACTCGGCATTTTGCCGGATGATGCCTTGTTTCCTCGACTTCAGATTGACGATCCATCCGGTGCGGTGGCCGTCGGCATCCTTCTCGACGGCATCCTTGAACTCGGAAGCCTGGTCTTTTTTCTGCTTGGCGTAATTATTACCGGCTCGGTCGTAGTAGAAGTCGAGCACCTTGTTGCCGTGACCTGCGAAGAACAGGAGGAACTGGTCGGCCAGCTGTCGGATGGACTGGGGTGCCAGCACGTACATCGACTTGTGGATGCGGTAGAGCGACGGGTTGTCGTACTGGCCGATAACCAGGGAGGTCTGATTGCCGAAGTCCATGCCGGCTTCGATCGGTCGATGCTGGTGGAGGTAGCGCAACTGGGACGAATTGGTAGCTGCCACACCATCGGCCGTGCCGTCGTAGTACTTGTGGGTCTCTGACCACAGCGTGTAGAAGCGAAGCTCTCGCTTCAGGCCCGGGCGCATACCGAAGACCGACTTCATTGCCTCGTGCATCTCGAGCGTACCTGAGAGGAGGCGACGGATGTACTCGACCGTCAGGATCTGGACGTTGACCAGGGAGGAGGCATTGAAGAAGAACGTCTGCCCCTTGCGCATCTTCCAGAGGCCTGCCTGCAGTCGGTCGATGCGTTCCTGCTGGCGACGGATGCGAAGCTGTGAAGAGTTGGCGCGTCGCTTTATGGACTCCATCTCGAGCAGTTCCTCGTTGAGGGCACAGGCCACGCGGGCGATGTTGTAGATGCGGTCGGCATCCATCTCGTCGGCATAACGGAAGAACCAGTCGAACTCTCCCTCGGTGATATCAGGCATGTCGGTGGTGATGGTGATCCCGAGGAACAGCACCGAGTTGCCGTAGGCCAGCGCATCGCCTCGAAGGATGGGGAAGGCACGGTTGACCTTTTGCTCCTTGTCGTACTTGGCCTCGTCCATGAAGAGGTGGACCACAGACTTGCCTGCGAGGAGCGAGGGATTGTCCAGGGAACCGAGGAAGATGACGCAGCCGTTGGGGAACGATATCGCGTTGCGGTAGTCATCGACGATGACCGAGCAGCGACGGCGCCATGACTCGGGAGGGCGCTTGTACTTGATATAGTCGCGGCCCTCTGCCCAACCGAGGAGACCCCAGCCCTTCTGGACGGCCGGCATGATGTTGTCCTGAAGGTTGACGTAGGTGTTCGAGACGAAGGCGAAGGCTGCACCCGGCATGTCATAGACACAGCGGTAGGAACGTAGGGCCTGGATGACCGTTGACTTGGCCAGACCACGGCCACCTATGACGACCATGACCGTCGTGCCTATCCAGTCGGTGAGGACCTGCAGGATGTGGCAGTAGCGGACATCCGTCTCGGGCGTTTTAGCTGCCCTCTTGATCGCCGAAGTTCTTCTGGTCATATAGGAGTCGCTTCTTGAGGTCCATCTTCGCCACGCCTGCGTCTTCCTTCAGGTTTTCGCGGACAACCTGCGGAATGTTAGGCACAGAGTCGATGATCTCGATGATCTCGGCCTCGTCGGGTTCGGGCAGACCGAGGTCAGAGGCCTTCGTGGTGTAGATAACGGTCGATGGTGGCGGGAGTTCGTCGGCTGCTTCGGCATCAAGTTCGGCAGCCTTGTCGGCACCTCTGAGGTGTGCAGCCTTCTCCATGATGGAGACGGCCAGCTTGAGGTTGCCGATAGCGACAGCGGCCTCGGCCAGCTTGTCGAGCTTCTCGGCGTAGAGATTCGCCCACGCCTTGGGCGTGACGTTATCGACAGCGTAAAAGAAATTGATGGAGTCGTTGAAGATCTGACGGGCTGTCCAGTCGGTGACACCGTACTGGTTCTTGAGCAGCTTGATGATGCCGGCCTTGGTGATGGGTTTCCCTTCGGGTGTCATGTGCCGGAGATTCAGACCACGCACGATGTCCATGAGCTCGTAGTATCGCTGCTCCTCTGGTGAGAGCATCGAGATGGAGCCCGTGGTCAATACCTGATTGATGCGGGTCAGGTCTATCGATCGAAAATCTATCTTAGACACCGATTGTGAACTCATCGTCGTCGATTGCTTCTATGATGGCGTAATAGTGGTTGCGGTTGCAGATCTTCTGATAGGCTTCGATGGCGTCGGGGTCGCCACTTTCGGCAGCCTTGAGCACTACCCTATCGACGTGGCTCGACTCCTGTGCCGAACGAATGATCTCGTAGAGACGGGTGCCTGAGACCTTCGCCTCGAGGACGAAGGCGCGGGCGTCCTCGGGGTTGAGACCGAGCACCTGGGCGATGCGCTTGGGCGAATAACCCAGCGACACGAGGTCGTACACGGTGTCGGCCTGCAGTGGTGTGAGGGACTTGCCTATCTGGTCGGGCATGGTGGTAGGGATTTAAGCTGCTTCTTTATAACGTCGATGCGGGCGGTGAGCCGGCACAGCTGGAACCGTGCCTCTCCCCTATCGCATGGATGACGTGGAGGATGTGAGAGCAGTCGGTTGCGCTGCTCTGTGAGTCGTGTCAGTTCGAGTTCGAGCGACGCTCTATCTCGGCCTGTATCGCTTCTTTGCGGGCTGTCCATTTGGCGAGTCGGGCTTTGTTCTCCTCTACCTTGTCGGGGTTCCTCTGGATGGCGAGGCTGGCCTTCGAGACGTTGCTCATGGCGTTCTTCATAGCCTTGGCCAGCTCGAAGTCTGACATGGAGGAGATCTCGTCGGTCTTGCCCTGGGCTGCCACCTTGGGATGCTTGCCCAGTAGCTGGCCGTTGTCGCGGTAGTATTCGAGCTCGGCCATGATGGCGCGGTCTTCCAGGAAGTTGTCGAGGACGGTCTCGGTGAGTTCGGGTGCCATCTTGTCGGCGGGGACCTCGGTGAGCTGCTGATGAGCGTCGCGCATCTTGCCGTAAGCCGTGAACATATCGGCCACGAGCACCTTGAGGACGTCGGGACACTTCGGGTCGTTGAGGAACGGGAAACGCTTCCGGAAGTTGATCATCTTCTGGAGAGTGTCGGAGACGGGCTTGGCGGCGGGTTCTTGGGACGAAGGCGAAGCCTCCTCTTTCGGAGAATCGTAGTGAGCCTCGTCGAAGTAGATGGTGACGTGGGAGCCGTTGGCCTTGGTCTCTTCTTCAGGCGGGCGCTTGGCGTATCGCTTCATGTGGGCGAAGGCGAAGGGCGTGAGGCCTGCCATCTTGCGAAGCTCCTCGAAGACTGCACCGGCGTAGGGTGTGTCCTGACGACGGCGCTGGAGGGTTCGGATGAGGGGGACGTTGCGGGAATGGGCGAGTACCAGGGCGATGCCTTCAGCGAGGTTGCGAGGGCCTTCGAGGTAGGTGATGATCTTCTGTTTCACGGGTAGGTGGGGATTTGGCACGGGGAAGGGAGAAACCAGCGCCTGCATCACTGTAGGCGCTGGCCCCTAACACGTGAAAACTATGAATTAACGGACACGGCTCGAGGCCGGTCGGAATGTCATGAGTCGGTATCGAGAGCCGGGAGGGCTGCTGCGTAGAGAGCGAAGTCGAGACCCTTCACGGCCTGGGCGAAGGTCAACTGGTTGCGGTTGCTGGTGCCGTTGCCTGTATAGTTGACTTGCAGCTTCATGGGGTTGCAGGGCGAACCTGCGAGCCATACCTTGTCGCTGTCGCAGAACTTGAGGATGGCCACGGCGTTGCGGGAGAGCCAGTTGGTCTTGAAGAGCATGACAGCCTCCTCGTTGCCGGGGTGGTTGAACTGGATGGTGGGGGTGAAGCCCTGCTCATCGGGATCGCCCTCGGAATTGCTCGTGACCTCGGTAGTACCAGGAGTCATGTAGATGGCGATGGCTGTGGCTCCGGTCTTGAGGGTGATGGCGTTGGACGATGAGATGTTCACGCCATCGGCCTCACGCTCGGGGAACGATGCGATATCGTCCACGTCGATGAGGATGAGCTGGTCCATCGGGTGAAGGCCTGCTCCGGGCATGCCGGAGGGACGGGCTACAGATGCTTTGGAATATCCTGCCATTTTTGTCGATGTTTGATGGTTGGGGAAAATGGAACAGGGCCGAAGCCCTGCTCCGTTACAGAGTCACGAATCAGCCGCGGTCAATTTCGGCGAACTTGCCGTTGTCGATGGCCATGAGCTTGATCCACTTGCCTTCGCTCAGGGTAGCGGCGGCGGTGAGGACGAAGTTGCCGCTGTTGGCGATGGTCGAAGCGTAGGTCGAGCCTGCACCGTAGATGGTGTAGATGGTGCCCACGGTTGCATCGTCGAGCTTGGTGATGGCAGTGGCCTGGGTGTTGGCTCCGATGACGAACTCGGTGCCATCTTCTACGGAAGGCGTGGTATCGTCGGCGGTGAAGGTGAGGGCAGCGGCAGCGGCGGTGGTGCGGGCCACCTCGAAGAACTTGCCGTCGGAGCGCTTGACGAGGGTGATGGTGTCACCTACGGCAGGCTCCCAGTCGGCAGAGAGGAGCGAGAACTTGCCGGTGTTGTCGATGGTCACGCCGTAGTTGGTGGAGCCGCACTTGAGGGTTACGGGCACGCCTACCTTGGCATCCTCGATGTCGGTGATCTCGAAGAGGGCCGAGTTCTGGGCGGTGAGGATGGAGGTGTGAGCAGCAGCCGAAGGATTGACGTCGGCACCAGCCTGGACGAAGTAGTCGGCGGGGAGGTCGTACTCGTTGACGAAGATCATCTGCTGGTCGTAGCGGGTGTTGGCAGCGCTCGACTGCTTGCGGCCCACCATGGTAGCGCTGACGCCTTCCTTCCAGTTCGACCAAACCTTGAGCTTCCAGTCCTCCTGCTCGAGGCTGAAGTCGGTCATCTCACCAGCCTTCTGGCAGTAGGTCTTGAAGTTGCCGTCGAGAGTCCAGACGAGACGACGGTGAGCGTCGGCGTTCTTGATCTCGCGGATGGCGACAGACGGGTACTCGATGACGTGGTTGAGGGCGTTCTGGCCGTTCTCGCCACCACGGTAGTCGGTGATGAGACCGTTCTTCGATACGCGCCAGTCGGCGTACCAGCTGATGAGCAGCGAAGGCAGATAGAGGACGCATGCACCCGAGTCACGGATGACAGCAGGAACCATCTCGGTGCCGGCCTTGATGACGTCGCCGATATTCTCACGGGTGATGGTGCCAAGCTCGAAGGGCTTGATCTGATAGATGGTGTTGCCGGTGATGTAGTCACGGTAACCCTCTACACGCTTGCGGATGTACTCATAGAAGCCATCGGCAGCGTTGATGGCGAGACCTGGCTGGTTCTTGGTGGGTTCCTTGCGGACACCGTTGACGTAGCGGTTCTCGCGCTCGTTGTGCAGCACCCTGACGGTCTCGGTGAGGAGGAACTCGATGAGGGACATCTTGAGGGGGTTGCTGGCCTCACGGTTGAGGTAGCCGATCCAGGTCTTCTCGATGACCTTCAGGTTCGAGAACGTGTGGGCGAACATGACGGGGTACACCTTGAGCGTCTCGGGCTCGAACGTGTACTTGCCTTTGACCACTTCGGCGAAGTCTGACTCGTAGCTGTTGTCAGCCTGCGAGAACTCGCCCAGGAAGACGTTGACCAGAGTCTCGAGGTCCTGATAGCCGGACTCCTCGGGCATGATGCTGTGGATGGAAGGCAGCGTCATGAGGAACGACTGGAGGCGGTCCTGATAGCGCTGGTTGTAGTACTCACCGAGGTCGGCCTGGAGGGTCGAGAAGTCGGTCGATGCAGCCTTGGGCACGATCATGCCGGTGTAGCCATGGAGCTCCATGGCAGCGGCGCGGGCACGCTGGTTGTACTTGCGGTCGAGGCCGAATCGTTCGCCGGTGAGACCGAAGAGCTGCTTGTCGTTCATGTAGTCGAGGCCTGGGGTGTTGCCAGCAGCGCCATGGAACTGGCTGCCTGCCTGTGGATCCTGCTCGGCGGCGGCAGAGAGGATCTTGATCTGCTCCTGCAGGTTGGCCACCTTGGTATTGAGGCTCTCGATGGTGGTCTGCGAAGCCTTGCCAGCCTCTACGGTAGCATCGAGGCTCGACTGTGCGTCGGCCAGCTTCTGCGAGGTGATCTTGAGAGCCATCTTGAGACCTGCCACTACGGGACTGTCTTCGGTAGCCTGGCCACCATTCTCGGCAAAGTTGGTAGCGAGAGCGGCCTTGAACTCATTGAGGAAGGTGTCGGAGAATCCGGCCTCCTTCATCTTGGCCACCTGGTCGTCGAGGAGGACCTGGCAGCCCTTGTCATCCTTCGCCCAGCTGGTGATGCCGAGAACGGCCAGAATAGGAGCGGCGAAGGCTTTCAGTTCTTTAATCTTGAACATTAATTTTGAGGATTTTGGGGTGAATAATAGAAAATAGTCAAACCGTAGCAACTGTCCCATGGTTGCACTTGTAGTCAGCGATTAGCTGGGGATCATCGGCGGGTCTGCTGGGCGATGCCTCGGGCGAAGACCCAGAGGATGGCATCGTCGAGCGTGCCGTACTGGTCAACATAGCCAAGGTCGATTGCCTCCTGGCCCGAAAATAGCTTTCCGCGATAAAGCTCTAAATCGGGGTCGTAAGGCACGCCTATCTGCTGTGCCACATCTTGGGCGAACATCAGATGCACCTGTTGCAGTGATGCCTTGATGGGTGCATCGTCGCCCTGTTCCAGCTGACGGGAGAGGTAGTTCTTGAGGTCAGCTGAGTCGGGATAGATGTCGCGGGCGACGATTCCGAGTTTCTCGAAGAGCCCGGCGAGGCTCAGATATCTCGTCATCACGCCCACACTGCCCACTTCGCACAGAGGCGATGCCAGGAAGATGTGCTGCGCAGCTGTACCCAACCAGAAGTGGGCCGAAGCCATCGTGCCAGCGACGTAGGTGGCGATGGGCTTGGGGTACTCACGGATGGCACGGGCAGCGAGATCGACGTGAGCAATCATGCCGCCGGGGCCATTGATCCAGAGAACCACGCCCACGATGCGGGGATTGTCGGCAGCCAGACGGAGGAAACGCTCGAGGGCGTAGGTGTCCCACGAATAGAGCGGACCCTCTGAGGCGATGACTGCGACGCTGTTGGACGGGAGGTTGACGTCTTCGAGATCCCAACGGGTGACGACGTTCGGCCCTGCCCCTTGCGTGACAGCGTAGGCCATCACCTTGCTCGCATCCAGTTGACGCTCCACGGCCTCCAGATTGCCGGCCTTGAGAGCAGGCAAGATAGAGAGCAGCAGCGAGGCGTAATCCGCATCGTTGATGCTCCATCGTTCGGTGAGGATGGATTGAATCTTGTTCATGGCGTGGACAATAAATTTTTCGATGCAAAGATGAGCCTTTTGCGCACGCGAACAAAGTACATAAAAAAAAGGCCCTCGTCGTCATGACGAAGGCCCCACTTGAGCACGGGTAGGGCGAGAATGCCCTCAAAAAAAATTAGATCATTCGGGAATCACGGCGAACAGGTCCATCGAAGGGGACTTGCCCGCGAGGGTGCAGGTGTAGGTTCCACCTGATGGCTGGGCGGAGAGCGTGAGCGGATAGAGAGGCTCGCCGCTGACCTTCTGGCGCCCCTTCTCGTCGAGATAGAGGGCAACGAGCGGAGTGTGGGCCAGTTCCTGCAGCTGCTGTTGCTGGGGAAGACCAGAGGAGGGGACACGGAACGTGTGGCGCTTCTGATAGACGACCGAGCCTTCGGTTGGCTGGTCGGAGATCTTGAAGGTGCCGGGAGTGAGCGGGATGTCGATGACGTCGGCCGAGTAGAACTCGATGCGGGCGTTCTGGTGGATCACGGCGTAGCGGACCACCTTGGCGGCTGGAATCAGCCGGAGCTGGCAGGGTGTTGAGATAGTTTTGGTGGACATAAACGGGAAATTTTGGTTAAAAAATGCAGTCGGAAGATATTCGGAGGATTTCGGACAAAACGGGGGTTTTGTTGCAGTGAATTTTTGCAAAAAAAATGCCTATTTCTTGAAGGTTCGCTTCAGTTGTCGGCGCTGCTTTACATAATCGCGTGTTTTCTTAAGATGGCGGGAGCGGTCCTGCCAACGTGTGAAGGCCTTGCACAAAGTGTCGGGAGAGACGGAGAGGCTGTAGATGTCGATGAAGTCCTCGACGGCATCCTGAAGGGGGAGGCCGTAGTATCGGTAGCGATACCAGTAGTCACCAAGATCGGTGAGCAGCTCATCCTCCATCGTCCGCTCGATGCCCGGGCGCTTGTGGCCACCCGACACCTTCTCTGGAGGAATCCAGTTCCAGGCATTGGTGTCGCGCTTCTCAGGGAAGTCGGTGGAGCAGGGAACCAGGAACTCGAAGTTGCCCTTATCGACAGGCACGTTGGACGGCCGACGACGGAGAGAGTTGAGGATCTTGACGCGGACGAACGTCGAGAGAGGGAAGCGAACGGTCTGGAGTTCTTCACTCCAATATTTGCGCCGGAAATACTCGGCAATGTGGTCTTTTATCTGTATTCTGGTGGTCATGGCAGCCTAATTTGGTTTGAACGATGCAAAGATACGAAATTTTGTGCAACAAAACAAATTTTTGTGCAACAAAATGCGAAAAATCGGCCGTTTTTCGGGTATCCTGGCACCGATTGCAATTTTAAACAAAAAATTTTTGTGTGAGTTGAGTCTATTTTTGAAAAAAAATTGTAACATACCCACTTAAAAAAATAACATGCTAAAACATAATAACTTAATAACTAAAATCGGCCTTTTCCGGGGACTTTCTGCCGAAGTCGAATTGTAACACCTCCCCTTCTTGTTATTCTTTTTCTTTAAATGTTATTTTTAAAAATAACAAAAAAAAACTCTTATATATAGAGAGTTAGACGCTCAAATCCTGCCATGTTACAAAGTTATTGCGTTTTTACACTATTATATAAAAAAAATGGGGGAGGGAAAAACGAGCGGAACCTGGCGGTTCGGAGGCCGTTTGCGCAACCGAATTTGTTAACATTGGATTATGTTAAGTTGATAGGGCACAAAAAAATCCGCTCAGACGGGCGAAAGTTCGCGGATCTGAGCGGATTTGAGGCAGCCAAGCTCGACTGCGGCTGGGGCGATGGTCAGTACTTCAGATTGGTCGGCACACGGGCGTCCTTGTTATACAGCTTTGCCAGGATCTCACAGGTGGCCTTGACGCTGCCGAGGGGATAGATGTAGACCGGATAGGTCATGGCCTTGCGGAAGAGGCGGGCAGGATCGAAGGTGTCGGGGTTCTTCTGTACGAGAGTGAGCCAGGCTCGGCACCATGCGGGCGAACGAAGGATATCCTTCGAGGGGTCGATAGCGTTGGGAATCTTCGCCCAGTCCATCAGGCGGTCGAGCGTCTTGGTGCAGCCCTCGAAGTCGATGGCCTCAAGCTGGCCACGGGCGATGGTCTTGATGTTTGCACGACCTGCGACACCTCCGAAGGCACACTGGTCGATGATAGCCTTGGAGAGGCATGGATAGTTGACGTAGAGCTGCTGCAGGAGTTCGTAGGGTTCACGGCCTTCGGTGCTGTACGACTGGATGAAGTCGGCCTTGGTCCAGTTCTTGGAGTCATTGTTGTAGAGTCGCATCTCTGTGGGGCCGTAGTGGGGCTTCTCGATGTAGAGGATGGGGAGGCCGAGGTAGCGTCTGGCAAAGAACCGGTTCTGGCCGTCGACGATCTCCATGGCCTCGTTGACGATGATGGGCGACATCAGGTCGGCCTGTGCCATGGATTCCACCAGACGCTTCCAGTGGTCCACGTCACGGTTCAATCCGGGGACGAGTCGGAAGGCGTTGTAGTCGTAGGTCTGCCAGACGACATCGACATTGATGGCGTTCCATTTGGCCGGTTTTGAGTGATCAATCTCGTCCCATGGCGTTCCATCAGCGTGCTCGAGACAGTTCTGCAGCTGTTGTTCGGTCATTCGTCCGGATTCGACGGCCTCCTGGAAGAGGCGACGGACAGTGGTCTGATGCGCCATGACGGCGGGTGACAGTTCGGGCGTTTTAGCCTGGTTTGTTTTCTTCGTGCTCATTGTTGTTGGGGTTTATGAAGTTATTGGGTTATAAAGCAGCCGTACTTTCGTATGGTTGGATAGATATGGGAAGTGGTGTTCCCATCGGTGGTTGAATTGAGTACATTGGCGGCATCTGAATCGCCCTACGAACATTTAACTCGGTTAGCCAC